>JACCDQ010631577.1_pt1 | contig 17540 bp, 16 predicted proteins | sample 7446031 | NCBI WGS metagenome assembly JACCDQ01 (sample SAMN15323442, study PRJNA562643) | freshwater metagenome | isolation source: river surface water | place: USA:Blue River Watershed | collected 2017-08-17
ATGATAGTTACCGAGGTCCACGCTGCGATCGAGTCGCCGTGTCCGCCATCGTTGTGTAGGTCTGACATGGTTGCCTTTCTTGAAAAACTAAGTTGATTTTACCCTTTGGAATTGTTGGCAGCGCCAAATCGACGTCTAATCCTTGATGCGTTGGGATTCCCACAGGCTGATTGAATCAGTCGGCTCTCCCGTCGATGCCTCTGCCGACTTGCTCGCGTCAGTTGGCCTTGCGGCCTTTGGCGCCCAAACCTTTAGTGCGACGACCCAGTAAGTTGCGAATATCGTGAGCAATCCCCCAGCGAGCAGGAACAGCCATCCATTTAGATTTGCACTCGTGTCGATGGCGGTCACATCGTGTGCTGCTGCGATGTTGGTCAGGTTGTTGATGCGCGTGTGTAGTGCAGAAAGATCCCGACCGAAAAACCCGATTGCCCCTGCAACGGTGGCGGCGAGCGATGTCAGCGTCAGCGCGAAACCGAAGCCGCGAGCGAGGCGTCCGCTCGAAATTGCGACGAGAGCTAATTCCAGAATGAGAAGCACGCACAATGCCTGAACGCTCGGATGCGCCATCGCGCCGGTGAAGTTATCAAGATTGGTGATCTTGCCGTTTGGCGACATCGAGATCGCGTACCAATCGAAATTCAGGAACGCGAGCATGCTGATCGCGAGCACAGCAACCAGTGCCAGTGCGCGACCTCGGGTCATTAGTTGACTCGCTTCAGTTTGTTGGCGGCGATCACAGCGCGCATCGAAGCCGAGGCCTTGCTGATCGTCTCCTGGTGCTCAGATTGCGGCACACTATCGAGCACGATTCCGGCTCCTGCTTGCACGTGTGCGACGCCATCGCGAATGAAGGCGGTTCGAATTGTGATCGCGAGATCTGCGTTGCCGGCGAAGTCGAAGTAGCCCACTACACCGCCGTAGATTCCTCGGTTGCTGGTTTCGAGTTCATCGATGATCTCTAGCGCGCGCGGCTTTGGCGCGCCGGATAGAGTGCCCGCCGGGAAGGTAGCTTCGAAGGCGTCAATCGCAGTCTTGTCAGCGCGAAGGTCACCCTCGACGGTGCTAACAAGGTGCATGATGTGGCTGTACTTGTGAACCTGCATGAACTCGGTGACCGCGACTGAGTCGCTCTTGCAGACCTTGAGCAGGTCATTGCGAGCTAGGTCTACCAGCATCAGGTGCTCGGCTCTTTCTTTTGCGTCCTGAACGAGCGATTCGGTCAATTCGTCATCGACTTCAAGCGAAGCACCGCGAGGGCGTGAACCAGCGATCGGATGCGTCACCGCATGACCCTGTTTCACCTGAACCAGACTCTCGGGCGAAGCCCCAACGACGGCGTACTCACCATCGGCGTCCTTGAAATTGAGCAGGTACATGTATGGGCTTGGGTTCAAGCTCCGGAGCACGCGGTAAACCTCGAGCGGGGTGGCCTGCAGCTGAATGTCGAAGCGTTGAGAGAGCACGACCTGAAAGACATCGCCAATTCGAACGAAGCCCTTGGCTGTCTCAACCGCGCCTAAAAAGTCGACCTCACTAGTGCGCGGGGTCCGTTCGAGGTCACCGGAGAGGTCCAGTTGGGCAAGAAACACCGGGCTCGGCTTTGAAATGCCATCGCGCATCGCGACGAGTCTCTTCTCAGCATGGGCATAGAGCGCGCTGATGTCTGCACCGTCTTCGACAAAGATGTTCGCGACGAGCAGCAGGCTGTCGGTCTTGTGATCGAGGATAACCAAATCTTCGAAGAGTGACATTCCCATAAGCGGAGCTGGATAGTCAGCGGTCGGAATATTGGGCAGGTGCTCAATTTCTCGAATTACATCCCAGCCCAAGAGGCCGACCAGGCCGTTGGTGAGTGGAGGTAGGTCGCCATGGGCGTCGAGGGTCGAGCTCCACGCTTCGTGAACGGTTTTCAGTGCTCCCAACGCTGAGTCTGGCAAAGCACTGGTTCCGTTTGGCAAGGCCGATGCGCCCGACTCTGAGTTCCAAGTTGCCGCACCGTCGCCCCGCTTAGAGAGGAAGCCTCGAGCCGAAACACCTACGAAGCTGTAACGTGCCCAGACGCCATGTTCGGCGGATTCGAGAAGAAATGAACCAGGCTTATTGGCAGCAAGTTTTTCGAAAACAGACAGTGGCGTCTCGGACCCGCTAAACAGCGTCTCGATCAGAGGGATTACGCGCTGGGTGCTAGCTAGATTGCTGACTTGTTCGAACGAATACTTCATCGAGATTCCACCTGATCTACCTGAATGTCTTCATCCACTAGCTCTTCGGCATCGTCACTGATGTATGCGGTAGCAGTGTCAAAGCAGGATTCGGTGCCGTTGTGACAGGCAGGACCTTCTTCAAGCACGTGTACCAGCAATGTGTCGCCGTCGCAGTCGACCTCTATCGAAACAATCTTCTGGGTGTTGCCCGAGGAAGCGCCTTTGTGCCACAACTCGTTTCGCGAGCGTGACCAGAACACGGTTTCACCGAGCTCAAGACTTCTCTCGAGCGACTCGGAATTCATCCAGGCCATCATCAGAACGCGCTTGGACTCAACCGACTGGACGATTGCGGCTACTAAACCCGCTTCATTGAATCGAATTGACTTGAGTGCTGACTGGTCGATGGCCATGGTTATCTCGTCTCGTATCCGGCGTTCTTTAGTGCGAGCTTGGCATCCTGAATGCTGACCGAACCCTCGTGGAAGATACTCGCCGCGAGAATCGCGTCTGCACCCGCCTTAGCAGCTACCGGAAAATCGGCGGCACTTCCAGCCCCTCCGCTAGCGATGACCGGAACGTTAGCAACATCGCGAACTGCCTGCAGCATTTCGCTGTCGAAACCAGCACGCGTGCCATCGGCGTCGATCGAATTGACTAGCAACTCCCCCGCACCGAGTTCGATGCAACGCTGAATCCACTCGAGCGCATCCAATTCAGTTTCGTTGCGACCGCCGTGCGTTGTCACCACGAAGCCACTTGGCAGTCCGGCTTTGCGCTTCAAATCGAGCGAGATGACCAGAACCTGATTACCGAACCGGTTCGCGATCTGCTTGAGCAGATCTGGGTGAGCAATTCCAGCTGAACCGACACTCACCTTGTCTGCACCTGCTGCCAGGAGTCGGGCTACGTCGTCCACCTCGCGAATACCGCCTCCGACAGTCAACGGGATAAAAATCTGTTCAGCAGTCTTGGTGACTAGTTCATACATGGTCGAACGGTTGTCGACGGTCGCGTTTACATCAAGAAAGGTCAACTCATCCGCGCCATCGGCGTAGTAGCGCGACGCAAGCTCGATTGGGTCACCGGCGTCACGCAGATTGAGAAAATTCACGCCCTTTACAACGCGACCATCGGCCACGTCGAGACATGGAATAACGCGAATCGAAAGTGACACTAGATCCTCGCTGCGTGCAGGGCGCTAACCAAGATGGCGCGTGCGCCGAGCTCGTATAGCTCATCCATCTTTAGGTTGATCTCGGCCGAACGAACGAGGGCGCGGACAGCAACCCATTCCGGGTCGCGAAGCGGGGAGATCGTTGGCGATTCAATGCCTGGGGTAATTGCCGAAGCCTTGTCGACCAGATTGGCTGGGCAGTCGTAATCGAGAATCACGTATTCGCGAGCGACCTGCACACCCTGCAGGCGGCGCAGCAACTGAGTGTGTTCTTCTTTCGCGTGTGGTGCGACGATCAGTTGCGCCGAGCTAACCAGCATCACCGGGCCAAAGATTTCGAGCCCAGCCTGGCGCAGAGTGTTTCCGGTTGATACGACGTCAGCAACCGCGTCTGCAACACCTAGACGAACCGAAACCTCAACCGCGCCATCGAGTTCGACCAGATCGACTCGCACGCCGTGCTTTGCAAGAAAGTCTTCGACCAAGTGCGGGTATGCGGTTGCGACGCGCTTGCCTTCCAAGTCTTCGAGCGTCTTGAATGCGCCAACCGGACCCGCAAAGCGGAACGTTGATCCCCCGAAGCCGAGGTCTGCCACTGACAACGCCTGACTGCGAGAGTCGAGAAGCAGGTCAAGGCCGGTTAGGCCAACGTCGAGCGAGCCGTGACCGACATAAGTGGCGATGTCGCGAGGGCGTAGGTAGAAGAATTCGATCCCGTTAGCCTCGTCAACTACGTGAAGGTCCTTCGGGTCACGGCGAACCGCATACCCCGCTTCCTTGAGCATCGTGATTGCGGTGTCTGAAAGGATCCCCTTGTTCGGGACTGCGACTCTAAGCATTTTTCTCTCTTTGCGAGTCTGAAGCGACTGCGCTGTTTCTAAAAGTTCTTTTCAAGGTCTGCGAGGGTGATGCCTTTAGCGGTCATCAAAACCTGCAGGTGGTAGATGAGCTGCGAGATTTCTTCTGCGGTGCGCTCATTGCCTTCGTATTCGGCAGCCATCCAAACCTCGGCTGCCTCTTCAACGATCTTCTTGCCGATGGTATGAACTCCGGCATCCAGCCACTTCACAGTCTCTGAACCGGCAGGGCGCGATTGCGCCTTTTCGGTGATTTCAGTTAGGAGGGCTTCGAAGGACTTCATGCCTCTAGGTTACCGCCTAGTGGAAATGCCCGTGCCCGCGCTCGGCTGCGCTACGCAGTGTTGCAATCTGTTCAGCGCGATTTGGATTCTTGAAAACTGCACTACCGGCGACAAATGTGTCGGCTCCAAGACTCGCAACGCGTTCGATGTTGCTCTCATCAATGCCGCCGTCGACCTGGAGCCACACGTCTAGACGTTCCTGATTAATCTTGCGACGAGCTTTCGAAACCTTTTCAAGCGTTGCTTCGATGAGCGCTTGACCACCGAAGCCTGGTTCGACCGTCATGACAAGCAGTTGATCAAATTCGGTCAAAACATCGAGGTATGAGTCGACGTCGGTGCCTGGTTTTAGCGCGACGCCCGCGCGAGCTCCGAGCGCACGTAGAGTGCGGGCTAGCTGGACGGCGTTGTCGGTTGCCTCGGCATGGAACGTGACGCTAAACGCTCCGAGTTCGGCATACTTCGGTGCCCATTGGTCGACATCGGTAATCATCAAGTGGATGTCGAGCGGCACCGGAGCAATCTCTTGCATTCGTTTGACCATTGGCAGTCCGAAGGTGAGATTTGGCACAAAGTGGTTGTCCATCACATCGACATGGATCAAGTCAGCGCTCGATATCGAGTCAAAATCGCGCTGGAAGTTGACGAAATCGGCCGAGAGAATGCTCGGGTTGATGCGGACTGTCATACCAAAACCATACTTCGCTGACTGCCTACTTGGCGGACTTACCCTTGCGCAGCAGCGCAATGAACATGGCGTCGGTGCCGTGCACGTGCGGCCAGAGCTGAGTGGTCTTGCGGCTGCGGTTCAGTTCCAGGGCCGGATTGATCTGTGACAAGACTTCGTTTGAGTCGAGCAGCTCAAGGTCCGGATGCCGCTTGAGAGCCGCATCAACAATGGCTGTGGTTTCGGCAAGGTGTGGCGAACAGGTGACGTATGCGATCACGCCGCCGAGCTTTGCGGCGTCAACTGCCGATTCGAGCAATTCAAGTTGCAAGCGGTTTAGTTCGGCGATGTCGCGGCTCGACTTTCGCCACCGCGCCTCTGGGCGACGACGCAAAGCACCGAGACCCGAACACGGCGCATCGAGCATGATGCGGTCGAATCTGTTCGGAGTCTGTTCGCCAATCTCTCTGGAGTCGCCACTTCGAACCTTGATGTTCGCACCTGCATCGAGCACGGCTGAGAGCGCCTGCTTGACCAGGCGTGTGCGGTGTTCGGAAACCTCGGTGCACTCGAGCATGGCACCTGCTAGGCGTGCCTCTGCACCGAGCAGTGCGGCCTTGCCGCCAGGACCAGCGCAGAAGTCTGCCCACATCTCGTTCTTGCCTGCGCTGCCGAATCTAGATAGCGCGAGCGCGACCAACTGCGACCCCTGATCCTGAACACGAGCGCTCCCGTGTTGAACAGCTTCGATTCGTGCAGGATCGCCGCTCTCAACCGTGAAACCAAGCGGACTAGGGTTGGCGGCCTCGGCTCGCTTGGCCGAGATCTCTTCCGCATCAATCAGACCGGGCAGAGCCACCAGGCTGACCTTCGGTTGCACATTGTCGGCAGCCAACAGTGCCTCGAGCTCTGCTTCGCGACCATCGAGCTTCAGAGCTTGCTTCAGTGAACGCACAATCCACACGGGATGCGAATAGCGAACCGCAAAACGATCTACTTCGTCGTCGAGGCCGGCGAGGACCTTCTGCATCCAATCATTTCTGGTTCGTTCCGAGATGCGACGGAGTACGGCGTTCACGAAACCGATTAGCTTTTCCGGCAGGACTGCCTTTGCCAAGTCAACCGTTTCAGAAATGGCCGCGTGTGGTGGAGTCTCGAGTTCCAGCAATTGGTGTGCGCCGAGGCGCAGGACGATCAACGCCTTCGTGTCGATGGTTTCCAGATCACGCTGAGCGGCGAATTCGATGATTTCGTCGTAGAGCAACTGCCAGCGCAGAGTGCCATAGGCCAGTTCTTGAGCAAAACCTCCGTCGCGCGGTTCGAGGGCCGCCTTGGCAAGCCGCTTAGGCATGATCAGATTGGCATACGCGTCGTCGAATTCGACCGCCTCGAGGACCTCGAAGGCCAACTGTCGTGCAGTAATTCGCTTATTCATTTAAGCCTCCAAGCTTTGCCGGCAGCGCGAGGCCGCGAGCCCAATCAACAGCCTGCATTGGGTTCTTGCCGGCTGGTTGAACCTCGATTAGTTCGAGTTGTCCCTTGCCGCAAGCGACGTAAAGTCGTTTTGCACTCACGAATAGCGAGCCAGGTTCTAAATCCATAGAGCCCAGGTTGGTCGCGCGAGCTCTCAAAATTCGCAATGACAAATCCCCCAAGACGGTATGAGCCATCGGCTCAGGGTTGCAGCCACGCACGAGGTTTTCGAGCTCGACTGCTGATCTCGTGAAATCAAGTGCGGCATCGCTGCGGGTTAGTTTGGGCGCATGGCTCACGCCTTCAGTGCTCTGAGGCACCATCTTTAGGGTGCCCGCCGCCAAGCCAGGCAGGCACTCCGCTAGCAAGCTGTCGCCAAGGGTGCGCAGGCGCAGAAGCAGGTCACTGGCAGTCTCATCCGGTTGAATTTCGGTCTTCACCACACCGGCGATTTCCCCCGTGTCCATGCCTGCATCGAGCTTGAAGAGACTCACTCCGATCACCCTGTCGCCAGCGATGAGAGCGCGTTGGACTGGAGCCGCCCCACGCAACTGTGGCAGTAGTGAGAAGTGCAGGTTGAACCAACCCTTAGACATGAGATCGAGCGTCGATTGCTTCAGCAACACACCATACGCAATCACAACGGCTAGTTCGGCACCGAGCGCAGCGATCTCGCTTTCGGTTTGCGAGACAATTCGGTTCGCTTTGATAGTCGGAATATCCGCAGTTTCTGCGATTGCGGCCACCGGGCTGGGAGTCATAACTCGCTTGCGACCAAGCGGTGCATCCTCGCGCGTAAGCACGCCTACGACTTCAAACTGCTCGAAACGGGGGTCGTCGAGAAGTACTTGCAGTGTCTTGGCAGCGACGTCGGGCGTGCCAGCGAACAGAATCTTCAAACGAGCCGCCTTTCGGTGACTAGATTACTTCGACTTCATCCATACGGACGCGAACGGGGCGCATTGCGCGACCACTTCTGGCGTTGATTGCCTTTGAACTGATAGAGGCTTCGAGCTGGAACGCCTTCAAGGTCGTAGCCAGTTCAAGCGTTGCCGCGTATGGGTACTTCACCAGTAATCGCCACTCATCTGCGATCTTTTGCTTGTGGCCCTGCACTGGCAGTGGTCCCAGTGCAACGTATCGCTCGTCTCCGCTTAGTTGCTGTGCAAGCTGCAAAACGAGTTGCTCAGAACCGATTACTGAAGCCATGCGAACAGCAGGTGGGAATGCGAGCTCACGTCTCGAGAATAATTCTTGCGAAATTAGCTCTCGGATGTTCCATAGGCAGAAGCCCTGAGCAAGTTCACCGGTGATTCCCGTGATCGTGACACGACCATCATTCGCGACGTATGACACTGCGTTTGCCCATAGCCTAAGTGCCTCCTCGCGGGCTCGCAGAGTGTCGCGCGCTAAGAGGTTTCCGGCGTCGAGCAACACGACAGCCCCGTACCCGCCATCGACCTCGGGTTCAGCACCAGGAGTTGCCACGACGATCACTTTGCCAGTCGGGGCTTGAGTGATGACGTGCTCACCACTCGACTCGATAACTCGCGCGCCAGGAAATGCCTTGCCAAACTCTGCGGCAGTGCGCGTTGCACCGGCGCGACCGCTGACGAACTCGTTGCCGGAGCAGGTCTGACACCGCGCCTGGAGCTGGATGGCGTTGCACCAGCGGCACGATGGTCGACCATTTGAGTCGAGCCAAATGGGACCGGCACAGATATTGCAGTGCACGCGTTCCCGGCAGTTCTTGCAAAAGGCCGAACTGGCAGTACCGCGTGACGAAACTTGGACGAGCACAGGTCTCGAGGCTGCAATCGACTGCTGGATGGCCTTCCAGGCAAGCGAATCGACGCGCAAACTGTCGTCAGATGCAGCGATTGCCGGCTTCTTGAATGCGCCTAGTTCAACCTGTACGTATCCGATTTCACAGAGACGTTGCAGATCGGTTGAAATCGAATTGCCAAAGAAGGCAACATCGAAGTTCTCGAGTTGCTGTCGCACCAATAAGACTTCTCTTGTCGAGAGATACGGTGCGGACTGCTCTATGTAGCTCTGATCACCTTCGTCCCACATCAACACGAGACCAAGATCGCGGATCGGCAAAAAGGCGGCACTTCTCGTGCCGATTGTCACGGTGGCAGGAGTTCTGGCAACCGCTAGAAATCGGCTGTATTTCTCTACTCGCGTCAGCGCTGCCGAGTACAGAATAGGTTCGATTCCAGCCGCGCTGAGGGCACTCGCAAATTGATTCACAGCGCGATCGTCTGGAGCCAGAATCAGCACCGACTCCCCCGCCGAAATTCGTTGCCGAGCCTTTTCTAAGGCGAAGTTCACCATGTTGCCCTGGGCATTTGCAGCAGGAGCAACAAGTGAAGAGGTTCGTTTGCCAGTAGCAAGTTGCGATGTTCCTGGAGCGCCTGCCGCAGATAGTTTCTTGTCAACCGAGACCGCTCGTGTTGGTAACACCGACTTCAAGAGCTCGGCTGTGGTGCACGACTGTCTAGCGGCGAGAGTTCGTATAAGCCGGTATGTGGACTCGTAGAGAATCACCTCAGGATGAACGATAGAACCGATGGAGCCCAATTCACCCTGGTGTTCGGCCGTTTCAGACAATCCGACTACGTAACCCGTCGTTGGGGTTTTGGCCTTTCCAAAGGGAACAAGTATCTCTTGGCCAATTCGGATATCGCCAGTTAGCTCAGCTGGTACGCGGTACTCGAATTCACGATCCAGTTGCGGCAAGTTTGAGTCGATTACGACTCTTGCGATTTGGAAACCTGAATTAGGCACCAGTTGCAAAATTCATTGCGGCTGCCCGCAACTGCTCTGCGCGGTCAGTTCGTTCCCAGGTGAAGTCGGGCAACTCTCGACCGAAGTGGCCATAGGCGGCGGTCTGGGCGTAGATAGGACGCAACAGGTCGAGCTCTTCGATGATTGCGCGTGGGCGCAAGTCAAAAGTCTTCTCGATAGCCTTCACGATGTGACCCTCGTCAACCTTTGCTGTGCCGAAAGTCTCGACATAGAGCCCAACAGGTCGCGCGACGCCAATCGCATACGCAATCTGAACTTCAGCTCGTTCTGCAAGACCAGCAGCCACGACGTTCTTGGCAACCCAACGCATCGCGTAGGCAGCCGATCGGTCTACCTTGGACGGATCCTTGCCGCTGAAGGCGCCTCCACCGTGGCGTGCAGCACCACCATAGGTGTCAATGATGATTTTGCGACCGGTCAAACCAGCGTCACCCATTGGACCGCCGGTCACAAAGATGCCGGTTGGGTTGATGAGGAACTTGGTGGCTGAAATGTCTAGGCCAGTTGACTCGATGACCGGCTCGATGACGGTTGCCCGCACCTGCTCGGCAAGTTCGGCGTGCGAAATGTCTGGCGTGTGCTGAGTCGAGAGAACTACGGTCTCGATGGTCTTCGGCGTTGTGCCGTCATACCCGATGGTGACCTGGGTCTTGCCGTCCGGGCGAAGAAAGGTTAGCTCGCCGCTCTTGCGGACTGCCGCTAGACGTTCTGCCAAGCGGTGAGCGGTGTTGATGGCAAGCGGCATCAGGTTGCTGGTCTCATTGGTCGCGTAGCCGAACATAATGCCCTGGTCGCCAGCCCCCTGAGCGTCATAACGATCAGATGAGCTCTGTTCGCGCAGTTCAAAACCCTTGTCAACACCTACGGCTATGTCTGAACTCTGCTGGCCAATCGAAACCGAAACGCCGCAACTTGCTCCGTCGAAGCCGATGTCCGAGCTGGTGTAACCAATCGAACGAATCTTTTCGCGCACTAGCTGCGGAATTTCGACGTAACCCTCCGTGGTTACTTCACCGGCAAGGTGCACGAGACCGGTAGTGACCATGGTCTCAACCGCGACGCGCGAATTAGGGTCCTGCTCGAGCATGGCATCGAGAATCGTGTCACTGATCTGATCGCAGATCTTGTCTGGGTGACCCTCGGTGACGGATTCTGAAGTGAAAAGGCGCAAGCTACTCATGATTGCTCAAGTATATCCGCGGATCAGACATCAATCTTGCGGGGTTAAGGAATGTGGAGAGGCGCCGGACTCTAGCCCTTGAGAATCGCATCGAGAATGGCGTTCGCTACAGCGGTCTTAGATCCCGCGAATTCACTGCTCGCACCCGACGTGCTGAGGATGACGACACTGTTTTCGTCTGCGTCGAATACCCGTCCACCAGAAACGTCGTTCGCGACGATGATGTCGCAACCCTTGCGCGCTAGCTTGTGTTTGGCACGCTCAACCAGATCGGCTGAACTGGAAGCGGTCTCGGCCGCGAAGCCGACAATCTTCTGACCGATACGCTTAGCGGCAACCGCCTGCGCCAGAAGGTCTGGGTTTTCAACTAGTTCAAGCGTTAGCTTGGAGCCGAGTTCGGCCTTCTTGAGTTTGGTGTCGCTCGGGCTTGCGACCCGGTAGTCCGAAACAGCCGCAGCGTGAATAAGCACATCGGCTTCAGCCATCGCCGATGAGATCGCGTTGGAAAGTTCTGCAACGCTAGCGACAGTGACATTCGTGACCCCAGCTAGGGACGCAATGTTTGCGCCAATCAGCGTCACCTCTGCCCCACGCGCTTTGGCGGCCGCGGCAAGAGCGACTCCCTGTTTGCCTGACGAACGATTTCCGATGAATCGAACCGGGTCAATCAGCTCCTGGGTGCCACCAGCGGTCACGATGACACGCTTGCCGGCAAAATCTTTCGGCTGCAGAAGTGCCAGCGCTTCGGCAACAATTTGTTCTGGTTCGGGCAAGCGACCAACGCCTGAGTCTGAACCAGTCAGTCGACCAGAGTCGGGATTCAATACGTGTACGCCGTCGGTGCGCAAACGCTCTACGTTGCGCGTGGTCGTTGGGTTCTGCCACATCTCGGTGTGCATCGCTGGCGCTACTAGAACCGGAGCCTTGGTCGCGAGCAGCGTGTTCAAAAGAAGATCATCGGCGAGGCCCGAGGCGTACCGAGCCAAGAATGCGGCGGTCGCTGGAGCGACGATGATAATGTCGGCCGACTGACCAAGTTCAACGTGCTTGACGTCGGCGACATCGGTATACAAGTCTGGGTCAACGCTGTTGTGTGACAGTGCTTCAAGCGTGGTTGCACCAATGAAGCGAAGGGCGTTCGCGGTTGGGATGACCTTGACCTCGTGACCGGCTTCGGTGAGCAGACGAATGATGCTCGTAGCCTTGTAGGCCGCGATGCCGCCGGTGATTCCGATGATTACCTTTGACAAGGTTGGTTCAGCGATCTTGAACGCTGCAGAAGCAAACGCTTAGAGCGCAGCCTTCTTCTCGAGCTTGTCCTGGTCGATTTCCTTCAGGGCAATGGTGAGAGGCTTCTCATCAACGGTTGCGTCAACTAGCGGACCAACGTTGTTGAAGAGCGAACCCTCGTGAAGTGCCGAGTAGTAGTCGTTGATCTGACGAGCGCGCTTCGAAGCGAAGATAACGAGTTCGTACTTCGAGTCGACCTTCGTCAAAAGACGATCGATCGATGGCGAAACAATACCTTCAAGCTTTTCTGCTGACATGACTACCTTTTCGTTTTGGATTGCTACTGCAATCTAGGACTGCATCAAGTTTACGACCTCGGCGGCACATCTAGCCACCTCATCGTTGATTACGACGTGATCAAACTCGTCGGCCGCGGCCAGTTCGACCTTCGCGGTTTCGAGTCGTCGTTGCTGTTCTTCTTCTGTTTCGGTGCCTCTACCCTTGAGGCGCTTGACCAATTCGTCCCAGCTAGGTGGAGCAATAAAGATCAGGCGCGCGTCTGGCATGGCCGCCTTCACCTGACGAGCCCCCTGCAGGTCGATCTCAAGCAGGATGAGTTGATCGTTTGCCAGTGCTGCCTCGACAGGGGCCTTCGGCGTTCCGTACTTGTTTACGCCGTGAACTACGGCGTATTCGAGCATCTCGTGGTTCGCAATGGCTTGGTCGAACTGTTCGTGGGTCCAGAAGAAGTAACTGACTCCATCAACCTCGCCCGGGCGTGGGGCGCGCGTAGTCGCGCTGACGCTCAACTTCACATTTGGATAGTGCTCCAGAATGTATGCGACAACGGTGCCTTTGCCGACCGCGGTTGGCCCGGCAATGACGGTTAGACGGTTGCTCATACTTGAATCTTGCCCTATTCGAACTGATTACTTGCCGAGAGCCAGCGCTAGCTCATTGGCACTCGCTTCAATTGCGGATGCTATTCCGCGAGACCCTGCCTTTAGAACGCTGCGCGAAACGCTAGCAATCAGCTGGGCTGATGCATCGCCGAACAAACGCTTTGCGTCGGACAGTTCGGCTCCCTGTGCGCCGAAGCCAGGTGCGAGGATCGGAGTGAGTGATGCGCCTGCTGGTTCATCGAGCCTCAATCCAACACTACGCAGGTCGAGCGTTGCACCGACAACAGCACCGAACGAACCAAGCGAGCCGGAGGCTGCAGAAGTAACGGAATTGGTCTTCCCCAAACGTGCCCAGATGTCGGCAGCCAATGTCGCTCCCCCGCTCACCTCAGCGGTTTGCAGCGCTTTGCCCTCAGGGTTCGACGTTGCCGCTAGCACAAAGAGGCCCTTGCCGCGTTCGAGGGCGTTCGACATGACGTCGTTCAGAGAATCGAAACCAAGGTATGGCGAGACGGTCAGCGCACTCGAGATGAATGGAGCACTCTTGCCGAGCCAGGCATCGAAATAGCCATCCATCGTGCTGCCAATGTCGCCACGCTTCGCGTCCATGATCACAACCAGATCTGTCTCGGCTGCTCGCACAGATAGTCGTTCCAGAACCGCAAAACCAGCCGAACCGTGGCGCTCGAAGAACGACACCTGTGGCTTGATGATACCGACACGTCCAACAGCGTTATCGAGCACGGTGTTCGCGAAGGTCTCGAGACCCGAAATGTCGTCGTCAAGTCCCCACTCTTCGAGAAGCGCTGCATGTGGATCGATACCAACGCACAGCTGCCCGTACGTCTCGAAAGCGCGCGATAGTTGCTGACCGAAACTAGTTGGCAAGAGCTTCTGCCCTGTCTCGTGCGTGCTCCTGGAGTGACTTCACCTTGAACGGTTCGTTGATGACCGATTCGAATGAACCGATTGCTGCCGAGAGCTGAGCAATGGTGGTGAAGATCGCCTTGTCGGCAGCGGTCGTGGCCGCGCGAATCTCATACCCGTCCTTGCGTGCGCTAGACCCGCTAGGAGTGTTCACAACGACATCGACCTCACCCGCGGTGATCAGGTCAACGATTGATGGACCGTCGACAAAGGTGTCGGCTGAGTGCTTTCGTACGGTCGATACCTCGATGCCGTGACGCTTGAGGATCGCGGCGGTGCCTTCGGTCGCGAGAACTCGATAGCCAAGCTGCTGGAGTCGGCGCACCGGCAAAATCACCTGTGGCTTGTCGCGGTCAGCAACCGAGATAAAGACCGTTCCCGACTTAGGTAGCGGGCTACCAGCAGCCGATTGGCTCTTGGCGAATGCACGCGGAAAGTCAACGTCGATGCCCATGACCTCACCGGTCGAGCGCATCTCTGGGCCAAGTAGCGAGTCGACAAAGCGACCGTCCTTGGTGGCGAAGCGCTTGAATGGCAGAACGGCTTCCTTTACCGAAATTGCCGAGGATGCAGGAACGTATGTGCCATCCTTTGCAGGCAGGTGGCCTTCGTTGACTAGGTCTGCAATCGACTTGCCGACCATTACCAGCGAGGCGGCCTTAGCCAAGGAGATTCCCAGAGCCTTCGAAACGAATGGAACGGTACGCGATGCACGTGGATTTGCCTCGAGCACGTACAGCACGTCGCTAGCGAGTGCGAATTGCACGTTGATGAGCCCACGCACACCGACACCCTTGGCGATTGCCAGGGTTGCCTCGCGAACGCGGTTGATCTGCGACTGGCTCATTGTGATTGGCGGCAGGGTGCAGCTCGAGTCGCCAGAGTGAATACCGGCTTCTTCAATGTGCTCCATAACACCACCGACGTAAAGCTGTTCGCCATCGAAAAGTGCGTCGATGTCAATCTCGATTGCGTCATCCAAGAAACGGTCGACTAGCAGCGGGAAGCCAGGGCCAACGATGCCCTGATCAGCAATGCGGTCGAAGTAGTCGCGCAGCGATGGAGTGTCGTACACGATTTCCATGCCGCGGCCTCCGAGAACATAAGACGGGCGAACCAGCACCGGGTAACCGATGCGGTTGGCAACTACCTCTGCCTCTGCAAGCGTCGTCGCAACACCGTTGGCCGGTGACATGAGGTTTGCCTCATCCAAGATCTTCGAGAACAAGCCACGCTCTTCGGCAAGGTCAATCGCGTCAGGGCTAGTTCCGAGAATCGGAACGCCGGCTTCCTGCAGACCCTTGGCTAGACCGAGTGCGGTCTGGCCGCCGAGCTGAACGACAACGCCAACCAGTTCGCCCGACTGCTGTTCAGCGTGAATGACCTCGAGGACGTCCTCTAGGGTCAAAGGCTCAAAGTAAAGTCTGTCGCTGGTGTCATAGTCGGTCGAAACGGTCTCAGGGTTGCAGTTGATCATGATGGTTTCAAAACCGGCATCCGAAAGTGCGAAGGATGCGTGCACGCATGAATAGTCGAACTCGACGCCCTGGCCGATACGGTTAGGGCCCGAACCCAGGATGACGACCTTCTTGCGGTCGCTAGGAGCGACCTCGGTCTCGAACTCATACGTGCTGTAGTGGTAAGGCGTCTCAGCCGGGAACTCGCCAGCGCAGGTGTCTACAGTCTTGTAGACCGGACGCAGACTGATCGAGTGTCTGAAAGCACGAACCTCTGACTCGCTCAGGCCACGCAACTGAGCGATCTGAGCGTCGCTGAAACCGTGATCTTTGGCGTGCTTGATGAGATCGCTGTTTAGCTCTTGTGCGGTGCGCACGGTCTCGGCAACCTCGTTGATGAGGACGATCTGGTCGATGAACCAAGGGTCAATCTTGGTGCTCTCGAAGACCTCTTCTAGGGATGCGCCCGCGCGCAAAGCCTGCTGAACGAGAACGATTCGACCGTCGGTAGGGGTCTTGATCTGTTCGAGCAGGGAATCCTTGGTGTCAGGAAGCTCACCCCAGTGGAACGATGAACCACGACGCTCGAGGCTGCGCAGGGCCTTCTGAAGGGCCTGTGAATAGTTACGGCCGATAGCCATCGCCTCACCAACCGACTTCATGGTGGTAGTCAGGGTCGCGTTGGCTGCTGGGAACTTCTCGAAAGCGAAGCGAGGAACCTTTACCACGATGTAATCGAGGGTTGGCTCGAACGAAGCCGGAGTCACTCGAGTGATGTCGTTTGGAATCTCGTCCAGGGTGTAACCGATCGCGAGCTTGGCAGCGATCTTTGCGATCGGGAATCCGGTAGCCTTCGACGCAAGAGCCGATGAACGGCTAACACGCGGGTTCATTTCGATTACGACTACACGTCCGTTCACAGGGTTGACCGCGAACTGAATATTGCAGCCACCAGTGTCAACGCCGACAGCGCGGATGATGTCGATGCTAATGTCGCGAAGGTTCTGGTACTCGCGGTCGGTCAGCGTCAGCGCAGGAGCAACGGTAATCGAGTCACCGGTGTGAACACCGACCGGGTCGACGTTTTCGATGGAACACACGACGACACAGTTGTCGTTGGTGTCTCGCATGAGCTCGAGCTCGTACTCCTTCCAGCCAAGAATCGACTCTGATAGAAGAACCTGGGTAACCGGGCTGGCCTGAAGACCCGAGCCAACAATGCGGCGCAGTTCCTCTTCGTCGTATGCGAAGCCTGAACCGAGACCACCCATGGTGAACGACGGCTGAACCATAACTGGGTACTTCAGCTCTTCTACGGCAGTCAGCGCCTCGTCGAGAGTGCCACAGATGACCGACTTGGCCACGTCAGCGCCGGCGTCAAGTACGAGCTGCTTGAAGATCTGGCGATCCTCACCCTTCTTGATTGCATCCACCTTGGCGCCGATTAGTTCAACGCCGTACTTCTCGAGCATGCCCATTTCGTGAAGTGCCATCGCAGCGTTTAGAGCCGTCTGACCACCGAGGGTTGGCAGGATCGCATCCGGCTTCTCCTTGATGATGATGCTTTCGATGACCTCTGGAGTGATCGGCTCGACATAGGTTGCATCGGCGAAGTCAGGGTCGGTCATGATGGTGGCTGGGTTTGAGTTCACCAGGATTACGCGGATTCCCTCTGCGCGCAGGATTCGGCAAGCCTGAGTGCCTGAGTAGTCAAACTCACAAGCCTGGCCAATAACAATCGGGCCCGAGCCGATTACGAGTACTGAGTTGATGTCTTGACGCTTTGGCATTACGCGGCCTTCTTGTTGTTCTTAATCATGTCGACCAGGCGGTCAAATAGGTAATTGCTGTCGTGTGGACCAGCCGCAGCCTCTGGGTGGTACTGCACAGAGAATGCAGGCAAATCTACGCACTCTAGACCCTCGACGCAGTCATCGTTGAGCGAAACGTGACTGACCTGAACCTTGCCGAAACCGGCTGGTGAATCAACCGGTTCGCGCGAATCGATCTTCACCGCGAAGCCGTGGTTGTGCGCGGTGACCTCGACGCGACCGGTTTTGCGATCCATCACCGGCTGGTTGATTCCGCGGTGACCGAAAGGCAACTTGTAGGTGTCGAAGCCAAGAGCGCGACCGAGAAGCTGGTTGCCGAAGCAGATGCCGAAGAATGGGATGCGCTTGGCCAGAACCTCACGCAATACCTCAACCTGCCCGGCGGCGGCACCAGGGTCACCAGGGCCGTTTGAATAGAAGACGGCGTCTGGTTCGCTTGCAATCAAAGTCGCAGCGTCCACCTTTGCAGGGAAAACCTGCACTTCGAGTCCGCGAGCAACCATTTGCTCGATGGTCGAGCGCTTGATACCGAG
>JACCDQ012053999.1_pt1 | contig 17536 bp, 15 predicted proteins | sample 7446031 | NCBI WGS metagenome assembly JACCDQ01 (sample SAMN15323442, study PRJNA562643) | freshwater metagenome | isolation source: river surface water | place: USA:Blue River Watershed | collected 2017-08-17
CCAAACCAAAAGCTGCCAAACCAAAAGCTGCCAAACCAAAAGCTGCCAAACCAAAAGCTACCAAACCAAAACGTAAATAACCATTGTTTAAATTTATGTTAAATAATATAATCATGGCCGGCAGTCAAGTACTTCCCACTGAGTCGGTTCCAGTTTCTAATCGTAGATTGACAGAACGACGACCTTCAATCACAGACAATGACGATATAGCAAGTGCTAATCGTTATAAGTTATATAAGTTAGAATCGGATAGAAATAGTAGATTGCTTATGCTGGTTCTATTAGGCGTGGCATTGATTGTAATCTGGGTTATCGATATCCCATACATTGCCCAAGTAATACTTTCATGTGGATTTGGGCTGCTGAGTATTTGGGCTATTTATGATTTTCGAAAACTACATCACTCAATTCTAAACCATTTAGGAATTGTGCCTCAACTGGAAAAGTTTAATGCATTATGTCGATTAGAGCGTGAGAATTGGGATAGTTACAAAAAACCACCAGGAACAACTGAGGATGCACGTAAACAGGTAAATGCTCGTGTACCAAACTGGATAAACTTAAACTGGCCGTCGGCTAGAAATACGACTCAAGTCGCGCCCACCCCAATTACATCTATTCAAGTAAACAAAGCTAAGGCTGATGACGAATTTGTTGAGATACCACTTAAAGATTAAAAGTCTACAAAATTGCATTTTTTTATTTTAAATATATATTTCGATGGTTTCCTTGATTCTGCTGCGCTTGCGCATTTGCGAAATACTACAACAAGCAAATAAAGAATATTCTTTATTTGAATTAATATCAATGCTAAAGATATCTAATCCTATAAGCGCAGCTGATTTAATAAATCGACTTCATTTCTGGATTGATAGAGATCCCACATCTCGCGTAATCAATGCAAATATCGAATTAACACGATTTCAACTGATAGAATCATCTACCGAGATAGCGAATCGACAAATTGTATCAAAACTGCTAATAGATTATAATATTGATTATGCCTCAGTGGAAGTATCTCATGCGGAAGCACTAACTGCTAGTGACAATATAGATGGGATTATTCAAGAACGAAATGATACATCATCTAGTGAAATGTATTATATTACCCAATATGATTTGCGAAAGTTGTTAGCGCATGAGTCTAGCAATGTAGCATTGCGGCATTACATAATCCTGTTAAATGATTTAGAAAATATTTATATAACAGAACGATTGAATATGCTACAAGCAATAAAGACTGAATGTATATTCAAATGCTTTGGAGTAACAATGGTATTCACTGGAACTGATAGACATCCATCGATACATCTTGCATTGCATGAGGGATCTCCTGATTATGTTATAAAAAAAATAAAAGAACGAATTAACGGAGACTATAGAACGACCAAGCAGCTGGCTATAGTTCGGCCTCATTATATGTTAATTCCCCCGATACGTTATGCGGCAACCATAAACAAAATCACACAAGATACAGATTCCTTATTGAAAACGCGGATTGCTTCGCTTATCAAAGATTATAATTCTGATTTTGCCTCAGAGATCGCCGAAGGATTGATTACACCAATGAAACCAAAGTTGTTTCCAGTTCAAATCAGAAAAGATCATATTCTATATCAACCGAATACCGTAATGTCTCTTCGAGATATTCGTAACATATATCTGAAATGCATAAAGCAACAATCGCAAGTTACGATTATGAAGGAGCCTATTATACAAGGCAACGCAGGGGATAGTGCGCATATATCATTACGCTCAATGGTAGCAACTGCAGACACGTTTAATCTAGATTAAAGCAATACTACATGAATGAACCGACCACCCTCAATTGATGGCTGCTCCTTGACTGGTTCTGAATCAGTGTGACAATAGTTTGCTTGATATAAACTAATTTGATGTTGCGTGAATGTGGCTTGTTCGTTTAACTGAAATGGATATTTTACATTATATCCATTAAGAATAGCATCAAGCCGTACCAAAGCTTCATAGTTTTGCAATACACTCTGATGGTTATTCATTACTAGATATTGATCTTGTCCGAGACTCTTTTATGATATGCTGAAGAAACTTTAGTTCTCGTTTTATGTTTAGCAGATATTGCATATGCTGCGGTTTCATTTTTTCATCAATCACATCAGACGTGCTACGTATCGTATGATAGTAAATCGCATAATATAAAAAGAATACATAGTAATGAAGATAATAGGGTTTTGGCACCATTCGACATGATTTAATAAATTGTTCTAGCATGCACATACTAACATGCGAATACTCTTGATCTCGAATCATGTCCATGAATGTAAGCAAAGACATTCTGATTTCTTTTTTGCGTTGGTGAAGTTTTTCAATTGCCTTTAGAGATCGCACAATACGAATCACTTTTTGTTTTGAAACTGAATCAGAGTCAGTATCTACCACAACTGAATTACCTGGTGATTCAATTTGTTGATTATATGTTGTTGATTCGATAGCGCCCTTGCGTGTAGATTTGTCCGAAATACAAATACTATCTACCGAATCGATATCGATACTTTCTAGTTCACTAAAGGATACAACCTTAGTTCCTAGCATTGAATGAATCCGTTTTCGAAGAACATCAAACATAGTGGTTTGATCATTCAAAAACAAAATCTTATCCCTCGCCCGTTATTTCGTTCTATATTAATTGACCGCTAAATAACATTTAATTAATATAGTTTAACTTCAATCATGGCGCCTCGATGAATTGGCCTTAAAATTGATTGATATATGATTATATAATTCATCGTTACTCGACGACGCAACTTTGCTAAACTTGAACACTATTTAACATGGTTATTCAATGCACTCAATGCAAGGCTAAATCTGCCACTTATGGTTTTGATAAGAAGACTCATTGCAATTTGTGTAAACGAAATGGGATGAAACGTATCGGAGTCAAGATGTGTGAGAAGTGTAATAATGTTCAGCCATCATATGGCTTTGAAACAAAGACGCATTGCGTGAAGTGTAAATTAGCCGGTATGAAACGTATTACTGCACAAATGTGTCAGGTTTGCAAAGCTGTGCCACCTAGATATGGATTTGAAATGAAAACACATTGCGTGAAATGTAAATTAGATGGAATGAAACCTATTGGAGTCAAAATGTGTCAAGTTTGTAATAATGTTCAGCCATCATTTGGATTTGAACTAAAAACTCATTGTGCAAAATGTAAAGTAGACGGGATGAAACCTATCGGGGAAAAGATGTGCGAAGGCTGTCAGAAAGTTCGCGCATCCTATGGAATTGAAACAAAAACGCATTGTGCAAAATGTAAAGTAGATGGAATGAAACGCATTAATCCAACTCTTTGCGAAATATGTAAGAAAATACACCCTTCATTTGGCTTTGAAAAGAATACACATTGTGCGAATTGTAAGTTAGAAGGCATGAAACCTATTCATGGGTTATGTAAATCTTGTAAAAAGGTAAGTGCCACATATGGTATCAAAACTCCCACTCATTGTGTAAAATGTAAAACAGATAAGATGAGTACCATCTATGGTTTATGCAAAGTTTGTAAGAAAGTGCATGCGACATTTGGTATTGAAAAGCCAACACACTGCGCCTCATGCAAACTTGACGGAATGGATAGTTTTGGTAAGAAATGCGAATCTTGTAAAAAGGTAACTCCAGTATATGGTTATGTTACCAAACGTCCGACCCATTGTGTATCATGCAAATTATCAGATATGGAAGATGTAATGAATTTAAAATGTGTTCAATGTGGTAAGAAGCAACCTACTTATGGATTAGAAACCAATAAGCCTACGCATTGTAAAAATTGTAAACTTGATACAATGGATGATGTAATTCATACATTATGCTATGCCGATGAATGCAAAACAAGAGCTAGTTATGGTTACGAAAATACAAAGCCAATATATTGTGCGATACATCAATTAATCGGCATGGAAGACCTTGTATCAAAGAAATGTATAATATGCAAGAAGGTGCCTGTATTTGGATATAAATGGCAAACCCCCACACATTGCAAAACATGCAAATCCGATGATATGGAAGATGTTATCCATAAACGTTGCAGTAATTGTAAAACACGTGCAACTTTTGGATATGAATGGCAAAAGCCGACTCATTGCAAAAAATGTAAAAATATTAATATGGAGGATATGGTATCTATTCGGTGCATAGCATGTGATCTGAAACAACCTTCATATGGATATATTAAGAATCGACCAACTCATTGTAGCGATTGTAAAATAGATGATATGGATAATGTAAAGAATAAGCGATGTGTTACATGTCAAGTAACTCATGTTAGTTACAAATATGGATTGAATTGCGCTCGTTGTCATTTCTATCTTCATCCAAATGATACCAGAATTCGTAATTATAAGACTAAGGAGCAATCATTTATGATTCCATTAATGGAAATGTTTCCAGGCATTGTCTTAGATAAGATTGTTGAAGGTGGTTGTTCCAGAAGACGCCCTGATGGATTACTTGATTGCCTTACGCATGCTATCATTATTGAAATAGATGAGGATCAGCATGTGGGATACGATGAGCTATGTAACAACAAACGAACAATGGAGTTGTTTCAAGATCTTGGCAATCGACCAATTACTTTCCTTCGGCTTAATCCTGATGCTTATAAACGTAATGGAACCCTATATACTGGGTGCTTTAATAAGTCTGAATGCGGTAATCTTGTTATAGACAAAGCAGAATTTGATATGAGGTTTAAGGCACTTTCAGTTGCATTAGAAAGTTTGATTGAAGAACCATCAGAACGTGATGTTACAGTCATGAAACTATTCTACTCTGAATAATCTGACAATTCTTTTTTTTAGCTTTCGATATGGGGCATTATAATATAAATATCGATCATGGCGCCTCCAATTACGCTGCTTAAGCCAGGGTTCTTAATCCCATTTATGGGAGAAAAAAAAGAAGACTTGGACGAGCTTGTTCCATTAAATTATATTATGGATTGGTTTGACAAGAAAGTAGATTCTAAGGCTGCAGATACAATGAGCGACCGTGTAGTTATATTGCTAGCTCGAACGGCCAGTGGCAAATCGAGCTCAATAGCACCCACCTTATATTTACGCTTCTTCAAACGTTATAAGAAGCGTATCGTGATCACGCAACCGCGAGTACTTACTGCAATGGAGATTCCAAAGGATATTGCATTGATTGATGCATATAAGAAGCCAAACAAAGATGGTCTCTCTATTGAGCTATATCGTAATCTTGGTTGGCAGTCTCAGGAGTTTGTTCGCAAGCCAGCTGAGAAAGGTATTCTTTTCTGCACAACCGGTATTTTATTGCAATTTCTAAAAACCATGTCAGACGAGCAGCTTTGCAAAAAGTATAAATTTATTATCATTGATGAAGCGCATAATCGCTCACTGGATGTAGATTTGATTTTGCTTCTAATGCGACGTTTGATTAAGCGTAACTTGCGCAGAGATCCTCCATTCTTGATTCTTATGAGCGCCACTCTGAATGTTGAGAAGTATAGCAAATACTTTGATACGAAAACCGTATTTGGCGTTGATGGTCAATCTAAGCCAATTGAGGTAATCTATCCAACGATTGATGTTGATGATATTTATGCTAAGACTTGTGAAATTGTGAAAGGGCTGGAGTCATATGAAGCGCAGAATCCATTTGACGGATTGAAGCATGGTATTCGTGATATGATTGTGTTTATGCCTTCTACGGCGCCTATCACTAAAATGGTACTTGCGCTATCAAAACTAAATGATTCATTAAAGAAGCCAATACTTCCTCTTGGCATTACCTCCGCCGATATCAATGGCGGTACTGACAACTATCGACTGTTGATGGAGGATTTTAATAAATTAAAGGTAGAGATCAATGGTAAAATGGTGCCAGCATACCGTCGCATTATTGTATCAACTAATGTTGCTGAAACCGGATTAACTCTAGAATCACTTCGTTATTGTATTGATACTGCATTACAATTTTCAGTAGAGTTTAATCATCGCCATGGAAGTAGTCTTATGATGACAAAACCAACTACATCTAGTATGTCTCTTCAGCGAAAGGGTCGAGTCGGTCGCAAACATGCGGGAATCTTCTTTCCGCTATTCACCGAACCTGTATTTAATAAAATGATTGTAGATAATACTCCGAGTGTTATGGTTGAAGATATGACGTCACATCTATTAGCTTTGCTTGTAAGTGAGCCCGATGTGCCATTAAATAAATTATCCGTTTATCAAATGTTTACCCCGCCTTCCGATGATAGTCTAAACTATTCATTAGAGCGATTATTCACTCTGGGAGCAATTGATGCTGATGGTAAGATCACTGAATTGGGCAAAATGATGAATTCCTTCCGTAAAATGAATATTGAGTCATGTAAGATGATTCTTAGTGGTTTAGTCTATGGCGCTTCCATTAAAGAGTTAGTTTGTTTAGCATGTTTGATGGGAGTCCGTAAAAATGAATTGTTGCTTGATAAAAGGGATACTGGAGTTACGCCTTATGATACAGCTTTATTATTAGATGAATTGTATGAAGTCAACCCTACATTCAAGGATCGCAAGTGCGATACTGCAAACTATAATCGTCTAAGAGCAAAGTTATTAATTGGATGCGAGATGATTGAATTGCTACTTATCTATCAACGCTTCAGTTATAAAGCGGCATCCACTTCTATTGTAGAGCTTGGCGAATGGTGCCTCAGTAAAGGATTGAACTTTGGTAAGTTGTGTAAACTAACCGAATCGATCGATGAGATTTATTGGTTAATGATTGAGCAATTACGCATCAATCCGGTTACACAAGATAACCAATCTGGTGATTTATATCAAATCTTAAAACGGAGCACTGATATGAATAGCACTGAGTTGGTTGATGCTGTAATCAAATTAAAGCAGTGTATTTACGAAGGTTATAAGAACAATTTATTGATTTGGAATGATAAATCAAATGCATTTGAAACTCAGACTGGTCTCAAGGTTACTGTAGGTAGTAAGCTTGTTAGTCAGTTGAGTTATCAAAAGATTGGAATTCCATTTGAGCAAGACCGTCCGCGCATGTTGCTTTATAAAGATTTACTAACTAGACAGGATCGCAGAGGCCAATTTGCTCATGAAGCCTTATTAGTATCAATTATGGATGGATTTGTGCATGTAGATGTTGATTTTGCTAAATTATAGAGCTTTACGCTTATTTCCATTTTGAGCTTAAAATTGAGGAATAAATATTATATATATACCAACCATTCCAACTCTAGAACTCCGTTCTCCTTTGCACGCGCCACTTTTAGTTTCGCCCTCAACAATGAGCTCTGCCAACTCCAACAAGATTGTTCTGACTACCGCTCAGATCCTTGAAGCCCATGCCACTCACGGTAATGACTTTATTGTGATCAACTTTGAATCAACTCGCAAGTTCAAGAACTATGCGCAGTACATTGATGTTGATATTAATCTGGCCGACGGCAAGCAAACTCCTGTTCGCTACTGGAAGATGTCTAATGAGGGTCTGCTTATTGGTTCTCGCATCAAGAAGCCAGAGCAGCGCAAATATGAATCAATTCGTATGGGCGTATCGCTCCTAGACGAGGAAGGCACTGAAAATGAAAATGCTAAAGCTCTACAACTCCTCTGCGAAGCTTTCGAAGAGAAGATGAAACAGCTAAAGGCTGACAATGTAGTCACTGATGATGCTCGCGCTCCTCGCAAGCAAGCAGATGGCACATTCCGCCCATTTCACTTGATTAGCACTAAGATTGTTACTCCGATGCAGATCACTGCAACCGACAGAGACACTGGTGATATCAAGGACCTGGATAACCCGTTCTTCTGGTTGTCTATCCCGAAGAAGAAATTCTTCAAGCAGGGAGAAGTAGCTCCGCCTTCTAAGCATTACGAGGATAAGTACTATGCTGATGAGTCCGGACAGCCAGACATGGAACGTCCAGTGATGACGCATCTTTATGCTCCGGACTTCTACAACATCGATGATTTCTATCACCATGCTCGTACTGGCAAGAAGATCTACAACAAGCTTGGCGCTCGTAATGAAGAGACCGACGAGATTGTCCTAGACAACACTAATATTCAGAACTATCTAACACGTGGATCTGCTATTATTGGAAATCTCAAGTTTGAGGTTGCGGTCAGCGGACGCCAATGCAAGTTGGATATCAGCCTGTATGGCCGCTACTATGTAAAGGTTGCAGAACAACTGGATACCTCTGGAGGGCAAGATGACGAAGTCGCTGATGCCTTTGCCTCTCGATACGCAAGCATTGGTAACAAACCAGCTGCTACTGGCGACGACGAGTTCGATGATTTTGAGGATGATGAGTAAATCATACGCGTTATGATTCAATAAGATAGCAATTCATTTGCAAATCTTTTTTTGTGATTCATAATAGATATGGGTACAACATCTACCGGATCCACATTCAGTATCATTATTAAATTCGCACAATGCCGAACACTTCTGAAATTCGCCTCTCTGTGGATGATATCCCAAAGCTGCCTCTAACGCGCCAATATGCGTGTTCGCCAGAATGGCGCCAACAAATGAATCAAGACATTGTATGGGAGAAGATTATTATCACCGCGATGGATCCTGATAAAACTAAAGTCAATGTGCAAATTGCTGGAAGGGTGTTGCAATATCGAAAGCGCAATGCTCCATAAATCGCAACAAAAAAAGATTGCTTGTTTAAGTCTACTCGTGAAGGAAATCATTGAACTGGCGTTGCGTAAGGATACGCGTCTTGCAGCAGTAGTTCTTTACTCCTAGAATTTCAAATATATCAATGAGATTCTTATCATCTTCTTGCATTTCATTTTTGATAGTACGCATTTCTTGAAAGAGGCGATAAAGATGGCCAAGAAGGCAGCCACAGCCCGGGCACTTAACGTAGGGGTACATTTGTGTTATGCAAGAGCAAGCTTGTATATACTATCCGTATATTTGTTCAATTTTAATGAATCCTCCAAAACCATAAAATTGATAAAGATAATTGATAAATATATCATTGCTCTCAATTGATTAGTTGCCCCACCTTCTACTATGGATTCTCAAACCTTTAGCAAGTATGTTCCTGCTATTGATGCTATCTTTAATCCCACTGTGGATTCAAAGTGTAGATCATGGTCAGAGTTGGTGCAAATATTCTTCCGTTTCAATGACGATGCAACATTTCGCGTTGCTGCTGATTTGGCAGAAACATTTGTTAATGCTAAGCATCCAACATTCTTTCGCATTAATGCAGAATCTGTTGAATCATATTTTACAAAAGTTAGACTGTCGGATGCTAATCTATGCGAAATGGATTTCAAAGCCAATATGGATTATATTGATGAAGATGGACTTCGCATGTCATTTAATACATTGCGTAGATTGGTATTTACGCATAGTAAAGATGATGAATTAATTCAAACATTTGAATTCATTGATCGTGTTTATCAATTGTATTGCCGCTATTGTGTCGAAATGGCAATTGCTAAGAAGCATCCAACGCATTGGACTATTGTTCAAGTTACCAAATATGGATTAACTAATACAATGAAGCCCCATATTGATCATGCCGCTATTAAAGCAAAGGCAGATGGCAAAACCATTAAAGATAAGTTTCTACTTATGGACACCCAGCCGGATGTTTATAAGATCATTACTGGATCTTTGCGTGATTTGCAAAAGAAATTCTTGAAATACAAGACAGAACATGAAACAAAGAAATCAAATAAAAAGGGAAAGGCTAAACCCAAGTATGATTATAAGATGATTATGCCTATCTACGAGATTGTGCTACCCTCGGTTAAGGATGAATTAGAAACTATTATTCGATTTACAAACGAAACATATCTTACGCCATTCCGTAAGAATCAAATTCAAGAAGCCGCCGATGATGGTGCCAAGCTTAGGATTACTCAAACAAAGATTAATCTTAAGATAACACAGACTATGCTACTGATCGATCCGACCCAAGAATATTCTATCGAACAGTTTAAGTCAGATGTAGAGGAAATTCGTTTAAATCTACAATATGGCAGGACGATTCATCAGACAACCCCAACTCGCAAGAAAGCTAATGAAACGCCTGTTGTTAAGATTGGATTATTCGCCAAAGCTAAACGAATTGATGAAGAACAAAATATTCCACTTAATCCACGCACAATGAATAAGATCAGCGTCTTCCCTGAAATTGATGAAGCTACGGGTGATGAGGCAGAGGAGTCAGATGATGAGGAAGATGAAGATAATGGTAACGAAGAAGAATCTGATGAAGAAGAATCTGATGAAGAAGAATCTGATGAAGAAGAATCTGATGATGAAGAATCTGATGCTAGTATGTCTGAGGGGGAAAACTATTCTGATTCAGATAATGATTCTAGCTCAGACTTTGAAGAGCCGCAGCCGAGTACACCAAAAGGTAAAGGGACTAAGAAACGTACGGCGCCATCGACTTCCAAAAGTACAAAAGCCCAAAGAGCTGCCAGTAGCAAGAAAGCTGCTAAGTAGCTTTAATCGATGTGTATGATTGCATTGATTCATTTTTTATATCAATAAAATTGATAAGCATACATCGATATATAGATTGTAACAATCTCCCAGTCCTCAAATCACTCTAACCACCATGAACCCAACTCTCTTTGCTAGTTGCGTCCCAATCCTTAATGGTTACCTGAATGCTGACGTGGATAATCATTTCAAAACTTGGCTTGATGTAGTTCATGTATTCTTTGAAATCAGTGCTAACATTGAACTAAAGCTAATGGCCGAATTAGCGCTGACATTTGATAATGCTTCAAGGCCGAATCATTTTCGCATTCCTGCCCGAACGCTAGAGTTTCATTTCAAAGATTTTGAAATAACAAAAGCATCTTTGGTTCAAGAAGGGCTGATTGAAAATGTTGCATTTATTGATGATGAATCTAGGGATGAACTCCGGCTAACATTTAATTCAGTGCGACGTCTGGTTTTCACAAAAGGCAAACCAGAAACTATCGAGGCATTTGAATTCATTGATGGATTGTATCAAATTCATAGTCGATATGAACTAACAATGATGCATCGCTCAAAACGTACGACACATTGGACATTATTACGCCAAATCGGTTCATTTAATAAATCTATGCAGCCACATCAAACAGGTTCCTTTCGTATAATGAATACTCAGCCGATTGTATTGGCTATTGTAAAAGGTTCTCGAAAGAAGATTCTTGCTCAAATGAATAAGCTGCCTGATTCAGAAAAGTATTCTGTAGATCCGGTCATTCCGATTTTGGAATCTATGGTATCTTCTGTCGATGCTGAGATTGAAGCTATCGTAGCATATGTAAACGAAACTCATGCATTGCCATATCGTGAACGTCAGCTTGATGAAACCACTAAGCTATCTCGTACCAAACAATGTATTAAGTTTCTGAAGAATAGTATTTTGATTGATCCTGATCAAACAGATTATACTCTGGATATGCTAATTCAAGATATCAATATGATTCGAATGAGACTTAAACGTGGACAGCCAATTGCGCGCAAACTATCAGAGAGAGACAATACAACAAATATCAAGAAGTTTATTGAAACAAATGGCAAATACTTTGATGATCGAGGAAAGATTGAACTCCACCCCCATCCAGATGATGTTTCTGTGATAGAGTACGATGAATCATTTAACTTTGCTAAAGCAGCTGAAGAAGCAAAACAAGAAGTAGAGCATGAATCAGTTGATGAAGCAGAGGAAGAGTCAAAACAAGAAGATACAGAAGAATCAGAAGATGAAACCGACGCGGAAACAAATTCAACTACTGACACGTATGCAACATTTACGAGTGGTAGATCCAGGACAAATACTCAAGATACCTCATTTTCATCTGTAGTTGATGAACTTGTTGATGAAGAAGATGAGGAGGAGGAGGAAGAAGAAAAACCTACGCCCCCACCAAAGAGCAATGGCAAGGGAGAGCCAATGATTCATACTCCTGCTTCCATGAATATTAACACTAAGCGTCCACGTAGTCGCTCAGGATGTATCCCTCGTAGTAATGGTTCTGTTAAGGGAAGGACCAGAAGCAGCAGCATCAATGTGGCATCTATGACTAGCCGCAAGAGTTCTTGCGAGAAGATTCAAGAAGTGTCATCGGAGGATTCCGACTAAACGCTTCCCATTTATATTTTTTTAATATATATACACAATGCGATTGTTGCTCTGGAATGTTAATGGGCTTCGGGCAATTTCAAAGAAGAAGATTAAGGAGGAGCTTGCTTTTGATCAATTCATAAAACCATTTGATATTATTGTTTTGAATGAAACTAAGATTAATGAAACCCAGCTCCGTAATCTTGATATTATTCCAAATACATTTACTACATATAGCTCGCATTCTACAGTTAAGAAAGGATATTCTGGAGTAAGTATCCTAACTAAGCATTTACCTATTCGGCGGATTGATCCTCCTTTTAATGATAATGAAGGCCGTGTAGTCATCTTAGAATACAAGAGATTCATTTTAATTGGCGTATACGTACCAAATGCTGGCACAAAAAATAAAACCACAGGATTGCCAAAACGTCACCAATATCGCACAACGAAGTGGGATATTCAATTTCGTAATATGTGCGTTAAACTTGAAAAGAAGAAACCAATCATCATTTTAGGCGATATGAACGTGGCATTTCAAGATCAAGATGTATATGCTCCTATGCGATTTACAAACCATGCAGGATTCACAGAAGCGGAACGAGATAACTTTGGGCACCTATTACAAGAAACGTCAGTAATTGATGTATGGAGACGAAAACATCCAACTAAAATCCAATATTCATTCTTTGATTATCGATCAAGAGCTAGAGCCCGAAACGCAGGATGGCGCATTGATTATGCATTAGTTTCTAAATCATTGTATTCAAATATTGATACATGTACTATTTTATCTAATATATACGGGAGTGATCATCTACCGGTTCAGATGAATATAACTATCTAAACTCGTAATTAAATTTTATTTTTTGACTCTGATCTAAGCGAATAATAATTGTATATACTTAACATTCGAAAGCTACAACAATTATTATCATGGAAGGCTCGACTCCTGCGCCGGCTGTTAAACCTAAGCGTCCTGTTGGGCGTCCACGTGCAATTAAGCCAGCACCTCAAGCATCTGCACGAAAGGGAATTGTCGCCGAGCCGGTGGTGGCTGATCATGCATTAGAAATGGTTTATGATACTCCAATTAATCTGAAAAAAATATTTACTCTGTTTAAGCTTATGGATACGCGTGATGTAAAGATGGAGTTTCGCTTATCCGGAGTGCGCATTTCTGGAGCCGGACATTTGAAACATAACTTTATTGATCTAAACATTGATAGCGCGAAGCTAAGTCAGTATTACTGCAAGCACAACATTATTATGGTGATCGATCAGAAGAACTTGGAGAAGGTAATTCAGAAGATTGATAAGAGTTACAATACGATTCACTTTATTGCTAAGCAAGATTCGTATATGAAAGAGCTATATATTGTGTTAAATGATGAAATTCAAGGAGTAAAGGAGTTTCACACAATTTCTCTTCTGGAATCATCTAATGCTTCCGATGACAATATTGTTAGTGCACTTCCATATATGTCGTATCCACTTTCGTTTGTGTTACCTAGTAAATATTTCAAAAAGGTTATTGGAGATATCTCTAAGTTTAGCAAAGACTTTACGGTCGAGCGTCGCGCAGGTGTACCTCTCGCATTTCCCTATGATAGTAATTCTAAAACAATTGATGTAAATCATGTGTTCACTCGTGCTGAGCTTTTCAAGGTTCATAGCACTTTGGCAGAAAATGATTTTATTTCCACCACGGTGCGTATTGAATATATTCAAAGCCTAGCAACAGCCCTATTGAGTGATGCTATCAATGTGTATGTTGATCATGAAAACATGATGGTATTCAAAACATCTATCGATGAAGATGCATTTACACTTTTACTTGCTGTAAAGATTGTTTCATACAAATAAGCTTGTATATATTTTTTTATTCCTGAGGGAGGAAACTCATCGCGCGATGTACCGAAAACTTCTGACGAGATCGATCGCGAAGACCATGAAAGCGACCATTGTTAGAAGTCACTTCAAGAGTAGGAACCATATGTTCCGATAGTTGATTTACGGTATTAGGCTTTGTGATGTTTCCAGACGCAACAGGCACTGCCTTACCCGTGGTGGTGACAAGACCATTAAATAGTTCGGTTTGCCAATTAGCGCTAGACATGATTACTACACGATCACGTGAGATAAGATTAGTTCTATAAGTATCTATATATACGATGAAGATACATTATCGTCAATTAACTGAACTAATAAATATATTCAAATGTCTATGAAGTACCTTTCTCTTGATACGATTGATCTAACCAATCACCCATATCCACAGGAATTAAATTCACTAACAATCACGATTCGTGGTACAAAAAATCTTTTTGATATCTATTTCTCAGCGGCAGACATCGAATGTGCATTTGATTTAAATATCCCGCCACAAATAGATTTCACTTGGATTAATACTCCTAGCGGAAAAGACAAATATCTATCATATCCAACTATTAAACGCTTACTCTATCCAATGCAAGATTTGCATCCATTAGCAGCGCCATACTTAGTTTGGATAGATAGTCTATTATTCTCATCAAGCAAGGCAAAATCATTTTTTAGAAATTCATATGAAACGCCACAGCCATCGATATCATCAGTAGCAGAGACCTTGGATAACATTGATGATGAGGATTGCGATGATATCTATGATGCTGATAGTTTATGCTCTGAATCATCAACAACCAACACATATCTAGTTTCCGCATTGCAACACAAGATTGATCAACTTGAGCATCAATTAGAACTGAAGGACAAAGATATTAGTATTTTAGAAAAAGACATCCAATATAAGGATAAGGAGATTGAGCTATTAAAACTGAAATTGTCTATTCCTAGTCAAGCTTGCTGGATTTAAAAAAAATATTTTTTTGTTTAGATAGTTTTAGTCCGCGGCAGATGTTACGCCTAGTTCTTGCTTTAGCTCAGCAATCTGATCCGCGCTAAGCATGGCAATTAGAGATTTAACACTAGCGCAGTGCTTTTCATTTTCTTTAATAGCATTACCTCCATTGAAGATAACTCGAGTTACCATCGCAGGGTTGCCACCACTAATGTTGCCTCCGCTTGCCGCTAGTAGTTTCTCTACAATCTGCTTTGCGGGAGGGAAATAAACAAAGTAGAGAGATTTCATGAATAGTCCAGGGCCGCTGCTTACCGCCTCGTGACATTTTAGAAGATCATTCTTATAAATCTCAGAGTTAAAGATGATCTGCGACGCCTTAGGATTATTCCATTTAATAGAACCTAGATGAGCAATTGTATCATCAATTGATTCTTGAGAACAAGCATCTTCTGATTCGCAAATAAATCGTAGTTCGTCCATAAGCATTTTTAGTTCAGGGTTTTGAGCTTGCGCTTCATCAATAGCATTCATTTCCTTTAAGTTGCCTTGGAACGCCTTGTAGGTTTCACGAATTGCTTCTACAATAGAATCGCGATCCGCTCCATCTGCATTACGATAATCCTTAATCTGTTGATATAGTTCTGAGTTTGTTTTCATTTCACCTCCAGCATACATAGCCTTATCGAGAATTGCCTTCGATGGATGAACATTTTCCCATTTAAGTTGGTTAAGTTCATCCTTTGTCATTAGAGCGCTACTGCATCCAGGCATAGTAAGGAAGAACCATGACAGAATAGCATTTCCAGCAAGATAATACTTTGCATGATTATATTTTTCAGGATGCTTTTCTAGAATGTTGAGACATCCACATACAGCCTTAACAAAGTTCTTATAAGTAACTTTATGGTTGCCTTCAACAATAAGATCAGCAGTGATCTCCTTTACCTTCTTAGCGTGATCATTTTCTCCCCAGTTACCTTTGACCGCGCCAACGGGAATGCGACCGCCGATAGCGCCACCAGTAATTGTTTCCGTCTTAGGCATGTCTCCATCATATTCATAAACTACAGTGGCATAGTGGTTTTCCTTTGTAGCAATAATTGTCATTTTCGATGATTTGATGTGCTTAGCAACTTCTTCTGGGTTGGCTAGCTTATGCTTTCCAAACTGAAGCGTGGCAATATTGGCAGACTTAGTAAAGTCTTCCTTCTTGAGATGACCATTCAACAGCAGCGATCGAATAATATCAATTGCCTTAATATCTTCATCCTTATCAACGAGATCTACAATCTTCTTAATCAGAGCCTCGTTAGGGAGTAGAAAGGTATTCTGATAACGCTGCGAACGGAATGTACCATCAAGACATAGATCGCTAATAACCTCATATAGTCTAGGACGCTCGGCCTTAATTAGCGAAAGCAAAGACACGAATTTAGATTTGCCACCAGTAATCATAATTATTAATGCAATCTACTTATGCTGTATATTATGGATCGCGATAGTTGCTTGTAATTGAGATCAAATTACTAATTAATGATATTTGTGAAAACTCTCACAGACGAGCAAGCGGGTATATATGACTATATAGTTTAAAAAAGTATAAATTAAATATCCTAGTTTTGAGCGTAAAATAGCAAACCCAGCGCCTTATAAGTAATACTGATTCGCTTAAACTTCTTAGTTTAACCCAGTGTCGCCCTCGCTTTACGCCCTTACGCCTTAAGCCCCCGCCCGCTTCAAGCCCACTTGCTTTAAGCCCACCCACAGCCTGTTAGCCATGTACTTCAACTGCCCTGAGAACGTCGCCATTGAGGCCTTCCTGACTGCCAACCTCAAGAAGATTGAGGCAACGTACAACGGATGGGCCACCATCTCGATGAACCCTGTCATGGAAGCCACGATTCGTGCTAATCTCAATAAATGTGATTTCAAAATGCTCTCGCTGAACCCTTCAGTGATTGATATCTTGACTGTCAACATTTCAAAGGTCGATTGGTACCGCGTTAATGCGAACCCCGCCGGTCTCCCTCTTGCAATTGCAAACAACATGATCGACAACCTATCAGTGTGTGGAAACCCCAATGGAATGACCGAGATCAACCGTATGGACTCATTCCATTGGCACTGGTACAACCTTTCCGCAAACCCATCTGCGCTGAATTTAATTCAGACGAACATGGATAAGGTGGACAGGTCTATGCTATGCGCCAACCCAGCAGCAATGCCATTGATTCTGGCCGATTTGGCCAACGCCGATTGGGTTTCTCTATCCGAGAATCCTGCCGCAATCAACTTGTTGCTAGCGAACCCGGAGAAGATTTACTTCCCCTCGTTCTCTAGAAACCCTGCTGCACTGCCATACCTACAAGCTAATCCTGACAAGATTAGCTGGAGTGACATTGGTGCGATGCACTGGACCCCAGAAGCGCATGCTATCGTGTACCCTGCTCCAGTTGCTCCCCCTGCTCCAGTTGTCCCAGTAGTTCCCGCTGCACCTGCAGCTCTTGCTGTACCTGCCCCAGCTGCACCCGCTGTCACTGCGCCTATTCGTGTACCTGACTCTGTCA
>JACCDQ010267956.1_pt1 | contig 17526 bp, 16 predicted proteins | sample 7446031 | NCBI WGS metagenome assembly JACCDQ01 (sample SAMN15323442, study PRJNA562643) | freshwater metagenome | isolation source: river surface water | place: USA:Blue River Watershed | collected 2017-08-17
AAGGCTAATAGCCGACCATCGGGCCCTAATTTGGATAAAATTTCTTTGGAATGACCTCCTCCCCCGAAGGTCACATCGACGTAAATTCCATCGGGACGTATCGCGAGTCCTTCGATGCATTCAGACAACATGACGGAGGTATGGTAGGTTTGTTCAGACATAAATTCAAATTTACAAATTAATCTCACGGGGTTCAACGAAATTTGTGCTCCACCGCGTATTTTTTTGTCCACAAGATTTAGCCCTATATTTGTTGACAAATTTTATGACTATGCGCCTTCTTCTCTTACTCCTTTTTCCATTGATTTCGTTCGCTCAAAACCCAACTTTTGGCCCTTGGAGGGGTGAATTGAGCCATTTAGGTGGTGCACTACCCTTCAATCTAATCATACAGAAAGGCAGTGCTGAAAAACGATTTAACATCAACCTTCAAAATGGAGCCGAAAAATTCAATTTAGGTGAATCCTATTTTCGAGGCGATTCGTTAGTCATCCCTTTTGATCTATATGATTCTGAAATTACTGGCGCATTGAACGGGGCGAATAAACTAACAGGTTATTGGACAAAAAAACGAAACGGAAAAGCAGTCTATCGAATCCCATTTCAAGCATCAGCTGGATCTACGCAGCGATTCTTAACATCAAAGCCATCCAAGTTGAATGTCACTGGAAAATACAGTGCAGATTTTTGGACAGATGAAACCAACCATAGTCCTGGCGTTTTAGTGCTGAACCAACAAGGAAACAAAGTAACTGGTACTGTCTTAAAGACGAGCGGTGACTACCGATTTTTGCAAGGAAATGTCATTGCAGACAGTCTTTTCCTAAGCTACTTTGACGGAAGCGGTGTTTACCTTTTCAAAACAAAAATAACGAATACTAAAATTGAAGGATTATTCTTTTCTGGATTGGCAGGTAAACGAAATATGATTGCCCAAAAAGATGAGAAAGCCAGCCTGCCAGATTTAAAGAAATTAACTTATTTAAAACCAGGTTTTGACCGGGTTTCTTTCAATCTACCCACTCCAGACGGACGAAGCATCAGTCTAAACGATGCCCGTTACCAAAACAAAGTCGTGATCATTGAATTAATGGGATCCTGGTGCCCTAACTGCCTAGATGAATCTCGCTACCTAGCTCCATTTTACCGCAAATACCAAAGCAAAGGCGTCGAAGTAATCGGCATGGCTTTTGAATATTCACCGGACATCGCGGTTTCTGGGCCTAAAATTACCAATTTCAAAAAGAAGATTGGCATTGACTACGAGATGGTTTTTGCCGGAACACCGAGCGATGAAACAATCGCCCAAGTACTTCCCATGTTGCATAAAATTAACGGTTACCCGACCACTTTTATTATCGACAAAAAAGGAATCGTACGTGAAATTCATACCGGATTTTCAGGGCCAGGTACAGGGGTTTACTACACCGACTGGACACAGGAATTTGAAAAAATGATTCAAACACTTTTGAATGAAAAATAAGCTATTCACCATCCTTTGTCTGTTCATCAGTCTTCAGTCTATCGGTCAAGTGAAGGTCAAAAGGGGCTGGAAAGCAGCCGCAGCCCTAGCGACCACAAGCGCTTTGGTATATAACGACTTTTCTCACACCGCCCAAAGCGATTTCAGAAGTAAGCATCTCGCTGATTTCAAAACCTCAGCGGATGATTATTTACAATACACACCTACGCTGATCAACATTGGATCTCACTTGTTGGGACTGAAGACAAAAAGCCAACCAAAAGATCAGGCAGCCATATTTGTCTTGGGGACTGGCATATATTTTGTGACAGCAAAGACGATGAAATATGTCGTGAATGAGACGAGACCCAATGGCGAGCCTTATAGTTTTCCATCAGGACATACAACGACGGCATTTTTTGGAGCACATGCGTTAGCTAAAGAATATTGGGAAGAACATCCAGGCATCGCGATAACAGGGTATGCGCTAGCGACAACAACAGGTATTTTACGCATGGCCAATAATGAACATTGGGCATCCGATGTGTTCATGGGTGCCGCAGTAGGAATTGCGTCAGCTGAAGTGGCCTATTGGGTTTATCCCAAACTAAAAAAAGCACTCCATCAGAGTGCTTTTGAATGGGATCCGATCGTCACACCTACGTATTATGCGGCGCGCGTTCACGTTCGTTTTTAATGCAATAAAACATAGGTCAAAGCTCCGGCAACATAACCGAGCAAGGCAAGGATACCTATTTTTTTCGCGTACCAACCGAATTCAATCTGCTCCATACCCATCACTGCAACGCCTGCAGCAGAACCAATAATCAAAATACTTCCACCGGTTCCAGCACAAAAAGCTAAAAACTCCCACATGGCATGATCCATTGGGAAATCGGCCAGCGAATACATCCCCATCGTCGCAGCGACTAACGGCACATTGTCAACGACCGAAGAAGCAAGACCAATTAAAGAAACAATGACATATTGATTTCCAAAAGTCTGCTCGAAAACAACGGCCAATTGCGTTAAATATCCAAAGGATTCCAATGCACCGATAGCCAACAAAATACCCAAGAAAAACAAGACACTGGATGTGTCGATTTTAGTTAAAGCGTGACCTACTGTATATGGTTTCTTGGTTGCTTCGTCTTTATCTGAATGCAAAAATTCGGACAATATCCACACCAAACCTAATGCTAATAAGATCCCCATATAAGGAGGGAGGTGGGTTATTGTTTTAAAAACGGGAACACCTAATAGGCTGGTTATACCAGCGGCCAACATGATTTTACCGTGTCGATCTTCCTCCGGAGAAAGTTCTACTTGATGGCGAAAGGACCCAAGTTTATTATTTCGAACCCAATACGCAGCAACAACTAAGGGAACAATAAGTGAAATCAATGATGGAATAAATAAAGTCTTTATGATACCTAAAGCAGATATTTGTCCACCAATCCACAACATCGTTGTCGTCACATCACCTATGGGCGACCAAGCACCACCTGAATTTGCTGCGATTACCACTACGCCAACAAAATACATACGCGTAGATTTATCTGAAACAAGCTTCCGCAATAAAGTGACCATCACTATGGAAGCAGTCAGATTGTCGAGTACAGACGATAGGAAAAAGGCAATCAATCCTGTAATCCACATTAATTTCGCAGGCTGATTCGTTTTAATGAGTCGGCTAACAAAGTGAAAGCCATGGTGTGCATCCACTAGCTCGACCAAGGTCATTGCCCCTATCAAGAAAAATAAAATTTCAGAGGTCGAACCTAAATGATGACTAAGCACCTCGAGTTCATGAGGTCCTTTAACCAAGGCATAAATCACCCAAACAAGGACACCTGTTACTAAAGCAGTAGCTGTTTTATTAATTTTAAGCGGGTGTTCAAATGCGATGGCAAGATACCCAATGATGAAGATGATAACCGAAATTATTTCCATGCGGTAAATATAAAAAGAAAAGTCAGGGACAAAAGCCCTGACTTCTCATTATGTTCAATTCAAAAATGAATTACTTCAATTTAGCAACGGCCGTTTTAATACGCTCACATGCTTCTTCTAATTGCTCATCAGCCGCTGCAGTTGAAATACGCATACAATCTGGCGCACCGAAACCTGAACCAGCCACTGTCGCAACATAGGCTTCATTCAATAACCAGGTACAGAAATCGTCTGAATCGTTAATCGTTGTCGTTCCATCTGATTTACCGAAGTAATACGAGATGTCAGGGAAAGCATAAAATGCTCCTTCCGGCATATTCACTTTGAAACCAGGAATTTCACGCAATTTACCTACGACCAATTTACGGCGGCGATCATACGCTGCTTTCATTTCATAAGCATGATCCAAAGATCCGTTGAACGCTGCAACTGCTGCTTTTTGGGCGATTGAGTTCGTACCAGAAGTTACTTGGCCTTGTAATTTTTCGATTCCATCCGCGATCCATTTGGCCGCAGCGATGAAACCAATTCGCCATCCAGTCATAGCATGACCTTTGGCAACTCCATTAACCGTGATGACACGATCCTTAATTTCAGGAATCGATCCGATCGAGAAGTGACCACCTTGCGTAAAGTTGATGTACTCATAAATCTCATCTGCCAACACGAAAATATTCTCATGACGAGCAACCACATTCGCGATGTCGCGTAATTCAGATTCTGTGTAAACAGAACCAGTTGGGTTATTGGGTGATGCAAACATCACCATTTTCGTTTTAGGGGTAATTGCAGCTTCGAATTGCGCAGCTGTTACTTTAAAATTATTATCAAAAGCTCCTTGAACGATAACAGATGTTCCTTCAGCCAATTTCACCATTTCAGAATACGAAACCCAATAAGGTGAGAAAATGATTACTTCATCACCCGGGTTAATCAGAGCTGCGATTGCGTTTGCCAACGAATGCTTTGCTCCCGTTGAAACTACTATATTCTCTGAACCCCACTCTAAATTGTTATCACGCTTTAATTTATTAGCAATGGCCATACGTAGATCTGGATAACCAGCTACAGGTGAATATCCGTGAAAACCATCATCGATCGCTTTTTTCGCTGCTTCACAGATGTGAGCAGGTGTTTTGAAATCTGGCTCACCTACAGATAAACTAATTACTTTATGACCTTGTGCAGCTAATTCACGCGCTTTTTTCGTCATCCCTAATGTGGATGATTCTTCTAAGGCTTGAATGCGTTGTGCTAATAAGGATGTTGACATGGCTATATATACTTCAATATGGGTTAAAAACGGGCGCAAATTAGCTTTTTCTTCGCTGAAAAGCTAATCTAAAAAGCAAAAAATAGGGTAATTATTTCAATTGGCTCAGCTTCGCATAAGCTCCTTCCGGGATGGAAATCAGCTCTTTGTGAGTGCCACGTTCTACGATTTGACCTTGATCTACAACCAAAATCTGATCGGCGTGTTGGATCGTACTCAAGCGATGCGCTATCACTAAGACCGTTCGGTTTTTCATCAAATTACTTAGCGCTGCTTGGACCAATTTTTCAGACTCATTATCAAGTGCACTCGTTGCTTCATCCAAAATCAAAATAGGCGGATTCCGTAAGACCGCACGTGCAATGGAGATCCGTTGGCGTTGCCCCCCCGACAATTTAGAACCTCGATCCCCTATCATCGTGGCATACCCATCCGAGCTTGCCTCAATAAACTCATGGGCATTCGCAATTTGTGCGGCGGCTTGCACTTCTTCGAGCGACGCATCCGTCCCAAAAGCAATGTTATTAAAAATCGAATCATTAAATAGTACGGACTCCTGGGTTACAATACCCATCAACGCACGTAAATCAGCTAATGGAATTTGTTTTAATGGCACATTGTCCACGGTGATCTTGCCTGATGTCGCATCGTAAAAACGAGGTAATAGATCAGCAAGTGTTGACTTTCCTCCACCAGATGCACCTACTAGAGCGACTGTTTGGCCTTTCGGAATTTCAAACGAAACATCGGTTAAGACCGGTCTTCCGGGAACATACGCAAATCCAACCGATTCAAATCGAATCGATTGTGTAAATTCTTTCACAGGAATGGCGGGTTCTTCGACTTGTATGTCAGACTCGGTATCTAAAATTTCAATGATACGATCAGCGGAGGCAACTCCTCGCTGAATGCCCGAAAATGCATCCGCAATGACTTTGGCAGGACGCATCACTTGTGAAAATGTGGCAATGAACGCGATGAAAGTTGATGCACTCAATTCATCATCTCCTGAAATCACTAAAATTCCACCATACATCAAAATCCCAGTCACCACTAATACACCCAAACTTTCCGAAACTGGAGAAGTTAATTCCTGGCGAAACACCATGCGCAATAACGAATGACGGTAGCGCAAATTCGTTTCTTGAAATTTGGCATCCATCACCGGTTCAGCGCGAAATGCCTTAACGACACGCATTGCGCCGAAGGTTTCATCTAATAAACTAATAATGCCACTCAAATGCTGCTGAACTTCTCCTGCCGCACGGCGCAAACGACGAGTGATTAACGCGATGACTCCGCCGGATAATGGTAAAATTAGGAGAGAAAATAATGTCAATTTCACCGACATACTTGCCAGGAAAACAAAGAACATAATCAAGGTAAATATCTCTTTGAAGGTTGCGGTAAATGCCCGACCAATACTATTTTCCACCTCCTGAACATCTGTCGTCAAACGCGACATTAAGTTTCCTTTCTTTTGTTCCGAGAAATAACTCAAATCCATACGTATGGCACGTTCGAATACCGCCTGACGTAAAGAAGCAATGGTATCCGCCTCCACCGTTTTCAAAATTCGTTGCGAAAAATATCGGAAGATATTGGCCAATAATACAGATGTAATGATCGCAGCACAGGCATATTGCAAGGCGCCCAAACGACCATAGGACTCTAAAGCCCCATAAAAATAATGATTAAATAAAAACGAGAAATAACTCGGCGAAACTGTAAAATCAGGCAACGTGCGATATAAAGCAGCTTGATTTGCGGATGCTTGGTTGAATAAAACATTCAACAATGGAATCAACAAAGTGAAATTCAAGATCCCAAAAAGACTTCCTAACAGCGAAAATCCGAAATATGGAAATACATATTTGCGGATCGAACTAGCATAAGACAATAAGCGTAAATAAGTCTTCAAGGGAGTTATTTCAAAATTTGAGGCAAATTACGACAATTTTCACATTTACATGCGTTCGGCGAGTTTGCTATAAACTTCAACGTAGCTAGCGGCGGCCACCGACCAATCAAACCGCTTGGACCATTCCTGAATGGCCTGTTTTTTATCATTTACTTGATAATCTTCTAGGCCTTGCCGTATCGTTTCACGCATCGAAGCCCCTTCAAAATCCATAAAATAGTACGCTTCCGGCCCACCTACCTCAGGCAATGAGGTAAACTGAGACAGAAACACGGGTTTCCCAAGATGCATAGCCTCCACAACCGGCAAGCCAAATCCTTCCGCTAAAGAAGGAAATACAAAAGCCTCACAATGCACATATAAAGCCATTTTATCTTGCTCAGATACCGCACCGGCAAAAATCACCCGATCCAAAACACCCAAATCCTGTGCTTCCTGTTTGATTTTTTCTAAATAGTGGGCTTGTTGGGTAATGCCCGCGATGACCAATAATCGATCATTGCCCACCAATAAGCTAGGCAGCACATGAAAATTCTTTTTCTCCGCAATCGTTCCTATCGTAAATAAATAGGGATTCCCATTCGATATTGTTGGATAAGGCACATGGGGCGGAACTTCTGTCAAATTACACCCATTCGGAATAACGCTCTGGGGTGTATCCCCCAACTCAAAATGGGATTGTACATCTTTTTGGGTGTATTCAGAAATAAAGACAAGGTAATCGGCCCGATTTATTTTTGATTGCAATTGAGTCCTGAATCGCTGCTTTTTAGCATCCGATTTACGACTATCATGTAAATAATTTAAGTCCTGAATGGTCAGCACAATCGACGCACCTGATCCCGTAGGTAAATATTCCGTGTCCTGATGTGTCGCATGCCAAATGTAAGAACCACGCACAGGTCGAAGCCACCATTTATTCCAAAAATTTACAGAAATGCGAGGGCTTAATATGTATGCACTAGTAAAAAATGTAACAGCACATCGTTTGGCAATTGCCTGACCTAATTGCAGGCAAAAATGATATAATCCCGTGTTCGGGTACTTTAAGCGTTCGGCATCAAAATAAACAGGAACCTTCACTTAAATGATTTTATAGTTACAATATTCTCCGATACGCCAGCCCGTCCAGTCTTCAATTTGTTGGAGCAATTTCCGACGTAAACTCATCCGCTGACGCAGGGCTACCGGGTCAAAATGAAATGGCCATTGCATCGAATCAATTCGTTTTTGAGCGACGGCTGGGTGCGTCCCCTCAAAATGAGTTAATCGCTCCGCATTGCCTAAATCAAACGTAAAATCCTCCGGTACATGGGTGTCTAACCACGCATCATCGTGGTAGAATTGTTGAAAATTTCGCACCTTTTTACTCATCCCTTGAGGTGGTTTTACCCAGCCATAATGATAGATGGTTGCAGGAATCAATTTGACCTGAATCTTTCGACCATTCAAACGAAAACCTTGCGCGTCTTTGTAGGAATGAATGCCTTTGGTATACTTGACTACGCGAATTTCACGTCGATACCAGCGGCGCGAAACGGCTTCGTAATTATAGGAACCGTAAAAATGTTTGTAATGGAAAAGCAATCCTTCGACGGCGGAATCCGAGGCATAAGTTTCCATGGCTTGGCGGATCGCTGGCAAATCTTTTTCATGCACACATTCATCTCCTTGGATGTAGAATGCCCAATCGGTATCAGGTGAAATGGCTTGAAAAGCCTTGTCGGTCTCCAGCGCAAAGGTGCGCCCACCCTCCCGCTGCTGATCATCCCAAACGGTTTCAATGATTCGAATTTTATCTGAAGGTATCGATTGAATTAATGCCAACGTTGCATCGTCTGATTTCCCTACTGCCACTACGAATTCATCACAGATTGGAAGAATCGACGTGATCGCTTCAACGATCGGATAATCGTTTTGAACGGCATTCCGAATAAAAGTGAAGCCCGCGATTTTCATATTAATATTTAACCTGAATGCCGTGATAGCGTTCTTGTTCTACATAATCCTTACGTAGTGGATGTCCTTCCCAGTCGGCAGGCAACAAAATGCGTTTCAAATTCGGGTGGTTCACAAACTGAACTCCTACCAAATCAAACGCTTCTCGCTCATGCCAGTCGGCCGTTTTCCAAATCGAACTCAAGGATGGAATCTCGGCTTGATCACGTTTGGACAAAACACGCAGATGAATTGTCATGTGTTTGGGAATGGAATATAGGGTATAGATCACTTCGATTTGATCTTGTTCAGGTCCTAGGTCGATGGCTGTTAAGCATGACAACGAATCGAAATAGGTTTCAGGGTGTCTCCACAATAAGTCACAAATGGCCACGAGGTCATTCGCCTCCACCGTAATTTGAGCGTTTTTCTCATCCCAGCTGCATTCGGCTTGGGTATGTTGGCGGATCAACTCAGGAATTTCAGCTAATTGCATCTAGGATTCGTTGCGGAACCACGAGGGTTTCCCGGTTAATTTTTTCTTGCAATTTCAACACACCTCCCAATAGTGCTTCTGGGCGCGGCGGGCAGCCGGGCACATACACATCGACCGGGATAATGCGATCAACACCTTTCACTACATGATAGCCATGTTCCCAATAGGGTCCACCGCAGTTGGCACATGACCCCATCGAAATCACATAGCGTGGTTCAGGCATCTGTTCGTATAGTCGGCGAATTCGATCCGCCATCTTAAATGTGACTGTACCGGCAACAATCATGACGTCTGACTGCCTAGGGGAAGGCCGTGGAAAAACGCCAAAACGATCTAAATCGTAGTTGGACGCAAACGCCTGCATCATCTCAATCGCGCAACATGCCAAACCAAAGCTCATCGGCCATAACGAACTAGCCCGAGCCCAGTTCAATAGGTCTTCGACTTTGCTGACGACAAAGCCTTCGGATTGCATGTGTTGGTCTAAAAAACTTTTCATGTTAGCGAATGACGGTCACGGAACCGATGATTTCAGGATAATCCTCGTCAGGTTTGATGGAATACATATATACGCCGCTCGGCAATGTTTTACCGTTCAAATAGCCGTTAAAGGCCTTCATATTCCCTCCTTTGTTGGCCTTGGATTTATCTATTTTTTCATAGTAATCAAATCCTGTGCGTTCGATAATGAGCTGACCCCAGCGGTCAAATATTTTCACTTCGGCAAAAAGATATTGATCTAAATTTTCAATTTCGAGGTAGTCATTTAGATCGTCGTCATTAGGTGTGATCGCCTCGTAAGTTTTTACACGGGGAAATACTTTGATTCGGACGGAAGGAATACCATCGGGCGCCGGGCAATGCGTTTTCGTGCCGTCTGGATTAATGATATATTGATGAATAAAAAATTTCTCATCAAATAAGGAGGAACCGTATTTATTTTTGACCACATCCAAATCTAACACTCCTTGAAATGAATTTGTGTTTTGTTGAATGAAGATACTTGGTGCCTCCGGACTAGAATCGTATACATCGCTGGGAGACCACACCCAATAGGAATTGGCACTTGAAGTACCGTTGACAACAATGGGGACTAAACGATCAGTCTGATCAGCATAGGTGATTAACTTAGGCTCAGTAACTACATAACATGATTCAAGCTGCCCGAAAACAAAACCTGGAAGGTTTAGCAAACAGAACAGCCAGATTAATTTTTGCATGAGATTCAAATAAATTGGGTCGTACCAACGAACGATTTTGGAATTCGCATCAATGGTTTTGTAAATATACCTAAATTCACAAAATTTTTGCCCCATGTCTTTGACCCATTTTTTTGAAACAGATTTAGCCAACCTGCGCGGCATGACGCCCGCAAGGCTAACTATGTTACAAACGGAGTTGGGGTTATTTACGTATGCCGACCTAATTCAATATTTTCCTTTCAGGTACGAGGATCGCACGATTGTTCACTCCATTTCCGAAATCAGCGATCAAATGGAGCATGCACAATTTATTGGACGCATTCGGTACAAAGAAAAAATAGGAAATGGAGCACGCCAACGGATCGTTGCCGAATGCTGCGACGCCACAGGCTGCATCGAATTGGTTTGGTTTCAAGGCATTAAATGGTTAGAAAAATCATTGGTTTCTGGCCAAGATTATCTGTTTTATGGTAAGCCAAACAGTTTCAATGGGCAATTGCAGATGACCCATCCAGAGATGGAAGTTTACAAAGGGGTCCAGCATGCTGAGAAAAACTTTCAGCCGGTTTACTCATTAACAGAGAAACTCCGTAAAAAATACATTGATAGTAAAGTGATTGCCGGTTTGCAGAAAAATCTGTTGAGCACGGCATTTCCTTATATCCGCGAAACGCTTCCGGCCGAAATCATTCAACAATTTAAACTGATTTCGAAGCAAGAGGCGCTTTACCACATTCACTTACCTCAATCTGAAAACTGGCTTCGTCAGGCGCGCAGGCGACTAAAATTTGAGGAATTATTTTACAACCAACTCCGCTTGATCAAGCAAAATTTGGTCCGAAAAGAAACTTTTCCGGGTCAGGTTTTTGCTTCGGCTGCGTTGCTCACCAACTTTTATCAAGAGCACATGCCATTTGATTTGACGGAGGCACAGAAAAAAGTGATTCGGGAGATCTTCCAGGATATGCGGTCGGGCAAGCAAATGAACCGACTACTACAAGGGGACGTGGGATCAGGCAAAACGATCGTTGGCTTTATTTCCATGTTACTCGCCATTGATAATGGTGCGCAGGCATGTATTATGGCGCCAACGGAGATTTTGGCAGACCAACATTACCAAGGACTAAAGAAATTCGCGGATTTATTGGGCATTACGATTGCCAAATTAACAGGTTCGGTCAAGAAAAAAGATCGCGTGGGGATACATGAAGGATTGGAATCTGGCGCGTTAAATATATTGGTGGGCACCCATGCCATCTTCGAGGATGTGGTCCAATTTAAAAATTTAGGACTTTGTATTATTGACGAGCAACATCGATTTGGTGTGGCGCAACGGGCTAAACTTTGGGACAAAAACAAAGTAACGCATCCACACGTGTTGGTGATGACCGCGACTCCGATTCCTCGGACATTGGCCATGACCTTATATGGTGATTTAGATGTGTCGATTATTGATGAATTGCCTGTAGGTCGCAAACCGATTCAGACAACGCATCGTTTTGATTCGCATCGTTTGCAGGTGTTTGCGTTTATTCAGAGTGAGTTAGATAAAGGCCGACAAGTCTACATCGTTTATCCGCTGATTGAGGAGTCTGAAAAGATGGATTTCAAGGATTTGATGGACGGGTATGAGAGTATTTCGCGCGCTTTTCCGGAGGTGCCTTTGGGGATCTTACATGGGAAGATGAAGCCGGCTGACAAGGATATTGAGATGGCGCGTTTTGTCAAACATGAGACAAAAATCATGGTGGCCACGACGGTCATTGAGGTAGGCGTGAACGTACCCAATGCATCCATTATGATTATTGAGAGTGCGGAAAGATTTGGATTGTCACAATTACATCAGTTGCGCGGGCGCGTTGGCCGAGGCGCGGAGCAAAGTTATTGCATTTTAATGACGGGATATAAGTTAGGGGTGGACACCAAAAAACGCATCGAAACGATGGTGCGCACAAATAACGGATTTGAAATTGCGGAGGTAGATTTACAGTTGCGTGGGCCTGGGGATATTTCAGGTACGCGTCAAAGTGGGGCAATTGATTTGATGATTGCAGATTTGGCGACAGATGGGGAGATTTTAAAGGTAGCTAGAGAAACGGCGATGGCGATTTTAGAAAGTGATCCACATCTTGCCATGGACAAACATCTCATGATTCGGGAGCAAGTGATGCATCAGCGAAAAGAGACGACGAACTGGGCTCGAATCAGCTAATCCCCCTTACCTTTGGCAAACCTTGGAGGATTGCCAAAGGTAGGTTAATTGAGGGTAGGATCGTCCGGATATGTTGATAAAACACGATAATTACCACCTTTCTGATAAAGCACCTTTCGCCACAAAGATTCCGGGGTTTCATCGAACACATAATCCAAGGTAGCAGGTTCTAAAATCCAAGAATCCGACTTCACCTCACGCTCGAGCTGGCCGGCCGACCACCCCGAATAACCCACAAAAAACTTGATGTCTTTGAAATCAATTTGCTGGCTGATGATCGCCTCAATCGCCTGCTCAAAATCTCCTGCCCAAAACAGCCCAGGCAAAATTTCTTGCCCACCCGTGATCAAATCAGGCCTACGGTGAATGAACTGCAAAATTGTTTGATCGACCGGGCCACCCGTATACAACGGAATCTCTTCCATCACCTTTTCCTCTCGAATCGAATCCAAAATCGCTTCTTGCGGATGGTTCAACACCAAACCAAACGAATGGGAAGACGAATGCTCACAGAGTAAAATCACGGTACGATGAAAAACAGGCTCGTCTAAAAATGGTTCGGCCAATAATAAAACACCGGGCTTTAAGTCTTCAAACGTGTAATCCTTCGGCATAAAAATGTGTAAATTTGTGGGCAAATAAAATGAGCAGCATGACCGCATTCCTCTCTTTGGGTGGCAATCTAGGAAATACAAGGGAAATTTTTGAACAGACTTACCCCCTGATTGAAAAAAAAATTGGGCACATTCTGCAAAAATCTAGCTTGTACCAGACCGCCGCATGGGGGATGACGGAACAGGCCGACTTCCTTAATCAAGTCATTGCAGTTGACACGCAACTCGATCCTGAAGCAATTTTGACGCAATTATTGGCCATTGAACAGGTATTTGGTCGGGTTCGTGAAGTTAAATGGGGACCAAGAAATATCGATTTAGACCTACTTTTAGCGGGGGACACCCAGGTAAACACATCCCAGTTACAAGTTCCCCATCCACGGATGCAAGACCGGAAATTCATCTTAATACCGCTGGCAGAAATTGCCTCGGATATAGTCCACCCGGTCTTAGGTCAGCCGATAAACGTTTTATTAGCCCAAACAGCAGACACCAGCACGGTGACTCTTATTCAGAATCTGTAAATTTTTGGGTTGGGAATTTCCAGCTTTGGCCTACCACCTTTTCATAGTAGCGTTCATACATGGGTAGGATTTTTTCCAACGAAAATTCTTTGGCGCGTTCCAAGGCATTAGCTTTCATCTGCGTATGCAACTTTTCATCCGTCAAGACCTTAATTGTATTCGCGACCATATCATCGATGTCGCCAATTTCACTGACAAATCCAGTCTCACCATGAATATTCACCTCAGGAATTCCACCGGCATTGGAAGAAATGACAGGAACTTCACAGGCCATCGCCTCCAGTGCTGCCAAACCAAAACTCTCTTTCTCTGACGTCAAAAAGAACAAGTCGGCCAGCGAAAGCGCCTCCTCAATCGTATCTAATTTACCTAAAAAACGAACATCGGCAGACACGCCTAAATCACGACACAAAGCCTCAATTCCTGAACGCTCGGGGCCGTCACCTACCAACAACAATTTGGAAGGAACCTGCTTTTGTACTTTGGCAAAAACTTGAATGATATCCTCAATCCGCTTTACCTTTCTAAAATTAGAGGTGTGCATTAACAGCTTTTCGCCGTTGGGACAAATGGCTGATTTGAAATGATCTTTGGGTTGCTTTTGAAAGCGATTCAAGTCGATAAAATTGGGAATAACCTCGATGTTACTCAAAATCTCAAAGGAAGAATAGGTATCATCGCGCAGACTTTCCGACACGGCCGTAACGCCATCTGATTCATTAATCGAAAATGTAACCACCGGTTCGAAGGAAGGATCACGACCTACTAACGTAATATCGGTCCCGTGTAAAGTTGTAATTACAGGCACGTGAATACCCTTGTATTTCAAGATTTGTTTCGCCAAATAGGCAGCAGAAGCATGCGGAATGGCATAATGCACATGGATTAAATCCAACTTCTCATTGACCGTCACATCCACCATTTTGGAAGCCAAAGCTGACTCATATGGCAAGTACTCAAAGAGCGGATAAGAAGCAACCGAAACTTCGTGGTAGAAAATATTCTCACTAAAAAAGTCTAACCTAGGAGGCTGTGTATAGGTGATAAAATGCACCTCATGCCCTACAGACGCGAGTGCCTTGCCTAACTCGGTCGCCACCACGCCACTTCCCCCGTAGGTCGGATAACAAATGATCCCTATTTTCATATCTGAAGTTTCAAACGGAAACAAAACTAAGACAAATCCCGAAAGGTTCCTGAATATGCCTTAAATTTGCACAAAATAAATTTAGCCCCGTGAAGAATATTGTCATTTTTGCCTCAGGTTCAGGTTCAAACGCCGAAAAGATCATCGAACATTTCAGCGGATCCAGCCAAGTAAAAATCACGCATATCTTCTGCAATAATCCGGAGGCTGGTGTCATTCAACGGGCGGAACGACTTCAAATCCCATGCAGTTTATTTACCCGCGAAGATTATAAAAATGGAACGGTGCTGCGGAAAATTCAATCCTTACATACAGACTGGGTAGTTTTAGCCGGGTTTTTATGGCTGATCCCTTCCGAATTTGTTCAAGCATTTCCGCAAAGAATCATCAATTTACATCCAGCATTGCTACCGAAATTTGGCGGAAAAGGCATGTATGGACATTTTGTACATGAAGCCGTCGTGGCTTCAGGCGTAACAGAATCGGGGATTACGATTCATTATGTCAACGAACACTATGACGAGGGAGCCATCATCTTCCAGAGTTCGTTCCCCGTTTTACCGAGTGACACTCCGGAAGATGTAGCCAAAAAAGGTCAGGTGCTTGAGCACCGTGATTTCCCGCAAGTCATCGAATCGCTCGTTTTACCAGCCACCACCTAAAACGCGATACAATTGAATCGCGTGCGTCCAACGTTTCCTCGAAATCTCGAGCAATTCTAATTCGGAACGTAAGGCATTTTGCTGGGCAGTTAATACCTCCAAATAACTGGCATTAGCCGTCAAAAATAAGGTCCCCACCGTGTTTATTGCACCTTTTGTAAGCAACACCTCCCGCTCCTTCAATTGACTTTGTCGCTGTAAAAAACCAAGGGATTTCACTTGCGTATCCCATTCTAAATAGCCTTGAATCAAGGAATTTTGATAAGCCAAATCTCGTGCCTTCCACTGAGCATCCGATCGAAGAATTTCAGAGGTAATCAATGACCGATTCAACCAAGGCGCTGTAACCCCTCCCAGCAATTGATAGGCCATCGACGCCGGTAATTGAAAAAGGTAAGCTGGCTGAAATCCTTGAACGCCTAAAATTCCTGATAATACGACAGATGGTTTCAACGCTAATTTGGCACTTTCTTTCGACTCAAAAGCGGCAGACAAATTCAACTTTGCTTGTCGGATATCTGGACGTCTTTCCAACTGATCAATTTGTACATGCGCAAATAAACTGGTATCCAAAGCACACTGAAATGGGTACGGAGTCCGCTTAATTTTACCAGCCGGTTTATTTAAGTAATAACGTATCTGATTCTCCAATACCGTTATCTGTTGCAAAACATCGCCCTCTTGAGCACGCGAATTCAAAAGCTGCGCCTCGAGCTGTTGGACCGCTGACTCATTCACTACCCCCGCCTCTTTCTGTACTTGAACCAATTCAAATGCCTTCCTCTGTATAGCAATGTTGGATTTCAGAATATCTAATTCTTGATCGAGGGCAACCAGCTGACCATAGGCCCCCGCTACATCAGCCACCAAGGATGTTATCAACCACTGTTGGCCCGACTCCGTCGCCAAGTAACGTAAGGCACTCGCCTTTTTACGTTTGGCCAATTTCCCCCAAATATCCCATTCCCAACTTGACTGAATTCCGATTTGCAGATCCGGTAAATTTTCTGGAATAATTTGATCCTTTGTAATATTGGTTGAAAACTGCGTGTCATAATTACCAACCCCATCCATCGTATACTTACCAAATCGCTTGAGACTTGGTTGAATAATGCCTGAGACCGTTGGCTTTCGCAAACCTCGCTGATACACAAAATCAGCCCGCGACGCCGCTAAATCCAGAAAGCCTATCTTAATGTCATTGCTACGCACTAAAACAGAATCAATTAATTGAACTAATAAACTATCGCGTCGCCAACAAGCCTGTACATCCGATACGGACGTTTGTTCATTCACTGAGCGATAGGTTTCTAAATCAGCATCGACGCGATTCTGAACGCTTAAGTTTGATTGGCAGGAGATGAATCCTATGCCAAATATGATTATCCAAAATCTATTTCTCATTTTTTGACCATTTAGCCGAGAGCGTTGCGAAAACCACATACAATCCCGGAATAACTAATAAACCACCTACGGTACCTAAAATCATCCCGCCAGCCGAAGCCGTACCAATTGTTCTATTTCCAATCGCACCTGCGCCAGAAGCAATCATCAGCGGAATTAAGCCCGCAACAAAGGCAAATGAAGTCATCAAAATAGGACGCAAACGCGAGAAGGCTCCTTCTTTGGCAGCTTCGATAATCGATGCCCCTTCCTTCTGTTTCGCAATGGCGAACTCAACGATTAGGATGGCATTCTTTCCTAATAAACCGATTAACATCACGAGCGCTACTTGCGCATAAATGTTATTTTGCAAGCCAAATAGGTACAAGAACGCATAGGTTCCCATCGCGCCCATCGGCAAGAAAAGTAGCACAGGGAAAGGCAATAAGAAGGATTCATATTGCGCGGCTAGCAACAGATAGACGAATAAAAGACAGATCGCAAAAATGAAGATGGCCTGATTCCCAGCTAAATCTTCCTCCCGTGTCATGCCCGACCATTCGAGCGTATACCCTCGAGGCAAACTCTTCAATGCTTCCGCCCGAATAATATCTAAAACTGCTCCGGAAGAAAATCCAGGTGCCGGTTCGCCATTCACCATCGCCGATGTAAACATATTGTAACGTGTGAATTGCTCCGGACCATATACGCGTTTCATCTTCACGAATGATGAATAAGG
>JACCDQ011868292.1_pt1 | contig 17526 bp, 18 predicted proteins | sample 7446031 | NCBI WGS metagenome assembly JACCDQ01 (sample SAMN15323442, study PRJNA562643) | freshwater metagenome | isolation source: river surface water | place: USA:Blue River Watershed | collected 2017-08-17
CAATATGCCAACATCTTAACCTACGGTGGTGGTAGCAAGATTGCACAAGTTTACAAAGACAGCTTCACTACATTGACTGCAACTGCTACAACAGCAAGCAGTGATTTAATCACAGTGGCAAGCACAGCAACATTGTATGCTAACATGCCAATCTTCTTTACTACTGCATTGGCTAACATCAGTGCAAACACTGTTTATTATGTAAAGGCTGTTTCAAGCACTACACAATTTACAATCAGTACTGAAGTTGCTGGCGCAACGTTTGATATCGATGCTGACACAAGTGCTCAAACTGTATCAATTCTTGCAGCTGGTTGGGATCACGCAATTCCAGGTAAAGCAATTCAAAATGCATTAGACTTAACAACTACATACATTATTGAACCAAGAGTTAACTACACTGCCCCTGGTTACACATCTACTTCAAGAACTCTAAGTGGTACTACTACTTGGAACAGATTGACATACGGTGATAACAAGTTTGTTGCTGTTCCAACTACTGGAACGACAACCAGCTACAGTGCTGATGGCGTAACATGGGCATCAGCTGGTGCATTGGCAACAAGTGCAAGCTGGACTGACGTAGTTTACGGTGGTGGCCAAGGTGCTACTGCAACTGCTATCGTTGGTGGTTTAGGCGGCCGTGGTGCTGTACTACAAGCTGTATTTGGTGTTCCAAATACAACAGGTGCTGCAACTGCTGACCAAATTGCAAGTGTTACAGTCGTAGACGGTGGTCAAGGTTATACAACGCCACCAGTTATTGAATTTACTCCAACTAACGGTGGTTCTGGTGCAATGGCAACAGCAGTTGTACTAGATGGTAAGATTGTACGTGTTGACGTTACAATTCCTGGTTCTGGTTATAACGGTTTACCAACTGTTACTGCTGCAACTGACCGCATCACCAAGATTGTTGTTAATACATGGGGTCACAACTATAACACAGATCCAACAGTAACTATTTCTGGTGGTGGTTCACCAACATTAGTTGCTACTGCTACTGCTTCAAGAGTAGTAACAGACGTTGGTTCTATTGATGGTGTTTATGAAATTAAACTTATCGACAGCAACACTGTTTCAGAAGGCGCACCAGGATACTTAGGTTACGCAGGTGCTGGTTACACTGAAACACCAACAGTAACTATTGTTGATAGTGGTGCAAGATATGTTGCAATTGCCAACGGTACATCAGATAACTGCTACACTACACGCAGTGGTATTGGTGCAGGGTCTACATGGACTGCTGGAACAGCATTACCAGCAACTAACTTCGTAAGCCTAGCTTATGGCAAGGGCGTATACGTAGCAGTTGGTGGAACATCCAGTGCAACATCAAGCCAAACTGGTAGCTCATGGACTGCTAGAACTATCCCAACGTTGGGTGCAGGTACATACTCAGCAGTGGCTTATGGTAACAACACATTCGTTGCTATCGGTACAGGCACTGTTGAAACCGCAGTAAGTTCAAACGGTACAAGCTGGACAACTGGTGGTAACATGCCTGGTACAGCAACTACTTGGACCAGCATTGCATATGGTAACGGTAGATTCGTTGCAATTGCATCTGGAACACGCCGTGTTGCATACAGCTTGAACAAGGGAACTTCATGGACTGAAGTAGCACCAGGATTACCATTGAGCGCAACTTGGACACACATTGGCTACGGTCAAGGTCAGTTCTTTGCTGTTGCCAGCGGTGGAACAACTGCTGCAACCAGCCCAGATGGTATCAACTGGATATTACGTGCAATGCCTAGCTCAAGCAACTGGAATGACATCGAATTTGGCAACACAAATGGTACACCAGTTTGGGCTGCAATCTCAAGCACCAGCGGTACTATTGCAGCAAGCATTAAGACTGGTGCTCAGGCATTGGGTAGAGTTAAAGTTGCTGGCGGTGTTGTAACTGAAGTTCGTATGGTAGAGCCAGGTTCTGGTTACCCAATGGGAACTGTTTCAGCAACAACTGCAACAACCAACCTAATTACTGTTGACGCCACAACAAACTTAGTGGCTAACCAACCAATTGAGTTCTTTGGAACATCAGCAGGTGGTTTAGTTGAAGAACAAACATATTACGTAATCAGTGGTTCTATTACAAGCACACAATTCAAGGTAAGTGCAACCGCAGGTAGTGCAACTGCCGTGACATTGTCAACAGCTTCAATCAGCGGTATGACATATCGTGCTGCACCGATGGTGACTGTAACTGATCCAAACAATGTTACTGATGTGGCATTACGCTCACGTGTTGGTATGGGTGCATTGGGTAACCCAAGCTTCGTTAACCGTGGTGCTGATAACACAACTGCAACTGGTGAAGTTCTTGGTGATGGACGCAGTGACTTGTATCAAAACAGCACATTTATCAATGTAGCTGGCTTGTCAGAAGCTCCACAAGCAGGCGCAAACGTTGAGTTTGCTAGCTTACCAGGATTATACTTCAAGTTAGTTACTGTAACTGCTGTATTGCCAGATGGATTTGGCAACTACACAGCTACATTCCAAGTTAACCCTGGTCTAAGTGTTCTACAAGCACCAAGACACGGTGATTTGATTACAACACGATTGAAGTACTCACAAGTACGTCTAACTGGACATGACTTCTTGTACGTTGGTACAGGTGGATACACTACAACCAACTTCCCAGGAACCCCATTACAGGCTCCTGATACAAGTAAACAAGAGTTGTACTCTGCAGGTGGTCGTGTGTTCTTTACAAGTACTGACCAAGACGGTAACTTCAACGTTGGTAACTTGTTCGGAGTTCAACAGGCAACTGGTACTGCTACATTGAACGCTAGTGCGTTTAACCTAAGCGGTTTGAACAGCTTGCAGTTGGGTTCTGTGGAACTAGGAATTGGTTCAGCAGTTATTACACAGTTCAGTACAGATCCGTACTTCACTGCAAATAGTGATAATATTGTACCAACACAGAGAGCGATCAAGGCGTACATCACTGGACAGATTGGTGGTGGACAGAGCTCGTTAAACGTAAATACCTTGACTTCTGGTGTAGTGTATGTTGCTGGAAATAGCATAAGTACTACGACAGGCGTTGGAATTAACGTCACAGCTAAGATGAATTTCACAGGTGGCATCGACGGCGCTCCCGTTGCCCTTGGATTCTTTATGCAAAGATAATTGGAGAAAATTAAATGGCAACAGGAAGATTAGCAAGCCCAGTGCAACTGGGCGCAGCAGCAAATACAACAGTTTACACCGTTCCAACGGGGTATTACTCAGTATTCAACGTATCTATGACCAATACTAGCGCATCGTCAGTAAACGTGCGTCTAGCATTGGCTTCAACAAGTACCCCAGGTACTGCTGAATGGATCGAATATGATACTGTTATCCTTGGTAAGGGTGTGTTTGAACGTACTGGTTTAGTATTAGATGCTGGTAAATATGTCGTAGCATACGCAAGTGCTGGTTCAGCAGTTAACGTTACTGTATACGGTATCGAAACATCTACAACATAATTAGGGGATATAAAACATGGCACGTTATAATACAGTTACACCAGTAGCGAGTACAACAACTACTTCAACCATTTCGTCACCGACGCAAGGTTTGTTGAATACTCTTGCTGGGACTGGGCCATATACCGTTACACTAGCAAGTCCAGTACTGTTCACCGGAATTTCACAAAACTTTTGGAACAATACTGGATCTTCGATAACGTTATCCTCACCGTCAGGTAATATTAGAGGCCCAGGTTTTACAGCAGCAGCATCACAAACTATTCCAAACCAAGCAGTGTTTGCATTGACGTCTGATGGTACTGATTATGTTGTTACCAACAATGAAGGTGGACCACAAGTTGGTTCAACAATGGTTTTAAGCTCGTTAACAAGTGGACGTGTAACTTACGCAACTACTAACGGCCAGCTTACAGACAGCTCAAATCTAACATTCAACGGAACTACGCTCACTGTAAACACTTTTGCAGTATCCAACAACACAACAGTTGGTGGAACTTTGGGTGTTACAAGCAACGCGACTGTTGGTGGAACATTGGGAATTACTGGTGTTACTACAATATCTAGTTCAGCAAGCTCATCAAGCACATCAAACGGAGCATTAATTGTTTCTGGCGGTGCTGGTATTGCAGGAAACATCAACAACGGTGGAAACATTACATCAAGCGGAAACGGTACATTTTCTGGAACGATGGCAGTAAACAGTACATCTGGCGCATCTAGTTATACCTCTGGTGCATTAACTGTAGCAGGTGGTGTTGGTATCAACGGTGCATTGTATGTAAACAGCGTTATCAACTGCGGTAACGACATTACAGCTTGGTACTCATCAGATAGAGACTTGAAAGAAAAGGTTACACCGATTCCAGATGCGCTAAATAAAATCGCTAAGATTGGTGGCTATACTTTCGATTGGAACGCAAAAGCATTAGAAATGTACCCAGATCGTAAAGTAAACGATATTGGTGTTATTGCTCAGGAAGTACAAGAAGTTCAACCTTTAGCTGTAATTAAGCGTGATAACGGTTTCTTAGCTGTTAATTACGAAAAATTGATCCCATTGTTAATCCAAGGTATTAAAGAATTACAAGCAGAAGTTGCTGATCTTAAAGCAAAAATTGGAGAGTAATACATGGCAGTTAAGTTGACATCATCAGGGTTACAATACCCAGATGGCACAACCCAAGGTGCTCGTTGGGATTCCAACGATGACCGCGGCCGATTGATTAGTATTAACGAATGGAAAACCAACGGTTCATATACATGGAACCGTCCATCTGGTTGCCGACAAGTTAGAATTATTTGTGTTGGTGGCGGTGGCGGTGCTTCTGGTCACTGTGAAGGCGGCGGTTCGGGCGGATATGCAGAACTATGGATGGACGTTACTGGTGTTGGCTCAACAACTGTAACAGTTGGACGTGGTGGCTATGGCGCAGGATATTACTCAAACCGTGAAGATGGTGGTACTAGTTCATTTGGACCGTATGTGGCTGCCAGCGGTGGATATGGTGCAAACCGTAACTGGGGTCACACAGGTGGACACGGCGGCATTGGACACGGCGGCAACGTAAACTTACGTGGTGGCGGTGGATCTGGACACGAAAACGAAGCTGGTCACAGTGGCGCTGCAAGCTACTGGGGTGGCGGTTCAGTTGGTGCTCACCACCATGCACACGGGAACAACACAGAAAACCATTGCGCACCTGGTGCAGGTGGTGTCGGTACTTGGACTTCACACGGTCGTGGTGAACATGGAAAAGACGGCGCAGTAATGGTATGGAACTTTACGTAAGAGAGAAATATGACAGTTAAATTGACATCAACTGGTATTCAGTATAACAGTGGAAACGTACAAACTACTACAAACGACTTATCGTTAGATCGAGGTAGACTGATCAGTGTAAACACCTTTACTGGTAGTGGAACGTGGTCAAAACCTGCTGGTTGCAGAAGAATTGTAGTAGTTTGCGTTGGTGGTGGCGGTGGTGGTTGTGGACACAACGAATCCGGCGGTGCTGGCGGATATACTGAACAAGTTTTAGATGCAACTGGATTGTCGTCAATTAGTGTAACTATTGGTGGAGGTGGCGACGGTCGTGGTTACCACCAAGGTTGTGGCGATGGCGGAACAACAAGTTTTGGTCCATATTGTCACGCAACAGGTGGTCGTGGCGCAAACACAGATTGGGGGCATACAGGCGGCCGTGGCGGACACGGTGGTGGTGGTGACGTAAACGTTTGGGGCGGTGGTGGCCGTTCACACGGTGACCAAGGTCAAGACCGTGGTGGTGAATCATTCTTTGGCGGTTCCCAAGTTGCTGGACACCACGGTGGTTACTACTACAGACACTGGAACGAAGGTTTGAACCATAATCCACCAGGTACTGGTGGTAATGGTGAGTGGTCACAACACAGTCGTGGTGGCTACGGTACTTCTGGTATCTGTATTGTTTACAATTATTCATAAGGGACTAAAATGGCAGTTAAATTAGGAAATACAACAGTTACATTCCCTGATGGGTCAACACAAAGTAATCGTTTTGATAAGGATTTGGACGCACAGGGTGAATTAATTCAAATTAACTCATATCCTCCAGGCAACAGTCACAACGTAGCAACATCTGGCTCATGGACTTGGACTAAACCAAGCGGCTGCCGCTACGTGCGTGTAGTAGTAGTTGGTGGCGGTGGCGGATCTTGTGCTCACGGTGAATCAGCTGGTGCTGGTGGTATGGCTGAAAAATATATTGACGTTCAAAGCGTTAGTTCAGTAACAGTTACTACTGGTGGCCGTGGCTGGGGTGGTGGTTATTATTCCAACTGTGGTGACGGTGGTACAAGCTCATTTGGCCCATACGTAAGCGCATCAGGTGGTTACGGCGCTAATAGAAACTGGGGACACACTGGTGGTCACGGTGGCCAAGGTCACGGTGGCGACATTAACGTATTTGGTGGCGGTGGTTCAGGACACGATAACCGCGGCGGTAAGGGCGGCGCATCATTTTTTGGTGGATCGAAGTTCCCAGGTTGGCACAACAACTCATATGGTTACACTGGTGAAGATCACTATCAAGCACCAGGTGCTGGTGGATCAAGTTGCCACTCAAACCATAGTCGTGGTGGCTATGGTGCGTCAGGAATTGTAGTAGTCTATTCTTATCGTTAATAAGTAGTGAGTATAACTTATTAAGGTAGATTTATGAAAATCAAAAGTGTTTTAATTGTGGGTGGCGGTAGTTCAGGGTGGATGACAGCCGCTGCATTGGTGCGCCAGCTACCATGGCTCAAAATTACATTGATGGAAGCCCCAGGTATCCCAACAATCGGCGTTGGTGAAAGTACTATTGGGCATATCAACAGCTATATGAATGCTGTTGGGTTGAAAGATGAAGACTGGATGCCACACTGTAATGCAACGTATAAAACATCAATCAAGTTTACTGATTTTAGAGAAAACCCTGGTCCTGAAAAACATGTGTTTCATTACCCATTCGGTGTAACTGATATTACACATAAGCCAAACGGCCCAATGGAGTGGTTCTTATTAAATGCTGCTGATAAAGCAACATGGACCCCAGAAACTTTTGCAGAATTTTATCACCCACATGTTATTATGGCTGACCATAATAAGATGACAAATAACGAGAATTTTGAAATCCGTGGATTCAACTTTAAGTATGATACTGCATACCATATGGATGCTGCATTGTTTGGAAAGTACTTGAAAGAACATGTGTGTATTCCTGAGGGAGTTACCCATATTGTTGATACAATGGTTGGTGCTACTAAAGACGATCGCGGATTCCTCTCTGGTGTCGTTACTGAAAATTCAGGTACTTTGACTGCTGACTTGTATATTGATTGCACTGGATTTAGATCACTTCTTTTAGAAGAACAAATGGGGTCAGAATTTATTTCATTCCATGATACGTTGATGAATGATAGAGCAATTGCAACAATTATCCCATACATTGATGCTGAAGCAGAAATGACTTCTGCTACAAATTGTACTGCATTGGAAGCAGGTTGGGCTTGGAATATTCCATTGTTTAACCGTATTGGTACTGGTTACGTTTACTCAAGTAAGTTTGCCTCTGAAGAGGAAGCTGAAGCACAATTTAGAAAATACTTGGCAAGTAACCGCATGGACTACCATGGTGAGGGTGCTGAACAACGTGCTCAAGAGGCTGTGTTTAAACACATTAAAATTAAGCATGGTGTTCATAAACAAGCCTGGGTTAAAAACGTAGTTGGCATTGGCTTGGCGAACGGATTTATTGAACCGTTGGAAAGTACTGGACTCATGCTCACCCATGAAGGCATCATGAAAATTATTGACGTAATTCATCAACATGACGGATTCGTTACAAGATTTGATATTGACACATTTAACTTTACATTCTTTGATCAGATTACTGGATTTAAAGATTTTATCTCAATGCACTACACAATGTCTCAAAGATGTGATACTCCATATTGGCAGTATGTGACACAGGAGTTGAGCTATTCACCAGAGATGAATGATTGGATTCCAAGATTAAGAAACGCATACATGGACTTGTCTACTCGAATTCTCACCAATCGCACATTCGATTTCAACATGGGCGGGGTTATGTATATCGCTGCTGGACAGAACTATAACCCAGTGAACACACGCCACTTACATGACGATAATGATCGATACAATGTACGTGGCCAGTGGAATCCTAAAGAAACTGTAGATGCGTGGTTTGATTATAAAAACAACGTTCTATTGCCAACTATTGAAAAGTTACCAACTCATTACGAGTATCTTAAAAAACATATCCATAAAATTGAGGAGCAAAAACCATGACAAAATATGCATTAGTACACATTAGAGAAACTCGTGTACAAGCAATCGCAAACACTGAAGAAGAGCGTTTTGACGTTCACGTTGATTTAGTTTGGCACCAATGCGGGCCTGAAGTTGAATTTATGTGGGAATACAACTGGGAAACTGGTGAGTTCACTCCACCAAAACACCCAGAAACTCGATACGAAGTCGCACGTAAAGTTGGGTATGGCGACGTTGGAGCACAACTAGACACTATCTTTAAAGCAGTTCAAAATGGTGAAGACGATCCATTGGCGAATTGGGCTCTTAAAATCGAGCGTGTTAAACTGTTATTCCCTAAAGACAATCACGATGCAATGCTTGCAGCAAACGCAGAGTTAACTCGCAGAGTAAACATCATGTTGGAATTGCACGACGCCAATCCTGATGATCCGCAGTATGCTATCAAGACACCTGATGTTATGACACAGGAATTAGCTGTTGATTACATTGAAGGACGATGGGATAACCCAGTCACTGGTCCATACACACCATAATTGCAGCTTTGTATTTGACAAAAGGGTAAGTAATACACTTACCCTTTTTTATTATGAGCAACTTTGACAAACTATTTTCTTTCGGATATCCAAGCTACACAAAAGATCCGGAATTGTATTACAACTGTATAAAAAATTCGCACCCTAGATATCGTGCTGAGATTTTTGACATCTATTTCTCAGACCCATATCGCTACAAGTTCAACGGTGTTGATCACATTTATGGCGATGTTATGGGAACCCCGCTACCCGAAGCTCACATTAAATCACTGCTCAAAATACAAAAAGAATTTGGTATCGAGGTGTCATTGACTTTCAATGAAACATACCCCAATAGGGAACTTGTTGAGGATATTCCCACACTAAAAGGCTTTGTTGCACACATTGGCAAATATTATGAAATGGGTGTGAGGTCATGTACTATTTCCCATGTACACATGATGGCCACTGGTTTACTCCAACGAGAGTTTCCAGAAATGCGTTGGAAGAATACAGTTAACCATATTATTACTACACCACAACAAGTGGTAGATTATCATACACTTGGGTACAATGTAATTAATTTGGACCGCAGTTTGAATCGCAACATGGACATGCTCAAAGCAATGCAGCCGTTGCGTAAGAAATACCCAGACTTAATTCTATCACTTCTAGTAACTGAAGGTTGCATGCCAAGTTGCCCATTTAAAGTTGAACACGATACAATGGGTGGTAAGAATCCCGATTGGAGTTATTGGCAACATCATGGCAACATGACTTGCAAAGTTTGGAGACACAGCATGAATAATGAAATGCCACGTGCTGGTACTGAAATGATTTGGGGTGACTTGGATACCTTTAATGAGTACCGTGGCATGGTTGACTACTTTAAATTCTCTGGTAGAAATATGTCATTGCCTGATAACACATACGATCAAAAGTTTGTGTGGTCAAATATTGCCCATATCAAAGGACAAAAGTGGCAGGCTGACAACGGCAACTTAAACGGTGCTATTGAATCCGGAACGCCAGTTGCAGTTGCTGACTACTTTGAGCAAGTGGTTACTACTAATCCAGGTATTATTTCTAACTTCCAACCACTGCGATATTGCAAAACAAGCCATCCAACAACCTTGGATAAAGTTGCTGAAATTGACAAAGAGACTATTTGGGCTACAGGCAAGGGTAGAGCCTTGAACCACGTTTTAAAGAATTGTAAGAACGAATGTTGGGATTGTCACGCATGTGAACGAACATTCGGAGCCCCAGATGTTGATAGCTTAATTGAAGTGAATCGTGATGTATCCATTTTACAAGGACACGCAAATCACTTCAAAGGCATTAAGATTAGTCACGAATAACATTATTAAACCAGTTGAAGTTGATATTCATTCTGGTCTTATTAGTTGTTGGTCTTGAACCTGAGTGGTAATAATCACCATCAAAAACTATCATTCTATTCTTCTTAGGTGGAACCGCAACTAATACTTTAAAGTCGTCTTTGTTCTTTCTATAGATGTCCAATGCAGTGTTTGTTGAAGACCCTACTGGACACTTGTAATCGTAGATATACGTTGGGCCACTGGAATCGTTCAAATATAAGATAGCAGTGGTCATTGACACATCTGGTTGATCCACGTGTGGCTCAAACGGCTCATCAGTGATCGACGTAGTAGACAAGTTTGCCTTCAACCTAGCCAAAGAGTCCATTTTTAAGTTTAAAGCAAACTCACAGTGTGCTAGCATTGGTACAAAGTTTTCGTAAGCTGGGCATTTGAACTCAAATTCTTCATCAATCTTTTGAAGATAGATTAAACAGCTAAATCCGTCATCCCAAAGTGCTTCATTATCATTATACTTGTTTCTGTAAGTAGTGTCTTTTAAATAAAACCATGGAAAGTCAAAAGATGTTACGGTGTCGTACATCCTTTCAAAAATTGGTTCTGGTAAGAAATCGTCTATAATTTTAATCATTTTACGTAAGATGCCCAAGTTGTTATAATGTATTTGTCATTTGACAGTGGTGGATTTCCGCGATGCGTGTGTGTAAAATCCGCTGGACAAATTAATATCCTACCAGTCTTTGCTTGTATGCGTCGTGGAATATAATGAAACTCTGTCTCACCACCCTCATCTACATCATTTAGGTATAAGATGATCGCTAGGAACCTATGTTGATTCTCCACGTTTCCACGCTCGTGATGCCATACGTGGTATCCACCACCTATGCCAGTTTTTTGTAATCTATATGAGTAAACACCGTAGTTTGTAGAATGTAAGATATCGTAGTAATTAAAATACGCATTGATACAGTCTGAAAACGCACGATTTGCTTCTCTCAAAATGTTAGTGTTGTGCAGTTGAAATTCCTTTACCATTTCGTCCTGAAAGAAATAAGTCTCATCTTCTTTCTTAAACTTCTCAACACCTTCTGATACTTGCCTATTTGCAGTTATTGAAGCGTCTTGCACATACTGGAAGTATTGGATTACATCATTGCAAAACTCTTTGCTAACGACGTCATCAAATACACCTACAAAGTCTTTAATGTCAATTTTCATAATTAAAAAAAGTTAATATTTAACACGTATCTTCTACGATTATAAATTGGGTTACTGGGTGCATGGAATCTCAAACCGTTAAAACAAACGGCTCTTCCACGTTTGGGTGAAACTCTATTTACGGTGGTAACGTTGTAATGCTTATCATTCCTGTTCCATAGCTTGTCGAATAATATAGTATCGCCATCACTGTCATTGATGTAATATACTAGAGTCTTGTGTTCTTCAAAGTTATCAACATGGACCTCGTTACAACATTGCTCAGTGTATCCATTTACTAGCGATCTTCCTTGGTTATTGATCTTCATTCGCATAACGCCGTTGACTTGAACCCCAGTTTTGTGTGAGAAATCATCAAGTACAGCAATGCCCAGCCAGTATAATGTTTGATCAAATATCTTACTATTTCTAAAATCGTTGTAATATGCCAGCTTGACCAATGCATCTGATGGAACCATTGTTAAATCTGACTCAACTGAAACGTCTTTAAAATACATTCCAGCAGTTAATACGTGGTTATAATCACACCAGTCAAAGTTGGAGTCAGAAACATATTGTGCAAACCTACGTTGGGTTTGGCTGGGTAATACGTCGTCTAGTACAATAATATCGCTTGTCATATAAAATTAAAATTAATTACGTGTCTTTTGAAATGCTTTATTGGGTTACTAGCAGCATGGAAATAGTTGCCATCAAATAATATAGCAGTGCCCTGAGTTGGAGTTACTTGCTGTCTAACAGTGAACTTTTCAAACTTCTCGTTATTACGTTGGTTGAATATCCTAGTATCACCATCACTTTCGTTTATATAGTACAGCAACACTTTGTGATCATACTTTTGATCAGTGTGCGCAGAGTTCCAAGATGCACTTGTATAAGTCTTGGATGGGTTTTGGTACAACAAGTTAAACTGAATCCTGACAATCTCGTTGACTCTTATACCAGTATTTTCAGTCATACCATCTAGGATCTGATAACACCATGGCATCATATTTTCATCAATTACAGATCCATTGGCGTATATTGGATGAGTGTAGCCACTGGTGCGTTCGTTTGTATAAAACGATGGAACATTTTCACTTGGATGGTACGCAGTATCGCGTCTATAATGCCATCCAAAGTCTCGATCATCTACAATATTAATGAGTCTTTCCTGTGCAGTTCTTGGTATGATATTGTCTATTATTTTAATCATGCGAAATTTATATTAATAATAATGCGTTCAGAACTCTTAATAGGACTCTGTGAAGTATGGTAATGCAGCCCGTTAAAGTATGCAATCCTACCACGCTTGGGTGTAATTGTTTGCTTTACTGTCAATGGAACCAAATTCCCATTGTCTTCTGGTTTCCACTTTTCATTAAACAGTATGGTATCACCGTCGCTGTCATTTACGTAATACACTAATACGTGATGATCATTATAAAAGTCAATATGTGGGTAGTGCATAGACTTTTCATTTGAGTTGGGATTTGGGTTTGGTGTTAACAAGTTTCCCTTGACTCTAATGAGACGATTGAGTGGAATACCGCTGGCATCTGAAAAGTAGTCAACAACCATGCGGCTCATCATATACATGTCATAGGGGTCAAACCACAAGTCGTCTCGCCAGAATGGCTTGGTCATCCCGGATGATTCAACATAATCCCAGCCCTTGGGAAATTCAAATTCTCGCTTAGGCTGTTGACCACCAAGCGATATGTTGTCCAACGCATACCAGTAAAACTCGTCACTGGCCAAAGTTTTTTCAATTCTATCAACTAATGCTGGGGGTAATAAATCGTCGTAAACTTTAATCATACCCAATTGATCCCAAATGATATTGTAATTCTATTCTGGTCCGCCGTTTTGTTTACTGATATTTCATGGTCCATCCATCCGGGCCAAATTAGTAAATTGCCAGCCTCGGTTTGGACATCAAAGTTTGGAACTAATAAGTTCATAGCAGGGGGTTCTTGATTATGCAAGTATGCAAATGCATTGGGATTATAAAACCCAATTTTTCCAGAATCTTTAGGTACATCTACATAATATGTTCCGCTGAGTAAGTTCATTGCATGGTGGTGTCTACCTTGATATCCACCAGGCGGATTTACGTTAAACCACATATTTGAAAATCTAATTGGCCTGCCACTCTCAACACGACTATTAATTTGGGATAATAGTGCTAGTGAATTATCAATATACCCCTGTGCTTCTATTAATATACGATCCCTTAATTCTGAAAAGACATCAACATCATATAGATGCCCAGTAAAATCATTGTAAAAGTACGTGGTAAATCCAGTGTGATAAAAGTTGCCATCATTGACTGGCGATTGCTTATACAATTCAACAATCCATTCTTTGATTTCATCATGATTAGAAACTTTTGCAGAATCGTTAAAATAAATTGTAGGGCTAAACGGCGTGTAAAAAGTCTTCATTTCGGTATAAAATTGATGTTAATAATGCATCGTTTGTTAGTTGTTGGCCTACTACTGCTATGATACAGTGTCCCGTCAAATAATACACAACGTCCACGCTTGGGGGTCACTGTCTGTTTAATAGTATACGCTTCAGATTTTTCTCGTTCATTGTAAATTACGGTATCACCATCTGAGTCAGTCAAGTAATATAACAATACGAGGTGGTTAATTGGCATATCTGTGTGAGGATTATTAACTGATGAATCAGAGAATACTGTTGGCAATTGTAGGAAAGCTCGCATACGTAGTATAGTGCCAATGGCCATACCAACTTGATCAGTTGCTTGGTACATTATTGGCAGTATGTTATAAAAGTCAGCACCCATTTCAGTCTTGCTGGACCTATCATATACTAGGTTTGAGAATCCATAATGGCTCACAGTCCTGTCATCCTTTTGATCGTCAGCGTATGTTATGTCACGCTGGAAGTACCATTTGTTCTCACCACGCAAGTAATAGTATTCAAGAAACTCTTGATGCTGCGTAGGTAGAATGTCATCTAGTACAATAATTTCATTCATTATTTCATCCCACCCAAAACGTTAAAATTTACAATACAGCGCAACCCATTTCTTGGCTGTTCAGCAGTATGATAATAGTCACCATCAAAAATAACCACCCTACCCTTCTTTGGTGTAACGCGAATTAATTCTGAGAAGTCCTTGGCTTCAAGGGTAAAGTTTGCCGGGCCAGTTCTTTTATGGTTTACAATAATTGTATCACCATCAGAGTCCATTACGTAATACAACACTACTAGGTGCGGATATGGTTGGTCTACATGCAACGCATCCAACTTTGTAGTTGTAAAATTTTCGTGAAGTGGGACTTGTAGGAAGGATCTTGCTTTTTGTATTGAGTGTATCTCATACTTAATTTCCCTGCAAGCTGCCTCAACTACTGGCATGACTAGTGACAAAAATGGATCTTTATGATCTGGCCATTCAGTATTTTTAAATACGTGCCCAAATGCTGGTGTTGATCTGTAATCAGCACCTGTACCAAATGTTACATCTGAGATCAAATGCCAGTCGGCTTCAGCTAACAGTACTTCTTCTATTTTATCGGAGATGGCTCTTGGCACAACGTCATCAATTACCAATGGATCTTTTATCACGAATGTTCCCACTTTAATGCGATATTTACGCATTTTACAGGCACGGATGCTTGATCTTGGTTATAGGATGTCTATTAGATCAAATATAGTTTGAAGTTTGGTGCGAATGATTTTGCTTGAGAAGCTGTTTCGTAGCCCTTGGTGCAACGGCTTGGGTGCCTTGTCTATGGTAACCCACGCCCACCCACAATGCTCATCGCTTAACTGTGGGACGAACTCATCGTTTACTACGCACATGTACGTGTGGAAGTTAAACACGGTATCGTTTGATACAAACGTTTCTATTGGAATTGTTTTGAGAATTTTTGGTACGCTGCCAATCTCTTCAGCAACTTCCCTTTGTAAGCCCTGCCATGGGTTTTCACCTACCAAGTTCGTACCACCAACTAATCCCCAAGTCCCCTCGTGCTTACCACGTGCCTTTTGCAATAGGAGAAATCGCTTGGTAGTTTTTGCATAAAATAATGCACCACTACAAACGATTTTATCTGTTACAGTACGATTCTCCATTGCCCAGCCCTATAGTCACGTTCGAAACTCTTGACCCAGGAAACCCCGTCCCATAGGTATTGAATTCTCATTCCGTTGTATATATTAGTCTGGTAAATGTGAGTAGTTGTTTCCTGACTTGCAGCAAAGATTACATGCCACGAACCATCACCTTGCCATTCGATAATGTCGTTGGCCAATGCACTAGTTGGTTGGTTGGAATAATTTTTAATAGTTCCCCATGCGATGCCGTGTGGAATATCTTCAATGATTAGGAATCGATCACCAACTACTAAGTTATCAATACCGTGCCCTGGATACAATTTTAATGGATCTATAATTGCGTCAAAAGTACCAGGACTTCTGCCACCACCAGCTTCACGCTCACCTGTGGTGACTATATCGTCGTCATGTGGATATGAACTGTTGTCCCATTCAATCTGTAATACTGCTGGATCAAGTGGATCAACAGCGAATGTACCAAATACTTCAGTACCGTTATCCTGCATCAAGTACATTCTACTTGAGCCGGCAACATACTTGCCTGGATATTGATCAAACAATAATTGCCAATTCTCAGGAGCACCAATGATAGTTGATACTTGTAATCCAGGTTGTGGCATGGTTTCCAACAATCTTGCTTGCTTGTTGTATACTTGAATATCATAACCACCGATTGTAATTCTACCTTCTGTGAGGAAGTCATTCATAGTAACCACACTGCCACCAATATCATAGCCCAATCCATCAATATAACCGCCAGTGTCTTCGTTACCCATACCAAACAAGCTGGTGACAATCTGTGTAATAACGCCCAAGTGTTTCACCTTGGCTGGTGGACTAATCCAAATTGGAGTGTCCATGGTTAGTGTAGCAATGTCAATAGGTGTATCGTTACCAACTGGTACTGTTTTGCTGGACCAGTTAATTTGATTTAAGTTTAAAACACTGATAGCAGTCCAGTCGATATAGTTACTGCTAGTTTGTAACTCTAAACTTGGATTGAATAAAACTAAAATTTGTTCAAGGATCTGTAACTTTTGATCCGTGTTAGCTGACCAAATATCAACTTTGAATGTCAGCTTAAATGGGGTTGGCATTAGGCGTTCAACAGTGTAGTTTTTGCCCTGATTCTGCGTATAAGCATCGGCCTCAACATCACGTTCTCTAATGTGAACTTTACCCACATAGGAAGCATCGGATAAACGATCTCTATCAATGTCCAATGCAGACACGTAAACTGCAATTCGTGGAGCACTGTTTACTTTGTTTTCACTGTTTCCACGCAGGATACTTGCAACTTGTCTATCAGCATCACCATACATTACTGGCACACGATGTAATGTTCCGTCACCATATTTCACAACAAAGTTACTCAACACACGGATTACCTGTGTTAAGTATCTTCTAATTTGACCATCATAAAAATGCTGCATTATAAGTCCGCCTTGGGTTTAAGTGCCTTGGATAATGACTGACGTTCTTCAATAACTTCACCACCAATAGTGTTGGTGTTCGTATTGTTGATAAATCCAGTCTTTTGTGTTTGACGTGTATCGTTGTTTGTCATGTTCATACGCACAGCGTCTTCAACTTTAGCCCAAGCTGTTCCATTAAATCTAAACAGTCTATTTGGGAAGAAGTCATTACGTAAGAAAAAGTCATCAGTTGCTGGCGCATCTGGGAACTGGCTACCAAAACCAAAAGCATATCCATTTGGTGGATAACCATCGCCCAGCAAGTAACCAGTGTATCCAGCTCTAACTGGAACAGCGTTTTGTGCGCTGGCATTTACGTTTGCAGACATAGAGCTCGCATCAACAGAGGCTTGGTCAGCAGTTACTAGCACTGGTTTACCAGTAGTTGGATCAACAGCCAATGTGTAAAACTGTCTAGTTTCAAAACCACTCAATGGCGCATCGGCTTCAGCCTGTGCAATAACTTGGTCGTTGATCTCGATTTCTTTGTTAAATGTGCTCAACAAGTCTTTGAGTGTTAGTCCGCTTGGATCTGGATCACCATTTGCATCAGTCGCTGGCTTGTTCATAATGTCAGCAAACTGTTGGTTATCAGTA
>JACCDQ010629843.1_pt1 | contig 17517 bp, 8 predicted proteins | sample 7446031 | NCBI WGS metagenome assembly JACCDQ01 (sample SAMN15323442, study PRJNA562643) | freshwater metagenome | isolation source: river surface water | place: USA:Blue River Watershed | collected 2017-08-17
GCCCAAAAGCATTAGAAAATGTCGTTAAATAAATTATTCCACTTAATAAGGCAATTTTGATTTTTTCGGGGGACATGAATTCTGATATACGAACACGATTTATTTTTTTTGAATAAGTGGGTTTATACGTTAAACATTTGGATTGCATGGTAGTTGAATTTATGGGTTCGTAGGAAGTAAATAGTTGATCGTTTAGTTATTGGAGTGATTTATTTTACCTGTAAAAACATGATTGTTTGTTTGGATCTTAACCAAATACATACCATCGGCACATTGAATGCGTATGGGTTCGCGAACATCAAATTGCGATTGATAATATACTACAGAACCTTTTAAATCAGTAATGGTTATGGATGCCGTTTTACCTAAGTTTGGTAGATTTACACGATAAATTCCATTTCCTGGATTGGGGTAAATATTCAATTCTGATTTTTGAATTTCCTGAGTACCTGAAACAGTGAATGGCACATAAACTGTTCCGCAGAAGCTATTTCTCACTTTGCATTTGTTCATTATATCCAAACAAACCAAATATTCTCCTTCTTTTTTGTATGTATGCTCAGGTGATTTTAAAATGCTCACATTTCCATCTCCAAAAGTCCAAGAATAATATTCACCATGTACACTTTGAGGAGAAAATACGCAGGTAAACGGTTCAATCGGCGTATAAAATATAGATGGATTAATATAACTACCATCTTCAATCGTAATGCTATTGGATATTTGGCAAGCTCCATCGTATGCAGTAACTGAATATGTTCCAGGGATGCTAATACTTGTGTTTTGAGTATTGGATCCAGTATTCCAAGCATAATTAGTAAAGCCGGGTGTTGCCTGTAGATTAATGATATCGGTTGGTTTGCATAGGGTTAGTCCATTGTCGGAAGTAATTTGAATTCCAGGATGGTCAATTAAATTGATGGAATTGGTTGATTTGCAACCGTACTGAGTTGAGGCAATAACAGAATATATACCCGATGAGTACACATAATCTACGGGCCCGTTTTGCCCGGTACTCCAAATATAGTTGAAGAATCCAGATGTAGCTTCTAACGAGGTGCCATTCAAGCAGGCGTATGGACTGGATGATGTGATTGAAACCGGAGGCTGTGGACGAATAGCTATAAATCGAGTGGTGGAATCCGTACAAATATTGGCACCCGTAGTTTTCAATTTTATGGTGTAATTTCCTTCAGCACTGAATTTTTTAACGGGTGATATGCTCGCTCCTGTGGTACCATCCCCAAAATCCCAAAAATAATTTAATGTTCCTGTGCCTCCATTAATTGTACTTCCTGCACCCGATGGATTGAAGTCTTCATTTAAGCAAAACGGGGAGGCGGGTAGGGTAATATTGGCAACCGCTTTGGGTCTTACAATTACTTTTGTTTGAGATTGAGTATATGTGCAACCGTTTCCTGCAGTTATATCCAGTTTTATGGTATAGGTTCCAGCGTTACTGTAGGACTTATATACAGGGTTCAAGTTATAGGAGTTAGCGGTATTTCCGTCTCCAAAATCCCATTTGTATGTATTGGAAGTGGATAGATTGAGAACGGTAAATTGATGTGTATACAGGTAATTGTTGAAAGCAGGTGTACCACTCTTGGTAGCTGAGACTTGAACATTAAATGAACTGTTGGCTTTATAGAACATAGAAACGGTATCGGTATTGTAGACCGTTTTTGAATTTCCACCAACAGTAAGAGTAATTTGACTCATTTTTTCGCCTGTTGCAATCATAATGGGTACGGTTTCTCCTGTTTCAATTACATACCGATTGTCATTGCCTGCGTAAGGAATTATAGCTTGAATTTGATTGCTTGCTGTGGAGAAATTTTTGGGGTTGTACATCGGATAGAAAATATCATCATCATAAATTCCAGCACCGTTCAAACTGCCACTAGCATTATGGAATCTAAAGGCCAATTTTTTGCCAAATTCAGTAGCAGTAAATGTCTCGTTTTTGCCATAGAATGCTTTAATTGGCAAAGTAATTCTCCAAAGGCCTCCACCCAGCGAAGTCATTTTATATTGAGTTTCGCCGGTAGTTAAATTTCCACGAACATGTTTCCATTCGGAATCTGTTTGACTCATTGATGTGATCAAACCCGTATAAATGTACACCGATGAAGCATTTTTTAGTTTGGCATTTCCCAAATTTGCGTTGTATGTAATGGTGATTGTATCGTTGATGTCGGGTAATCCGGGATATACAGAAACAGGCGCCATTTTAGTAAATCGATTCACCGAATTGGCCGAATTGAAAACCGGATTGAACCCAAAATAATTGCTTCCATAACATTGAATGGAATCGAAAGTTCTTTGAATTTTTGGGGACGTTCCATTGGTTACTGTTATATCAATGGTATCGCGAGTTTGGCAATATCCCCCAACAGAGGAGGTCAGTATGTACTTGGTTGAGGTACTGGGATAAATAAGGGCTCTTCCATAAGAACTGTAAGCGATTGTAGTGGTTGGTGACCAAGAATATTGTGGAATGGAATTTGCGGGAGAATTGTGTGTTATATCAACTGGGAAGGAACCTCCACAAGATATACTAGCAGTCTTGGGGATATTTACATTAAAAACTTGTTGTACTAAGGTATAAGACAGTGTATCAAAACAATTGATGGTGGAATATCTTACGATCATGTGGTATGTACCCGCTTGATTTACAGATATTTGTTGTCCACTACCCAGACTAGCCCAAGTTGCATTTCTCCAATTAAATGAATTGGCGGATTGCGCATAATTAAAAGTAAGAGTGGTTGGTTGACCTGACTGACAGAAAAAACTATTCTGTGTAATGTTTGCCGTGGTATCAAGAACGTATCTATTTACATAAAATGAATCGGTGTATTTGCATCCCAAACTAGAAGTGGTAGTAACTTTATAATTGGCTTGATTGTAAACGGTAATTGAAGACGTAGTTGCTCCGGTATTCCAAGTGTATGAACTGCCCGTTTTGGATGCTGTAAGTGTTTGTGCTACAAAAGGACAAGCGTTAATGTTGTTTCGATTAATCATTTCTGCACCATCTTGGAATTTTGCAATAAAGTTGTCGGCGCTATTTAATGTATTACTTGAACTGTATCCAAATGAGATACCCGATGCGGATGAAGTATTTCCGGTAACATAAATTGCGCCAAAAGTATCGGTGGTAATGGAGTTAGGTACATCTGTGCTGTTTCCACCGTAATATGTAGCCCATTGAAACGTGCCGGTGGGACTGAACTTAAACAAACATAAATCATCATTGCCAGCCAAGTTGTTTTGATGTGATCCGGAGGAGCCAAAGCCATTATTTTGTGTTTTTAAAGCCAAAAATACGTTGTTGGATTTGTCGGCAGTCACGGCAATACCCTGATCTTCGTAGGTCAAACCCACATAAGTAGCCCAGCTTCTGGATCCGGAGGATGTAAGTTTTAAAACGAAAGCATCCAAATATCCATTGGCACTATATGAAGATGTTTGATAAGCCGAAGATGTTGAAATATCTGAGGTGGAACGGGTGTTTCCCGTAATAACTAAAGTGCCATTGGGTGAGCAATAGATGGATTTGCCTTCTTCTGCTTGACTTCCACCAAAAAATGTTCCCCAAGCATAAGCACCACCTGCTGTAAATCGCATTACAAAACAATCTCCGTTTCCTTTATTGGTTGTTTGATGGACGCCTGTAGAACTAATTTTATCGGATGAGTATGTAGTTCCGGTAACATAAACTTCATTGTTTGAACCCACAGTGATGGAATTGCAATAATCCGTACTACTACCTCCAATGTAGGTAGACCATTGGATATTTCCTGAACTATTAAACTTAGATATAAAGCCATCGTAAGATCCAGCAATATTTGGTTGATAGCTACTGGTGGTTGAAATGTTGCTGGTGGATGCTGTTGTTCCACAAATGATTAAATTCCCATTTTTATCAACGACGCCGGCATTTAACCAATCGTAATTGGTTCCCCCGAAATAACTTCCCCAATTTCGGGTTCCGGAAGAATTAAATTGAACCATAAAACCATCGATATTTCCAGAATTATTGGTTTTATAAGCGCCAGAAGTTGCTATATTATTGGTAGATTGAGTTTGACCAACAACATAAATTAGATCGGAAGATTTGTCAACTAAACAATCAAACGTTTGATCGGTACTATTACCGCCTAAATACGTAGCCCATAATAAATCCCCGTTGTTATTGAATTTTGCTAAATAAGCATCTGGCTGAGAATTTAATGAAGTTTGATGAGCTCCAGAGGTAGCTAAATTGGTTGAATACGTAATTCCAGATTGGTAGATATTGCCGGAATTGTCTAATTCAATGTGCCCTAATGTTTCGGTCGAATTTCCTCCAAAGTAGCGAGACCATTTTACACACGGGTCTATGATCAAGGGATGCTTGGTGTTGACTTCACTGTTTATCCTAAATCCAATGGTATTTTGGTTTAAAATAAAATCTGTTTCTATTTCTCTATTACCTTGAAAACTAATTGGCTTTTCTTCGATGATTTCACCCAAAGGGGTTGAAATCTTTAAATCGCCGTTAGGCAAGATTGACAATTCAGAAGCACCTTTGAATTCCAGTTTAAGTAAGTTCAATGAATGATGATTTTGAGTGATTTCAAAATCGTATTTCACTTTGCCATCTTTCATATAAATAACCCAATCGATACCCGGGTAAACTTCATGGAGTCTTATTTTTTGATAACCATAAACTTGAGCAAATTCATTGTTTCCATAATAATAGTTATAATAGGTTTTTCCTGGGTTTTCTTTGGTTATTTTTATGGGAGTTGTACTATTAATCAATGAAAGATCAATCCGGTAGGAAGTGGTTTTGAGCGTTGCGTTTTCAAGTTTATTGTTGGGATTAAATTCAAAATTCGGGTTGGTGGTTTTTTTATCGTTTTTCGATGATGCTGTTATTGAATTCTTCGAAAGTGGATTGGAAATTGCGGGATGGATTTCATTAATTATGTTTTCATTTTTTATAAAATAATAATGCAATCCTTTATTGGAAATAGCAATTCTGTATCCATCCGCATCGCATTGGAAAAGAATGGGATTGGTTTCACCCGGAGTATTGAATTGTCCTTTATTTTCAATAAAAAGTCTCGATTCTAATTCGGAGTGAATTTTTGATTTTTGTTGTGACGAAAAGATGTTTGAAGACGTCTCTATTAATCGTTGATTTTTGAATGTAGCAGTTTGGGGTTGCAAATCAACTTGGTTTTCGAATGTCTTTGGAGCAGAAGCGATAGCACAATTGAATTGGGCAAAGAATGGGGTGCAAAGTATTAAAAGGGACTTAAAAAAAATGTTGTTTTTATTAAATAAATTCAACTTCGAAGATGCAGAAGTTTGAATGTTGCAGATTGATTTCATAATCCAATAGTTTTGAACAAATCTATTTCTAAATTCATGCTGCATTATACCAAAAAATAGGTATTTTGAAGTTCTATTATTGGTTATTTGAGGGTTGTCAATGTTGTTTTATTGTTAAATATAAAAAGATTTTTAAATCCAAAATTAGTTTCAATTAAGTTTGATCATGGTCAGAAAAACGAAGACTCAAAATTTGGATCAAAGGAAGATATTTGTGTTGGATACATCAGTGATTTTGTACGATCACCAGGCGATTCTGAATTTTCAAGAACACGATGTTGCTATTCCGATTACAGTTTTAGAAGAATTGGACAATTTTAAAAAAGGCAACGATACCATAAACTTTGAAGCGAGACAATTTATTCGATTTATTGATGGGTTATCTCAAGGTAATTCCTTGTCTGATTGGATATTATTAGACAAGAAAAGAGTTTCAAAATTTAAAGTAATTATGGAAATTCAAGGTAGCTCTGAATTAGATGCTACACGATTGTTTGGAGACCGAAAAGCAGATCATTTAATATTAAACGCGGCTCTAAAAATGCAAGAATTGAATCCTCAAAGAAGCGTGATTCTTGTTACAAAGGATATGAACTTGAGATTAAAAGCGAGAGCCTTAAATATCCAGTCTGAAGATTATGAGACGGGTAAAATTAAGGATGTGGAAGGGTTGTATAAAGGTATTTCTCGTATTGAAATGGATAGTTCTGAAATTATCGACGAACTACATAAGAACGGAAGTGTTCCTTACATTGAGTTAGTGAAAGTTCGTCCTCAATCGCATCATTATTTTATTCTGCGTAATCACAAAAGTTCCATTCTTGCTTATTTTAATCCTAATTCAGAGCTTATAGAACGAGTTGAAAAAAAAGTGGTGTACGGAATTAAACCCAAGAATGCAGAACAAGCGTTTGCAATTCATGCTTTATTGAATCCTGAAGTGAAATTAGTAACTATCCAAGGTGTAGCTGGCACAGGGAAAACTCTGATAGCATTAGCTTCAGCTTTAGAGCAAAAATCCGACTTTGTTCAAATTTATTTAGCACGACCCATTGTTCCTTTGAATAATAAGGAAATTGGTTTTTTGCCAGGGGATGCGGGAGAAAAAGTAGGCCCTTATATGGAACCATTATGGGATAATTTGAAAGTAATTCAAAACCAATTTAAAGAAAGTTCTAAAGATTTTCAACGCATTAAAGAACTGGTTGCCAATGAAAAATTATTAGTTGCACCCTTAGCTTTTATTAGAGGAAGAAGCCTATCCAATATAGTCTTTATTGTTGATGAGGCTCAGAATTTAACTCCTCTGGAAGTAAAAACCATTATTTCCAGAGCTGGAGAAGGAACCAAAATTGTGTTTACAGGCGACATACACCAAATAGACACGCCTTACTTAGATACAGAGTCGAATGGATTGTCGTATATAATTGATCGTTTAAAGGGACAAAGTTTATACTCTCATGTTACTTTGGAAAAAGGAGAGCGGAGTGCCTTGGCAAATTTAGCAAATGAACTGTTGTAATATATATCAACTTGCTTAACGATCGAAGCAAAAGAGTTTCTAGTTTTTAGTATCTTCAATTATTGAATCAGATAATTTGAATTTTTTTTCTGGGGATACAATTAAGCAACACAATGGTGTTGAATTGTTCATTCAACTGTAATATTGACTAAATGTTGAAACAGTAGATTCGCAACTACTATATGAAAAAGTCTGTTGCAATATTGTATGCCGATAGCCGATTTACTCCTTGGAAAGAAAACATCGATTTCTCCACCATAAAAACGTATTACGATGCCCTTTCAGAGGATTATGAAGTAACGGTAGTTCATATTTCGGAACCCAATTCAGAACTGGCAGAGTTTCTAAAGGGTTTTGAATTCATTTTTAACTTATGTTATGGATTTGGCAATTACAATCAAGCAGAAGTAGCATTTTGGCTGGATGTACATGATATTAACCACTTAACAACCTCAGGGAAAATACAAGAAATAGCTCAAGATAAATTGTTAGTGGAAGATTTTTGTATCGAACAAAATATACCTGTTGCTCGTTCAGTTCGACATATTTCCAAACTGGATTTAAACGCCAAGTTTATCATTACCAAACCTCGTTATGGCGGCTGTCACAGAGGAATTACCATACTTGAAAACACAGAGCAAAATCAAAAAATTATCATGGATTCGATTTTGAACAAAGATTTTTTGGTTCAAGAATATATTGAAGGAAGAGAGTTTTCTGTGGCTGTGATTCCCGATGAATCAGGAAATTACACTGCTTTAAATCCGGCCGAATTTTCACCCGTACCTCATAGAAGTATATATGTGGCTGGAAATTCATTTGGTTATACGGAAAGAAGTTTAGATACCAATTTGGATTTAAATACCGTGAGGTTCATGAAGCAAATCTCGGTTCAATTGCACAATATGTTGGGATTGAAATATATGTCGCGAATTGATTTTCGGGTGAAGGATGGAGTGCCTTATGTTTTGGATGTAAATACCATGCCTAATATGCATCCTGAAAAGAGTTTATTGCCTGCAATTTTGGAACATGATGGTATTTCATTAAAGGAACTTTTAAAGCGTAAAATTCAATTGAACTTAGAAGAACAATTGGTAGACGAGAGCTTCTATGATCGGTTATTGACTGGTATAATCGATTGACAGGTATTCACGCCATTGTCATATTTTATTATTTGATGATAAATAATTTCAGTTAAACACAATATTTGGTGAGTGTTTATTTTGTGAATGCATGAAATTAGTTTGCAAATGAAAATTAATTAATTGAAAACTATAAATCAAAGGTTATTTTTGAAAACTAAACCATGAAAAAACTATCCCTATTATTTTCGCTTGCTGTTTTTGCGAGTTTAAGCGGACAAAACATCAAGGATGAAAAAGTGCAGTATCAATATGTGAAATTGCCGAGTAATCCAGTATCCCCCAAACCAGCAAATTACACTGCGGTATTGGTATCAACAGCTGATGCTGAAAATGCTCGATTGTTGGCAAATTTTGAAGCTGAGAAAATTCAGGCCGAGAATGATTATCAGCGCGAATTAGCTGAATACGATAAACGCGTGAAAGCAGCCGAAGAGCAGTATGCTAAAGATATGGAGGCGTACAATGCCAAATCAACTGCGACTAAAATTGTTGAGCGTCAGTTACTAAATGAAAATTCTAAACCAGTTAAGCAATATGTGTCAGTTCCCTCAAAAAGATACGTATCTGAACCTAAATTATTTACGGTTTATGATGCAAGTACTTTGGCTTCAACGTATTTGAAAATAGATGGTTTCGATCGCTCTGCTGCTGGTGAATTGCAATATATTGTTGAAATGAAGCCTTTTGAGTATTCCAGTCCTAGAATGGTGTCTGAAACTCGAAAAGAAACCAGTGTTTCTAATGGAAAATCAAATTCTTATAATGTAACATATTATCATTTGGAATTTGAATACCGTCAACCCATGACGGTTAAAGTATTAAAAAATAACTCACAAGAAATCTATTTTGAAGCTCCAGCAAAATTAATGGAGTTTACCAAATACAAATCTGACGAATCTAAAACCTCACCTTCTATGGATGTAACTGTTTTGGTTAAGAACATGGAATCTCAAATGTTGAAGCAGAATTTAGAATTTATCAATCATTTGGTAAATGATCGCATTGGATTTGAAGTGAGTAATCGCAACGCTGTATTGGAATATGTGAAATCCAAAAAAGGTGAATACGATGATTTGTTAAATGCGTTTGATTTAGCAAAAACGGGATATGCCTTAATGAATAAATCCGATGCAGAAGCAACTTCAAAGTTGAATGAAGCGGTTGCCATTTGGAAAAAAGCCATGGAAGAATCGGATATTGCTAATAAAAAGGCAAGAATTGATGAGAAAGTTACCATTTCAGTAAGCTTTAATTTGTTAGAAGCATTCTTTGCATTACGCCGAGTGGAGGAAGCAGAAGCAATTATTTCTATTTTAAAGAAAATCGATTTGTCTAGAAAGGAAACTAAATTATTGGAATCGTATACTCAAGAATTTATTGACTTGAAGATTCGCAAAATTGCTAATGGACTTTAATTAAGGACGATTTAAATCGTTTCCAAACAAAAAAACCACTTATTAAGTGGTTTTTTTGTTTTTATTAAAGTGGATTTGATTTTCTTCAAGTAAACGTTTGTAACGGATTTCGTCTTGTTCATTTGTATAAATGGCTAAAAAAATAAACAAAGCCGTCATAGAAGCAAACATGGTGATCAATTGTATAATTCGGAAAGTTACTGGATTTTCTTGTGGCCAATGTGCACACAAATTGTAAAATACCAAATATACCCAAAGTATAACCAATGCAATGAACAAGGTTAAATACAAGAATTTTGTCCAACGACTAGAAGTCTTGTAAATAGGATGCTGAAAGGTGCGATAAGGCATAATCAAGATAATTAAGATTACAAATTCAAGTTCAATTCAGCTAAATTAACAATCAAAAGTTCAACTGGTTGTTTAGCTGTGGTTGAGTCGAATTCTAATGGATGCGAATTTACAAATTTGGCAGATTGACCGCAAAACTGAGTATATGAATGTTACAATTTATTAGTGAAAATTACATGATTTAGTTAATTATTATAGATTTATTAGAGAATTTGTTGTTGAAAATAACTGATTGAATTTCTGTTGATTTAGATATTAAGTATCTTCATTTTGGGATTTTTCCGTAAAAATGAAAATATCTTTACGGAATAGCCGTAATTGCTGAACAGTATTTTTAATGTGATTTGTATGAATAAAGTAGTTCTACTCATAGACGATACTTTTAAAATAATTCAAATCAATGGTGAATATGGAATTAGTCAAAATTCAACAAGATGTATGTGCAGTTAAAATGATTCCAGGAAGAGGATTGGTTACACTAATGGGCACTCAATTGCGAAAAGATTATTTAAGTCACTTGGGCTATTCACTTGAAAATTTGGAAAAGAGTACTCTCCGATTAGCTGATATACAAAAGAAAATAGAATCGTATATAGGTACGGTTGAAGTTCCAGTGGGTGTAGTTGGTCCATTAATTTGGGATAACGAACCTGTTTTTGCGCCTATTGGGACACTTGAAGGGGCCTTAGTAATTTCTATGAATCGAGGAGCACGAGCAATTAGTTTAAGCGGTGGTTTTCAAAGTGAAGTTAAATGGCAGCGCATGTCAAGGGCGCCTATGTTTGAATTTGCAAACTCAAATGAGACTCAACTATTTGCACAGTTTATAGAGGACCACTTCAATAAGATCAAGCAAAAAGCCGAAAGCTACTCCAATCATGCTCATTTAGAAAAAATAGATATTATTCAGGATGATAATATAGTTCATACGGTGTTTTTTTATCAAACAGGGGATGCCTCGGGGCAGAATATGACTACTACCTGTACTTGGCATGCTATGTTATTTATCATTGATGAATTTTATGAACTTCATCAAATTAAATGCGTGAATTTTATTCTCGAAGGAAATGGATCATCGGATAAGAAAATATCGGAATATAACCGAATTCATGGTAGAGGAATTCATGTATCAGCCACAGCCGTGATTCAAGAAAAATACATCAAGGAAATACTCCGGACTACATCCTCAAAAATGCTCCATGTTTTTGGTCCATCTAAAAAGCTAGCTCAGAAAAATGGTATGGTGGGCTATTCCATAAATGCCGCAAATGCGGTAGCTTCTATATTCGTTGCAACGGGGCAGGATTTGGCTTGTATACATGAATCCAGTGTGGCTTATTTGAATCTTGAGCCACACGATGAAGGTCTTCTAGCGGAAATTACCTTTCCCAACTTGGTAGTTGGCACTGTAGGAGGGGGGACGCATTTACCCAAGCAGACGGATGCTTTAAATTTGATGGGTTGTAAAGGGAATGGAAAGTCAAGTCGCTTCGCTTCGATGATTGCGGGATTTGCTTTGAGTCTGGAATTATCGACGTATGCAGCCATAGTAAGTGGTGAATTTGCAAAAGCTCATGAAAAATTAGGAAGAAATCGACCGGTGGATTGGATAACCAGAAATGAAGTCAATAAATCGTTCTTGTTGTCCTTTTTAAAACATCCCCAAAAAGAAAATATTGTAGAAATATTCGTGGAAGATACTCCGTTAACCGAGCATGGAATTCTAACTCATATAGCAGCAAGGGCAACAAAAAAGTTGATCGGGTTTGAAGAGGTACTTCTCAAGATTGATTCAAATCGTACTCAAAGTAAAAGGTTGATTTCTCAAAATGAGGAATCTCAAAATGTATTTATTGAAGAACGAATATTGTTAAAATCCAAAGCTACGGATACCGAAGTAGTCAAAGGACTGCATCTTATTTCGGCTTCCATTGATTCTCGGTTGTCTGACTCCATTTCACAACATAGGGAAACATTAGAGTATAAGAACTCACATTTGAAAGAAGCTCTAATTTATGAGTTCTTGCATTCTGAGGGATATCCGTTTATTCCAAATTATTATGGAAGCTATAGAAATGATGAACGCGAAACGCACATTTTATGTTTAGAGTTTCTTAAGGAACAGGATATGTTCATTTTTAATAGTGAAAACCATCCGGAACATTGGAATAGAAATGCAATACAATGGGCTATAAGCGATATCGGTTTGGCTCATCGGCTTTTGAAAAATATGGAGTTTTCATCGCTGAATGGCTCTGAGATTTTTCAAGAGTTTCAACCTTGGGAAAATAACCAGTTGTACAATAAAATAATCCAAATTCTATTAGATCAAAACGAAGACAAGGAAGTGCTTACCATGAATTTTAAATCATTTATTGATGCTTCCCTTCGGTTGAAAGATTGGTCAAAAGAATTGTATCTAATACCTAAAACGTTAATTCACAATGATTTCAATTCTCGAAATGTGGGGGTAAGATTGAATGGTGATGTAGTAATTTATGATTGGGAATTATCTGTAATAAATTTCCCACATAGAGATATTGTTGAATTCTTATCTTTTACACTTGATCTGAAAAAGAATGAGCAAGATTGGTTGAACTATCTTGAGTTTCATTTTCAAGATTCTAAAGATTATTGGAAGGACTTAACTGCGAATGAATTTTTGGAGTTTCGCCGACAATGGTATTCGGCTTATGAATATTCCCTAATTGAACTCATAATTTCTCGTTTGATTTTTTATGAAGTAGCAGGAATTGTAGTCAAATATGAGTTTTCGAATCGTGTGTTGCGTACTGCGAATTGGCTTTTGAATAAAGTTCACAACTACAATCGGAGTAATTTCATTAATTAAAACACTAAATAGTAATAAGTAATCCGATTTAACTAGTCTAATAGCATGTATTGGTGGAAGGTGATTTTTTATACTTCCCATATTGCCATGCGTATTTTTAACATATTGGTTGTATTTTTAAATTTTTATTTATGAAAGTAAAGATTAAAATTTGGGCTATGCCCCTTTTGGCCTTGGGCTTGACTCTGATTTCTGCGGGAACCCCATCTAAATTAACTTTTTTTGTTATAGGTGATTGGGGAAGAAATGGTGAGTATTTTCAAATACCGGTAGCTGAATCCATGGCTGACATGGCCAAAAAACAGAAAACAGCCTTTGTTGTAAATACAGGTGATGCGTTTTATCCCAATGGAGTTCAAAGTGTAAATGATCCACTTTGGAAGTATGCATTTGAAGATATATACAAGCAACACTCATTGCAATGCGAATGGTATGGAGTATTGGGAAATCACGATTATTACGGGAACCCACAAGCTCAATTGGACTACAGTAAAGTGAGTCGCAGATGGAGAATGCCGAGTCGATATTATACTTTCGCCAAAGACAATGTTCGATTTGTATTCATCGATTCCAATCCATTTATTGAAAAATATCAGGCTCATAAGAAAGGATATTCTGATTTAGGAAAACAAAATGTTTCCAAACAATGGAGATGGATAGAAAACACCTTAGCAAAATCCAAAGAAAAATGGAAAGTTGTTATCGGTCATCATCCGGTTTACTCGGCTGGAATGCATGGTGATAATCCGGAATTAATTACTAAACTAAAGCCCTTGCTCGAAAAGTATAAAGTAGACGCTTATTTCGCTGGTCATGATCACGATTTGCAACATCATGCTGAAAATGGAGTGAATTACTTTGTTTCTGGAGCGGGTTCCGAAGTTAGAGATATCGTGAATCGCACGCCACGAACTCAATATGCAGAGAAAATTGCAGGTTTTGCCAAGGTAGATGTGAACAACGATAGTATGGTTGTTAAGTTTATTGGAATCAATAGAAACGTACTTCATTCTGCCAAAATGGTAAAGTAAATCCTTCTGAATTGTTGCAGTTAATATAGAATTTATTTGGGCAATTCAATTAATTTATAAAATTGAACATTGGTAGAATTATATGGTTTTGGGGATGTTTTTTATCCTTTGCTTTAGATGACTCTGATGGTTTAACTGCCCGTAATTCACTGATTGTTGATGATAGAGTGGTTTCCTCACATGCTGCAATTTTACAGAATTCAAAAATACATATTCAAAGTTTCGAATCTGGGTTTGAAACAACTCAAGCCGAATATAAGGATACCAATTCAACGCCCAAGCCGATTTTCTTACGTTGTGATTCAATCGGAAATTTAAAATCGGAGTACTTGGATTCATTATTTCTTGAGGCATATCAGAGTACTTGGATTTATGCGGATTCCTCAGGTAAATTGATCCCGATTCCTGAGGAAATTCGGTCTCAATTTCGGATAAATGTGGAAACAGGATGGATACCAAATTCACTCTATGAATCATTTATTGGAGGAAATAACTTGCCGTTTTATGCCGTAAAAATATCGAGTCTTTCGGGTAGTTTAAAGCAGAATTATGATTCAGTTTCATACCCTAATACTTCGTATTCATTAAGAGTATTATTGAAATTTGACTGGTTAGGTAAAGATACACTTCGAAATATTTTGTTGTTATCTGATGAATCGGATGACTCTTTGGATTTGAATACGATACTCAACTATTGGATAAAAATGCCCAATAGTTATAATATTGAAACGAATCGGAATGATACTTTTCTACCTAAATATATTGAAGAAAGCGATCTTGAAAAGTTCGGTTATAAAGTGTTTTTACCTGAGTTTTTTATTATGCCATTGACGTGTTTTCACTCTCCTTTAGTAATTGAATTTTGGGGAAAGAACAACGTAACTGTTTACTCTGATATGGATAAATTAGAGGGTTTGACTTTGGTAGATGTTATACCTATTTTGAAGTCGGTTAAAGAACATTCTGAATTATTTCATGCAAAGTCGTGCTTAAATAATATGTTAAAGCTTCAGTTGTTTATCAAAAATAAAAATGCAAAAGGATCTGATTTTATTGACTTCGTTGAAGATGTTTCTGAACTCAACTACATATTGGAAGTGAAATCCAATTGATCGGTTATTTAATTGTCATTTATTATTGGCATATAAGGGTATTATCTATATAAATAGATAAATTGCATTGCTTTGCGTCAAGTTGACACTTATTTTAACTTTATTATTAAGATCTAAACCACATTTGTTTTAAATTAGAATTTTCTGATTACCATTAATTTCAATTAAGTATCATTCAATTAACAATTAAAATGTTCCCCCAAAAAAATATGAATTCCAGACATGTACCCACCATATTGAAAAATCATTTACTATTATGTAAGTCATTGGTGTTGTGGATTTTTTTTACCGCAAGTTCATTAATGTCGCAAGTAGTTTACACGGACCCAATATTTCCGAAAGAAACGGATTCCATTACTATTTTTTATAATGCAAAATTAGGTAATGCAGCCTTGGTGGGTGCAACACAAGTATTTGCCCATACGGGAGTTATTACTACTTTGTCGAGTTCTTCAGTGGATTGGCGACATGTTGTGGGGAATTGGGGAACCAATGACGCTCGTGTTAAAATGAATTCGCTTGGGAACGACTTATGGTCGTTAAGAATTCATATGAAGTCATTTTATGCATTGGGTGGCGCATTTGCAAATGGGGAATCAATTTTAAGAATGGCATTTGTATTTCGAGATCAAGCAGGGAATAAAGTAGGTCGAGCTTCTAACGGTGGAGATATTTTCCATGAAGTGTACTCTGCAAATTCCGGTTTGTTGGTGAAAATTGTGCAACCTGAGCAAAAAACAACTCTGGGTAGTTCCTCCACTCTATTTCAATTAGCAGCTTACACGAGCAAATCCAGTGATATTGACATTTTATTGGATGGAGGTTTGTACCGAGGCGTAGTTTCAAAAGACAGCATACAAGGCCAATTCAAAGGGTTAAGTGTGGGCAATCATCAAGTAATTGTTAGAGCTACATCATCCCCCGAAACCCAAAGCGATACAGTGAATTTTATTGTAAATCCATCGGTAAAGCAAGCTTCTATGCCTTCAGGATTGGAGCAAGGTATTAATTATGTGGATGATTCTACTGTTTATTTGGTTTTATACGCCCCATACAAGAATTACGTTTATGTACTAGGTGATTTCAATAATTGGTTGCCGGATGTCAATTATTTTATGAATTTTGATCCATCAAGGCAAGTTTATTGGTTGAAAATAAACGGATTAGAGCCTGGTAAGGAAGTGGGGTATCAATATTTGGTGAATGGAGATTTGCGGGTTGCAGATCCCTTTTCTCCGATAATGCTTCATGAATGGGACGATTCATACATCCCAAGTACCACCTATCCGAATTTAAAGCCTTACCCCAAAAATAAAACTACCGGTTGGGTTACGGTAATGGAACCCGGCGCTACTCCTTATTCTTGGACAAAAGTGAATTTTACGCGACCTAAAAAGGAGCAATTGGTAATTTACGAGTTGTTAATTCGGGATTTTACCAAGGCTCAAACATTTAAGAGCATTCAAGATACATTAGAATATTTGAAGCGTTTAGGAATCAATGCAATCGAATTCATGCCCTTGGCTGAGTTTGAAGGGAATATAAGCTGGGGATATAATCCTGCTTCTCACATGGCATTGGATAAATACTATGGTTCGAGAAATGCATTTAAATCTTTAGTAGATGCATGTCATCAAAAGGGAATTGCTGTGATTATGGATGTGGTTTATAATCATGCATTTTCGAGTGCGCCCATTTGCCAATTATATTGGGATGCCGTGAATTTCCGTCCGTCTAATAACAGTCCTTACGCAAATATTACGGCTAAGCATCCTTTCAATGTTGGTTACGACTTGAATCACAGCACATCGGCTACCAACTATTACACAAAACGCACATTAAAGTATTGGTTGGAGGAATTTCACATAGATGGTTTTCGATTTGATTTAAGTAAAGGTTTAACCCAAACGGATTATGGAACGGATGTAAGTGCTTGGGGTAGATACGATGCAGCGCGAATAAATACATTAGATGATTACCACAAATACATTCAATCCGTTTCGCCGGGTGCATATACCATTTTAGAGCATTTTGCAGATAATGATGAGGAACAAGAATTATCCAAACGGGGAATGATGACTTGGGGTAATGCGGTACACAACGCTACAGAAGCGGCAATGGGATATTCATCAACAAGTGATTTTGGTTGGTTAGTGGATTATTCAAAGAGAGGAATGCAGCCCAACTCATTGGTAGGATATGCTTCCAGTCACGATGAAGAGCGAATGGGGTATAAGTCTAAAATGTACGGTAATTCTGCGGGTTCGTATTCTACAAAAAATGAGTCCATCTATTTGAAAAGAAACGCATTGACCTATGCATTTGTGCATTTGGTACCTGGTCCCAAAATGATATGGCAATTTGATGAATTGGGATATGATTATTCAATAAACTGGTGTAAAGATGGAACGGTGAGTGATGCTTGTAGATTGGTTGAAAAGCCTGCACGTTGGGATTATTGGACGGGAATCAGCGATCGTCCGGATCTGTATTACCAACATGCCATGTTCAATCACTTGAAAACCAATTATGAATCGGTTTATGCTCCTAACAGTTATAATTTTTCTTCTGGGGGAAGTTTTAAACGATTGCTTTTGAACGGATCTGATTTTCAAACCATCGTTGTGGGTAATTTTGATGTGGTATCAGCGGTGAAAAGTCCGGTTTTCACAAATACAGGTTGGTGGTACAATTATTTA
>JACCDQ010325969.1_pt1 | contig 17513 bp, 8 predicted proteins | sample 7446031 | NCBI WGS metagenome assembly JACCDQ01 (sample SAMN15323442, study PRJNA562643) | freshwater metagenome | isolation source: river surface water | place: USA:Blue River Watershed | collected 2017-08-17
CCGCGTCGCCGGCACGAACTCATACGCGTCTTTCAGTATCTCCGTCGCCGTCCCCGCGCGCGGCCGTCGCCCGCCGAACAGGAAAAACGCCTCGCCGAGTTTCGACCGCGCCGCCGCCGCCACCGGCAGCACCCGCGCCGGTCCCGGCCACGCCGGCAGCTTCTCCCACCCCCACGCCGCGCCGCGCCCGCGCGCCGCCAAATCCAGCGCCCAGAAGGTCGTCGTCGGCTCCGCGCCTTTCATGACGTGCTGCCCGCCCGCCACGTAGATCACCGTGCCGACCTTCGCCCCGGCCATGAAGGTCAACGGCTCGGGCATCGCCGGCAGGGCCGTCGTGCGCACCGTGCGCGCCGCCGCGTCCCACTCGAGGCGAAACACCTCGGCATAGGCCCGCTCGGCGTCGTGCCCGCCGAGGCACACCACGCCCTCCGGCGTGTCGATGCTCACGCCGTAGCCCAGTTTCCGCGGCAGCGTAAACGTCCGGTCCGTCACCCAGCGCACCGCGCCCGTCGCCGTGCGCTCCGCCACCCAGAGATCGTCCCACCACACCTTCGCCCCGCCGTCCCACGGCGCCCGGTCGGGGAAATTCGCCCCGCCGCCCACCAGCAACACGCCGCCGTGCGCTCCCGCGAAGGGCCCCGCCAGCCCGGGCTGAACCGTTTGTCCGACCGATGGCGGCAACGGCGGCAGGTCCGACCATCGCAACGGGCCGGTTTCCGCCGCCCACGCGGCACCACCGGCAGCTACCACACCCGCCCACGCGGAAAAGAAACGCAGCAAAGGAGACATTGGGGTTGTTCGGTTCAATCGAATGCATCGGCCCGGCCGCCGCAATCGCACAGCCGCCAGTCACGCGCCGCACCGCCGCACCGCCAGCCCCTCCCCGTGGTTCCCTCCCCGCACCTTTTCCATCTTCCCTCGCCCCTTCGCCGTCCCGTTCCTCGCCTCGCCCCGGGCTCTTCGACCCGCTGGAGGGCTCCCCACCCGCTTTTCCGATTTCCCGCTTTTCTGGTTTCCGCGTTTCCGCCGGATTGGTCTCGCCACGGTGCCAGTGCTATCGGTTTGGGCCGCACCTCCCTCCACCGACACTTCGCCACCCCTCGCCCCATGCCGTTCGCCGCCCCGCATCGCGCGTCCCTTCGCGCTCCCGTCCGCCCTCCCGCTTTTCTTCTCACGCTCGCGCTCGCGAGTCTCGGCGCCCCCGCCGCCCCCGCCGCCGCGTCGGCCTTCGAGCTCGAGGTCTCCACGGTGCTCACCGGCCGCGGCACGTCCTTCTACACGCAATCCCGCGCCGCGCTTATTCCCGGTCCGACTCCACGCCTTCTTCTTACCACCCAGGAGACGGATCCCACCGGTTCCCACGGCTACAAGGACATGTTCTCCGTCGAGTCCACCGACCTCGGCCGCACCTGGACCGCGCCGCAACGCATCGAGTCCCTCCGCCGCACGCGCATGCCCGCGGGCCACGACTTCGTCATCGGCGACGTCTGCCCGCAATGGCACGCCGCCACCGGCCGCGTCCTCGCCACCGGCAAGACCTTCGGCTTTCTCGGCGGCACCAAGGAAGACCGCGGCTTCGAGCGCGTCTCCTACGCCGTCTACACCCCCGCCACCCGCGCCTGGAGCGAGCTCCGCCTGCTCGACCTTCCCGCCCGCGACCACGCCGGCCGCCCGTTCCTCGAACCCAACGCCGGCTGCCACCAACGCGTCGATCTCCCGGACGGCGACATCCTTCTGCCCATCCGCTACCGCAAGGATCCCGCCGTCCGCCACTACACCACCATCGTCGCCCGCTGCCGCTTCGACGGGGAGAAACTTTCCTACGTCGCCCACGGATCCGAGTTTCTCATCCCGCGCGACCGCGGCCTTTACGAGCCCTCGGTCGTCGCCTTCGGCGGCCGCTACTTTCTCACCATGCGCGCCGATCACAGCGCGTTCGTCGCCCGCGGTCGCGACGGTCTGAACTACGAGCCCTTCGTCGAATGGCGCTGGGACGACGGCACCGTGCTCGGCAGCTACAACACCCAGCAGCATTGGCTCGTGCACAACGACACGCTCTTTTTGCTCTACACCCGCCGCGGCGCCAACAACGACCACGTCATGCGCCACCGCGCCCCCCTCTTCATCGCCGAGGTCGACCCGGAAAAACTCGTCGTCCGCCGCGCCACCGAGCGCGTGCTGTTCAAGGAGGAGAATGCCGATCTCGGCGCCGGCTTCGCCGTCGTCGACGTGAGCCCGCGCGAGACCCTCGTCGTCACGTCCGAAATTCCCACCCGCGGCAGCCGCGACTGGAACCGCATCCTCCTCGCCCGCCTCACCTGGTCCGTCCCGAACCGCCACGTCCCCTCCCCATGACCGTTCGCCTCCCTGCCCTCCTCGCCGCCCTGTCCGCCGCCGTCCTCGCTTGCCCCTCCGGGCACGCCGCCACGCCGCGCCCCGCCGCCGACGTCCCCTATCAGGGCGACGTCACCGACGTGCGCGTCATCCGCCACATGGACGCGCATCCCGGCTCGTCCGAGCTCTGGGAGCCGTATCTCGCCCACTGGCGCGGCAAACACCTCGTTGCCGCCTTCGGCGTGAAAATCCCCGGCAAGACCGACATGGGCGACATCATGGCCAGCGTCTCGACCGACGACGGCGACACCTGGGGCTACCCCGTCACCGTTTTCAACCACCTCGAGCGCCAAGGCACGCTCCAGTTCGCCTACGCCAACGCCATCCTCTACCATCCGCCCGGCCAGGACGTCATCTGGTGCTTCGCCATGCGCTGCCCGATGAACTACCGGCACAGCGAAGATTCGCAGCTCGTCGGCGCTTACAGCGCGGACGGCGGCCGCTCCTGGATCCCCGTCGAGCTCTCCATGGGCTACACCGGCCCGCTCATCGTCGTCGCCGGCCCGCACCGCATCATGACCAAGGACGGTCCGCGCTACCTGTTGCCCGCCCACCGCAACACCAAGCGCAACGATCCCCTCGGCTCCCGCGATCACTTCGTGCTCCTCAGCACCACGCTCATGGAATGGACGCTCGGCGGCTTCGTCCCGCAGCCCGCCTCCGGTCCCAAAGTCTTCCTCCACGAGGGCAACATCGCCGACGGCGACGCCCCCGGCGAACTCAAGATGGTCATGCGCACCGCCGACTACGCGGACGAGCGCAAGATGACCGACCCGCCCCGCGCCTTCTCCACCGTGAGCAAGGACGGCGGCCGCACCTGGTCCGCCGCCCGTCAGGAGCCCGAGCTCTGGAACGCGAAGTCCAAGGCCTTCTACGGTCGCACCGCCTTCGGCACCGCTGTCTACGTCTACAACGACGGCCCCGCCACGCCCGCCCCCGGCGGCCGCATGGCCCTGCGCTACAAACTCCAGCCCCAAGTCGGCGGTCCGTGGAGCGAGGAGAAAACCTTCTTCGATGCGGGCCTGAAGAACTCCTACCCCACGCTCATCGAGGTCGCACCGGGCGATTTCCGCGCCGTCTGGGACAGCGGCACCGCCGACCGTTCCCGCACTCATATCCGCTTCGGCAAATTCAAGGTCGCCAAGTAAGGCAGGTCTTCGGCCGGCCTCCGCCCCGCCTTTCGCCTTCCACCTTTTGCTCTCCCGTTTTCCCGATTTTCCGATTTTCCGTGAAACGTCCCCTGCCGCACGCCGCCCTGCTCGAACTCAAGCGCTGGAACACGCCCACGGTCTACAACGGCTGGGAACAGATCACGCGCCACGACCACGCCGCGGAGGCGTTCAACCTCGACGAGACGCGCGACTTCATGCCCCAGATGGGTCCGATGGTCGGCTACGCCGTCACCGTCGTCTGCGAACCGAGCAACGCCGCGCACCCCAAGGCCAATCCCTGCGCCTGGTCCGAGTATCGGGCCTACGTCGCCGCGCAGCCCGGACCCAAAATCGTGATCGTTCAGGACCTCGACAAGCCCCGCGCCATCGGCGCCTTCTGGGGCGAGGTGAACAGCAACATCCACCGCGCCCTCGGCTGCGTCGGCACCATCATCGACGGCGCCATCCGCGACGTCGACGAGATGGCCAACGCGGGCTTCAAGGCCCTCGCGCGCCGGCTCTGTGTCGGCCACGCCTACTCCTGCCCGGTGCGGTGGGGCGTGCCCGTCGAGGTCTTCGGCCGCACCGTCGCTCCCGGCCAGCTGATCCACGCCGACAAACACGGCTTCCTCGCCGTCCCGTTCGGCGACGAAAAACACCTGCTCGAGGCCGCCCGCTTTATGGATGCCAACGAGTGCGCGACGCTGTTGCCGGCGGCCCGCGGCGCCGCCGGTCGCTCGCTCCGTCAGGTCCGGGCCGACATCGACGAGGCTGCCGCCGCGTTCGGCCGGAACGTGCGCCGGAAGTTCGCCCGCCGCGGCGAATGGTGAGGCCCGGCCACCCGCGGTCGAACTGCCGTCCCACCGGCCGCACCGGACCGTCCGCAGAAGTCCTGGCCGTCGCAGCTCCGGTTGTTCCGATAATGGAGTGACGCCGCGGTCCGGACTCGCTCAAGCTCGCACCATGTCGCCCCTTGCCCGAGCCGCACGCTTTGCCGTCGTGGGCTCGTCCGGCCGACCCGCCGCCGCCTCGCTTCTGGTGTTCGCCGCGCTGGTCTTCCTCGCCGCGCCGGGGCTGCGGGCGCGACCGGTCCCGGTCTCCCTGCAGAGCGAGTATCAGGCTGACAACTGGAGTCTCGAGGACGGGTTTCCGGAAAACTCCTGCTCCGGCATCGTGCTCGCCCCCGACGGCTACCTTTGGATGGGCACCTACCGCGGCTTGGTCCGTTTCAACGGCAACAGCTTTCTTCCGTGGGCCCCCGCGGAGATGCCCGCGCTGCGCAAGACCTCGATCATCGCCATGCACGCCGACGCCGCCGGGCGCATCTGGTTCAGCACGGCCGACGGTCTGATCCTCCACCACCGCGGCCGCTGGCGCGCGCTCGGGGAAGCCGACGGTTGGCCCAACCGCTCCGACTTCGCGCGCAGCTTCGCGAGCCTGCCGGGTGGCGACACCGTCATCGGCCGTTTTTCCGGCGCGGTCGTCCGTTTCGACGGCACGCGCTTCCACCCGTTGCCGACGCCCCGCGGTGGCGGCGGCACACTCGTCGGCACGGACCGGAGCGGCACCCTCTACACCGTCCATTCCGGGTTCGCGGGCACCTTCGTCGGCGGGGCCTGGGTCTCGCTCGAAGACCAGGTCCCGGCGATCGGCTCCCGGGCGCTCGGCGCCGGCTCGCTCCGCGACGGCGCCGCCGTGATTGTTTGCCGGGACGAATTGCTCACGCTCCGGAACGGCCGGATCGAAACCCGCCGCGCTCTCACCGCGCCGGCCAAGACGTTCTGGCAACTCGCCGAGGACCAAGTCGGCAATCTCTGGCTGCCCAGCGTCGACGCCGGCGTGCTCCGCATCGCGCGCGACGGCGCGGTGCGCCACTTCTCCCGCAGCGACGGCCTCACCCACTCCGGCGGCACCCGCACGGTTTACCCCGGCGACGATGGCAGCATCTGGATCGGCAGCGGCGTCGGCGGCTTGTCGCGTTTCCGCCCGGTCCGGTTCCGCTACCTCGGTGAACCCGAGGGCCTCGGCGACCGCGAAGTCCTCACCGTCGCGCCGCTCGCCGCCGGGGGCGTCGCGCTCACGCCCTATGGCGCCGGCCTGCGCGTGTTCGACGGCCAACGCGTGACGGCGCCGCTCGCCGCCGGCGACGACGACCAGCGCTACCGCGCAGCGCTGGAGACCGGCGACGGCCAACTCTGGCTCGGGGCCTTCGCGCGCGGTCTCCTCCGGGTCGACGGCGACCGCATTCTGCCCGTCACGCCGGCGCCGCTCGCCGCCGGCGAATCGGCCAACTGCCTTTTCGAGGATTCCCGCCGGCGGCTCTGGGTCGGCGGCGACACCACCGTCATGGTGCGGGACGCCGGCCGCTTTGTCTCCGTCGCGCTGCCCCACGCCGCGCGCACCCGCCCGCCCACCGTGTTTGCCGAAGGCAGCGACCGCACCGTGCTCCTCGGCCGGGAAAACGCCGTCCACGCCTATGCCGACGGCAAACTCCAACCCGCGCCCGTGGTGCAGCTTGCCGACGGCATCCGGATCGCGTCGATGCTGTGCGACCGGCAAAGCCGGCTCTGGATCGGCACGCTGAGCGACGGGCTTTTCCTCGTCGAACAGGGCCGGATCTCCCGGTTCACGACCGATCGCGGCCTGCCCGGGATCTCCGTCGGCGCGCTCATCCAGGACGACGCCGGCCAACTCTGGTTCGGGTGCGGCCGGCGCATCGTCCGGGCCGACCCGAGTCACCTCGCGGCGGTCGCGGCCGACCACACCGCGGACCTCGGCCTCCACATCTTCGACCGCGACGACGGCATGCGCGAGCTCGACCTGCCCTTCGGCACCCAGCCGACCTCCGGTCGCGACCGGCAGGGCCGGCTCTGGTTTGCCCTGATCCGGGGCGCGGCCTTCGTCGATCCCTCGGCCCTGCAGCTCAATCGCACCCCGCCCCGCGTCGTCGCGGAAACCGTCAGCTACATGGCGCCCGGCCGGCGCCTGCCGGAGGTGATCGAGCTCTCGGCGGACTCCGCGCCGGAGCTTCCGCCCGGCAGCCGCCTGATCCGCATCGGGTTCGCCGCCCTCGAATTTTCCGCCCCCGGCAAACAACGCTTCCGCGTCGCGCTCGAGGAATCCGGCGAATGGCAGGACCTCGGCACGGAAAATTCGATCAGCTTCCTCGAACTGGCGCCGGGCGAGCACGCGATCCGCATCCAGGCCGCCGGGGCCGACGGCGTGTGGAACCGCCACGGCACCGTGCTCCGCTTCACCCTCGCGCCGCGTTACTGGCAGACCGCCTGGTTCCGCGCCCTCGGCGGCGGGGTGCTCGTCTCCCTCGTCTTCGGTTTCGCCTGGTTCACGGCCACGCTGCGCTCCCGCCGCGCGCGCGCGCTCCTCGAACAGGCCCGCACGCTCGACGAAGTGCGCTCCCGACTCGCGCTTGTCCTCGAGAACACCAGCGACTTCGTCGCGTTCGTGGACCCGTCCGACCGTCTCACCTACGTCAACCGCGCGGGCCGCGCCTTGGTCGGCTTGCCGCCGGAGGACACGGCGCCCGGCCTCTCCGTCGCCGCCGTCCTGGCCGGCACCGCGCACCGGGAGTTCCTCGAGCTCGCGCGGCCGGCGGCCTTTGCCGGCGGGATCTGGAGCGGTGAATCCGTCCTCCGGCACCGCGACGGACGCGAGATTCCCGTTTCCCAGGTCCTGCTCGCGCGCCGCACCCCGGCGGGCGACGTCGACTTCACGGCGATGATCGCGCGCGACATCTCCGCCGCCAAGCACCACGGACTCGTCCAGGACACCCTGCGCCGCCTCGCCCAGTCCCTGACCGCCGTCATCGAGCCGGTGGCCCTCGGCCGGGCGGTGGCCGAAGCCTGCCGGCCCCTCTTCCGGCACGATTCGTTTTTCCTGATTCTGCTCGGCCCCCAGGGCGAGGTCACGCTGAACCCCTACGCGGAGGACACCGTCGCCGGCGATTCCGCTCCCCGCCCCTGCACCGGCGAGATCGTCTCGATCAGTCCGCAGGTGCAGCCCGTGCTCGGAGGCTCGCCCCTGCTCGTCAACCGCGATCAGCCGGACGCCGCCCCCGCCGGACAGGCCTTGGACAGCTGGGGCCAGCTCTCGCGCCGCAGCCTTTCCCTGATGTTTGCGCCCGTCGTGTGGGACCAGCGCGTCATCGGGATCCTCTCGGTGCAAAGCTACACCGTGCAGCGCTACGGCGCCGCGGACCTGCAGCTCCTGCAGACCGTCGCCGATCACTGCGGCGCCGCGACCTCGCGCCTCGCGGCCGAGCTCTCCCTGCGCCGCAACGAGGAGCGCCTCCGCCTCGCGATGCAGGCCGCGCGCATGGGCTCCTGGGAAATCGACCCGCGCACGCGCCGCCTCGCCGTCTCCCCGGAAGCCGCGGCCATCTACGGCACCACGCCGGCGGCGCTCGACGGCGACGCGGGCAGCCTGTTGCGGCACGTCCCCGCCGACGAGCTCGCCGAGCCGCGCGACCTGCTCGAGGGCTTCATCTCCGGCCGGACCGAGTCGATCCAGTTTGTCCACCGCAACCAGATTCCCGGGCTCGGCGAACGGTGGTTCGAGGTGCAGGGCCGCACCCAGCGCTCGGCCGACGCCTCCGGCCCGACGCGCCTGATCGGCATCACCGCCGACATCACCGCGCGCCGCCTCGCCGAGCGCGAGCGCGAGCGTCTCGCCGAGCAGCTCCGGCAGGCCCAGAAACTCGAGGCGGTCGGCACGCTCGCCGGCGGGATCGCCCATGATTTCAACAACATCCTGACGGCGATTCTCGGCAACACCGAGCTCGCCACTTTGGACGCCGGTGCCGGCGCCCCCGTCGAGAGCTACCTGCAGAAGATCCGCCAATCCAGCCAACGGGCCCGCGATCTGGTGCGCCGCATCCTCGCATTCAGCCGGCCCGCCGAGGCCCGGGCCCAGCACGTCGCCCCGCTCGCGGTCATCGAGGAGGTCGAAAAACTGCTGCGCGCGACGATTCCCGCCGAAGTCGAACTGGCCGTCGTCTCCGCCGGCACTGTCCCGCCGGTGTTCATCGATCCCACCGCGCTCCACCAGGTGCTGCTCAACCTCGGCACCAACGGCTGGCATGCCCTCGGCCATCGCCCGGGCCGGATCACGTTTGCCGTCGACGCCTGGTCGCTCGCCCCGGCCGTCACCCCGCCGCACGCCGGCCTCGTGCCCGGCGACTACGTCCGGATCTCGGTCTCGGACACCGGCCGGGGCATCCCCGCCGAGGTGCTGCCGCGCATCTTCGATCCCTTCTTCACCACCAAAGCTCCCGGCGAAGGCTCGGGGCTCGGCCTCTCCGTCGTCCACGGGATCATGACCAACTGCGGCGGGGCCGTCGCCGTGCAGAGCCGGGTCGGCGCGGGCACCACCTTCACCCTCTATTTTCCCGCGGCCGCCGCGGGTCGGCCCCCGCGTCCCGCGAGCGCGCATCCGTTCGACCTGCGGCCTCCGGCCGCATTTCACGCCGCCGGCCGGCGCATCCTGTTCGTCGACGACGAGGAGCAGCTTGTGACCGTCGCCAAAGTGATGCTCGAACGCATGGGCTGCCGCGTCGACGGCTACTCCGATCCCGCGCACGCCCTCGCCGCGCTCCGCGAGCGCCCGGGCGACTTCGACCTGCTCATCACCGACCTTTCCATGCCGGGAATGTCCGGCCTCACCGTCATCCAGACCGCCCGCGCGCTCCGCGCCGATCTGCCGATCATCCTGACCTCCGGCAACGCGCGCAGCGCCGACGCCGCCGCCGCGCGCACCGCCGGCGCCGCCGAGATCGTCGAGAAGCCCGCCACCCCGCAGGACCTGCTCCCGGTCATCGAGCGGATCCTCCACCGGCGGCCGCCCGTCGGCTGATCCGGCCGCAGTGGTCTCTTCGGGGTGCCACACCTTGGGGTGCGACGCCGGCGCCGGCTCGCGTCACTTCCCTGTTCCCCCATGCCCCTCCCCCGCTCCCTGCTCCTGCTCGCCGCGACCGCCCTCGTCGCCTTGTCCCGCGCGGCCGCGCCCGCCGTCGTCCAGACCGATGTCTTCGTCTCCGGCACCGACGGCTACCACACCTACCGCATCCCCGCCGTCATCCGCGCGGCGGACGGCGCGCTCCTGGCCTTTTGCGAAGGTCGCAAGTCCGGCGGCGGCGACTCGGGCAACATCGATCTCCTGCTCAAACGCTCCGCCGACGGCGGCCGCACCTGGGGACCGGCGCAGGTCGTGTGGGACGACGGCGACAACACCTGCGGCAATCCCTGCCCCGTCCTCGACGAGAGCACCGGGACCCTCTGGCTGCTCCTGACCCACAACCTCGGCACCGACCGCGAACGCGATATCCACGCCCGCACCGCCAAGGGCACGCGCACCGTCTGGGTCGCGCATTCCCGGGACCACGGCGCGTCGTGGACGAAACCCGTCGAGATCACCGCCGCGACCAAATTGCCCGAATGGACCTGGTATGCCACCGGCCCCGGCGTCGGCATCCAGATCAAGTCCGGCCCCCACCGCGGCCGGCTCGTGATTCCCTGCGACCACTATTACGACGACCCCGTCGAAAAGAAGCACGTCAGCGGTTCGCACGCGATCTACTCCGACGACCACGGCGCGACCTGGCGGCTCGGCGGACTCATTCATCCCAAGGTCAACGAATGCCAGGTCGCCGAACTCTTCGACGGCCGCGGCACGTTGCTGATGAACATGCGCTCCAACCACGGCCGCAACCTGCGCGCGCACAGCACCAGCACGGACGGCGGCGTCTCCTGGAGCCCGCTGGTCGACGCTCCGGGACTCGTCGAACCCGTTTGCCAAGCCAGCCTGGTCCGGCACGAAGGCACCCGCCAACTCCTCTTCTCCAATCCCGCCGCCACGACGCGCGTGCAGCTCACCGTCCGCGCCAGTGCGGACGACGGCCGCACCTGGCGCACGCTCGCCGAGCTGCACGCCGGCCCGAGCGCCTACTCCAATCTGGTCGACCTCGGCGGCACCGCGGCGGGTTGCCTCTACGAGCGCGGCGAGAAACGCGCCTACGAAAAGATCACGTTCGCCCGCTTCGAGGCGCGCTGAAACGCGCCTCGGCCGCCGGATCCCCCCCTGGCCGGGTCCCGCCGCCCCGCGGCACACCGCCCCTCCGACGGGCCGAAACGGCCGGGCGCCGGAGCCGGGCCCCGAGCCGATCAGGGCAGTTCGTAGACTTCGACGAGCGCGACCCCCGTGGTGCCGCCCACACCGCTCACCTGCGCCGTGTAGCTGCCCGGCTGCAACGTCGCCACCAACGCGGCATCGCGGCTGCCCGCGGTGAAGGCAAACGCCCCCACGCTCGAAAATGTCGCCGCCGTCGCGGCGTCCCAGTTGTCGTTTTCGGCGGTCTTCGTCTGCCCGCTGAAGATCTCCAGCTTCGGGTCCGCCAGCGTGCCGCCGACGCCGAACGCCGCGAGTGTCGGGCCGACCGCCCGCACCAGCACGCGCACCGGCGACTGGCCGCCGACCACGAAGCCGGCGATCAAAATGCCGTCCCCGGTGCCCACCTGCGTGCGGGCCGAGACATTCACGAGCCGCGGCGTCGTCGCCGTGAAATTGTTGCCCGCCGTCGCGTCGTAGATCTCCGCCAGCGCGATGCCGGTGGCACCGCCCTTGCCGACAATCTGGATCGAATAGGAGCCCGACGGGATCGCGGGATTGTAGATGGCGGAGTCGCGGCTGCCGTTGGCGAAAGCGAAGGCGCCGAGCCCGGCAAACGTCGCGCCCGCCGCCGCGTCCCAGTCGTCGTTGGTCGAGACTTGAGTCTGGCCCTGGAACACCGTCATCACCGGATCGGCCAGCGCGCCGGCCACGCCGAAGCCGCCGAGGGTCGGGCCCACACCGCGCAGCAGCACGCCTTTCGCTCCCGCCGTGCCGGATCCGCCGAGCGACACGCCGACGATCAGCGTGTTGTCGCCCGTGCCCGCCGCGGTGCGGATGGACATGTTGACCAGGCGGCCCGCGTTGCTGGCCCCCGCCGTCACGGTCAGCACCGCCGCGGCGCTCGTCACGCTGGCGGAGCCGACGCTCACGCGCGCGCTGTAGCTGCCGGCATCGGCCGCCTGCACGGCGGCGATGGTGTAGGTCGCCGCCGTCGCCCCGGCGATCGGCGCGTCGTTTTTGAGCCACTGGTAAGCCAGCGTGCCCGTGCCGGTGGCGGCGACCGCGAAGCTCGCGCTCTGGCCGACCTCGACCGTGCGGTTGGCGGGATTGCTCGTGATCGAGACGGGCGCGCCCGCCGAGGCGTCGACCACGAGTTTGGCCGACGGCGTCTCCGTGTTCGCGCCGGAGGTGATCCGCACAGTGTAGGTCCCGGCGTCGCCGACCTGGGCCGATGCGATCGTATAGCTCGCGTTCGTGGCGCCCGCGACCGGCACGCCGTTTTTCAGCCACTGGTAGGTCAGGCCGGTGCCGGACGCCGTGACACTGAAGGTGACGCTCTGCCCCGAATTCACGCTCTGGCTGAGCGGACGGGCCGAGATCGGGATCGAGCCCACGTTGACGGGATGCACCGTGAGCGTGGCCGCCTCGCTGTCCTTGCTGCCGGTCGGACCGGAGACCCGGACCACATAAACCGCGGAATCCGCCGCCTGCGCCGACGCGATCGACAGGGTCGATGCCGAAGCGCCCGCCACCGCGACACCGTTCCGGAGCCACTGGTAGGTGAGCGCGCTGCCCGTCGCGACGACGCGGAAGGACACCGCCTGGCCGACGGACACTTCCTGGTCGACCGGCTGGATGTTGATCTCCGGCAATCCGGCCGAGCTCGCGGGCACGCCGCGGCGAATCAGATTGTTCGAGGTGTCGGCCACGTAAACCGTCGTGCCGTCGCCGGCCACGCCCGTGGGATCGTAGAAGCGCACGGCCGCGCCGACGCTGTTGGCCTCGCCGACGATGCCCGCCGAACCGGCCAGCGTCGTGACCTCCCCCGAGGACGAGATCTGCCGCAGCGTGCTGTTGCCGTAATCGGCGACGAAGACCGAGCCGCCGGGGCCGTTCGCCACGCCGCGCGGCTGGTTGAAGCGCGCGCCCGCGCCCGCGCCGTCGAGCGAGCCCGCGGCGCCGTTGGCCGCCCCGGCAAGGGTCGTGACGATGCCGGTCGAGGTGATCTTGCGGATCGCGTTGTTGCCGCTGTCCGCGACGTAGAGGTTGCCGAAAGCATCGACGGCGAGGCCGAACGGCGTGTTGAACCGCGCCGCCGCACCCGTGGCGTTGACGAAGCCGGGCGATCCCGCGGTGCCCGCAAACGTCGTCACCACCCCGGCGGGCGTGATCCGGCGGATGGTATGGTTGCCGCCTTCCGCGACGAACACGTTGCCCTGCCCGTCGACCGCGACGCCGTAGGGCAGGAAAAACCGCGCCGCCGCACCGGTGCCGTCGGCTGCGCCGGTCTGGAACGCCGTGCCCGCGAACGTGGTGACGACGCCGGCCGGCGTGATCTTGCGGATCGTGAAACTGCGCGCGTCCGACACGTAGAGGTTGCCGCCGGCGTCGAGGGCAATGCCGACGGGAAAATTGAGCCGCGCGCCGGTGCCCGTGCCGTCCGTCGCGCCGAAGATCCCGGTCGTGCCGGCCAGCGTCGACACCACCCGTCCCGGAGTGATCTTGCGGATCGTGTGGTTGAGCGTGTCGGCGATGTAGACGTTTTTGTCCGCGTCGATCGCGATGCCGTAGGGATTGTTGAAGGTGCCGGGTGTGCCGTCGGCCCCGCCGGCGGAACTGCCGACCCCGGCAAGGGAGACGAAGGCGTAATCTTCCGCGTGCAGCGCGGTCGCCGCGAGCAGAGCGAGGATCGGGAGCAGTCGGGTTCGGAACATATGCATGGGTGTGGGAAAGGGTGATTGGTAGGCCGAACCGCGTGCCGGGTTCCACGCAGGGTGAAAATCGCCGGGAGGCGACTCAAGCCCGATAGGGACCCGGGTTGGAAATTCCCGGTGAAACTTCGGGGCGGGACGGGCGAGGCGGGCCGGTTACGCTCCGGTCCGGCGCGCCGCCAGCCACGCCCGCACCTCCGCGAGCGGCCACGTCGTGAGCACCCGCTCCCGGGTCAGCCCGCCCTTGCGCGCCGCGTTGATCCCGGCCCGCACATGCTTGAGTCCGGCGGTATCGTGCGCATCGGGATTGATCGCGCAGAGCAGCCCGCGCTCGGTCGCTTTGCGCCACAGGCGCCAGTCGAGATCGAGGCGCCACGGGCTGGCGTTGAGTTCGATGATCGTCCCGTGCGCGAGGGCCGCGTCGATCACCTTGGCCAGGTCGACCCGGTAGCCTTCCCGCCGCAGCAGCAGCCGCCCCGTGGCGTGGCCGAGCATCGTGGTGGCGGGATGCTCGATCGCCCGGATGATCCGGGCCGTCATGGTCGCTTCGTCCTGCGCAAAGGCGTTGTGCACCGAGGCGACGACGTAATCGAGGGTCGCCAAGGTCGCGTCGTCGAAGTCGAGCCGCCCGTCCGCGAGGATATCGACCTCCGAGCCGGCAAAGACGTGGGTGCGGAAGCGGCCGCTGGCGTTGAGCGCGCGAATCTCGGCCACCTGACGCGCCAGCCGCTCCTCGTTGAGCCCGTTTGCCTGGAAACTCGCCTTCGAATGGTCGGCGATGCCGAGATAGTCCCAACCGAGCGCCTCGGCCGCCGCCGTCATCTCGTTGAGCGTGTTGCCGCCGTCCGACGCCGTCGTGTGGTTGTGAAAAGCCCCGCGCAGGTCCCCCGTCTCGACGAGCCGCGGCAGCGCGCCGCGCTCCGCCGCCTCGATCTCCCCCAGGCCCTCGCGCCACTCGGGCGGGATGTAGTTCAGGCCGAGCGCGGCGAACAGCTCCGTCTCCGTCGCGATCGCGAGCGCCTGCCGGCCGGCTTCCGCCTTGGCCTTGGCGGTCCCCTCGCCGTCCGCCGGCAACAGGCCCCATTCGCTCAGGGTGAGGCCGCGGGCGAGCGCGCGCTGCCGCAGCTGCACGTTGTGGTCCTTCGAACCCGTGAAGTGATGCAGGGCAAAGGGGAACTGCGCGTCGGGCACGAGCCGCAGGTCCGCCTGCAGCCCGCTTTCGAAGCGCACGCTGGCCTTCGTCTCGCCGCGGGCCGTCACTTCCTTCACGCCCGGCATCGCGCAGAACCAGGCCACCACCGGCTCCACCTCCGTCGCCGCGACGATGAAATCCAGATCGCCCACCGTCTCCAGCCCGCGGCGCAGGCTGCCCGCGGCCTCGGCGCGCCGCACCTGCGGGAGCGCCCGCAGCCCGGCGACGATCGGCTCGGCCGTCTCGGCGGCGTCCCACCACAGGTGGCGGCGCCCGTAGGCCTCGCGGTTGCGGATGCCGGCGAGCAATTTCTCCTGCGTCTTCTCGCCGAAGCCGTCGAGCTGCGCGACGCGCCCGTCGAGGCAGGCAGCCGTCAGGCCGGCGATGTCGGTGAGCCCGAGCTTGTCGCGGAGCGCCCGGATCTTCTTCGGTCCGAGGCCCGGAATCTGGAGCATCTCCACCAGCCCGGGTTCGACGGAAGCCTTGAGTTTGTCGAAGAACCCGAGCCCACCGGTGGCGTGCAACTCCCCGATCTTCTGCGAGAGCGCCTCGCCGATGCCTTTGACGGAGCGCAGCTCGTCGGCCGCGATCAACCGTGCCAACTCCGCCTCCTCGATCGCCTCCAGCGCGCGGGCGCCGGTCTGGTAGGCCCGCACCTTGAACGGGTTTTCCCCCTTCAATTCCAGCAGCGTCCCGATCTGGGTGAGGATGTCGGCGATTTCGTTTTTCGTCATGGCACGGAGGCGGCGCGGCAACCGTCGCAGGTTCCCCGCAGCGCCGGAAGGAAAATGCCGGCGCGAAGGCGCGGTGTCAGCGGCGGACGGCGGCGACGTAGCCGCCGATGATGCCGTCGAAGCTGCCGTTCGTGAAAAACGCCACCACGCGCGGGCGCCCCTGGAAGGCGGTGCGGGCGACCAGCTTTTCGAGCAACGCCGCGTTGGTCGGGGCAAAGTGCGCCTCGATGCCCTGGGCCTCGAGATTCTGCGCCACCGCCTCCGGGTCGAACCGCTCGGCCGCGGGGATCTTGTCGGCGCGGGTCACCACGCCGAGGTAAACTTCGTCGGCGAGGCCGAGCGCCCGCGTGAAGCCCGCCTGCATCGATTTCTGGCGCGCGGTGTTGCTGCGGGCCTCGAAGACCACCGTGAGGATCGCGCCCGCGAAGCGCGCCCGGAACGACTGGAGCGTCTCCGCCAGCGCCGTCGGATGATGGCCGAAATCCTCGATCACGGTGACCCGCTCGTCGCGCCAGAGAATTTCCTGCCGGCGTTTCACGCCGCGAAAGGTTGCCAGGGGGCCAAGCGCGAGCCGCGAGGGGTCCGCGGAATCGAGCGCAAGGCCCGCCGCGGTGGCGGCCATTGCCGCGTTGCGCGCGTTGAACAGGCCCGGCAACGCCCACGCCACCTCGCCCCAAGGGCGGCCGCGCCACTCCAGCCGGAAGGTCGCCCCGCCGACGCTCTCGGTGAAATCGCGGATGCGGACATCGTTGGTTTCGCCGAGGCCGACCCGCACCACGCGCGTCCACGCCATGGGGCCGAGCGCCCGGAGGTTGTCGTCGTCGCCGTTCAGGACGACGAAACCGTTGCGGGGCACGATGCGGGCCAGGTGCGTGAATGTCCGCTGCACGTCCTGCAGGTCCCGGAAGATGTCGGCGTGGTCGAACTCGAGGTTGTTCAGCACCGCGATGTGCGGCGCATAATGGATGAACTTGCTGCGCTTGTCGAAGAACGCGCTGTCGTATTCGTCGCCCTCGATGACGAACGGATCCGCCGCCGCGCCGAGGTGCGAGCCGGTCGGCGGATCCTGCGGCACGCCCCCGATGAGGTAGCCCGGATCGCGCCCGGCCGCGCGCAGGAGATAGGCGGTGAGCGAGGTCGTGGTCGTCTTCCCGTGCGTGCCGCAGATCACGAGGTTGCGCCGGTGGCGCAGCACCGATTCATGCAGCAGCGCCGGCAGCGAGGTGAAAGCCAGCGCGCGCGACTCGAGCAGCCACTCGACCTCGGGATTGCCCCGCGACATGGCGTTGCCGATCACCACCAGATCCGGCGCCAGCCGGGCCAGCCGCTCCGCGTCGTAGCCTTCGTGGAGTTCGATGCCCGCCTGCGCGAGCACCGTGCTCATGGGCGGGTAGACGCCGAGATCGGCGCCGAGCACGGTATGGCCGGCCGCGCGGGCGAGGAGCGCCGCGTTGCCCATGGCCGTGCCGCAGACCCCCATGAAGTAGATTCGCATGGCCGGTTCTTTGCCGCCGGCCCGCGAAGCTCAAAGCGGATTTTTTGGCGCGACGCGGTTTTTTCGCCCGCGCCGGCCGGCGCGGGCCCGCCCGGTCAGGTGCCGTCGTTGCCGATGGAAGCGGTCGCGCAGGCGGCGGAGATTTCCTCGAAGCGCGCGACCTCCTCGGCGGTGGAAGGCTGGCGACGCACGAAAGACAGCCCGGAATCGTCGTCGCGGCCGAAGAAATCCGGGGCCATGGCGCGGCATTGGTCGCAGTCGATGCACGTCGCATCGACGTAATACGGTCCGGGGGCATTCTCGGGCAGGCGTTCGGCAAAGGTGGCCATGGTGACGGGGAAGTTGAGCGGTTGGAGTGCGGCGGCCGCGCCGCGACCGCCTTGTTCCCAGCGTAGCGCAACCGGGACCGGCGTGCTGCGCATCGCTTGCCCGGTTCGTCCCCTCGGTTGCGCCGCCAAAAAACGGAACGTGCGCGCACGTGTGCACCAAGGCCAAAGCGGCGAATCGCCGGGGATTTTCGCCAACTCCACGGGATGCGTAAACCGCACTCCCTTCGGGAGATTTGGCGGGATGGACGGGACTCGAACCCGCGAAAAGTTTCCCAGCCTCTGACAAACTTTTCTCCAGAGGTAAATCAACACTGGGAACAGTAAAAAGTGGTTGTGGTCGTTGCCACTCCCGTTGCCACTAATGCCGGGACTCAGACCCAATGCC
>JACCDQ010329075.1_pt1 | contig 17512 bp, 18 predicted proteins | sample 7446031 | NCBI WGS metagenome assembly JACCDQ01 (sample SAMN15323442, study PRJNA562643) | freshwater metagenome | isolation source: river surface water | place: USA:Blue River Watershed | collected 2017-08-17
CGGTTCTTGCTTTCTTCCATATCAATGAAGTCGATCACGATCAGACCGCCCAGGTCACGCAGGCGCATCTGGCGGGCCACTTCATCGGCGGCCTCCAGGTTGGTGCGGGTTGCGGTTTCTTCGATGTCACCACCCTTGATGGCGCGGGCCGAGTTCACGTCCACGCTCACCAGTGCTTCCGTGTGGTCGATCACGATGGCGCCGCCCGAGGGCAGTTGCACGGTGCGGGCATAGGCCGACTCGATCTGGTGTTCGATCTGGAAGCGGCTGAACAGCGGGGCATCGTCACGGTAGCGTTTGACGCGCGCGGCGTACTCCGGCATCACGTGGCTCATGAACTGCTGAGCCTGTTCGTAGATGTCGTCGGTGTCGATCAGGACGTCGCCGATGTCGTTGTTGAAGTAGTCGCGGATGGCGCGGATCACCAGGCTGGATTCCTGGTAGATCAGGAAGGCGCCCTTGCCGGACTTGGCCGCGCCGTCAATGGCGGACCAGAGCTTGAGCAGGTAGTTCAGGTCCCACTGCAGTTCAGGGGCGCTGCGGCCAATGCCGGCGGTGCGCGCGATGATGGACATGCCCTTGGGGTATTCGAGCTGGTCCATCGCCTCCTTGAGTTCGGCGCGATCATCTCCCTCGATGCGGCGGCTCACGCCACCGCCACGCGGGTTGTTGGGCATCAGCACCACATAACGGCCCGCCAAAGAGATGAAGGTGGTCAGGGCAGCGCCCTTGTTGCCACGCTCTTCCTTTTCGACCTGGACCAACAGCTCCTGGCCTTCCTTGATCACGTCCTGGATGCGGGCCTGGCTGGGTGAGACGCCTTCAGCGAAATACTGCTTGGAGATTTCCTTGAAGGGCAGGAAACCGTGACGGTCTTCGCCGTAGTCGACGAAGCAGGCTTCGAGCGAAGGCTCGACGCGGGTGACCACGGCCTTGTAGATGTTGCCCTTGCGCTGCTCTCGTCCTTCGATTTCGATTTCGTAGTCGAGCAGTTTTTGCCCGTCAACGATGGCCAGGCGGCGTTCTTCGGCCTGCGTGGCGTTGATCAGCATCCGTTTCATGATGCGTTCCTTTTTTTCTGTGCCGCTGCGGCCCGAACACGGGCACGCGGGCGGCGTCAACCGACCCTCAAGGGGTCACGGATGCCGGACAGAACGCCAGAAACGAAGGGAATTGCCGAAACGAACGCGATCAGCCGAGCACAGGCTCGGGCAGCGGGTTCAGGGCGCGTGGATGGGGCGAGGTCAGCGGGGTGTTGCGGTGTGTCCACTGCTGCAGGCGTCCTACAGTGTTCAGGACAGGCTCGCACGCAGCAACCACAATGGCTTGCGTGGGCTCGTAGCGCCACATCAGCCAGGTCAGCAGGTTTGCGAACAACACGACCATCTCGCTTTGATCCGCCGGACAGCGCCTGCAGTGCAAGGCTGTCCGGATGGGGTATTCCGTATTCAGTGTTTCAGGGCGTCGGTCCATCTACCGGGGCGTTTTGCCACTGTCAGCGCATGGCCTTCAGTCTGCAAATCGAGCCGGCAGTGGCATCGACCTTCTGGTGTGGCCAGTGGGAGGGTGGACTAAACTCCTGCTTTCAGGAATCCATTTCCATTCAAATCAACCACTTACAGCCAAAAGCCAGTGAAAGACATTATAGGGGGCAAGATGGGTGTTTCGGCGCCCGCTGTGAAATGGCTGGTGGTGGACGAGGAGTCGGCCGGGCAACGCTTGGACAATTTCCTTATGCGGCACCTCAAAGGGGTGCCCAAGACCCATGTGTACCGCATCATCCGCAGCGGCGAGGTGCGCATCAACAAGGGGCGCTGCAGCGCCGACAGCCGAGTCGAAGCCGGTGATGAAATCCGGGTGCCGCCGGTGAGGGTCTCGGACAAAGTGGCCGAAAAAGCCGCCCGTCCGGCGCCAGGACGAGAATTTCCCTTGTTGTTTGAAGACGAGCACCTGTTGGCCATCGATAAACCGGCCGGGGTGGCGGTGCATGGCGGCTCGGGCGTGAGTTTCGGTGCCATTGAGCAACTGCGCCAGGCCCGCCCTCAGGCCAAATTGCTGGAGCTGGTGCACCGGCTGGACCGCGAAACCAGTGGCATCCTGCTGGTGGCGAAAAAGCGCAGCGCCCTGAAAAACCTGCAGGACCAGTTCCGCGAGCGCGAAACCGGCAAGACCTACCTGGCGCTGGTGCAGGGCGACTGGCCGGCGCGCCTGAAGGTCATTGACCAGTCGCTGCACAAATACCTGCTGCCCGACGGTGAACGCCGGGTCAAGGTGACCGGCCAGGACGATCCGGACGGCATGCGCTCGATCACCCTGGTCAAGGTGGCGCAGCGCCTGCAGGGCTGCACCCTGCTGGAAGTGACCATCAAGACCGGCCGCACCCACCAGATCCGGGTGCACCTGGCCAGCAACGGCCACCCCATTGCCGGCGACGACAAATACGGCGACTTTGACTGGAACAAGGCGTTGCAAAAACAGGGGCTCAAGCGGATGTTCCTGCACGCCTGGCGTTTACAGTTCAATCACCCGGCCAGCGGCGAACGTGTGGCCCTGCAAGCCGAGCTGCCCCCCGAACTTCAAGAGCACATCGCCCATGTCCAGCTTCCGACCCCGACAGTTTGACCTGATCGCCTTCGACTGGGATGGCACCCTGTTCGATTCGACAGCCATCATCACCCGCTGCATCCAGCTGGCGGTGGCGGACGTGGGGGGTACCGTGCCTTCGCGTGAGCAGGCGTCCTACGTGATCGGCATGGCACTCATGCCCGCGCTGGCGCACGCTGCGCCCGATGTGCCCCAGGAAAAATACCCGCTCTTGGGTGAGCGCTATCGGCACCATTACATCGCGCACCAGCACGACATCAGTCTGTTCGACGGTGTGCTGGAGATGCTGGCTGAATTGAAATCTCGCCACCATTGGCTGACGGTGGCCACCGGCAAGAGCCGCGCGGGCCTGAATGAAGCCTTGCATGCGGTGGAGCTGCGCGATGTGTTCGATGGCTCACGCACCGCCGACGAAACGGCGGGCAAGCCACACCCGCGCATGCTGCACGAGCTCATGCGCGAGTTTGGCACTGAGCCTGAACGCACGCTCATGGTGGGCGACACCACGCACGATCTCCAGATGGCGGTGAATGCGGGCTGCGCCAGCGTGGGGGTGAGCTACGGGGCGCACGAGCCGGATGTTTTTCATGCCCTGCAGCCGCGGCACATTGCCCATTCGGTGCGCGAATTGCACGACTGGCTGCTGGCCCATGCCTGACAGGGGGTACTGACGTGGAACCCATGATCCCTTTGTGCAACAGCACCGACCTGGTCAACGGTGGCCGTGCGGTGCCCTTCGATGTGGTGTATGCCGGCCAGACTTGCCGTGCCTTTGCGGTTCGCCACGATGGCCAAGTCCAGGCCTACCTGAACCGCTGCACCCATGTGGCCATGGAGATGGATTACCAGCCGGACCGCTTTTTTGACGAGAGTGGCCGCTGGCTCCTGTGCGCCACTCACGGCGCCACCTATGCCCCAGACACTGGGGCTTGTGTGGGTGGGCCGTGCCGCGGCGGCCTCGTCAAGATTGACCTCAGCGAGCATGAGGGTGTGGTGCACTGGCATACTGCCTACAACCTGAAACCCTTTGAGTTCTGACATGGCTGACCCGCAGGACATCGCGTCCCCTTCCTCCGAACCGGCGTCCACCGCCTGGGAGAGGAGAACCCTCGAACAACTGGCTTTTGCCACCCTGCGTGAGCAGCAGACGGCCCGTCGCTGGAAAAATGCTTTGCGGCTGGCTTGGTTGCTGTTCGCCGCGATGGTGTTCTGGGTGGGATGGTCCTACAACGCGCCTGCGGCCAACCCGAGCCTGCCGCACACGGCCATGGTGGCGATCAAGGGTGAAATTGCCTCCGAGGGCGATGCCAGCGCCGAAAACATCATGGCGGCCATGCGTTCTGCGCTTGAAGACAACGGCTCGCGGGCGCTGGTGCTGTTGATCAATTCGCCAGGTGGGAGCCCGGTGCAGGCAGGCCTCATCAACGATGAAATCCACCGGCTCAAGAAGTTGCATGGCAAGCCAGTCTATGCGGTGGTCGAGGAGTCCTGTGCTTCAGCGGCTTATTACATTGCCGCTGCTGCCGACCAGATCTATGTGGACAAAGCCAGCATCGTCGGCAGCATTGGTGTGCTGATGGACGGTTTTGGCTTCACCGGCCTGATGGACAAGCTTGGGGTGGAGCGCCGCCTCATGACGGCGGGTGAGAACAAGGGCTTTCTCGACCCGTTCAGCCCGCAGACGGCCGCCCAACGCAAGCACGCGCAGGCCATGCTCAACCAGATCCATGAGCAATTCATTGGGGTGGTCAAGGCGGGCCGTGGCGATCGCCTCAAAGAGTCGCCTGAGATGTTTTCTGGCCTCTTTTGGACGGGCCAGCAAGCCGTTGACATGGGCTTGGCTGATGCATTGGGCAGTCTGGACGGTGTGGCCCGCGAAGTGGTCAAGGCCTCTGATGTGATTGACTACACCCGACACGAAAACGTGGCCGAGCGGCTGGCCAAGCGTTTTGGTGCAGCCATGGGGGAAGCCTCGGTCAAAGCCTTGCGCATGCCCAGTGCCGTGCGCTGATGATTGGCGTCAGGTGCCGATCGCAAACACCGCTGGTGTCTGAGCGTCCGGCCCGGACATGGCCTTTTTCCATGCGACCACGCTGCGGCTCTGGATGTTGGCCGTCTCCAGTGTGAGACCGCTGGCAATGGCCAGGCGGGTGTTGGCTTGCAAGGTCTGCAGCAAGGCGCCCATCATGGCTGGGTTGCGGTAGGGTGTCTCAATCCACATCTGTGTCTGGCCGGTTTTGAGGGCCAGCGATTCCAATTGTTTGAGACGTGCGGCGCGATCGCCCGCATCTTGCGGCAAATAACCCACAAACGCGAAATTCTGACCGTTCAGCCCACTGGCGGCCAACGCCAGCAAGAGCGACACGGGCCCCACCAGCGGCAGCACCTGCAGCCCCAAATCATGCGCGGCGCGCACCACCGAGCTGCCAGGGTCTGCCACAGCGGGCATCCCGGCTTCACTCACCAGCCCCACGTCGTGGCCATCCAATGCCGCTTTGAGCAAAGGCCTGGCGTCGAATCCGCCCTGGTGATCCCCTTTTTTATGCACTTCGCGTGGCAGTTCGGTGATGGTTTGCTGCTGCAAGGGCAGGGACAGTGGCTGGTGTTCGGCCACGCGTTTGAGGAAAGCGCGGGTCGATTTGGCGTTTTCCGTGATCCAGTGCGTGGTCTGCGCGCTGGCGGCCAAGGTGGCAGCAGGCAGCACATCGGCGATCGGGGCGAGCGTGGCGCAACCGAAATCCAACGGCGTGGGCACCAGCAGCAGACGGCCTTTGGGGGTGCTCACAGCAGTTTCACGCCGGCGGCGCGCAGCATGCGGGCGGTGCGGATCAGCGGCAAGCCCACCAATGCGGTGGGATCGTCGTTGTCGATGGCTTCGAGCAGGGCGATGCCCAGGCCTTCACTTTTGGCGCTGCCGGCACAGTCATAGGGTTTCTCAAGCTGCAAGTAGTGTTCGATTTCGGCATCTGTCAGATGGCGAAATTGCACCCGTACCGGGGCCAGATCGACCTGCTCAAAACCGGTGGCCAGGCAAACCACAGCCAGTGCCGTCTGAAAGACCACCGTCTGGCCGCGCATTCGGTGCAGTTGCTGCACAGCACGTTCGTGGGTTCCGGGCTTGCCCAAGGGCTGACCCGCCAGATCAGCCACTTGGTCCGAGCCGATCACCACCGCTTCGGGGTGGCGGCTGGCCACAGCATGGGCTTTGGCCAGCGCCAGCCGCAAGGCCAGATCGCGGGGGGCTTCATCGGCCAGAGGGGTTTCGTCCACCTCGGGGGCGGCCACCTCAAACGGCAGGTTCAGCCGCGACAGTAACTCGCGGCGGTAACGCGAGGTCGAGCCCAGCACCACGGTGCGGGGCAGGGGATGGGCGCTCGATGTCATGGAGGGTGATTCTCTTACACTCGAAGCATGGACAAAACATTCGACCCTCGGCACCTCGACATCAAGGCTTTTGCCCAGGCGAGTGCCCAATTGCAGGGCCAGGCGCCGCTGACCGATTGGCCCCGCTTGCTGAAAGAGCAATTGGCCGACAGCCAGGCGGAGTCGGCGGTCCGTTGGCGTTTGCAGGGACGCATGCTGGCCGTGACCGGCGGGGCGCCACAAGTCAGTCTGACGATGCGGGCCGAAGTCGACCTGACGCGGCAGTGCCAGCGTTGTCTGACCCCGGTGGTGGAGCCACTCAGCGCCGAGCGGAATTTCTTGTTTGTGGCCGACGAAGCCACCGCCGAGGCTCTGGACGAGGACAGCGAAGACGATGTGCTGGTCATCAGCCGTGACTTCGACGCCTTGTCTCTGGTGGAGGATGAGTTGATCCTGGCTTTGCCGCTGGTTCCGCGCCACGAGGTTTGCCCGGACACGCTGCCCCAGGCCGCGATCGACAAGGATTTTGACGCCGCTGCCGATCGCCCCAACCCCTTTGCAGCGTTGGCGGCCCTGAAAAAGGGGGGCTGAGTCTGTTCTGGACCGGCGCCTGGGCTTGGTCTATAATGGCAGGCTTCGCGCGGGATAACCCTCACTGCTGCGACGTTCGTTCAACCAGAAGCTGCGCCACTCTTAACAGCGCGGCGTCAGCAATCAAGGAGCCATCATGGCTGTTCAGCAAAACAAAAAGTCGCCTTCCAAGCGCGGCATGCACCGTTCGCACAACGCATTGAATGTGCCTGGCATCGCGGTGGAGCCCACCACCGGTGAGACCCATCTGCGCCACCACATCAGCCCCAACGGTTTCTACCGTGGTCGCAAGGTCCTGAAGACCAAAAACGAGGCCTGATTCGCCCCGTTGCGTCCTCTGAAGGCTGAAAGCCCGAGGCTACTGGATACGGTAGCATCGGGCTTTTGTTTTTACGGACCTGTACTGTCAGTTCTGGCATGACCCCCTCCACCCCCATCACGCTGTCTGTGGACTGCATGGGCGGCGACCATGGTCCCCGCGTCACCTTGGCGGCTTGTCGCCGTTTTCTCCAAAGCCACCCTGAGGCGCGTCTTTTGCTGGTGGGGCGTCCGCAGGCGCTGGCGGCCTTGTCAGATCCGCGTGTGCGCATGGTTGAAGCCAGCGAAGTGGTGGAAATGGATGACCCGGTCGAGGTGGCTTTGCGCAAGAAGAAAGATTCTTCGATGCGTGTGGCCATTGAGCAGGTCAAATCTGGCCAGGCCCAGGCGGTGGTGTCCGCTGGCAACACCGGGGCACTGATGGCCGTGGCCCGTTACCTGCTCAAGACGCTGGATGGCATTGACCGGCCGGCGATCGCAGCCCAAATGCCCAACGCCCTCGGCGGCGGCACAACCATGCTGGATCTGGGGGCCAATGTGGACTGCACGGCCGAGCATTTGCTGCAATTTGCCGTCATGGGTTCGGCCCTGGTGTCCACCTTGCAAGGCAAGGAACAGCCTTCAGTGGGACTGCTCAACATTGGTGAAGAAGCCATCAAAGGGAATGAAATCATCAAAAAAGCCGGCGAATTGCTGCGAACTGCGGCCAATTCCGGTGATTTGAACTTTTTTGGAAACGTCGAAGGCAACGACATTTTCAAAGGCACGACCGACATCGTGGTCTGTGATGGCTTTGTCGGCAATGTGGCGCTCAAAGCCAGCGAAGGCTTGGCGACCATGGTGGGTGGGTTCCTCAAAGAATCGTTTTCTCGCAATATCTTCACAAAAATGGTTGCCATTGCGGCGCTTCCGGTTCTATCTGCTTTTAAAAACAAAGTAGATCACCGACGCTACAACGGCGCAGCTTTGCTGGGGCTGCGTGGTCTGGTGTTCAAGAGCCATGGCTCTGCCGATGAAGTGGCGTTCGAGCAGGCCCTGATCCGGGCTTATGATGCTGCCCAAAACCAATTGCTGGACCGCGTCCGCACCCGGATCGCCCATGCGGCTCCTCTGCTTGCAGGGCAAGCACAGGTGTCCGAGGCAGCGGTGGCCACCCCGACATGAGCATTTATTCCCGCATTCTGGGCACAGGCAGTTATCTGCCACCCAAGCGCCTGACCAACGCCGATTTGGCGGCTGAGTTGGCGCAAAAAGGCGTTGAAACCTCCGACGAATGGATTGTGGAACGCACTGGCATCCGCGCCCGTCACTTTGCCGCGCCCGAAGTGGCCTGCAGTGATCTGGCCACCGAGGCCGCGCGCCGAGCCATCAAGGCTGCTGGCATCGGTGCCGACGATCTGGACCTGATCATCGTCGCCACGTCCACGCCTGACATGGTGTTTCCGTCCACGGCCACCATGGTTCAGCACAAGCTGGGCACGGCCGGTTGCCCGGCGTTCGACGTGCAGGCAGTCTGCAGCGGCTTCATCTATGCACTGACCGTGGCGGATTCGATGATCCGTGCCGGATCGGCCCAAAAGGCTCTGGTGATCGGCTCGGAAGTCTTCAGCCGCATTCTCGATTTCAAGGACCGCACCACCTGTGTGCTGTTTGGCGATGGTGCGGGTGCCGTGGTGATCGGTGCCTCGGACCAGCCCGGCATTCTGGCCACCGACATCCATGCCGACGGCAAGCACCGTGACATTCTTTGTGTTCCAGGCCATGTCTCGGGTGGCAATGTGCTGGGCGATCCGGTGCTCAAGATGGACGGTCAGGCCGTGTTCAAGCTGGCGGTGGGGGTGCTTGAAGAAACCGCCCGCGCCAGCCTGGCCAAAGCGGGCTTGCAGGACAGCGACATCGATTGGCTGATCCCGCACCAGGCCAACATCCGCATCATGCAAAGCACGGCCAGAAAGCTGAAGATGCCTACTGAAAAAGTGGTGGTCACGGTGGACCAGCATGGCAACACTTCGGCGGCATCGATTCCGTTGGCACTGGACGTCGCTGTGCGCGATGGCCGCATCCAGCGGGGTCAGCGCCTCATGCTTGAAGGCGTGGGTGGTGGCTTCACCTGGGGCTCCGTGCTGGTCAAGTACTGATTCACCGTTTTCAGACAGAACAACATGACGACATTCGCTTTTGTATTTCCCGGCCAGGGCTCGCAATCGGTGGGCATGCTGGATGCTTGGGGTGACCACCCCGCCGTGTTGGAGACCCTCAAGGAAGCTTCGGACGCGATGGGCGAAAACATCGCCCTGTTGATCAAGGAAGGCCCCAAGGAGGCGCTGGCGCTGACCACCAACACCCAGCCGGTGATGCTGGTGGCGGGTGTGGCGGCTTACCGTGCATGGTTGGCCGAAGGCGGCGCCAAGCCTGCCGTGGTGGCTGGCCACTCGCTGGGTGAATACAGCGCCCTGGTTGCTTCGGGCGTACTGACTTTGCAACAGGCTGCGCCGCTGGTGCGCCTGCGCGCTGCGGCCATGCAGCAAGCTGTGCCGGTGGGGGTGGGTGCCATGGCGGCCATCCTGGGGCTGGCTTCCGACAAGGTGATCGAAGGTTGCAAGGAAGCACAATCCAGCTTTGGCGCGGGCAGCACCGAGGTGGTCGAGGCTGTGAACTTCAACGACGCGGCCCAGACCGTGATCGCCGGCACCAAAGCCGGCGTCGACAAGGCCTGCGAAGTGCTCAAGGGCATGGGCGCCAAGCGTGCGCTGCCGCTGCCGGTGTCGGCGCCGTTCCACTCCAGCCTGATGAAGCCCGCCGCTGAGAAGCTGCGCGAAAAACTGGCCACGCTCTCGCTGGCCACGCCTCAGATCCCGGTGGTCAACAACATCGATGTGGCCGTCGAAACCGACGCCGACCGCATCCGCGACGCCCTGTACCGCCAGGCTTTTGGTCCTGTGCGCTGGGTCGAATGTGTTCAGGCCATCAAGGCCCGTGGCGTGTCCATGCTGGTCGAGTGCGGCCCGGGCAAAGTGCTGGCGGGCATGACCAAGCGCATCGACGCTGAACTCAACGGCGTGGCCCTGTACGACCCGGCCACCCTGGCTGAAGTGAAAGGAAACCTCGCATGAGCGACAAGCAAGTGGCCCTCGTGACCGGTGCCTCGCGTGGCATCGGCGCTTCCATCGCCCAGCAGTTGGCCCGTGAGGGATTCACCGTCATTGGCACTGCCACGTCCGACGATGGTGCTGCCAAGATCAGCCAGGCCCTGTCGGCTTTTCCAGGTTGCCGTGGTGCCAACCTGAACGTGACCGATGCCACCGCCGGAGAAGCGCTGATCGACGCCATCGTTAAGGAATTCGGCGGCCTGCAGGTGCTGGTCAACAACGCGGGCATTACCCGTGACCAGCTGGCCATGCGCATGAAGGACGATGACTGGGACGCCGTGGCCGACACCAACCTGCGCGCCGTCTTCCGCATGAGCCGGGCCGTGATCCGCCCCATGATGAAGCAGCGCTATGGCCGCATCATCAGCATCACCAGCGTGGTGGGGGCTTCCGGCAATCCTGGTCAGGCGAATTACGCTGCGGCCAAAGCCGGGGTGGCTGGCATGACCCGGGCCTTGGCGCGCGAATTGGGCAGCCGTGGTATCACGGTCAATTGTGTGGCTCCCGGGTTCATCGAAACCGACATGACGGCCGTGTTGCCCGAAGAACAGCAAAAGGCCCTGCTGGGTCAAATTCCGCTGGGGCACTTGGGCAAACCCGACGACATTGCCCACGCAGTGGCTTACCTGGCCAGTGCGCGTGCCGGTTACATCACCGGTCAGGAACTGCACGTCAACGGCGGCATGTTCATGGCCTGAGGTCTGTCAGCAAAGTCCGGCCTGCCAAGCAGTTAAAATCACCTTTTTTCACAACCCCCAGAGGGAAACCATGAGCGATATCGAAGCACGTGTCAAAAAAATCATTGCCGAACAACTCGGCGTGGAAGAGTCTCAAGTCACCAATGAAAAAGCCTTCGTGGCCGATCTGGGTGCCGACTCGCTGGACACGGTGGAACTGGTGATGGCACTCGAAGACGAGTTCGGCATCGAGATTCCCGACGAAGACGCCGAGAAGATCACCACGGTGCAAGCCGCCATCGATTACGCCAACAGCAAGAAGGCCTGATCGCCCATGACCCGGCGCCGCGTTGTTGTCACGGGTTTGGGATGCATCAGCCCCGTGGGCAACACGGTGGCCGATGCATGGTCCAACCTGCTTGCCGGCCAGTCCGGCATCGGTCCGATCACCAAGTTCGACGCTTCTGCCCTGTCGTGCAGGATCGCCGGCGAGGTCAAGAACTTCGATCTGGAGTCCTACATCGGCGCCAAGGAGGCGCGGACGATGGACGCCTTCATCCATTACGGCGTTGCCGCAGCCGCGCAAGCCGTGGCAGACGCAGGCCTGGCCACGGGCGATGCCCTGGGTGAGGAAGAAGCGACCCGGATCGGCGTTGTGATCGGTTCGGGCATCGGCGGTCTGCCGATGATCGAAGAGACCCACACCGAGTACACCAACCGCGGCCCGCGCCGCATTTCTCCTTTCTTTGTGCCGGCCTCGATCATCAACATGATCTCGGGCCATGTGTCCATGCGTGGTGGCTTCAAGGGCCCCAACCTGGCCGTGGTCACCGCCTGCACAACCGGCTTGCATAGCATTGGCGAAGCCGGCCGCCTGATCGAATACGGCGACGCCGACGTGATGATCGCGGGGGGTTCCGAATCCACGGTGTCGCCCTTGGGTGTGGGGGGCTTTGCCGCCATGCGCGCATTGTCGACCCGCAACGATGACCCGACCGCTGCATCTCGCCCTTGGGACAAGGACCGCGACGGTTTTGTCTTGGGAGAAGGTGCTGGCGTGCTGGTGCTCGAAGAGTATGAACACGCCAAAGCCCGTGGTGCCAAGATTTATGCCGAACTGGCAGGCTACGGCATGAGCGCTGATGCTGGCCACATGACTGCTCCCAACATGGATGGCCCGCGCCGCGCCATGATCAACGCTCTGCGCAATGCCGGTGTCAATGCCGACCAGGTGAACTACCTGAACGCGCACGGCACGTCCACGCCGCTGGGCGATGTGAACGAAACCAACGCCATCAAAGCCGCATTGGGTGACCACGCCAAGAAGATGGTGGTGAGTTCAACCAAATCCATGACCGGTCACTTGTTGGGTGGCGCTGGTGGCATCGAGAGCGTGTTCACCGTGCTCGCGCTGCACCACCAAAAGGTGCCGCCGACCATCAACCTGCTCAACCAGGACCCCGAGTGCGATCTGGACTACTGTGCCAATACTGCGCGTGACCTCAAGATCGATGTCGCCGTCAAAAACAACTTCGGTTTTGGTGGCACCAACGGCACCTTGGTGTTCAAGCGCATCTGATTTCCGGAGTTTTGCTCCATGCGCAGCGCCCCACCCGTGCTTGTCCCGGTGGGGCGTTTTGTTTGGGTTGGGCGATTGGCGGTCCTGTTGGCGCTGTTCAGTGGTGCGTGGCTTGGCTTGGCGTGGTTGGTCTCGGGCGCCACGGCTGTGCAGGGTGCTTGGTGGCTGGGGATTTGGCTGGTTGCAGGTCTGATCGCATTCAAACAGGCGTTTCGGGATGCCTTGCCCTCGGGCGTGCTGGATTGGGATGGTGAGACCTGGGCCTTTGCGGTGGCAGATGGCATGGCGGTGCCCGCCCGGGTGCATGTGCTTTGGGATGTCGGATCGGCGATGCTGATTGGGGTCATGGTCAGCCAAGGGCCCTGGCGTGGTCAACGCTTTGCATGGCTGAGTGCAGCGAGTTTCCCCCAGCAGTGGCATGGTTGGCGCTGCGCGGTTCACGCGGGGAGCGACATTTTGTAACCCCGCCAAGCCCCTGCGCGCTTGAGTTGTTCTTTTTTGGCCTTATCTTCTGGTGCGTTTAGCCTCTCATGAAGGAGTGTCCTGTGTTCCTGAGCATCTGGAAAAAGACGTTGTTGGCCAGCACGCTGGTCCTGGTGGGTGCGGGGGGTACCGTTTTCTTGCAAGGCGGACCTGTGCATGCCCAGTCAGCACCCCCGGTCGCAGCGACCGGGGTGCGAGGCCTGCCCGATTTCACCGAATTGGTGGAACAGGTGGGGCCCTCGGTGGTCAACATCCGCACGCTCGAGAAAGTGCGTCAACCTGATGTCGGCAATGGTGGACCTGACGAGGAGATGCAGGAATTTTTCCGCCGCTTCTTTGGCGTGCCTCTGCCCAATGTGCCTCGCCAGGCCCCGCGCCAAAACAGGCCCCAAGCCGAAGAGGCCCAGCCGCGTGGTGTGGGTTCGGGGTTCATCCTGACCTCGGATGGCTTCATCATGACCAACGCGCATGTGGTGGATGGTGCCGATGAGGTGATCGTCACGCTGACCGACAAGCGTGAGTTCAAGGCCAAGATTGTGGGGGCCGACAAGCGCACCGATGTGGCGGTGGTGAAGATCAATGCATCCGCTTTGCCTGCTGTGAAAGTGGGCGATGTGAGCCGCCTCAAGGTCGGCGAGTGGGTCATGGCCATCGGTTCCCCATTTGGATTGGACAACACGGTGACGGCCGGCATCGTGAGTGCCAAGCAGCGTGATACGGGCGACTACCTGCCCTTCATCCAGACCGATGTGGCGATCAACCCTGGAAACTCCGGGGGGCCACTGATCAACATGCGTGGCGAGGTCGTGGGCATCAACAGCCAGATCTATTCGCGTTCAGGCGGGTTCATGGGCATTTCGTTTTCCATCCCGATGGATGAAGCCATCCGGGTGAGCGATCAGTTGCGTGCCAGCGGTCGCGTTTCGCGTGGTCGCATCGGTGTGCAGATTGACCAAGTGACCAAGGAAGTGGCGGAGTCGATCGGCCTTGGCAAACCACAGGGGGCGTTGATCCGCGGCGTTGAAGAGGGTTCGCCGGCCGAAAAGGCGGGCATCGAGGCGGGTGACATTATCACCAAGTTCGATGGCAAGGCCATCGACAAGGCATCCGACCTGCCGCGCCTGGTGGGCAACACCAAGCCGGGCAGCCGTGTGGGTCTGACGGTGTTTCGCCGCGGCGCGAGCAAAGAGTTGAACATCACCGTGGCCGAAGTCCCGGCCGAAAAAACAGTCGCACAAAAAGCCCCGGAAGAACGCAAGAGCGGCAGTGCAGCGCCGCTGGGGTTGGTGGTTGGCGATTTGACCGATGCACAAAAGCGTGAACTGCGTGTGCGTGGTGGCGTGCGCATTGAGTCGGCGGGTGAGCCCGCTGCCCGTGCTGGTCTGCGCGAGGGGGATGTGATTCTGGCGATTGCCAACGCCGAGGTGCTGGGCTTGCGAGATTTCGAAGCTGCCATGTCCCGCATCGACAAGAGCCGTCCCGTGAGCCTGCTGATTCGCCGTGGCGAGGTGGCTCAGTACGTTTTGGTCCGGCCGTCCCGGTGAACGGCCATGTCAATACCCCCTGTGGTTCAAGGGGGCTTTGAGGGGGTGTGAAGGGTGCAATTGCAACAGACTGAAATTTTTTTATGTGCCGATAAGACCCATTTGTAAGTTTGCAAACACTCACATTTTTCTTGGGAAGGTGTGCATTTCGTTAAAATTTGGCACCTTGACCGATGATTCATGGCATCGAAGGCAGGTCTGGATTCACGATGCGGGATGTTCAAGAACAGTCCACCAGTGATCCACAGCTACCCCACAAGTTGTTCAAAAGTTGCAATGCAAAAATGTGAATAACCTGTGAATAAAAATGCTGTTGCGAAGCTGCAACGACCTGTGATGTCCGATTTTGGGGCTGTTCGACGGGGGCAATTTGCCTACAATGAAGTCCCAACTATCGCAGTTGCCATAGATTGTTGGTTCAGGGCGCGTCATCACTCGACGCGCCCTTTTTTCTTGTGTGGATCGTGTGTCCACAAGCACTTGCAAAACATCGTTGATGAATCACATCCGAAATTTCTCGATCATTGCGCACATCGATCACGGCAAATCGACGCTCGCGGATCGGTTGATCCAGCGTTGCGGTGGTCTGGCCGAGCGCGACATGGAAGCCCAGGTGCTCGACTCGATGGACATCGAGAAAGAGCGCGGCATCACCATCAAGGCGCAGACCGCCGCACTGCAATACAAAGCCAAGGATGGCAAGACCTACAACCTCAACCTGATCGACACGCCCGGCCATGTGGACTTCTCTTATGAAGTGAGCCGTTCCTTATCGGCCTGTGAAGGGGCCTTGCTGGTGGTCGATGCCAGCCAGGGCGTGGAAGCGCAGACGGTGGCCAACTGTTACACCGCGCTTGATCTGGGTGTGGAAGTCGTGCCCGTGCTCAACAAAATGGATCTGCCCAACGCCGATCCCGACAACGCTCGCGCCGAAGTCGAAGACGTGATCGGCATCGATGCCACCGATGCGATTCCCTGCTCGGCCAAGACCGGCATGGGCATCGATGAAATTCTTGAAGCCATTGTGGCCAAGGTGCCTGCCCCCACAGGCAATGCCGACGGCCCCCTGCGCGCCATGATCATTGACAGCTGGTTTGACAGCTATGTGGGCGTGGTCATGCTGGTTCGCGTGGTCGATGGTCAACTGCACAAGGGTGAACGCATCAAGATGATGGCCACCAACGCGTCTTACGAGGCAGGCAGTCTGGGCGTGTTCACCCCGGCCAACGAGCCGCGTGAATGCCTCAAGGCTGGCGAGGTGGGCTACATCATCGCCGGCATCAAGGAGTTGCAGGCCGCCAAGGTGGGTGACACCGTCACGCTGGAGAAAAAGCTGCCCAACAACGCAGGCCCGGCCGCCGAAGCCCTGCCCGGCTTCAAGGAGATCCAGCCGCAAGTCTTTGCGGGCCTGTACCCGACCGAAGCCAACCAGTACGACGCACTGCGCGATGCGCTGGAAAAGCTCAAGCTCAACGACGCCTCGCTGCAATACGAGCCCGAAGTTTCCCAGGCGCTGGGCTTTGGTTTCCGCTGCGGCTTCTTGGGCTTGCTGCACATGGAAATCGTGCAGGAACGCCTGGAGCGCGAGTTCGACCAAGACCTGATCACCACCGCACCCAGTGTGGTCTATGAAGTGGTCAAGGGCGACGGTGAAGTCATCATGGTGGAAAACCCCTCCAAGATGCCCGATCAGGGGCGGATGCAAGAAATCCGCGAACCCATTGTCACGGTGCACCTGTACATGCCGCAGGACTATGTGGGCCCGGTGATGACACTGGCCAACCAAAAGCGCGGCGTGCAGATCAACATGGCCTACCATGGCCGCCAGGTCATGTTGACCTATGAGATGCCGCTGGGCGAGATCGTGCTGGACTTCTTCGACAAGCTCAAGTCGGTCAGCCGGGGTTATGCCTCGATGGACTACGAGTTCAAGGAGTACCGCGCCTCCGACGTGGTCAAGGTCGACATCTTGCTCAACGGCGAGAAGGTCGATGCCTTGTCCATCATCGTGCACCGCACCCAGGCCCAGTACCGCGGCCGCGCCGTGGCGGCCAAGATGCGCGAAATCATTTCTCGTCAGATGTTCGATGTGGCCATCCAGGCCGCCATCGGCGCCAACATCATTGCCCGTGAAACCATCAAGGCCTTGCGCAAGAACGTGTTGGCCAAGTGCTATGGTGGCGACATCACCCGCAAGCGCAAGCTGCTTGAAAAACAGAAAGCGGGTAAAAAGCGCATGAAACAGATCGGTTCGGTCGAGGTGCCACAAGAGGCCTTCCTCGCCATCCTGCAGGTAGAAGAGTGATGCCCCTCCTGACTGCCATCATCCTGGCCGCTTTTGGTGGCTACATCGCCGGCTGGTACTTCAATGTGATTGAGGGCAACTTCGCCTTGTTGCTGTTGCTGGCCAGTAGTGTCACCGGTATTTACTGGTTGGCCGAACGCTTTCATTTTCTGCCGCAGCGGCAGGCGGCCGCTGCGCGACTCGAGGCGGAGACCGCCAACCGTCGCGAAGAGCTCAAGCGCATGGGCATCGAGAAAGTCGACACTGACACCCGCGAGGCCCAGCAAAAACTGCTGATGCAACCCTGGTGGCTGGACTGGACTGCGGGCCTGTTTCCGGTGATCGTGACGGTGTTCCTGCTGCGTTCTTTCCTGTTTGAGCCGTTCAAGATTCCCTCCGGTTCCATGATTCCTACGCTGCAGATTGGCGATCTGATCCTGGTCAACAAGTTCCATTACGGTATTCGCCTGCCCGTGGCCAACAGCAAGGTCACGGCAGGTAACCCTGTGCAACGTGGCGACGTGATGGTGTTCCGCTACCCCCCCAAGCCCAGTGTGGACTACATCAAGCGCGTGGTTGGAGTTCCGGGTGACGAGGTCGCTTACCTGAACAAAAAACTCACCATCAACGGTCAGCCGGTGGCCAGCGAGGCACTGCCCGAGTATTTTGACGAGTCTGTCATGCGCTACTTTCGCCATGAGCGCGAGAGTTTGCCGGGCAAGACCCACCAGATCATCATCGACAACGAGCGTCCCGGCTTCATTCCTGGGGTCGATGAATTCCCATTTCGTGACCATTGTCGCTACAACGTCGAGGGTGTGGTGTGCAAGGTGCCTGAAGGCCACTACTTCATGATGGGCGACAACCGGGACAACTCGCTGGATTCGCGCTATTGGGGCTTTGTGCCAGACAAGAACATC
>JACCDQ010248722.1_pt1 | contig 17507 bp, 17 predicted proteins | sample 7446031 | NCBI WGS metagenome assembly JACCDQ01 (sample SAMN15323442, study PRJNA562643) | freshwater metagenome | isolation source: river surface water | place: USA:Blue River Watershed | collected 2017-08-17
TCAAACTGCCCGCATGGACCATTTGGGGTGCCTCAGCCCACTACGACACTAAAGTCAGTCATATCAGCTCCACCTGGAGCCTGTCCATCGACAATTTGACAGACAAGCAATATTGGCGTGAATCACCCAAGCAATTTGGCCACTACTACCTCTACCCAGGCGCACCGCGTACCCTAAGAGCTACCGTCCAATTTCGAATGTGACAAATCCAATAAAATTGGAAAATGCGCGCAAGAGTTAGCAAGTTCAACGTTTCTCCCATACAAGGTGCTGTCGCACTTTGTATGGCGATGACAACAGCTACTTTTGCACAACAAGCGCCCGATGAGATCACCATCATTGCTGAGCCAGCCATCCGAGTCTCTAATTTTGAGGGTGCGTCGCAGCAAGAACTGCCGATCAGCGCCACGACCTTCGACAACGCCACCTTGCGCGATGTAGGCGCACAACGCATCACGGACGTATTACGCCTAGATGCTTCAGCCAGCGACAGCTATAACCTTCCTGCATATTGGGACAAGCTCAGCGTTCGTGGCTATGCACTCGACAACCGCTACAACTACCGCCGAGAAGGCTTACCCATCTCTGCCGAGACCATCATTCCGATGGACAACAAAGAGCGAATTGAACTGCTCAAAGGCACCAGTGGCATTCAATCTGGCACCAGTGCACCTGGCGGGTTGGTGAACTATGTGGTCAAACGCGCACCGAGTAGCGCAGACAAGACGGTACGCGATGTCACGCTGAGCTACGGCCCTGGCAACAACCGCCTGACTGCCGCAGATTTAGGCGGGCGCTTTGGTGAAGGCGCCAGCATTGGCTATCGCTTCAATGTGGCGCACGAAGACCTTGATCCCTATATTCGAGACACCAAGGGGCACCGAAACCTTGTCGCTTTGGCCATGGACTGGCGAATCGATTCGAGCAATCGCCTTGAGTGGGAGTTTGAACAAAGCCATCACGCACAAATTGGCGTCAATTTCTACAGCCTACTTGGATCTGGGACGACCGCATTACACCCAACGGTAGATGGCACGCGCAACATCACGCGTCAGCCCAATTCACAGCCTGGCGTGTTTGATGGTCAAACTGGAACTTTGCGTTGGCGGCACCAGCTCAACAACGGCTGGGTTTGGACCGCCCAAGGCGGGGTCCAACATCTGCGCGCAGATGACCGATTGGTGTACGCATCAGGTTGCCCCACCGCACCCACTGACCGCTTTTGTGCCAACGGCGATTTCGAAATCCGTGACTACCGCAGCGAGAACGAGCGACGCAACAACGAAGTGATTCAAACCGACCTGCGCGGTCAGCAGGTGATTGCGGGTCTTGAGCACAATTTCAAGGTCAGTGTGATGCGACAGCGCCAAATCAATCGCATGCCCAGCACACACACGGATGAGTTACTTGGTACCACCAACAGTATCAACGGTGGCCTAGTACCAACCAACACGCCAAATAGCCGAGGTGGCCCCATGACCAACAACTCGGACTACAACACAGAAATTGCACTGAACGACCGTGTGCGAATCAGCCCACACACCTCTGCATGGTTAGGAATCAGGCACACACAACTCAACCGTCAAAGTGTGCAAACCAACGGTACCGAAGCCCTACAAGACAGACGAAGCATCAACACACCATGGGTTGCACTGAGCCACCAACTCAATGCCAACGACACGGTTTACGCCAGCTATGGCTATGGGCTTGAGGCACAAGCAGCGCCCAACCTCTCCAACTACACCAATGCAGGCCAAGCGCTACCTGCATTGCGCAGCACGCAACGTGAAGTGGGATTCAAACGGCAGGGCCAACACAGCATGTGGCAAGCCACTTGGTTTGACATCACGCGCCCGCAAACAACCAATGGCCTTGGCTGCACCAACAATCCCAACTCCTGCACACTTCAAATTGACGGGCAAAACCATCACCAAGGCCTAGAGCTTACCGCCCTGACTAAATTGAGCCAATGGAATTGGGGCGGCAGCGCCATGTGGCTAGATGCCAAACGCGAAAATGCCACGATACAAACGGACCTCAACGGCCAACGCCCCATCAATGTGCCGCAATACATCTTGCGTGGCATGACGGAGTATCGGTATTCGAGCATCGTCGGCTTGCGCTCTGGCCTGCGCGTCTCGCACGAAGGCAAGCGCAACGTCACAGAAAATGGTGACATTCACCTGCCTGCATGGACCACGTTTGACGCCACCACGCACTACGACACCAAAATTAACAACTTGACGTCGAGCTGGACATTGGCGATCAACAACCTAGCCAATAAACAGTATTGGCGCGAATCGCCCCGCCAATATGGCCAGTATTTCTTGTACCCTGGCGCACCTCGAACACTTCGTGCAAGCGTTGTTTTTCACCTCTGAAAAACGCGCAAAAAATGCGCTATAATTTTCGTATTCCTCAATAGCTCAGTCGGTAGAGCGCCGGACTGTTAATCCATTAGAGCCAGCATTTAGCTGGCTTTTTTATTTTAAAAAAACCTTTTAAATCAACGACTTACATGCGTCGTTAATGCAATATATCAATTACACATATATTGCACAGTTAACTTAGAGGTCGCTCGTTTTTGACGCAGTTTTTACTCTGGACGCTTAGCTTTTTAGATACTTTTAAGACCATCAGAATTACGCTAAATCTGGAATAAAACTAAGCCCAAAAGCGTCCATACGATTTGACGATTCCTTCAGCCTACTTCGCGAAGCTGGTTGGACTAATTCAATGAATACAGCATAAAAGTATCAGCAGCATCCTCAGCCTGACTGATTGAAGATGCAATGATTGACTCGAAATCTTTTCATTCCAAGTTCTAAGAACCGCTAGCAATAGAGCGTCTCAAGACGATAGGTTTTCCGCCAAGCCGCTGTTTACACATCCAATGTGCAAGTGCTGAATCCAAATAATCCGCATGTCCGGGAAACCAATCCATTAGCGCTATAGATAGACGCAAACACTGAGAGTTATCGCCACTAATAACAAGGTCATTGACCTCCATGATCGATTTCAAAACTGCAGCATGCTCATCTATATGACACTCTTTTGCTGGAAAATTTGTCTCATTCATCCACAAATTTTCTTCATCAAAATGACTTCTAACATGCGTAATTAATTGACTCATCCGCTCAGCCATGTCGAATTCAGTTGCCAAAGCTAAATTAGCAACGCATTCAACAAATTCTTGATGCACGCTATCCATGGGGCCATACCCCATGAGCAGCTTGTCACTCCACTCAAGCACCCTGGTGTTCAACACATCATTCATCACACGCCTTATTTCAACACCAGCAAAATTGCTAAAAAAATCAAGAAACCCATAAGAATTCGACGAAAGCCTTCTTCGGACAAACGTTTTCGAAGAGTCGCACCGAGTCTTAAACCCAGGTACATGGGTGCCAAACCTGCACACGACCATGCAACATCATCTAGACCAAATCGCCCCCAAATCAGCATCGCAGCGTACATAGGTATAGAACCTAGCAGATAGATGATGCTGATACTTCCCACAAAGTCATCTCTGTCTAACCGCAAGGCCATGAGATACGTGATGAGGATGGGACCGGTCAATGACGAAGCGCCGCCCATGGCGCCCGCAATTGCGCCGACAACAGGACCTAGCCACAGTTCAGTTTTTTTCGGTATGTCGCCCCGTGGGCTGAACAACATCACGGCCACAGCACTCACCACGGTAAAAGCGATCACCGCATTCATCTCTCGCGGTGACAGCCTTGACCCCCAATCGTTGGCCCACAGCGTCGCAATGAACTGAGCACCCATGAGCGTGCCAAATCGCTTGAGTGCAAAAATCAACCGCCCACCTTCAACGGATTGCAGCGCATTGGACACCAGAACTGGCATCACCAGCAGACCCATGGCTTGCGATGAATCAAGAAGCAGGGAGAGCAAAGGGACAACCACCAAGGGCAATCCCACCCCCAGCGTTCCTTTGACGACACCGCCGGTCACGAACATCACACATGCAGTGACCAGTAAACCAAGGGTCTCGATGGGTATGTCTACCATCGATCACTCGGCTTTCAAATCTGCAGCCTTTCCTGCTTTGGACATGGCCAAGTTTTCTCGTTCGATTTCCTTTTTATAGGCGTCTGCACCGAGTCCCGAAGCATCAATGCTGGCAGCATTGAATTTCTCTACAACTTCACTTTGTTTGACGGTCCAAGCAATATCGTCCGTCAGTTTTTTAATGACGTCAGCAGGCGTTCCTGCACGCGCAATCGCACCGATGGTGACGGCAAAGTCAAAGCCAGGCACCACTTCAGAAATAGAAGGAACATCAGGGACCTGCGGCGAGCGTTTGTGGTCGTTGCTGCCAAGCAAGGTGACTTGACCCGCTTTGAGGAACCCCAACATCGAGGGGAGTGCTGAAAATAAGAAATCAATCTGACCACCAATCAGTGCGGGTACAGACTGTCCTGAACCGCGGAAAGGAACGTGCCTGATATCAAGCTTCAGATCCGCTTTGAGGGACTCCATTGTTAAGTGGTGAGAGCTACCGATCCCAGAAGAGCCATAGGTGTACATACCAGGATTGGCTCTAACCTTCTCAATGAATTCTTTCATCGTTTTGATGCCCGTTTTGGGGTTGGCTACCAAAAACAAAGGTGACTTAGCAATCATCGAAACTGGCAGCAACTCCTTACCGATTGAATAATTCGCAGACTTGTTAATCAATGGAGTTATTGAAAACATGGAGCCATCAGAAACGATAAAACTATGGCTGTCGTTGACGCCTGAAATCAAGGCTTGATACGCAACAATGCCGTTGCCACCTGGCTTGTTATCAATCACAACGGATTGCCCAAGTTTTTCAGTAAGTTTGCTGGCGACGATACGCGCGACTGAATCTGGAAGACCACCCGCAGCATAGGGAACAATGAATCTGACAGGCTTACTGGGAAAAGACTGCGCAACACTAAGGCTTGGTGCAGCAATCATTGCAAGACTGAGTGCGTTGAACGTTCTACGTTTCATTTGTGTCTCCGAGTTGGGGTTAGTATGGATGATTTTTCTTAGAAACCTAAGATAATGCACTCTATCCGAATTCTTTGATTTGCGTCAAAAGTAAAAACCCTTAGATTGAGTAATCATGCACACCAACTCACTATCCAACTTAGTTGTATCGACGAAGAAAGAAATTGCGAAGAACATTTTTTTGTTCGAAATTAAGCATCCGCAGGGCAAGGAGTTACCTCCGTTCACTGCGGGAGCGCATCTGCCCATCAAAACACCCAGCGGTGTTATGCGCCATTACTCGCTCTGCGGAGCACCTGCTGATCAGCACAGCTATTGGATAGCAGTTAAGAAAGAGACAGAGGGCAGAGGCGGCTCCGTGAGCATGACGGAACAGCTATCGCCAGGCGATGAAGTTCTTGTCGATGAGCCACAAAATCTGTTCGAACTCAGTAACAAGGCTAAGTCATTCATCTTCATCGCTGGCGGTATAGGCATCACACCCATGATGTCCATGATTAAACACCTTCAAGCAACCGAAGACGTGCGACCATTCAAGCTCTACTACCTCAGTCGAACACCCCAAGGCTCTGCTTTTCTTGATGAACTTGCATCGAAAGAGCTTGCTGGAAAAGTGAAAATTCATTACACGCACGGTGATTCCACTAAATCTTTTGATCTGTGGCCCATCCTGGAAAAAGCGGCAAACGGCACTCATGTGTATTGCTGTGGCCCAACGCGTTTAATGGATTCGGTTCGCGACATGACAGGGCACTGGCCACAGAGCGCCATTCATTTCGAAAGCTTCGGTGCAGATACAAAACCCCGGGCAGATGACCTTTCTTTTGATGTGACACTCAGTAAGAGTCAAAAAATCATCCATGTTGAAAAAAATCAAACCCTTCTAGATGCACTGAAGAAGAACGGATGTCATGTGCCAAGCTCATGCGAAAGTGGCACATGCGGTTCGTGCAAAGTTCGCATTGTCAAAGGCAAAGCAGACCATCGAGACTTGGTGCTGATGCCTGAAGATCAAAGCGAATACATCATGGTTTGCGTTTCCAGATCTCAAAACGGCGAACCCATTTCGATTGACCTATGAACGAAGCCCCTATTCAACTTGGCATCTTAGGACTGGGTAGAGCATTCACGCTGATGCTCCCAACTTTTGCAAACGACAAACGCATCAAGTTTGTCGCAGCCTTCGATCCACGCAAAAGTGCCTGCGATCTGTTTACCCAAGATTTCGGCGGGGTTTCACACAATAGCGCTGAGGATTTGTGCGCCAATCCAGACGTTGAATGGATTTATGTTGCAACACCGCATCAATTACATAAAGACCATGTGTGCTTAGCCGCAAAACACGGTAAGCATGTTTTAGTAGAAAAACCCATGGCACTTAGCATGGCTGAGTGCAAAGCGATGATTGCGGCTTGCGAGCAGGCGAATACTTCTCTCATCATCGGTCACAGCCATAGTTTCAACACACCCATTCTGCACGCCCGTGATCTGATTGAAAGTGGCATATATGGTGCAGCAAGATTGATAACCACCATTAACTTCACTGACTTTCTCTATCGCCCTCGACGTCCTGAAGAACTTGACACATCTAAAGGGGGGGGAGTTATCTTTAGTCAGGCGGCACACCAAGTAGATATCGTTCGTTTGCTTGCAGGTGGAAAAGCAACATCTGTTTATGCAAGAACAGGAAGCTGGGATTCACAGCGAAAAACCGAAGGTGCATACACGGCTTTGGTTGATTTTGAAAATGGTGTCGTTGCAAATATTACATACAACGGCTACGGCTTCTTTGACTCTGACGTGCTCATGAACAATATTGGTGAGCTCGGGAAATTCAAATCAGCAGGAAGTCATCAAAAAACTCGTCAGAACCTTTTATCCGTGGATGAGAAAGACGAGGCACATAAAAAATCTGAACGAAACTATGGAGGGAGTTCTTACAAAAATGTGCCCCATGAAACACCAGATGGATTTCAACATTTCGGTCCAGTCATCGTGAGTTGTGATTCCGCAGATTTGAGACTCACGCCGCACGGTGTAGAAATTCACGACAAAGATGGAATCCATCGCAACGAAGTATTCGCACATCAAACACCTAGAAGTGAAGTCATTGATGAGCTCTGGTCCGTTGCACGCATGGGAAAGCGCCCCCTGCATAGTGGCCCATGGTCATTGGCAACCATGGAGGTGTGTTTGGCAATCTTAGAATCCGCTAAAAAACGTAGCGCTATCATGTTGGAACATCAAGTTTCAGCAGAATAATCACATGCCACAAGTTGGAAAAGAGGCTCAGACCCTTCTTAAGCATTGGCGGGATACCGTTCCCAACGATCGCATTGCACACTTAATTCGAGACGTCGCACGAGCGCAAATGAAAGCGCTTCAGCATCACCTGCTTGCGCACGGTGTTTCATTTGGACACTGGACGTTTCTAAGGATTCTGTGGATTAACGACGGACTAACACAAAAAGAACTGAGCGACCTCGCTGGTGTCATGGAGCCAACCACATTTACCGCAGTTAAAGCAATGGAAAGCATGGGGCTGATCGAAAGGAAGCAATTGCCGGGAAATCGGAAAAATATCCACGTATTCCTCACGCCTGCAGGGAAAAAACTTGAAAAAAAACTTGTGCCTCTGGCTGAGGAGGTGAATCAAGTGAGTATCGAAGGGATCGCCGCCAAAGACGTTGCCATCATGCGGCAATCTCTTCTGAAAATCATTGAAAACCTAGCAGAAGCAAGCCCCTGATCAAAAACAATGCCGCTCAGTTGATTAAATGCTGTATGACTCGTAAGTAGATGGATCAAACAGCTCATCAACACCCACCAAGCGAGAAGACAAGCCTTGTGCGTAGTGATGACGGGTGAAAGCCTCTAACGTCTTACTGTTTTGAGCCACTCCGTAAGACCAGAAATCCTGTCCTAAGGTTTCTCTTGCAGATTTAAGCTGCTCCTCAACGAAAGGCAAGGTGACCTTGGTGGCTGAGGTATCAGCAAGTAGCTCAAGGGCTTTGGCTTTGGATTCACTGAAGGCTTTGAATAAAGCACCAGGTAGCCAACGATGCTTTTCAGCCAACTCCTTGCGAATTCCAACAACATGCATGATCGGAAAAATGCCTGATCTGCGGTAGTAGTCTTTGGCCACGGCTGTCGGGTCATCAAATAGCCAACCGACGTTTGGATTGCTGGCCGCTGCACCACTGGGTGGGCGTGGCGCGATGAACGCGTCTAAGTCGCCTTGATCCAGCAAGTCCGAAATGGTTTGGTGTTCAGGCGCGGCTTCAATGCACACACCAGCGGGGAGATCTAGTTTGATTTTCTCTGGGCGTCCTGGTGTGTCGATGCCACCTCGGACCCAAATCACATCCTCTGGTGCAATACCGTAGTCATCTTGCAAAATGGAACGCGCCCACACAATGGCTGTGAGTTGGTACTCGGGAATTCCGATTCTTTTCCCTTTCAAATCTTCGGGCTTTTTGATGCGATCTTTTCGAACATAAATGGAAGTATGTCGAAACGCCCTTGACAAAAACACAGGCACCGCGATGTAAGGGCACTCTCCCCGTGAGTGCTTGACCAGGTAGCTGGAGAACGACAACTCCGTAATGTCAAAGTCACGACTTCGCATGGCACGAAAAAACATTTCTTCAGGGCTCAGCAGCATGTAAACGGGGTCACACCCATCAATTTGCACGCGGCCATCAAACAGTGCACGGTTCCGATCGTAATCACCCATTGCGACTGATAGTTGGAGTTTGCTCATAAGTGATCAGCCTTTGACTGTGTAGTTATCGTCCATGCCTGCTTGCACCTGATCTCCTGCCCAGACGGGCTGAGCAGGGTAACTTCTCCAATCTTGCTCTTTCGGAATCACGCGTTGGAACGAATTGATGGTATTCGGAACTGCGTTCGCCCCTGTTCCAATCGCAGCATTTCCATTGGCCACATCGTTAACGGCAGCAATCATTTGCTTCCGAAACTCGACCACAGCCAAATCACTGGCACCTAGCCGATCGCGGGTTCGATCCACAAGGCGTCCCATCGTCAACCACATGGCCATATCTTGGTTAGGAATGCCTTTGATACCAGTGAAATTTCCAGCTTTCATCGCCTGTCGATCTTGTCCAAATCGATTCTCATGATTGCGAAGCAAACGATATCGCTCATCTAAATCGGGGCCAACACTGAGATGAAGGAACTTTCTCCACGTGGCTGTCTCTGGTGTTTGTGATGGATGCCCCCAACCAATGAAATAAAAAACCATATTCTCGTCATCGATCGGCACATTCACGTTTGCAACGTTGTAAAGATTGTTGGGCGGTATCAATACAGTCCAAGGAGCAACAAATACTGTTGTCCGCACATAGTCATGTGATTGCGCGTCAAAAATTGGGCGACGTATCGCGGCATATCGAAAACCATAACCATCTTTTTGAATTTGTAGACGCGGCGCTTTGTCTGTAGACGGTCTCAGCCAATTTTTATCTGTCGCTTCAGCACCATGGACACGTGCAGGCACCATGTCAGAGCTATGAAGGCTAGAGCTGTGCGCCGAATCAATTGCACCTTCAAGAACTTGCGCCCAATTCACAGGAAGAATTGCTTTGGCGATGGATACACGTGTATCAGCAGTAGGCGCCCAACGGGGTGGAACAAACTCAGGGATATTGTCTTGGTCGCCCATCCACGCCCAAATCATGCCTCCCCATTCTTTGACTGGGTAAGCTTTGTGCTTCACCTTTTCCATAAAGCCGCTTGAGGCAGGTTCGGAAACCATTTCCATCACATTGCCATGAACATCAAACTTCCAGCCGTGATAAAGGCAACGCAAACCACCCTCTTCATTTCGGCCATAACTTAATGATGGTCCGCGATGAGGACATGCTTCATCTAAGACGCCCACTTGTCCATCACTATCTCTGAAAACCACTAAGTTCTCGCCAAGAATTTTTGCTGTAACAGGATCGCCATCGGCCTCTGCCACCTCTTCACTCAGACAAATTGGTACCCAATGCTGCCTCATCAGCTTTCCCATGGGCGCCCCGTTTTCAACGCGGCACAGCAACTCGTTTTCATCTTTGGTAATCATGTAAGCCTCGTTAGATTAATTGTCATGAGTAAAAATATACTTCGATATCTAAGTAAAAAAATAAGGACTATCCCTAATCAAAGCATCACCCTTTATTGAGTTTCCTAATTTGCGCTAGCTTGGTCATTGAAAAATGGATATTGATTCCGACGACTACCCAGAATGGTCGTATGAAACAATGCCCCCTTTGTAATCGCCCATTGACAGCTAAAAACGGCGTTTATCCACCGATACCCTTGACGCCCTATGCACTCCTCTAGCCCTACACATCTTGTTTTAGATGGTCATCAGCACCCCACGTAGATTGAAAGCTATCGTTAAGAAAATTGACGCGTCGACCCAATCTGTGCAATAAATTCACATCCCAGTCTGTTACTCTGGACACCCCTTTAGCGTCCAGATTCTGGACACCCACGCACTAACTGGAGCTACACAGACCTCGAGCTATAAGCGCTTTTGAGTGCGAGATCAAAACCTTGCCCTACTCTTGTAAAAACGCCCATTTTTTTGCTATACTGATGGTCTTCGAAGGGCACTTTTAGTGCTTTATGTACCGAATATTCCTCAATAGCTCAGTCGGTAGAGCGCCGGACTGTTAATCCGTAGGTCCCTGGTTCGAGCCCAGGTTGAGGAGCCAATCAAGTAAAGCCCCTGCATTCACGTGCAGGGGCTTTTTCTTATGATTCAGGGCTCATTTCATATGGACTTTTTGAACAATATCGATGCCGCCCTCACCCCCTTTAACTTGATCTTGGGGTTGGTCGCCTGCGCCTTGGCCATTGGCGCTGGCATATTGATGGCAAAAAGGCAAGCTCGGGCGTTCGGTGGTGACATGGCCATGCAAAGCCATGGTGGTTTACCTGTGGTCACTTTTGCCGATTACGGTGACATGCGTTTTTTGCATTTGGGCACCCCCGCCGTGCAGGGCTCCATGAAAATCAGTGCGCCCTTCGACATTCACCTCGAATATGTGCAACGCATGATGGCGTGGCTGCTATTGACTGACATCCATCACGTGAAACATTTGCACGCCATGCAGCTGGGACTGGGGGCCGCTGCATTGACCAAGTTTTGCCGCCATCATTTAGACATGCAAACCACTGTGGTGGAACTGAACCCACAAGTGATTGACACCTGTAGACAGTGGTTCAAATTGCCAGAAAACAGCGCCAAGCTCAACGTTGTTGTAGGTGATGCAGGTGAAGCTGCTGCAAAAGCTCAATGGCAAGGAAAAATCGATGCACTCCAAGTCGACCTCTATGACCAAGAAGCTGCACAACCCGCCATCGATACCGATGTGTTTTATCGCAATTGCCGTGGCTTACTGACAGAGCAAGGCTGCATGACTGTCAATTTGTTTGGCCACGCCATGAGTTACCGCGCAAGTCTGCAAAAAATCAAGGCAGCTTTTGGTGCAGATGCCGTTTGGGCATTCAAACCCACCTCAGCGGGCAACACCATCGTGATGGCATTTCGCACACCTCGCACGTTTGACCGAGACATGTTGCAGCAACAAGCACAAGCCATTGAAGCTCGGTGGCATTTGCCCGCAACAAAGTGGCTCAAGGCTTTGGCACCCGCCTAAGTTCGGACAAGCTTCTGACCAAAAGCCCCCATGGCTGTCTCAAAAAGCCCCATGGACTTGAATACTTCATAATGCAGCCAATAGATGTGCATCGGTCATTGATGACAGAAAACAAATAGCGTTGCAAAGACATGAACAGTGAATCCCCAGAGCCGACTAAAGCGCTGAGTTGCGAGACCTGCTACTACGTCATGCCTTCGTATTCATCAAGCACGGGTTTGCGCTGCGGGTTGAAGTATTTTCAAAGCACCCCTTTTTTACGCAAACTCCAGCGCATGGAGCACTACCCCGAAGTGAAGAAAATCAACGCTTGCGAGTCATGGCTACATAAATCAGCGTAGCTGAACCGCTTGCGCCACACGCGAATTGGCATGCGGTAATCCTTGTTTATCAATGTCTACCCGATGCGCCTGCCAAGCTCGCACCCCCTGACGATCAACGGATAAGCGCACCACCCAAGCCACGTTGTTCACTTTGTCTGGGAAACCTTCAAACACAAAGTTACCCAAACTATAAAAAATAGGCTTGCCTTTGTATTGGTCAGTGTCTTGAAGCTGGTGTGGATGCCCCCCAATGACAGCATCCGCACCTGCATCGATCATCAGCCTCGCCAAAGTACGTTGACGTGCATTGGCAATTGGCTCTTCCCAACCCCAGTGCATCACGGGAATCACCACATCTGCATTCCACACACGACGCGCATCTTTGATGTCACGAACCACTTGCTCGTCTTCGCTCCAAGCCACACCAGGTCGGTCATGGTCCGCCTCGAAGTTGCGTGGCTGAAATTCGTCGTAGCCCAAAATGGCGATGCGTAATCCATGACGCTCTAGGATGAGTGGCTTGTGCGCTTCTTTCAAATCATGACCACCACCGTAATAGCTCAGACCTGAATGCTTAAGTAAGCCCAACATCTGCGCAAAGGCTTGAGGGCCATAGTCGCCCGAATGGTTGTTGGCCAAACCCACCGCATCGAAGTGGCGTTTGACATATTTCAGGCCACGCGGGTGCACCCTGAACACATTGGGCTTTTCAGGCTCCACCGAACCTACGGTGGCCACCACGCATTCCAGGTTGCCAAGGCGAATGTCAGCCCCTTTGAACAAATGCGCCACGCCCGCGAAAGGGTCACGACCACGGCGGATGGCGCGATCTGGCCCACCTTCAAGCATGATGTCGCCTGCAAAGACCACAGACACCACTGGCTCGGGTGCTTGAGCCATGGCCGCGTTCATGCACAGAAAGGCACTCGTGCACAGTGCTGCCAACTTGACGATGGCGCAAGACAAAGATTTCATCGCGTCACCTCATGCAAAGCACAACCGTACAAAAGCTCTTTGCCTAAAAATGGGGAGTACAAAGCCACACGTCCCGTGAGTGCATCTGGGCTCGGCTGTGCTTGGGCAATGGGCGCCACAAATTTGGTGTGCTGCAAGATCATGGGTTGGCGCTGCGTTTGGTATGAGACATACAGATTGATCAAGTCAACGCGTGTGTCATCACCCAAGACAACGGCTTTGAAACGAAAGCGATCTGCCAAGTTCACGCTATTGACGGTGTACGGATCAGCCACAGGGTTAAAGCTGTAGTCAAAACGTTCGGCATTGACCTCAAAGTGGCAACGCAACTGCGGTGATGCCTGTGCAACCAGTGGCAAAAATGCGGCGAAAAACCACCACCCAATACGCATACCCATCTCCCTTGCCTTGATTCATCAAAGCCTACTTGATTGGAAAAGCGACATTGCTATGGGTTTGCCCTTGTAACTGGCAAAATCGACGGCTATTCAAGAAAGCTTGCCATGAGTTCATCGCCCTCCACTGCCATTCCTCGCCTGACCAGCCTCTCCCACGGTGGCGGCTGCGGCTGCAAGATTGCGCCTGGCGTGCTGAGCGAGATTCTCAAAAGCACAAGCGCCATGCCTATCCCACCTCAGTTGTTGGTTGGCATCGAAACCGCAGACGACGCGGCGGTCTATCAGCTCAACGATGAGCAAGCATTGATTGCCACCACCGACTTCTTCATGCCCATCGTGGATGACCCGTTTGACTTTGGCCGCATCGCCGCCACCAACGCCATCAGCGATGTGTACGCCATGGGCGGTACCCCCATCATGGCTTTGGCGTTGGTTGGCATGCCAATCAACGTGCTACCCGCCGAGACGATTGGCAAAATTTTGGACGGCGGCCAAAGCGTGTGTCGCGAAGCAGGTATTCCCATCGCGGGCGGCCACACGATCGATTCGGTCGAACCCATCTATGGCTTGGTCGTCTTAGGCCTCGTGCACCCCAAACGCATCAAACGCAATGCCGATGCACGCGCAGGCGATCGGTTGATTTTGGGTAAACCGCTGGGTGTGGGCGTACTTTCTGCGGCTCTGAAGAAAAATGCGCTCAGCCCCGAAGGCTATGCGCAGATGATGGCCAACACCACCAAGCTCAACACACCAGGAGCAGCCCTGTCGGCCATGGCGGGCGTGCATGCCATGACCGATGTGACTGGCTTTGGTTTGGCTGGTCACGCATTAGAGATGGCACGTGGCAGCCAACACACCGTACAACTGACCATGAGCCAAGTGCCCATGCTGCATGGTGTTCGTGAATTGGCCGAACAAGGCATGCTCACAGGTGCATCAGGTCGCAATTGGGCGGCTTATGGCAAAGAGATTGCACTTGCATCGACATGCAATGCCATTGACCAAGCGCTGCTGAGTGACCCACAAACCAGTGGAGGCCTGTTGGTCGCCTGTGCCCCAGAATCCGTGAATGACGTATTAGCGGTGTTCCAGCAACACGGTTTTATAGAGGCCTGCGAAGTGGGCGAAATCACACCAGCCTCTCCCGATGGCATCAAGCTGCACGTGCGCTAAACCCAGCAACCTGGTCCTGAAAATTGATCTAGCTTCCCTTTGAAAGAAAACCACAACATGTCCACTATCCCAGCGTGCCCCCAATGCGGCCAAGAAAATACCTACCAAGACGGCGATAACTATGTGTGCGCTGATTGTGCGTATGAGTGGCCGATGGTGGCTACGGCAGACGCAGATGACGAAGACGACGCCGTGGTCAAAGATGCCAACGGCACGGTGCTCAAAGACGGCGATGCCGTCGTACTGATCAAAGACCTGAAAGTCAAAGGCTCATCCACCACCCTGAAAATGGGCACCAAGGTGAAGAGCATTCGCTTGGTTGGTGGCGACCACGAGGTGGATTGCAAGATGGATGCGGGCAACTACATGCTCAAAGCTTGCTTCTTGCGCAAAGCCTAGACACCCACGGCGGTTAGAGCACCCGACCTCGGTTTGATTTGATCGCCGAGGTCTTTTTTTTGCTGTCCAAGCGGCGCAACTTAGAGGCATACGTCGGCTTGGTGGGCTTACGCTTTTTGGGAGGCTTGGCCACGCTTTGCACCAAATCATGCAAACGCGCAAAAGCCTCGATGCGATTCATGTCTTGGCTGCGATGCTCTTGTGATTTGATGACCACCACCCCATCTTGGGTAATGCGGTGATCAGCCAAGCACATCAACCGTTCTTTCACATCCTCGGGCAACGAAGACGCCATCACATCAAAGCGCAGATGAATGGCGCTAGAGACCTTGTTGACGTTTTGGCCACCCGCACCTTGGGCGCGAATGGCCGTCACTTCAACTTCTGCCTCTCGAATCTTCATCAGATGTTTATTGCTTTTGAATACCCGCGCGCTGAATCACATCACCCCAACGTTTGATTTCCATTTGCAACCACTCTTGCGCTTGTGGCACGGTGCTGGGGTGGGGTTCTACATTGAGGTCTAACAGTTTTTGACGCACCGCTGGATTTTGCAAAGCAGCGTTGACTTCTTTGTTCAAACGATCCACCACGGCTTGCGGTGTCTTTGCGGGCACACCCAAACCATTCCATGAGGTGGATACCAAATTAGAAACCCCACCCTCTTTGGCTGTCGGTACTTGTGGCAACGCAGCATTGCGCTTCGAACCCGTCACAGCCAAGGCACGCAAGGCACCTCCCTTAATTTGTGGCAAAACAGGGCTGAGCACTTCCACCCCCACATCAATTTGACCACCACGCAAGGCCGTCATGACCGCAGGTGTGCCGTTGAAGGGCACCACTTGCGCATCCAAACCAGCCACAGACTTGAACAACTCAGCCGTCAAATGCTGCGTGCTGCCGATGTTGATGCTGCCGATGTTGAGCTTGCCCGGATTGGCCCTGGCCCACGTCAGCAACTCAGGCAAACTTTGGAAACGAGACTCGGCGCTGGTGACAATGGCCAAATCGAACGTGCCCATCAACGACACAGGCGTGAAATCTTTCACGGGGTCAAACGGCAGTGTTTTGAACAAACCCGCACTCACAGCATTGGCGTTGGACATCAACAAAAGCGTATGGCCATCAGGCTCGGACTTGGCCACCAAATCTGCCGCAACAATGCCGCCAGCCCCTGGACGGTTATCAATCACGACCGATTGGCCCAGGCTTTCCGACATGTGCTGCGCCACGGTGCGTGCAGTGAGATCGGCCACACCACCCGCGCCAAAAGGCACGACGATGCGCAATGGTTTCGTGGGGAAACTCTGAGCATGTGCAGACAACACGCAACCCGCCAACAGGCTGAAGGCAAACAACTTAGACATAAAGCATCGACGAGCTTGCATGGGATATCTCCACAGAATGAATCAAAACGACATTCTCTTTCATCATGAAAGGCCTGAGTCAGCGATCAAGAATCGCCCCCGTTGAAAGTCACCTCACTGGGTACACTCTAGGGTGACGCATCATTAGACACATTCAAGGATTTGCCATGAACACGACCCCTTCCGGCCTGCAATACATCGACCACGTGGTAGGCGACGGCGCTGAAGCCGCTGCTGGCCAACACGTCAGCGTGCACTACACCGGCTGGCTCTACAAAGACGGCGAACAAGGCGCCAAGTTCGACTCTAGCCGCGACCGCAATGACCCGTTTGACTTCCCTCTGGGCGCTGGCATGGTCATCAAAGGCTGGGACGAAGGCGTGCAAGGCATGAAGATTGGTGGCCAACGCACCCTCATCATCCCGCCAGAGCTAGGTTACGGCGCGCGTGGCGCAGGCGGCGTGATTCCACCCAATGCCACCTTGAAGTTCGACGTCGAGTTGATCGGCCTCTAATAAACAAGCCATACGGCGGCTTTTCGCGGCCAATGACAAGCGGGGCAAGGCCCCGCTTTGTTTTGCCCTGGCAAATTTTTTACAAAACCCCTCTTGAAATAGGGTTGGATGCCCTCAGCTTCGCTGAATCTCCTCCAACAAGCCCTACAAAGCATGTCAGAACCTACAGAAAACAAAGACACCGCAGCCTCTGCCGCTGACCATTTAGCCTCTCACATGGCTGGCATGGCCCCCGCTGCCGACGCGACCGCGTCAGCCGAGCCTGCTGCCGCACTCGACCCCTTGGCTGCAGCCCAAGCCGAAGTGACCGCCTTGCAAGCCGAAGTGACCGCCTTGCAAGCCAAAGTTGCCGAACTGCAAGACCAATACATCCGTGGCCAAGCTGAAGTGCAAAACGCACGTCGTCGTGCCGATGATGAGGTGTCCAAAGCCCGCAAATTCGCACTCGAAAGCTTTGCCGACAGCTTGCTGCCCGTGCTCGACAGCCTCGAAGCTGGCTTGGCCGTGCAAACCGCCACACCTGAACAAATCCGCGAGGGGGCGGAAGCCACGCTGCGTCAACTCAAGAGCGCGATGGAACGCAACAAGATTGTGGCCATCGACCCAGCTGCTGGTGCCAAATTTGACCCCGCGCAGCACCAAGCCATCAGCGTGGTGCCTGCCGAGCAAGAAGCCAACA
>JACCDQ010118686.1_pt1 | contig 17505 bp, 14 predicted proteins | sample 7446031 | NCBI WGS metagenome assembly JACCDQ01 (sample SAMN15323442, study PRJNA562643) | freshwater metagenome | isolation source: river surface water | place: USA:Blue River Watershed | collected 2017-08-17
ATTAGCCTTAGATATTGCTAATACTTTGTATGATGTATGTGCCGATATTATTCAAAATAATGTATTGTTTGAAGAAATCGAATTGCGTTGTATCGAAATTTTAGGCATCGAACCGCCGTTTAAATCCGACGAATTGAGCCGTTATAATACCCAACAACGCACCAATCGTTTGTACGATGCGGCCGAAAAACATTACCACGAAAAGAACAAGGAATTAGCCGTAAAGGTTGTTGATTTTGCCGCCGAAGCACTGGCACATGGCTATCCGGGTATTCAAGTGCCTATTACGAACGGCACATTGATGACGGGTATTTTTGCCGACGCACAAGAAACCATCGAGTCGAAAGGGCGTAAGGTGATTACCGAAATGGAAAAATCTATTGCCCTCAATTTGATTGACCAAGAATGGAAAGAACACCTCCGTGACATGGACGATTTGAAGCAGTCGGTACAAAATGCGGTATTTGAGCAAAAAGACCCTTTGTTGATTTATAAATTTGAAGCGGTAAAATTGTTTGAACGTTTCTTGAGCCGTATCAATACCGATACTATTAGCTTCTTAATGAAAGCTGATATGCCAGAGCTGCGTCAGGCCGAAGAATCTATCCCAACTATTCAGGAAGCACCGCAACCAAAATTACAAATTCAAAAAGAAGAGGCTATCTCTTCGTTGCTTGGAGGCTTGGCGGGTGGTCAGGCAGAACCTGACTATATCGACCCTACGGCTGGAAGAGGAGAAAAAATTGCCCCCCGACAAGCCATCAAAGTTGCCGACCGCAACCAACGTGTAACGGTACAATACCGAGATGGTAGCATCAAGGAAAATGTAAAATACAAAACCGTTGAGCAAGATGTAGAAAAAGGCAATGCGATTATTATTGCTTAACAAGCTTACACGAACGCATGATAAAAACAAAAAACGCCCGCACAACGGGCGTTTTTTCGTGAATTAACCATTTTTATATTAAGCCTTTACACCAGAAATGGAATTTCTTTTAGATGAAAAGTTTTAGTATTCTTCTCGCAAAAATACAAAAAAAAAGCATCTATCAAAATGCTTTCTTTTTATAACATGATTTATCTGTATGTTTAAAGAGGAATAATTATGTGTTATGTATTTTGAATGCCAATGTAAGGTTTAGGGTTTTAAAACCGCTTGAAATGTGGGATTGCTGCTGCAAAAATATGAGCAAATGCCTTTATTTTTTATAAAATATGGCTGAAAAGCATTACGCAAATCTGCAAGCAAAATAACTTATTCGCTTTTTACCGACGATGCACCCGAAGCGTCACTTCTTACCGAAGGCGTGCCTCTGTAACGCACCGACGACGCACCGCTGGCTTCTACATTCAACGATTTTTGGGCATATAAACGTACATGGGTTGCACCCGAAACGTCTAGGTCGGCATCTTTGGCGGCAAATTCCATTGCATCGAGCTTGCTTGCACCCGAAGCATCAAGTTTGATGATACTACCTTTGCCCGTCAGTACAATATTGCTTGCTCCCGAAATATCTAGGAGTAATTTGTCCACATTGATGGCTAAGTCAACTTTAGAAGCACCCGAAAAAGTACCTTTCAAATATTCTAAGTCATTAAATCCTGCCACTTTGGTGCGGGTTGCACCCGATAAATCTAATACTTTTAAGTCGGGAAGTGTAATGTAAAAATGTACACGCTTGTGATTAGACCCATGCCAACTCCAATTCGTATTGTTTTTAAAACGGCCAACCAAGCGTTTGCCTGTTACTTTTACCTCTAAATCATTTAAGTCGTCGGCATCTTCGGCTTCTACAGTTACTTTATAGGTCGTACCATGATTGATGTCGATTAGGAAGGCACTTGACATTTCGATTTCGTTGAAGCCCGAAAGTGATAGTTCTCTACGAGTTTGAGCCGAGGCAAGTACAGTACACAAAGTAAAAAGAGCTACAAGTGAGCTTTTAAGGTATGTATAGCGTTTCATAAATGTTGTTGTTTTAGATTTAACTTTATGATGCAAAAGATTGCTGATGGGTTGCATCAAACAATGTTTTTTTGTTATCATAGCTATTAAAAAAAAGATGCCAAATGTATAAAATTCTGGTTTTTAGATATTTATACATTTAACATCTTTTTAATATTGTTCGTTTTTGGTACAGCTTGTGTCCTAAATTGAAGCAATCTTACTCGTCATCTCTACGGATAATACCGTTCTCTTTGACTGTTTTTTGTACGTTATCAGTACCTCTATAGCTGATGCGTCCGTAGCCTTCGGCAAGGGCTTCGATGCTTTGACCAGCTTGCACTTCGGCACGAGATTTGTCGGCTGCCTTGATTTCGGCAAAATCAACCATCAAATCGTATGCTTCTAGGCTTGCAACTTGGGCAAGTTTGGCTTGTAAGTTATTGGTGCGACCCGCAATTTTCACTTGGTTGTTGCTCCGAATGTCAAGTGTGAGCTGGTCGGTATCAAGGTCTTTGATTTTGGTATTGCCTACGCCACTCAACAAATGAAGGCTGCTTAATTTAGGCAAAGTAATATGAATCTCAACTTGTACGGTATCACTTGGCGTATTGCTCATAATATAGAGTTTGTTGTTTTCAACCTTCGATTTGATGGTTGCTACGCCTTCTTGCGAGCCACCCACTTCGAGCCTGTAGGTATCGCCTCTGCTGATGATGAGCGTAGTTACGCCTTTGAGGTCGGTTTCGATGCGCTCAAAATCTTTTAAGGGGTATTTTTGTACGTATTGATTAGACGAGAAATCATTCTCATGGTCATCACTGTAAGCATTGTTATCATCATCAATAGGAAAACGGTTGATACAGGTTAGTTCGCCATCGGGTGTAAATTGCCAAAGCGAGCCTTTGAAAAGATGTTGCTCGAAGTAGGTATTTTTAATAGAATTTGTGATAAAATACGCCATACTTTCGGTCATGCTAAATTCTTGATTATAAGGAATGTATAACTTTATTTCTAATTGCTGTCCTCTAAAACGGCTTTTTTCTGTAAACAAAAGGTTATCACTAAAAAGCAATACCGAGTCTTTTTTCACCATTTTGTAGCTGATGTTTGTAATGTTGTTTTCGGCATCTTTTTTATCTAATCCTTGCGAAGAAAAAATCTTTTCTACCTTAATGTCATTGCCTTCATATCCAATAAGTTCGATGTGTACAGGAAGGTGCAAGCCGTCTTCTTTATTCAAATCAAACAAAGGTGTTTTTTTGTTAAAAGAGATAACTTCGGTTTGTTCTATCGTGGCACGGGTGACAAAATTTTTGGCATATCTTACACCGAAAAACATACTCCCAAACAAACCAATAAAGAACAAACCAAATAGCGTTTGCCATACTACAGGCGTAAAAAATTTCTTTTTAGAAATCAATGTTATACCTGCTAATCCAATGACAATCAAAGGAATAATGCTAGATATAAAAACAAAAGTAACCATCAACGAAGACACATCGTTGCTCAGTAAACCCAAAGGAATATCGTCGATATACATAGGCGTACTCTCTAAGCCTACCACTGCCACAAACAAAGCAAATACAAGCACCACAATGCCCATCAGGGCTGTTCCAAGCATCAATAAACCTGTAAAAACCCCAATCAAACGAACCATTGAACTAAACAATGGCATCAATGCTCCCAAGATTTGCGACAATACCCTGAACGGCAACAGCAGTAGTTTAGTTATGCCATTTTCGGGCTTATTAATGGCATTGATGGTTTTCTTGATGTTCAACTCAATATTTTCGAGCGTAATGGGTTCGCCCGACATTTGCATTTTATCGGTAAGCGTTTTGGCTTCTGGCGATATAATCCACAACATGAGGTAGATAATTAAACCCGAACCAAAAAACGGAATGCTCAAGACAAAAAAGAAACGCAACATCCCTAAATCATAACCCGTATAAGAAGCAATGCCACTGACGACACCGCCCAATACTTTGTGGTCGGGATTGCGGTAAAATTTCTTGATGGTATCGTCGTCTTCTACTTGGGCATTGGCTGGAAATGCCACCCAAGAGGCAAGATAAATGATGATAATAGCACCGCTCAAAGGCGAGTCGGTAAGTGGACTTAGCCCAAACAGCAAAATCAAAAACGTGAGGCGAATCCAAAGGGCATCAATGCCTAAATAATGTGCAAAGCCCGCACACACGCCAGCAAGAATTTTGTGTTTTATATCCCTGAAAAGGCGTTTAGGCTTTTCGGTTTGCGGAGGCGTTTCGTCGTTGGCAGCATACGTTTTGTCGTTGCTGAGGTCTTCGTCTTCTTGTATGGCTTCAAAGTCTGATACCGTTCCCATCGAAACAATCAATTCTTCTACGTCTTCGAGCGTAATGGCTTGTGTGCCGTCATTTTTTTGTTTGTTCCAAAATTTTTCGGCGATGCGTCCTTCGATGTCGGCTATAATTTCGTTAGAGCCTTCATACGTGGCAAAATGCTTTTGGATGGCTTTTAAATAAGCCGAAAGTTTATCGTATCCGTCTTCTTCTATATAAAATACGATGCCTGCTATATTGATAGAAATAGTCTTTTTCATGGAAAATGTTTAGTGATGATGTGCCAAACCTGCAATGATTTTTGATAAATAATGACCTGAAAATCAATGACAAAACCCTTGCTTATTCGTCAACTTTGGTTGTTGGATGATGATGATGAAACGAATCTTTTACAATTTGCTCGACCGAAGCTTGGAGGTCTGTCCACGTGCTTTCTAGTTGCTCTAAAAACACCCGTCCGTTGTCGGTTAAAACGTAGTACTTTCTTGGCGGTCCCGACGACGACTCTACCCATTTGTAATCGAGCAAACCAGCGTTTTTGAGGCGTGTAAGCAAAGGGTACAAAGTGCCTTCTACGACCATAATTTTGGCGGAAGTCAATTCTTCTAGCATATCCGAAGCATATACCTCGCCCCTCGATATGATGTGCAGAATGCAAAATTCTAAAATTCCTTTGCGCATCTGCACTTTTGCATTTTCTAAATCCATAGCATATTTTCTCTACGTAACAATGCTGAATTATTAAATTTTTCTCATTTTCAGCAACTTACATTTTATTTTGACTAAAATTATTTTTTGTTATTGATGGTTTTCAGGCAGAAAACACAACTTACCAGCCATTTTTCCTTACCTAAAAAAGGTTTATGATTCAAAGATATAAAAAGGTACTATGTGATGCAAGGTACTATGTGGTTTTTTTTATTTTTTATGGATAAACGGTTGAAAGATGGGGTTGTTTTGTAGTTTTGGGTATTAATAATTATGATATGAGTGGTGCAGCGACTGGTATGGGAATTACAGCAGTAGTGCTAGTAGCAACCCTACAGGGCCTAGCAGTGGTATTGATCGGGTTTTGCGTGGCGGTTGCTTTAGTACCGTAGGCACGAGTTTCTAACTCGTGCGGTTAGATTTGTAGAAAAACGCTCTCCTTTGTTAGCATTAGTATCAACAAACAATAGCAGAAGTACCAAAGTTTTTTGGGAGAAAAAGGGCGTTTGTATTTTTCTCCCAAGCTTTCGTTGGCAATACGCATGGCATGAATAATGGCATCGAGCAATCTTTGTGATTCATAGCAATTGTCAAACAAGGCAATCAAAAATCTGATAGCAAATAATTTTATCTTTATTCCTGATTGTTTATCCGCATTTCAATAGTTGTACGCAACGTACTTTGGGCTTTTCCTCGAAAGAATCCTTTGATAGGAATAAGATACTGGGCGTGCTGGGTAGTTTGAAGTGCAATATGCGTATGCGAAGCCAAGCAATGATGTAGGGCATCGTAGCCTCGCCAACCGCCACCGGGCAAATACACTTGTACCCAAGCATGAAAATTGACCTTAGCGGCGGAGAGGTCTTGGATATAATAGCCATTGACAAAACGGGCGGCTATGCCCATTGCCCTACACAAGGCCACAAATAACGCTACGAGGTCGTTGTTGTTGCCTTTGCGTTTAATGAGTGTAACTTCGGGATGTTGGGGTGTTGTATTGCCCGTTTCGTCTTGGGTGAGTTCGTGTACAAAAGTATTGACTTCCGACAAAAACACATTGGTGTTCCAATTGGCGGCAGCAGCCAAATGCCGAGCCGTTTGGTCGATAAGCGTTGTAATTTCTTGTCGAATTAAATAAGGTTGCAACGACGCTTGTAGTTCTTGCGGATACAAAAAAGGTAATTTGCTGGTTTCAAAGGGAAAATAGAGAAAAGAATACGGATTGTATGGAGCAAGCTCAAGGGTTGTTTGGCTTTGTATAGAAAGTTCTCGACAAGTTTTGGTAAAAAAAGTTACGTGTTGCACGTTGTCGGCCCAATCGGTATTAGTTGCGATAAAATCGGGTTGAGGATTTATGTGTAATTGAAAGGCATTGACTTTTACCGCAGCAGAAGGCTTAGGATACAAGTAAATCTGGTGTGGTTCTAGCCAAACTTCGGCAGAATAATAGTACTGCAATGAATGGATAAGCGTTATATTCATAATTTAATAGTTCGGATTAATGATGATGAAGGATATTACTAAAAAGAAAACACTTGAAAATGGGCTACATTTTCAAGTGTTTTCAAGTTAAAAAAGGTTGTTGTAATTTAAGCGTTAGTCATGAAATAATTGTTTTGCTAGGCTAAAACAGATTTTTCGAGAATATCTTGAATCCATTGGTCTGGCAATACCGTAACAGAATCTCGCAATAGTGCATTCCATTTGTTTGTTACGATGTCCATTTCGCTTTTTTCTAAACGATGCTCAATCAAATGAAAACTATTCTTCTGATACACAATCACATCAATAGGATAATCAACATCGCTGGCACTTATTTGCGTAGCATCGAATGAAAGAAAACCTAGCTTGAGGGCTTCTTCGATACTCATTTCGTATTGCAAATGTCGATTAAGGAGCGGTTTCCCATAGTTTGAATTGCCGATAATTTGGTACTTCAAACCTTCGTTAATTTCAATCCAATTGCCTTCTGGAAAAACCAAATACAATTTATGTTCTTCATCTTTGGGCATTTGACCCCCAATAATCGAGTGAAGGTTGAAATTATAACCTTCCGATTTGAGCATTTCTTTGTCTTCTTTCGCTACTTTTCTGAGCATATCGCCAAACGCATTGACAGCCTCATACATATAATCGAAAGTAACGCCTTGGTCTTCGGTTAGGCGGTTGAAATATGTGATAGATTTGTCACGCACCGAACGCAAGCCTGCTGTCATAATAAACAACGAATGTTTTCCAACCTCGTGAACAGATACTTTTTTGTTTGAATATACTTCTGTACCTGCTGTGATACGAGTGTCGGCAATAGCCACGAGTCCACCTCGAACTTTAATTCCTAAGCAATATGTCATTATCTGAAAAATTTTGATTCTTTCATAGGTAATAAGCAATCAAGAGCATGATTGATGTGGCGATTCATCAGCCATGCCCTTGATTACTTTGCGATTGAGGTCGAGTATTTATCTGCTTATACATAACCAGAATTGCTGTGCAAAGATACAGAATCTAAGCACTAACTACTATGATAATAAGTATATTATTCGCTAAGAACTGGTTTTAGTTCGAAATATGTTTCGGAAATTGCCGTTCCTACAGCATTATTTTTGATTTGGACAGCATCAAGATATTGGTGTAAGCCTTTTTCAAAAATATCATCTCTTTCTGTAAACTCTACCTCCGAGCGAAGTTTGCTTAATGCTTTTTCGGCGGCATTTGAGTAGCTATTGGTAATAGCTGTACCCGAAATTTCGTATAAAGAAATTTCGGCCTGACGCAAGCAGTGCATCACCGAGCGAGGGAATTTTTTATCAAGTAACAAAAACTCTACAATACAAGTAGGATTCATTACAGGGTATTGTTGTTTGAACATATTGTAGGCACTCACAGACCGTAACACCGCCGACCACAACAGCAAGTCTAAGGGCGAGCCAATAGATTCGATGCTGGGCAACAACGTAAAGTATTTTACATCAAGAAAGCGAGTCGTTTTGTCGGCACGTTCGAGCAAACGCCCCAAACGCCCAAAATGCCAGCCTTCGCCCCTTGTAATGGTAGAATCAACGATGCCATAAAACAATTGGCTACCCGTTTTGATGTTTTCGAGGAAGCCCTGATACTCTGCCAGTTCCCATGAGCGGCTGCTTTGGGCAGCGTCTTTTACTGTCCAGTAAATTTGATTGACGTATTCCCACATTTCCTTAGAAATACTTTCACGGATAGTACGGGCATTTTCACGGGCATTGAGCAAGCAAGACAAAATAGAATTGGGATTTCGTACATCAAAGGTCATGAAGTACAAAATGTCTTCTCGATTAGCCTCCTCATAATGTTCGTGGAAGGTGTAATGGTCGGCAGTAGCGATAATAAGCGGCTCCCATTGTTCAGGAACATTAGGAGGCAAATCCAAGGCCAAGTTGAAGTTTACTGAAATAAAACGGGCGTAATTATCGGCACGCTCAATATACCGATTCATCCAATAGATTGAATTTGCAACTCTACTCAGCATAGATTCAAGATAGTTTTGTTAAAAGATTGATTTCGTAAAAAATAGCTTTAAGTATAAATGCTTATATATTCTGACTTATTGCCTTATATCAAAATAAAATTACCCTAAAAAATTAATTTTCCAATATTTATTTCTTAAAAATCTGAAACCTTCAAAATATTTTATTTTGCTATTGTACAAACCTGTTATAAAGTTAGATTATTTTGTTTTTTTTGAGTATTGGCATATTTTTTTTGGTATTATCCCAAACAATTTAGAATTTATTTTGTAATTTATGTTAACAAAGCATTAACTTAGTGTTTGAAAATAATTACCAATTGATAAATAAAAATCGTTAAAGTATAAATACTTACAGAAATGTCGGTATTTTTTCTTAACAACACAGAAGTACCTTTTCTAAATTAAACTTTATAATTATATGTTTTTAAATTTATCAACTTCACAACAATACTATTATACTTTTCGGTGGGCGGTCGTCCCGCAGGTGATAAACGCATCTCGATACTCAACTAATCCCCTGCAACGTACCAACACATCTATCAATATCCCTTTTTTACTACAAACGTACATACAAACCGTTTCTTCCATTTTTCAGTCGTGTCAATACTTTTTTGTTGAGCAACGCCTTGTTGGACAACACCTTGTTCGACATTCATGCTGAGTTGCGAATCTAAAGCACTTATTTTCAGTTGTTTCCATTTGTAAATATTATAACAATCTAAAAATCAGAATTTTAAACTCGAAATTCATAACTCATGCTTAATAGCCTTCACTTTTAAGATTATAAGTTTTTTATTACCAATAAGTATCAATGCAAAATTGTGAATTGTCAATTATGAGCTTGTGTTTAGACTTTTAGAAACTTATATTTTATTTTAATCAAAATTAAAATAAGTTACTGATTTTTAATATTTTATATTCACAATCCAGCATTCGTACTTACTTTGCACAAACAAAGTACTATTGATAATGAAATACCTTGTAGCCAATTATGATAAAGCTATGGTGATGTATTAAACTATATTTTTTGATGAAATTTTGTATCAATCAATTATAATCAATTAAACTATTACATTTTATGAACAAACAACTTCTATTATTTGTGGCTTGTCTTTTCATGACAGTAACAAGCATGGCACAAACCTTAAAAGGCGTAGTGAAAGACGCTAAAACCAATGCTCCCATGCAAGGCGTTACGGTGGCTATTGTGGGTAAAACACAAGGTACAGCCACAGGTGCTGGCGGTGAGTATTTATTAAAATTAGGCAAAGGTACTTTCCAAATTCGCTATTCGTTTGTAGGCTATGCTTCTGTAGAAAAAACCATCACTATTGCCAGCAGCGATGTGGTAGAAAACGTATCACTTGATGCTTCGTCAGACCAATTGAGCGAAGTAGTAGTAGTAGGTAGCCGTTCGTCGCAACGTACTATTACAGACTCTCCCCTACCAATTGATATTTTATCAGCACAAGAATTGAAGTCCACTGGACAAACCTCTTTCGATAAGGCTCTTCAATACAGAGTTCCTTCTTTCAACACAGTAAATACGCCTGTAAACGATGCAACGTCGTTGCTTGACCCTTACGAGATTCGTAACATGGGCCCTAGCCGTACCTTGATTTTGATCAATGGTAAGCGTAAAAATACCAGCTCGTTGATGTACATTCAAACGTCGCCTGGTCGTGGGGAAAGTGGGGCTGATATTTCGGCTATTCCGCAACAAGCCATCAAACGTGTTGAAATCTTGCGTGATGGTGCTTCTGCACAGTATGGTTCTGATGCCATTGCAGGGGTAATGAACATCATTTTGAAAGATAAATTTGAATATGGCTCGGCTACGCTCAATACCGGAATTACACACAAAGGCGATGGCGAACACATTTCGTTTGCTGTAAACAACGGTGCTAGTTTTGGAGAAAAAGGATACGTCAACTATACTATAGAATTTACTCGTACAGCCTTAGCAAATCGCCCTGGTGTAGTAAGTGCTGAAGCCGAAGCAGACCCAGACTTAGGCTTTGGAGCACCATTAGCAACGGTAAAAAGCTTCTTGGCTCAAAAACCAGATGCAGGCAACATCAACGGTCAGCCTGAAAATACCGCTGCTAAATTCTTGATTAACGCTGGTTTCCCTGTAGGCGAATATTCGCAACTTTATTTCAATGCGGCGTATGTGTACAAAAAAGTAAATAGCTTTGCCAACTATCGTACTCCATACTGGCGTACAACAGACGATGGTTTGCTTACACCTGCTGGTCAGACATACATGGGTTATGTGCCAACTTTCCAAGGTGATTTGAACGACTACAATGGTACAATCGGTCTGAAAACAACCAAAAATGGTTGGATGACCGACCTTAGCTTTACAACGGGTGGCAACAAACAAGTTTATACAGTATCTAATTCAAGAAATAGAAGTTTAGGTAAAAATTCACCTATCTACTTTAAGCCAGGCGGATACGAGTTTGTACATAATGTAGGGAACATCGACGTTTCAAAGCAATTGACAGACAAGTTGAGCTTTGCTTTTGGTTCGGAGTTTAGAGCAGAAACATTCACTGTAACAGCCGGCGATACCTCTTCTTATGTAGGTACAGGTGCCGATTCATTCCCTGGTATTACGCCAAATAACGCAGGCTCAAATACTCGTTTCAACTTTGGTGGTTATATCGACTTGGGCTATGACATTACGAAAGACTTCTTGATTAATGGTACACTACGTACCGAACGCTATAGCGACTTTGGTAATGCTACTGTATATAAACTTAGCTCACGCTACAAGTTTAACGACGATAAAATTACGCTTAGAGGTTCATACTCTACTGGTTTCAGAGCTCCATTGTTGCACCAAATTTATCAACAATTGGCACAAGCAAGTTTTGTACCAGGCCAAGGTATTCAAACCAAAGGTATCGTAAACAACGTGAGTCCTCAAGCTTTTGCTTTGGGCGTACCAAAATTAACACCTGAAAAATCGACTAACTTAACACTGGGTGTTGGTTTCAAACCTACAAAAGATTTGAGCATTACAGTTGACTACTATAAGATTGATGTAAAAGACAGAATTGTATTGGGTTCTGAAATTGCAGGTACAACATCAGGTACAACAGCTTTAGACCAAATCTTGAAATCTAATGGTATTGTGGCGGTAAGCTTCTTTGCCAATGCCTTAAACACTACTACTTCAGGTCTCGATTTTGTGGTTGCTCAACGTAATATTGCCCTAGGTAATGGCAAATTGAACGTAAACCTTGCTGGTAACTATACGCTAGAAAACAAATATACTTCTGTAAACAATCCTAAATTAATCGCAGATGCAGGTAAGTCAGTATTCGACCGTACACAAGATGCTTTGTTGTTCTCTTCTCGTCCAAAATATAAATTTATTCTTGGCTTAGATTATACCTTAAATGGTATCAACATCAACTTGAACAATACGTTGTTTGGTCCAACTCGCTTCCACCAAAATGGTTTGGGCAGCAACCTCGATACCGAATTTGTTCCTGCTGTATTGACAGACCTTTCGGTTTCGTTGCCTTTGAGTTCGGCGGTTACGTTCACTTTGAATGCCAACAATATCTTGAATGTAATGCCTAAATGGGATTTTGTAAACGTAACTACTGGCGAACGCACACGTTTCGATGCCAACAACAATGTGCCTACAGCTAAGTACTGGACTGAATACAACTTGATTACTTTCAACGGTCGTTACTCAAATGTAACTTACGATGGTTCGCAATTCAGTCAATTGGGTACTACTTTCCAAGCAAGCTTGAATGTGAAGTTTTAATCAAAAAAATAGTTGTATAATACTATTTACAACACGCAAAATCGGTAAGGTCTCATAAGACCTTACCGATTTTTGGTTGAAGGGGTTTGCTTGTGTTTTGTCGGATAAAATTCATGTATCAACCTATATTTACCCTAAAAACGGGTATTTAGTCTTTTTTTTGAGGTATTTTGTCGAATTGTAGTAGAAAATGTGAAGGCATATCTTTATTTTTGTATTGAAGCTTAACGAATCAAAATAGCAGAACTCTTTAACTTAATTATGAAAAAAATAATTGCAACAGTTGTATGCTTCTTACTCGCCTTGTTTGGTGCTAATCAGCAAGCAGAAGCTCAATATTATGGTGGTGGTGGTGGCTTCGGTCGTGGAGGCATGGGCAATGGCTTTCCGCAAGCAGGGCAAAACGATAGCCGTAGAAGAGATAATACCCTAGACCCCGAAGAAATAGCCAAAGAAGATACTCGATGGATGACAAAAAAACTGAAACTAACGGAAGAACAAATTCCGAAAGTAGAAGATATTAATATAAAATACGCCTTTCAACGCTTCGATATTTTTGAAGAACTCAAAAAAGCGACCAACAATGGTACTACAGCACCGCCCGACGATGTGCGTACAAAGTTGAGAGAAAAAATGCGTAAAATGAAAGACGATAAAGATAATGACATGAAAGCTGTACTTACGCCCGAACAGTTTGAAGAATACCAAAAGCGTAGAAAAGACAGCTAAAAGACTTTTGATTGAGAAGTTTAAAGAGGTTTATACAGCAAAGTCACTCCTAGGTTAGGAGTGACTTTCTTTTTATGCTGGATTTGCGATGTTTGATTACTACATTACTTCGGTAACAAAGCTGCGAAATGCCTGTTTGTTGTCTTGCCAAATTGTACCGAACACATCCATCTTATCACGCAAATCGGTATGGTCATCAAACAATACCCTATCGGCAGCAGGATTACCTTCCACTTCTTTTGCCAAGGAAGCATCAGCTAGTTTGATTTCGTGTAATAGTTCGTCGTTTACTTCGTCTTGTCTGATAAATACACTCTCGAAATGCCCTACTTGCATTTTTACGGCTTGTTCTTTATGGCTGATAGAAGCGGCTGCTAATTGCTGTTGAAACATTTTTATTTCATCTTGAACAAAAGCAATTTGTTTTTTCCATTGATTGATTTCTGCGTGTAATTCGGCGATGTGTTTTTTACTGTTCATGGTCATGGTTTTTTGTCGTAAATAATATTATGCTATTTTTTGGATTAAGTTTTTGATTAAACTACAGAAAAACAGTAGTTTATTTTCACTTAACCATCAGCAAAGTAAGGAAACGAAAGAAACAATTGCCTTCGTCTTTCTATACAAAACTGCACCCAAGTAGGCATTTACGACATGAGTAAGCTCAGGCATTCGAGCGATTTTACTCAGGTGAAAAAATAGTTTTCCTGAGCTTGGCGTGTGAGAAATAAAGAATAAATCGTATTTTAGCCCTGATGAATAAGCATATCCTAAGTTATAGAAATATACTAACTGCCTTTAAAATTTACCTACATGACTAAAAATGACCCCAAAGTACTAAACGCCTGGACCATGTATGACTGGGCAAACTCTGTACATTCACTCACCATTACCTCGGCTATTTTTCCTATTTACTTTCCTGCCGCCGCTGTAATGTTGCCGAGCAAAAGTACCCAACTTGATTTTTTAGGCTTGCAACTCGAAAACACGGTAGTGTATTCTTACGCAGTTTCTTTGGGTTTCTTGCTGTTGGCGATGTCTGTACCCTTTACCTCGGCTATTTCTGATTATTTAGGGAAGAAAAAAGCTTTTTTAAAACTGTATTGTTATTTAGGAGCTATCAGTTGTATGCTTTTGTACTTTTTTGAAGAAGGAAATTATTACTTGGGCACGTTTGCCTTTTTGTTTTCGATAGTAGGCTGGGGCGGCAGCATCGTTTTTTATAATTCCTACCTCCCCGAAATCGCTACAGAAGACCGTTTCGATGCCCTGAGTGCCAAAGGTTTTAGCCTAGGATATATCGGAAGTGTATTGTTGCTTTTGCAAAACCTCACCATGATACTCAAGCCCGAATGGTATGGCGGTATTTCGAGTGGTATGGCTTCTCGTATCTCTTTTCTTTCGGTAGGCATTTGGTGGATTGTATTTGCACAAATTCCTTTTCGTTATTTGCCCGAAACCCCAAAACCACGCAGTAATACCGCTAATTGGCTGTTTAATGGTTTTAAAGAATTGAAAAAAGTTTTTCGAGAATTACAACATCAAACACTCACCAAAAGATTTTTACTTGCCTTTTTTTGCTATAATATGGGCGCTCAAACGGTGATGTTTTTGGGGGCTTTGTTTGGCAGTCAAGAACTTAAATTACCCGACGACGCACTGATTATTACCATTCTCTTGATTCAGCTAGTGGCCATTCCGGGGGCCTATATTTTCGCTAATATTTCCGCTAAAATTGGTAACACCGCTTCGCTGGCTTGGATTGTAGTAATATGGATTGCCATTTGTATTGCGGCATATTTGGTTCATTCAAAATTACAATTTTATGCCTTAGCTACAGCGATTGGCTTTGTGATGGGAGGCGTACAATCGCTTTCTCGCTCAACCTACGCCAAGTTGATTCCTGACAATACCGCCGATACCGCTTCTTATTTCAGCTTTTATGACGTATGCGATAGGCTTTCTACGGTACTGGGTACATTTATGTTCGGGCTCGTCAACCAACTCACAGGCAGTATGCGTATGAGCGTATTGGTGTTGTCGGCTATCTTTTTGTTGGGTTGGGTGCTTATCAAACGAGTGCCTTCGCAGGTAATTTATAAGTAAGCTTTTATTCGACAAACAAATCGGAGGCAATGCGGTCGGCAAAGAACTTTCCTGTTTCGGTAAGTTTCATTATATCGGCATTGATAGACAGATGCCCGATTTGGGTCAAGCGTGCAATGATTGGGGCTTGTTGTTGTACAAACGAGGCTTGCCCCAATTGGTCTAGGTACTGTAACGAACAACCCCACTGAGTACGGAGTCCTGTGAGTAAATATTCGTTGATTTGGTCGGCAAGACTGAGGTGTTCAACGGTGGCAGGCACTTGTCCTTGTGCTATAGCCTTGATATATTGGGCGTTGTTGGCAACGTTGTATTGTCGGGTACTGCCATTATAGCTGTGAGCCGATGGCCCAATGCCCAAATAAGGTTTTTGTTGCCAATAGCTGGTATTATGTTTAGAGTACTGTTGCATATAAGCAAAGTTTGAAATCTCGTATTGTTCATAACCTGCCGAACACAGTGTTTTGATTAACCTATCAAACTGTTCGGCGGCAAAGTGGTCGTCGATGGCAGGCATTTTACCTTGTTTGTGCCATTTGCCAAATACTGTTTGAGGCTCTATGGTGAGGCAATACGCCGAAACATGGGGCAACGACAAAGCAAGCACCTTATCGAGGTCTGCTTCTAGTACACGATGGTCGGGGTGCGGAATGGCATAAATCAGGTCGATGCTGATGTTGTGAAAACCTTGGTCTTGGACCAATTTGATACAACTTTCGGCTTGATGTGCTTGGTGAGCTCGGTGCATTTGTTGCAAATGCGGTTCATAAAACGACTGAACTCCAATACTAAGACGGTTGATGCCCGCTTGTTTGAATGCCTGCAACTGAGCCAAAGATAGGTCGTCGGGATTGGCCTCTAAGGTGATTTCGGCATTGGGATTTACCGTAAAATACCGATGGATAGTTTCAAATATTACTTGTAATTCGTGGTGCTGGAGCAGCGAGGGCGTGCCTCCGCCCAAGTAAATTGTTTCGAGATGTGGCCTTGGTAAATAAGAAGCTTGTAAGGCTATTTCCGTGCAAATGGCCTGAACCATAGCCGATTTTTGAGCCATGTTTGTACTAAAATGAAAATCGCAATAATAACAAGCTTGCTTGCAAAAAGGAATATGAATATACAAGTGCATAATGACATGACGTAAAGCCGAACAATCGGCCTACAAAAGTACGGAAAACCTTGGTGTACCTTGTATTTTTCCTTGATAAGCTATCCTATTTTTTGTAATTTAGAGGAAAGAAGCATCTTTCATCAACAAATAGCATTGTACGAAAGTGAGAGAAAGCACCTTCCTTTTTCATAAAATACGGTCAAAAAAGCATTCTTATCATCCTTCGTACAGCCCTAATCAACCAAGGTCAAATGCAAGAATATATTTTTATCAATGGTCAGTTTTTAAAGTCCCAAGAGGCAAAAATTCACGTCACCGATTTAGCCTTATTGCGAGGATACGGCATTTTCGATTTTTTTAGGGCTATCAATGGCAAACCCATTTTCATGGAAGACCACCTCGACCGCTTTGAAAACTCAGCACGTTTGATGGGGCTAACCATCCCTGCCAACCGAGTTGCTTTACGGAATATTATTCAAGAAACCATTCGGCTTAATCCGTATCCAACGCTTGGCATCAAAATGATACTTACAGGCGGTTATTCGCCTGATGGCTACGTACCTGCCGAAGCCCCCAACCTGATAGTAATAGGCAAGCCTTTTGCTTTCAAAGAACCTAACAAAGGACTAAAACTGCTCAGTTTTGCTTACCAACGAGAAATTCCTGCAATCAAAACCCTCAATTATATCGTACCGATTCGCCTATTGCCAGAACTGAAAGCCACCCAAGCCGACGACGTATTGTATTATGCCAATAACCTTATTTCTGAATCGTCGAGAAGCAATATTTTTATCGTAAAAAATCAAACCATCATTACGCCTCAAACAGGCGTGTTATATGGTGTCACACGCAAGCACGTGCTGAAAGTCGCAGCCAAGCATTATGCCATAGAAGAAAGAGACATCAGTTTAGCCGAATACTGGGAAGCCGATGAAGTATTTACAACAGGTAGCACCAAACGACTATTACCAATTGTACAAACCGACCACGTGATTTTTAACAAAGGTAAAATAGGAACAGTTACGCAACACTTACAAGAAGCATTTTTAGCCTATGAAAAAGGGATTTGAAGATGAGGGAATTTGAAAATTTGAAGATATGGGGATAAACTACAATCGTTAAAAAGATATTGAAAACCTATCAAAACACTGGAAGTCAACACTTTAACAATGTGATGTTTTTTGTTAAAAATAGATTTTGTAAGGTTTTTTCGCTCATAAATCCTTATTCAGCTTCTTAAACTAAGCTTGCGTTAAACATCAAAACATTTGAAGATGTGGGGAA
>JACCDQ011120736.1_pt1 | contig 17503 bp, 23 predicted proteins | sample 7446031 | NCBI WGS metagenome assembly JACCDQ01 (sample SAMN15323442, study PRJNA562643) | freshwater metagenome | isolation source: river surface water | place: USA:Blue River Watershed | collected 2017-08-17
ATGCTTCGTCCGCTGGGATCATGGCCCTAGACCGGGAGGCCTAAATGAAAGGCAGCTCAGCTCAATCCGCACCCGGAAGGAGACTTTCCGGAACGTCCCCACTCTCGGACAAAAAAGAAAAGGCCGATCGAAAGACCGGCTTTGAAAGTTTGGGAGAGGATGCCTGAAAGGCCCGTCCCTTCTGGGCTGAGATGCTCGATGCTGCGAGTGCGAACGATGGCGGCGCAGTTGCGCTATCTGCCATTGGTGTCCTCAACCAGACCCAGCGCTGGTGAGATAGACCAGCTGATCGTACAACGCCGCCATGGGAATTCTCCTCGCCCTCGCGGGTTCGACTGCCAGCCTGCTCTGCGCCTCTCCATCCGTCCACGACGGAGACACGATCCGGTGCGGCGCCGAACGCATACGGATCGCAAACATTGATGCGCCGGAATTGCCTGGCTCGCCCAAGTGCGAGGACCGCCGTCGCGCCTACGCCTGGTGCGATTTCGCCAAGGGATATGAAGCGCGCGATGCCTTGCGCGCATTCCTCGAACGGGGCTGGGTGCGGATAACGCGACAGGGCGTCGATCAGTATGGCCGCACCTTGGCTCGGATCCGGGTCAATGGTGTCGATGCCGGTGAGTACCTTGTTCACCACGGTCTGGCGCGCCGCTGGGATTGACGCCGACGATCAGGTCCCGCGCGGCTTGAACCAGGTTTGCGTGGTGCGATCGACCACCAGCAGATCCGGACAGGTGCGGCACAACGCGAAGGCTGTTTCGGGCGGACTTTCGAGCCAGGCCTGCCAATCATCCTTGGCGAGGATGACAGGCATCCGGTCGTGGACATCGGCCATTTGCGCACAGCCATCGACCATGACCATCGAATAGGCATCGCCCCATTCCTGTGTGGGCCGCCAGATACCGGCGACCGCGAACAGGTCGCTGCCCGCAAGCGAATACCAGGTGCGCGTCATCCGCCCTTTTTCGCCTTCGGCCTCCGCCCATGCAGAAACCGGGATCAGGCAACGGCGTCGCGCGAAGCTGTCACGCCAGAACGCCGTGCCGAGCTTGTCTTCCCGCGCGTTGTTGACGGGCTTGGGCTTGAGGCGCTGCCCCTGTTTGCCGGTGAGGATCAGCGGGAATCCCCACGTCATCGTCCTGGCATTGCCTTCCGCAACGACGATGCCCGGATAGCCGGGTAGACCTCTTCCCCAAAATTGGCGCCCGGGTTGGCCGATACGCCAAACACCTGCGCGATTTCGGCAATCGAGGATCGCATTTTGTACAGATTGCACACCCCGCAAGGTCAACCGTCATGCGCCACCCAAGTCAACCGGGCATCATCCAGGGGAGCGGTCACCTTGCGAGAATGTTCTACATATGTTCCAATGTACCATGCGAATCGAGCACGACACCATTGCACAGGCCATCCTCAACGCACCGGGCTGGGTACGGGTAGGGATAATGGCTCCCGACGCGCGGATGCGTAAGGAGGCCGCGCGCGAACTGGCAGTCGTCATCTTGGGCAATGTGGCCGAGGTCGATCCTGACGACAGCCAACTCCGGCTCGCGCTGTGAGCCGTGCGCTGGACCGCCAGCGGTGTGCACGAGGCCACATGCATCTTCGAGGCCGCCTGTTTTCATCAGGCCGTCCGCCCGGTCTGCCGATGCGGTCATGCTTCGACCTTCAATCCGCATGGACTGTGGTGGCTCTTTCAGCGCCGTCATTGGGATGATGCCTTCGCGCGTGCCCGCCCTCGTTTCTGGTGCCGGGTCTGTGCCGTTCGCGATCGCCGAAAAGTCGCGCCGGTGCGGATCGAAACCGTGAAAACATCGCAGGCCGATCTCATCCTGCCCTGGCCTGACGAGCGGGAGTGGAAGCGCGCGGTCAGCCGCTTTCGGGCGTGAACGTCAGGCTTCGCTGACGCGCGCCAGCATGTCCATGAAATCGCGCGCGGCGTTCCGGTCAGCGGGATCCTTGAACGCGACATCGAGATCGGGCGCATTGCCGAGGATGTGCATCAAGGCCCACATCGCAAATCGGCGGCCGCGATCGGATTCCAACCCGAACTCAACGGCCAGACGCTCCTTACCGCTTGCAAGCACGGCCGGGCTGACCGCACCAAGGTCGGTCGCGCCGAAATAGCGCAGCATCTGGTCGTCGAAATCCATTATTTATCCAATTGCATGATCGGTGGGGCGCACGGCTCAGGCCACGCGCCCTGGCCGATCAGCCGTTGACCTTGTCCTTCACCGCCTTGGCAGGCGCGAACGTCAGCTTGCGCGATGCAGCGATCTGGATCGTGGCGCCGGTGGCGGGATTGCGCCCCTCGCGCGCAGCGGTCTCCTTGACCTTGAACTTGCCGAATGCGTTGAGCGAAACTTCATCGCCTCGGGCCGCCGCATCCGCGATCGCGGCAAACACAGCATCGACGATCTTGCGCGCATCTGTCTTGCTCAGGCCGTGGCTGGCAGCAACGGCTTCGGCGAGTTCACTGGTGTTCATCGGTTCTGGTCCTCCATCGCGACAGATGCCTGATTACTGCGGGTGGTTCGGCTGGTCCAGACGAGCGGTATCACTCCGCCATCCGGCGTCTGCGGCAGGGAGGGGAGGGGGCCTTGGTACAGCGAGCCTTGCGGGACCGGTAGTCGGAGCACCGCGGCTCGCCAGTCAGGAGCCCGTCCATGATTTCCCAGATCCCATTGAGCAAACTCGGCCCATCGCCGCGCAACGTCCGCAAACATGCCGATGCCGCGGCTGATGCAGAACTCAAGGCCAGCATCGCGTCGGTTGGCTTGCTGCAGAACCTGCTGGTTCGGCCCGCGGCCAAGGGGCGCTACACCGTCGAGGCCGGCGAACGTCGCCGCCAGGCGCTGATGGCGCTCTCTGACGACAAGGTTCTGCCCCGCGACCATCCGGTTTCGTGTCTGGTGCTCGAACCGTCGGGTGCCGACGCGGTCGAGGCCAGCCTTGCCGAGAATTTCCATCGGTTGAACATGAACCCGGCCGATGAAGCGCAGGCCTTTGCCACGCTGATTGCCGAAGGCGCCAGCACCGAAGAAGTCGCCCGGCGTTTCGGGCTGACGGTACGGTTCGTCGAAGGACGGCTGCGGCTGGCCAATCTCGCACCGGTTGTCTTTGCGGCGCTTGCCGCAGGGGACATCACGCTCGATCTGGCCAAGGCCTACGGTGCCACGTCCGATCGTGAAATCCAGGCCCGCGTCTTCGAGCAGATTGCGACCGCGTACTATGCGCCCAATGCCGCCAGTATCCGCCGCATGGTCCTTTCCGAGACGGTACGCGGCAGTGATCCGCGCGCGCGCCTGGTGGGACGTGAGGCCTACGAGGCGGCAGGCGGCCGGGTCGAGCGCGAGCTGTTCGATGATGAGGACAGCGAAGCCTGGCTGGACGTTGCCTTGCTCGAGCAGCTGGCCGTTGCGCGCATGGACGCCCATGCCACCGCCCTTGCCGCCGAACAGGGTTTGGCCTGGGTGCGCCCAACGCTCGAGTCCTATGCCAGCCATGACATGGTCCAGGGTCTCGCGCGGCTGGCAAGTGAGCCGGCACCCATGTCGGACGACGAAGCCATGCGGCTCGAGGCGCTCGATGCCGCCTACGATGAACAGGCTGCGGTGCTCGAAGACGAAGACAGCGACGACGATGCGATCACGGCGGCTGAAGCCGAACTCGATCGGATCGAGCAGGAGAGCCGTTCGATCCGCGATCGCCCGCAAGTGCTGGCACCGGATCTTCGTGCCCAGGCAGGCATGATCCTGACGCTTGGACGCGATGGCGCGCCGGTGCTTCAGCCGGTCTATTACACCGAACGCAACGTCGAGACCGCGAGCACGGTGGACGACAGCCTTGAACCCGTCTGCGAAACCACTGGCAACACGGCACGGCGATCGGTCTTGTCCAAGCGGCTGGTGGACGAACTTGCCATGCAGCGCCGTGATGTGCTCGCGCTCCATGTGGCCTCCGATCCCGGCCTTGCGCTGGACGTGCTGGTGTTCGTGCTGGCGGATGTCGAGAGCAGCGATTGGCATAGTCGCTCGCCGTCGACACTGCGGGGCGGTGCTCCCAATGGTCCGATCATGGGCTTTGAACCGGCCGATGCGCCTGCCACGGCGGCGCTTGCCGAATTGCGCTCCAGCCTCGATGAGACCTGGCGGTCGGGCGAGACCATGGTCGCCCGGTTCCAACTGTGCCGTGCGCTGGATGACGAAGCCCGTGCCGGCTGGCTTGGCTTTATGGTTGGTCGCACGCTTGAGGCCAGCCTCAATCTCGATGGTGACCGGCGTATCGCCTTTCTTGATCACCTGGGCGGTCTGGTCGGCATCGACATCGCCCGCTGGTGGCGTCCGACGGCGGCGAACTATTTCGACCGGGTGTCCAAACAGGTCATCCTCGATGCGCTGACCGATATCGGCGGCCTCGAACTCTCGAGCCGGTTTGCGTCGGTGAAGAAGCGCGATCTGGCGATGTCGGCCGAGCGCGTCTTTGCGGGGACTGCCATCACCGAGGTCGATGTGCGGGAGCGTGCCTTGGCCTGGGTGCCTGGGGTCATGCGCTTTGCTTCGATCGACTCCGGCGACGGCGATGTTTCCGATACCGACGTGGCGCCCGAAGTCGGCACACAAATCGCGGAGCTGGATGGCGATGAGGTGCGTGCGCCCGAAAGCCGCGCGGCCTGACCGTCTACGGCATGCCAACGGAAGCGATCTCTGCCCCGTGTGCGCAGGGATCGCTTCTGTGTATGATTATGCAGTTGGAAGATGGTGGGCCCGGCAGGACTCGAACCCGCAACCTAGCCGTTATGAGCAGCCAGCTCTAACCATTGAGCTACAGGCCCCACCTTGGTGCGGACGGCGGGACTCGAACCCGCACGGGCAAAGCCCAGAGGATTTTAAGTCCTCGGCGTCTACCATTCCGCCACGTCCGCTTGAAGCACTGCCTTTGCTGTAATGAATGCCGTCGGGCAAGGGGCTTGCTCAAAGTGCTGAGCGGGCGGATATCTAAAGCGGGGATGAAGGAGGTAGAACATGCGTTTTGATTTCTACGCCTTCATCACGGAGGCATAGCAGCGCAAGCGTTAGCTGGGGCTGTCAGACTATGCTGCGGCCGTCGAAGCACTTCGCAACAAGGGTGGGACCAGAACACCTCGTAAACGCGCACTGCTGGAACGCAGCGAGCAACGCGCGCGCAAGGCCGGCCGCAAGCCAATTCCAGCCCACTTTTAACGGCTGCGGTTCAATCTGATCGTCAGCCCGTCGAAGGGACCTCTGCCTTTTCGTCACGTCCGCAGCGATTGCCGTTTAGCCGCTCGCTTGCTTGAATATGTCCTGCTCTGGACGATATCCAGATCAGGAGTAAGCACGAAGGCGCAACCTGACATGGCAGCCAGTGTAACCGCAGGAGCAAATGGGCTCGATCTTTCCCGCTTCGCGCCGGTCAATCGGCGCCGATTGAGCGCGCCGGGGCTGCGCACGTTCCTGGCGATTGCCGAACTTTGGGGCCTCAACGAAGTGCAGTGTCGGCTGATCTTCGGCTACCCCTCGCGGTCGACTTATCACAGCTGGTGCAAGCAGGCGCGTGAGCATTGCTCGTTGACGCTGGATGTCGATGTTCTGACGCGCATATCGGCGGTGCTTGGCATTCATCAGGCCTTGGGCGTGCTGTTCGCAGACGAGCACGATGGCGTGGCCTGGCTTCGCCAGCCCCATGACGCGCCTGTTTTTGGCGGGCATCCGCCACTCGATCTGGTCGTGAACGTGACTCAGGACGGCCTGATGACAGTACGGCGCTTCCTCGATGCAGCGCGTGGTGGCCTCTATATGCCGCCAAATGCCGCAGACGCGGATTTCGCGCCCTACGAAGACGCCGAAATCATTTTCCAGTGACCATACGGTATTCGGCAGCACCCCAGCCCAGCTTCCGGTTGGTTCCATCACGCTATCCCCCGATTGGCCTGTTCGACACGGTCTCGACAGCTGCGGATGCCGAAGCGGTCATGGTGGGGCGCAGGATCCGATTGATATCGGTCCTGAGGGAAAAGGAGAGGGGGATCGCCTGTGGCGAGATGGACGGCGGGTCTGCCAGTCCGCTCGGTCAGGAGGCGAACCATGGCGAAGCCCGTTTCGCGCCAGTCCCAGGAAAGTCCTGCGGCGCGCATCACCCGAGAAATCATCACCCGACTTGAAGCCGGCACCCGGCCATGGGTCAGGCCCTGGCGGGGAACGCGCACATCCCGTCCCTTACGCGCCTGCGGCGTCCCCTATCGCGGCCTGAACGTGTTCTGGCTCTGGCTCATGGCCGATCTCTGTGGGTTCAACTCGCCCTACTGGATGACGTACAGGCAGGCGACGCAGCTTGGAGGGCAGGTCCGCAGGGGTGAGAAATCCACGATCGCGATCTTTTACAAGAGCTACGCCAAGGAGGTTGAAGCGCCCGTTACGGGTGAGCGCACGAGCGAGGCGCGCCGTGTGCTCAAGGCCTACGCGATCTTCAGTGCCGACCAGGTGGATGGCTTGCCGGCGCGGTATTACCCCGCGCCCGAGATCACCCCTGTCGAACCCGCCGGGCGGCAGGCCGATCTTGATGCTTTCTTCGCGGCCATTCCGGCACAAGTGCGACACCATGGCGATGAAGCCTACTACGAGCCGACGGCCGATCGCATCACCATGCCGTCGCCGACGCTCTTCATGGGCTTCGACCACTATTACGCCACGCTTGCGCACGAGCTGTCCCACTGGTCAGGCCATGACAGCCGTCTGGCACGCGATCTCAAGGGGCGTTTCGGAACCTCGGCCTATGCCGCCGAAGAACTGGTCGCCGAGATGTCGAGCGCCATGCTTGGCGCAGAGCTGGGATTGCCGGTTGCGCACCTCGATCATCACGCGAGCTACATCGATCATTGGCTGACCCTGCTCCGGGATGACGAACGCGCTATCCTGACGGCTGCTGCCAAGGCCGAGGAGGCGTCGAGCCTGCTGCTCAAGTTGGGTGGTCGGCGAACCTCGATCCATGATGAGCATGCCGATGTGGAATCAGGTGAAGCCGATGTCGACGCCGCCGTCGCGCGCGCAGCCTGAGGGAGGCGGGCGATGGGACGTTCCGTCAGTTATCCCGCAGGCAGCCTCGTCTGCTTCACGCTCCTCGAGGACAGCCAAGATGAGGACGAAGCACAATGGGCCTATGAATGGCTTTGCGGCGACCTTTTGATCCGTGCACGCGAAGCCTTTCCCTCGTTCGATCCGCAGCAGGGATGGCGCGGCCGGGAGGACCGCATTCTTCTGCGCAACGCCTATGCCGATTTCGGAGTTTCGACCAATGGGAGCCTTGCGGCGGTATGGATCGCCGAGCGCGAGGATGGATCGTACCGGGAGGAGGACATGCGGACCGGTCGTCATGCTCGTGCGGAGCACTGGCTTCACCAGATAGCGCCGAAATTCGACGCCATCTTCGGCGATTATGACTGTCTCGGGCACTTCTCGAATGGGGAAGGCGTATTTCGCAAACGTGCGTAGGGTATCTGTTCAAATGAACGATGATCGCCTATATTCATCATATGAAAGAACGGTCCATGGCAATGCAAGCCCATCTCCCGAGCCGCAGCGATGCCGAGGTGCTGACCTCTGCGCTCGCGAAGATCGCGGACTTCTGGCACTTCAGCAATGCCAAGCTGGGGGCCGTGCTGGGGTTGTCATCGGCCACGATCTCGCGCCTCAAGGGCGGGCGCTCGGTGCTCGACCCAGCCTCGAAATCGTTCGAAGCCGGGCAGTTCCTGCTGCGTCTGTTCCGCAGCCTCGATGCGCTGCTGGGCAGCGACGACGACGCAGCGCGTCGCTGGCTCGAAACGCGTAACCTCGATCTCGAGGCTCGCCCATTCGATCTCATCGACAGCTTTCGGGGTCTCATCACCGTGTGCGATTATGTGGACGCCCACCGCGCTCGCGTCTGAGTTCCGGGACTGGCAGGGGGAGGGCTGGCGCGTCGTCGAAGCGCAGCACCGCATCTCGACCAATCGCCTGGCCGACAGCGCGGAGGCCCAGCATCGGCTCGAACTGCTCGCCGATGCCGTGAAGCCTGACATTCCGCCCGAGGCGCGAGGCCTGCATTACCTGTTGGCGTCGCCCTTCCGCTATGGCCATCGCAGCGAGAGCCGTTTTCGCCGTGCGGACGAGCGGCCGGGCATCTTCTATGCGGCGCAAACCGAAGCGACGGCCATCGCCGAGACCGCCTACTGGCGGTTGCGCTTCTTTGCCCGCTCGCCCGGCTTTGTGCCGCCTGCGACGACCAGCGAGCACACCAGCTTCACGGTCGCCATTGTAACTGCGCGCGCCATCGACCTCACCCAGCCTCCGTTCGATGACAATGCTGCGCGATGGTCCGATTCTGCGGACTACACGCCGTGCCAGGAGCTCGCCACGGCGGCGCGGGAGGCATGCGCCGAACTCATCCGCACGCGTTCGGCGCGTGACCCGGCGGCGGGCTGCAATCTCGTTGTGCTGGCACCGGCAGCATTTGCCAGCCCTGACCCCGTCGTTCGCCGGACCTGGCACTTGCGGTTCGAGGGTGGCCGCCTTTCCGCATTGGCGGCCTTTCCGGGCGACGACCGCTTCGTGTTCACTGCCAGCCAGTTTAGCCTGGCTGGCTAGCTGATTGATCCCGACATGTTTGCAGCTTGTGTACCCTGGAGGCCTCATGCTTGCAGGCTCACACGAGCTGCCAAAGCTGCTGGCAGAGAGCTGATATGAGTGCTATCTAGAGTGCTGTTAAAAGTCTCACGGTGATGACCATGACCAACATTGTCCTTGCGGAAACAACTGCCAGCGTTTCCGAATTGAAGCGCAATCCGATGGGGACCGTCGCTGCGGGCGAGGGTTTTCCGGTCGCGATCCTTAACCGCAATGAACCGGCATTCTACTGCGTGCCAGCCAAGGCATTCGAGGCGATCATGGATCGTCTCGAGGACGTTGAGCTGAATGCCCTTGCGGATGCGCGGGCCCGCGAGCCTGTCATCAAGATTGCTCTCGATGACTTATGAGCTGGGGTTCCTCGAGTCTGCCCTGAAAGAATGGCGCAAGCTGGATTCGCATACCCGGGAGCAGTTCAAGAGGAAGCTGGGCGAAGGTCTCGAAGCGCCGCACGTACCTTCTGCCCGCCTGTCGGGCAGCAAGGACCGTTACAAGATCAAGCTGCGCGGCATCGGCTACCGCCTTGTCTATGAGGTGCACGACCACGAGGTGATCGTGATTGTTGTCGCAGTCGGCAGGCGCGACCGCAATGCAGTCTACAAGGCAGCGCAGCGCCGAACCGACACAGCAGCGATGGTGGAAACCATGCGCCGTGGTCCGCCAAAGGCGTGAGACTGCGCGGCCATCGCGCCTCCTTTCCCTTGGCGGTCATCATCGGCGGTACGCCTCGAGCTCTCAGACAGCCCAGCTCGCCGCATGAACCCAGGACCTGACGTGTTCCTCAGTAAAGGGGAGCAACCGTCTATGCGTGATGCCAAGTTTGGTTGTTTCGGATCATGGCATTGATTGCGGTGATGAGCTTTCGCATGATGGCGACGAGAGCTACTTTTGGGGGTTTCCCGGCGTTACACATGCGCTGGTAGAGATCGGCCATTGTCTTGTTTTTGCGGCTTGCGACGAGTGCTGCCATGTAGAGTGCGTCACGCGGTGGTTTTCGTCCGCCGAGGATGCGTCGCTTGCCTTTGAAGGCACCGCTTTCGCAGTCGAAGGGCGCGACGCCGGTGAGGGCTGCGGCTTGTCGCGCATTCATGGTTCCCAACTCGGGTATGAAGGCGGTGAGTGCGGCGGCTGTTGCGGCCCCGATACCGGGGACCGAGCGCATGATGGCTTGCCTTTGTGCCAGTTCGGGATTTGCCGCGACCATGCGTGCGATCTCGGCTTCGACGAGCGCGATTTCGGCGGAGAGGCGTTTGATGCGCTGTGTGGCGATACGCCCCAGCATGGCGATGCTGGTCTGACTGGCCTGGTTGGTGCAGCGGGTGCGCTCCTCGACCAGCTGGCGGCGGGCGGTGACGAGTTCGGCGAGTCCAGCGAGCACGGCATCGTGACGTGCCTCGCGCTGGGGCAAGGCGGCGCAGAAGCGGGCGATCATGGCCGCGTCGATGCGATCGTTTTTGGCGAGCACGCCGGCAGCGCGGGCGAACTGGCGCAGGCGCGCGGGGTTGACGCGGCGGGCAGGCAAGTCCGCCTTGCACAGCGCCGCCAGCAACGGCCGTTCATACCCGCCCGATGCCTCGAAACCGACCGCCTGTGGCTTGCTGCGGCGGAGCCAGCGGACGAGATCGCGCAGTCCCTGCGGGTCGTTTGCAAAGGCGCGCGCCTCACCGTCTGGCCACAAACAGGCATCAAGCTGCGCCTTGCTCACATCGATACCGACAAATCCATCTTGTCGTGTCATATCTTCGCTCCCATCCTTGCGTGTGCGGGGTCTGCCCCCGTGCAACCGTTCGGGTTATCAAAGATCCGTCCGGACCCAAGCTCCCCAGCGGGCTGCTACGACCAAGGGGGACGCGGGTTCGCGAACGGTGCGGGAGGCTCCGCTAGCGGAGCCTCCCGCTTCAACACTATGCACCAGTTTCAAGATACAAGGGGGTGTGAACGGAATGAACCAGTCAGGAGACCGTTCATGTCCGACACCACATCCCCCACCCCTCCGCTGACACCTAAGCAGGACCGCACCGCACAGGTGGCGACACTCAACGACAAGGTCCGGCGGGGTGAGGATCGCCAGGCCCGTATCGTCATGACCCGCGGCGTTGCCGAGCTCCTTGCCGGGCCAGAAACCGACGAACCCGCGCGCACGGCCCGAACGATCCTCAACCAGGCCGCGCTGATGCGCACGATCGCTGATGCAGACATCGCCGCGGACGATGATCCTGACGGCGAGCGCGACTTCGGAGTCGTGACATTCCTGGAGCAGCGCCTGTTCTGGAAAGTCGATTATTACGCCGCCGACGGCGAGTTCGCCTATGGCTCCGAGGCCCCCTGGGATCCCGCCCTGACGACCCGTGTCCTGACGATCATGCTCACGTCGGAATACTGACCGCGTCGCCCGCGTGGGCGCGCGCTTCACCCACTACCTCATCGCGTTGTTCGCCCGTCGTCTTCTCCGGGACGCCGGACGCTCGCGTGTACGACAGGATCGTCACCTATGCCCCGCATCATCGAACTTTCAGGAACGCCCTGGGATGAACCTTGTGCGCAGATCGGGCGTGATCCCGATGCCCCTGCCCGCAGTCGCGAGGAAGCCCTTGCCTACCGTGCGGCGCTGATCGCTGTGTTCGGCGTTCCGCCCGAAGGCTATGCGCTCGCCATCGCCGCTCACGACCATGACTTTGGGCGCTACACCATGGTGCGCCTTGTCTGCCCGGCAGACAGCGCGCTCCAAGACGAAGCCTATGAAGTGTCAGTCGAACAGGGGCTGGCGCACTGGCACGAGGCCGTGATGTCGGCTCCTTATACCTATGGCCCGAACCGGGCGTGTGAAGCGATCTGCACAAGGGCCCCGTCGCGCGAGGCGATCGAGCGTGCGTTGATTGCCAGTCGGCCTGCGCCAGACGGCACTTTCGCGCTCGATCTGTTCCGCAAGATCCACGTGAACTTGCGCGCGGCCTATCCCGAGCAGGCGGCGCGCGCCGACCAGCGCAGCGCCGCGATCCATGCCCAGTCGGACGCCACGCGGCACTGACGCTTCTCGGGCTCCCTTGGCCGAGGGGAGCGGGATGGAGAGGCGTGCTCCGGGGTATGGCCCCGGAGCTCGAAACCACCCCCCGCGCCACAATCCAGCGATCGGGCGCCATGTCAGAGGAGCCAAGCTGCATGAACATCGGCACCATCCAATGCAACGATCAGGGTCGGCTGTCCGGCTCGCTCGCGACCGTCATGGTCGCGATGCGCTTCGCGCTGCGCGAAGTGGAAGCAACCAACGAGAAAGCTCCCCGCTTCGAAATCCTCACCCGCAACACCGGCGGTGCTTTCGTGCAGGTGGGCGCTCTGTGGGAGCGCGCCTCGAATGAAACCGGCGAATGCTTCCTGCAGGGACGCATCGACGATCCCTCGATGGCGCGCCCGCTTCCGATCTCCGCCTTCAAGCAGGCCGATGGCAGCTACAACGTGGTCTGGTCGCGCCCGCGTGCGCGTCGGCGAACGGCCCCGTTTGCCGACGCCGCAGCGGCCTGACCCCGCCCTCTTCACTCTTCCTCGCCCACTCCGGATGGCTTTTCCGTTCGGAGGCGACCTCGCTTTGCAGGAGCAATGCATATGCTGACGGATTCCGAACGCTTCGCGTTTCGCGCGCAGCGCATCCACGGCTTTGCCACGACCGGGAATGCCTACGATGCCTGCCAGGTCGATGAAAACGTGACCAAGGGCCACACGCTGCTCGTTCTCGGCGAAGCGGTGATCGGCCTCGCCTGGGCTTGGCCCGTCGCGGTCACTGCCGAAGCGGGGCATCTCCACCGGATCGCCGACGCCGGTGCTTGCTCGCTTCGCGACCTTGTCGCCCCGCTGGGGTTCGACGAGGGCGACGTGCAGGCAGCCCTCACGCTCGCCCGCGCGTTGGGTTTCGCGATCGATCCGGTCTTCGACCGCGTGGCCCCCGCCGCATCCTGATTCCCCACCGCCACAAGGAGGCGCCCGATGGGCTGGCTCTCGATGACCCGCGCCGGGATGGCGCCGTTTGCAACCCCCAAGGCCTATCTCGATGCGCAGTGCACCTATCCCCCCGACCCCGGCAATGGCCGGGAAACGGGGCTGCGGGTTCTGCGATCGAGCGTGCGCTCGCGAGCTTGGTATGGTGCCTGCCAGAGCTATGGCCCCGATGGGCCGGGACAGACATTCGCGGTGATCTGTCTCGTGCGCTGGACCCCCCGCGCCAGGGACGGATACATCTTCGCCTACAAGGATCTCACGGAAACGGCCGGCCCCTGTTATTACGATTGCCCTGCCGCAATCCTCGCCCTGCTCGATCCGCCCATCAACGATTATGCCGCCAGGTGGCGGGAGGCCTGCCGCGAACGGCTCGTGCTGACATCGCGGCCCCGGCCCGTGCCTGGGCAGGTCCTGGTCCTGCCAGAGCCGCTGACCTTTACCGATGGCACAGCCGAGCGCCGCTTTCGCGTGGCACGCTGGGGCAGCAAGACCGTGCTGCAGCGGATCGGTGATGGCGCCTTCGTGCGGATCTCGCATCTGATGACCAGAGCCTGGACCATCGAGACCGGGGACCCGGTGGTGGTCGCGGCCTGACGGGGGAATTCATCGCTCGACTTTGCGGCTTACCGGCGGACGCCGGACTTTGGCGTTGCGCTCGCCTCCAACCTCATCGCGTGTCCGCTGGCGGAGCGTGAACGGCCGCTGCGGCGCTGCTGGAGAGGGAAGGGGGAAGGGAGAAGGTGTGGCGGGCATGAGGCCAGCTGCGAACCCCATCCGGCCCCCGAGCAGCAAGACGGGGCGGAGCCAGAGGAGAATACGGCCATGAACATCGGTCAGCTCAAGAAGAACACCGCCGGCAACTTCATCGGCAAGATCCAGACCGCGACGATCGACCTCGTCATCGGGCTGCGCCCGGTGACCTCGTCGCACCCGGGCGCCCCGCGCTTCGACGTGATGGTGCGCACGCGCAACGGCGGTTTCATCCCGGCAGGCGGGCTGTGGGAGAAGATCGCGGCCAACGGCTCGGGCGCGTTCCTGCAGGGTCAGATCGACGATCCGAGCTTCGAGGCGCCGCTGTCGATCGCCTTGTTCACGCAGGACGACGGCGCCCTGAACGTGGTCTGGTCGCGCCCGCGTCGTCGCGCCGCCAACCCCTTCGACGAGGGCACCGTCACTGAGACCAGCACGGACACCGACCCCGGCTTCAGCCTGCGCAACGAGGCCTTCGCCGCCCCCAGCGAAGATCCCTTTGCCTCCGCGACGGGCGATTTTGTCGGGGCTGCCGCCTGAACTCCTGAGACCCCGACACCTTGTGCGGTCCGACCTTCCCCCGGGTCGGGCCGCATCTTTTTGCCGGAAGGGCTCAAGGCGCGGGACATCGCTCGAGGGATCAGCCGGTCGGGCCGATGCTCCGGGCGGAAGCTGAAGCAGGCGGCCTGCCGATCGAGATCGCGCCCTGGGAGATTCCACCGGCTGCTGGCGGGATGACGCATCGCGCGCGCCAACGCCTGTGTCGCTGGCAGCAGGCCTGTGCTGGCGGGCGGCAGGCGACTGCCGGTGACAGCGTGCCCTTTCTCGTGGAGGGCGATCGGCCGAGGGCCAATGCGGCTTCGGGGTGGGGATGGTCGAAGGTGGTTCGCCGTGTGCTTGCCGGATTGGCCCGGCGCAGGATCTGCGGGCCGCAACCGCAGCCATCAGGTCCCTTGCGGTGCAATGTCGAGGACATGCAAATCCACCGGATGATCGCGGCCTGGATGCCCGCAACGTCCATGGCCTGCGGCCCCTTTCAGAGAGTTTCGACAAACCTTCCCGCCAGACGGGATGAACACTGCGACCGTGCGGCGGCTTTGCAACCGGCAAGGTGCCCAACCGTGTTGTCGGCCTGACGGCCGCCTGCCCGCACCACTTGGGTCCCCTGCCGGCTCCCCTCGCCCGGGCGGCACGCCGCCCGCTCGGTGCAAAGCCCCCTCATGCCCGGTCTTCGATGCCTTTCATCCCGGCGGGAAAGGCCCGCCGAAGACGACGAAAGGGTTTGAGACATGAACAAGGTTTTCCTCTCCGGCCGCATCACCGCCGAGGTTTCGCGTTTCGGCACCGACAGCAAGGGCGGCGTGATGTTCACGCTGGTGACGAGCAAGCCGATCATCCGCGAGGGCCAGGTCCAGAAGGACGAGAACGGCTACACCGAAACCTACGACCAGTTCCACACCGTCAAGGCCTTCGGCGGCCTCGGCAAGGCAATCGCCAACAACAAGAAGAAGGGCGACCAGCTGCTGGTCACCGGCGAAATCCGCTACACCCGCAACGAGCACAATGGCCGCACCTACTACAACACCGAGATCGTCGCCGACGAGATCGAGTTCCTCTGAACCCAGCGCCGGGCGGCCCCCAAGGGCCGCCCGCTCTCATTTCGGGAGACAAGCCATGTTTGCTTTCACCGACTTTTCCGAGATCGCGACGGTCAGCCATTCGATCGCCGCCACCAACCGCGCCATCGTAACGCGGCTGCGCAAGCAGGCCGCAAGCTTCTCCCCCAACGAGATCGCCGCGTGTCTGGCAGGTGCCATCGCCAATGCGACCGATGCCGCGCACGCCCGGGCCTGGGAAAAAGCCCAGCATGGCGAGGCCAGCCCCGACACCATCGTCGACGATGAATACTACCACGACCTCGCCGCCGCCTGGGCGCTGGTGGCCACCGAACACCAGCTCTCGAGCCTCGATGGCTGGCTGGGCGGGGATAGCCCGCTCCACTGATTCCCATTCCCTGCTCTCACGGGGCCGGCGCGCAGGCGCTGGCCCCTTTTTCATGTCTCTGAATCCAAAGGTCCCGCTGCAGACCGGTTCTCTGGTGGTGCCGCTGGAGGCAGGGGGAATCCAGAGAAGAACTGAAAATGCCATTGGGCTGTGTGTCCTCCCAGTATGGCAACCCGGCCTGGCGCCCCGTCAAGGATGCATGGTTCCCCCAATTTTGCGGGGGCCAGCCCCACAAAATCGGCACCCCCATGCCCCGCTTCGCGGCGTCAACCAGGGTCCGGCGCGCTTCCCGCGCACCGGCTTCCCGGTCAACGTCCCTGACCGGGCTGGGCACGGCTTGCCGGATGGACGGGGTCATCGAGCCGATGACGAAACGGTCTCATCAGGAGCTAGACGTCATGCAGACCTTCACGACCTTCGCCGATCTTGCGAGCTTCATCGCCGAGGAAACCGCCGCCAGCGAGCGGGCCTCGACCTATGCCTATGCCTTCATCGAGCACGACGAGCGGGCCAAGCTCTCGATCGTCGACGAGGCAGAAGTGCAACTCATGCCCGACCCCGACCAGGCGCGCGCCGCGGTCGAGATGGTCATGACCACGCTGTTCGACGTGTTGCGCGATACGCGGCTCGAACCTTTCGCGGGCGATCTGGCCTGGGGCTTTGCCAACAGCTTCCACGCTGTCGCCAAGCGCATCGAGGGCCGCGAGGACGATGCCGCCAAGGAGCTGAACCAGCTGGTGCGGATCTCCGACCCTTCGGAAATCCACGCCACCCAGGTCGAGGATACCCGTCTCCTTTGCGAAACCCTCGAGAGCTGCCGCGAGGCGATGGAATGCATGCGCGATCATGCTGCCGAAGTCTTCCGCGCAGAAACCGGACGCCCGTTCTCGACCGTGCGCGGCTCGCGCGTCAGTTCGGCAACGACCGCCAGCCAGATCGATGCGCGCGATTTCCTGGCAGCGCGCGCGGCCAAGCGCCGCGAGGCGCATGCGCCGACCGGACCTGTGGTGATCTTCTCGGGCGGCGATGCCTGGCACGACCACGAACTGCTCTACAAGGCGCTCGATGATACGCGCACCCGGATCCCGAGCATGATCCTGGCGACCACGGCGCAGCACAAGGGCTGCGACCAGATCGCGCACGCCTGGGCGGCGTCACGCGGAGTGCCGACGGTGCGCTTCACGCTCAACCGGTCGCTCGGCAAGCGCGCGGGCTTTGCGCGCAACGAGCAGATGATGGCCCTGAAGCCGGTGCATGCCATCGTCTGCGAAGGCTCAGGGCTTCAGGCAAACCTCCTGATGCGGGTGCGCGACGCGGGTGTTCCCTATCACGCGTTCGCAGCCAGCCATCAGCAGGCCGCGTTTCCTGGCGGGGCGCCAGTGAAGGGGCAACTGCGGTTCGCGCGGCGCCAGCGCGACTTCTAGCATCGCGTCGGGGAGGGCGCGGGGGCTTCGGCTCCCGCGTTCTCCCTTTTCTTTTTCTGTCGGGCAGAAGGCACGCGGACGTAGTGGGGCCATGGCCCCACATGCCGCGCGCCTGCACGTTGTCGTGCGTGGTCAGCGTCGGGGTTCGGGCGGCGGCAGGTCTTCGCCCGGTTGCCAGACCACGTGTCGGACGCCCGGTGTCTGCATCAGCGCCGCCAGCGCATCATCGTAGGCCGGATCGGGAACATTGCGCACGAGGTGGATGGCCGTGGCATCGAGCCCTGTATCCTTGAGCGCGATGCTCGCAATCGGCCGCTCCGGCCCCAGGTTGACGCGCAGGCCTTTGACCAGGCGGCGACCTTCGCCGATCGCCTTGCTCACCAACGCTTGTTCGTCGAGGCTCTCGTAGGGGATCCATTCGCGGCTCACGGGCATGACCGCGATCTCGCACAGTTGTGGCAGGCCCGACGCCCCGATCGAGATCGTCGCGCCCATCACCAGGTGGCCGCCGCCATCCGATCGCCACAGTTCTTCCTCGATCGCAAACCGCTTGTGAAAGCGCCGGGCCATCTCCTCGTCCATCAGGAATGGCCAGTCGGGCAGGTGACGCACCACGATCTTTTCGCCGAAGCGGGCAGGCTCGATCGCCTTGAC
>JACCDQ011007201.1_pt1 | contig 17493 bp, 13 predicted proteins | sample 7446031 | NCBI WGS metagenome assembly JACCDQ01 (sample SAMN15323442, study PRJNA562643) | freshwater metagenome | isolation source: river surface water | place: USA:Blue River Watershed | collected 2017-08-17
AGCTACACCGTCGAGAGCGCCCGCGTCGAGCAGCGCACCGACCTGGACAAGCTGGTCGTCGAGATCGAGACCAACGGCGCCATCACCGCCGAGGACGCCGTCCGCGCCTCCGCCAAGATCCTGGTCGAGCAGCTGGCCGTCTTCGCCCAGCTGGAAGGCAGCGAACTCGCCGCCTTCGACCAGCCGGTGCAGCGCAGCTCGCAGCAGTTCGACCCGATCCTGCTGCGTCCGGTCGACGAGCTCGAGCTCACCGTCCGCTCCGCCAACTGCCTGAAGGCCGAGAACATCTACTACATCGGCGACCTGATCCAGCGTACCGAGAACGAGCTGCTCAAGACCCCGAACCTGGGCCGCAAGTCGCTCAACGAGATCAAGGAAGTCCTGGCCTCGCGTGGCCTGACCCTCGGCATGAAGCTCGAGAGCTGGCCGCCCGCCGGCCTCGACAAGCGATAATCCGCAACCCACTCATTGGTGAACTGGCAGTACCTGATACGGCTGCCTTTTAGATAAAGAAAGGAACACACCATGCGTCACGGCCACGGCCTCCGCAAACTCAATCGCACCAGCGAGCACCGCCAGGCGATGCTGCGCAACATGATGGTGTCGCTGCTCACGCACGAAGCCATCAAGACCACCGTCCCCAAGGCCAAGGAACTGCGCCGCGTGGTCGAGCCCATGATCACCCTGGCCAAGGAGCCCACCGTCGCCAACAAGCGCCTGGCCTTCAACCGCCTGCGTGACCGCGACATCGTCTCCAAGCTGTTCAACGAACTCGGCCCGCGTTTCAAGGCGCGTCCGGGCGGCTACACCCGTATTCTGAAGATGGGCTTCCGCGTCGGCGACAACGCGCCGATGGCCCTGGTCGAACTCGTCGACCGCCCGGAAATTTCTGCTGATCAAGCCGCCTCTGGCGAGTAATCGGCGGGTTTTCCCGGTATACTTCTAGGTTCTGACGCGCGGTGGAGCAGCCTGGTAGCTCGTTGGGCTCATAACCCAAAGGTCGCAAGTTCAAATCTTGCCCGCGCAACCAAACCTCGGCGGAGGACTCATGGTCCGAAGCCCACTAAACGCCCTCGATATCGAGGGCGTTTTTTTTCGTCCATCTCCGGCCGGCCTCGGCGCCGCAGCGCCTGCAGCAGGGGCGCTTCCACCGCACGGAAGGCCAGCCAGGACAGGCCTGCGGTGAGACCCAGGGTCAGCCCATAGACCGCGCCGCCGCCCATCAGGCCGGGCAGGCCGCCGGCCACCATCGCCTTGAGCAGGAGCCCGCACAGCGGCAGGTGAAGCAGGTAGAGCGAGTAGGAGGCGTCGCCCAGGGCCAGCAGGCTGCGCGGCCAACGCGGCCAACGCGGCCAACGCGGCCAACGCGGCCAACGCAGCCGGCGCGTCTGGTCCTGCTGGCAGGCGCCGGCGAGCAGGAGCGCAAAGCCGCCCGCCATCGCCATCGGCCCCCAGCGGGTCTGCTCCGCATCCGCCAGCGGCGGCGCGACCGCCATCACCAGGCCGAGGGCCAGCGTCCAAGGCCCCGCCCATTGCCGGCGCCAGGCCTCGTGCGCGGCGATCCCGAAGAGGAAGTAGAGGTTGGCCAGGCTGGTGTAGACACCCCAGGCGTCGGGCTGCACCTGGCCGGGATAGCGGAACTGCGACAGGCACAGCCCTGCCCAGATGAGCAGCAGGGCTCCGCCCCAGAAGCGGCTCAGGATGAGGACGCTGAACAACGCATAGAAGGCCACCTCATGGAACAGCGTCCAGGCCACGTACAGCGGCGTATCGGCGGCAGAAAAGCGCAGCAGTGAATAGGCCGACAGCCATTCGCGCCACCCCAGCGGCGTGTCGGCGGCCCGTCCCAGCCCGAGGGACACCATGGCGATGAACACCGTGAGGTAGACCCAGTAGACCGGGTAGACCCGGGCCGCGCGCCGCCAGAGGAAGCCCGCCCATGCACCGGGTTGCCCGATGTCCTGCCGGTGCACATGCATGAGGATGAAACCGGACAGGACGAAGAAGAAGTCCACGCCCAGCTTGCCCAGGCCGGTCCAGCGTCCGAGCACCGCTTCACCGCCGTAGCGCGGCTCGCCCATCATCAGCGACAGGTGGAAAGCGGTGACGCCCAGGGCGGCCAGGGCCCGGCCGGCCTGGATGGGCGCGATCACCGCGCCTGCGGCGGGAGGCAGGGAAGGGTCGGGGGGCGCCACGCCGGTGCATCCCGGCTCAGTGGTGGCTCATCGTGCCACCGGCCCCCTTCTTGCCGCCCTCTGCCGCGCCTTGGCCGCCTTCGGCTGCCGCATGGCCGGATCCCTGTGCGCTCGACGTGCCGCCATGGCCCACGGCACGGCTTTGCATCGGCAGGTCGCGGGCATGCACCTCGATGCGCTGGCTGCGTTCCTGCTGGGCGTGCTTGGGGATGTGGATGGTGAGCACGCCGTGCTCGAAGTCGGCGTGGATGTCCTCGGCCTGGGGCGCGAAGGGCAGCTGCAGCGAGCGGTGGAAGCGTCCCCAGCTGCGCTCCATCAGGTGGTAGTCCTGCGGCTGCTGCGACTCGCTCTCCTGGCGCTTCTCGCCGCGCAGCGTGAGCATGTTGCCGTCGAGCCGCACATCGACGTCGGCCGGGTTCACGCCCGGCAAGTCGGCGCAGATGCAGATCTCCTGTAGGTTCTCGCGCACGTCCATGCGCGGCAGGGACATGGCGGTGGGCAGGGCCGGCATGCCGGCGCCGCCCATGAAGTCGTCGAACAGGCGGTTCATCTGCTGGTGCAGGTCGGCAAAGGGGTCGCCCGCGCGGGCGGGTGCGAGGTGAGAGGTGTGGCGTGGCATGACAGTGCTCCTTGGGCGATTGCGAATTCGAGGCCGCAGGGAATTTGCAGTCCGTCTTGAAGACTTCATCGTCGGCCTGCCTCAGTGCCTGTCGTAGGACTGGGAGGCCGGGCCTCACACGGGAAGCCACCCCCATCTCAGCGGCGTCGGCCTTCCTTCCTAAGGGATTCCTCCCATGCCAGCCCGCTTGCGCCGTGCCGCTGAGTCAGCCTATGATGCCTCTATGAGGAACAAGTGTTCCATTTTCCGGCACAAACAAGACTGATCCACGCGTGTCGACCCTGAAAAACTCTGTGCACGTGCTGCGCTGCTTCACGCCGAGCCGGCCTGAGCTGACCGTGACCGAGGCCGCCACCCTGCTGGGCCTGCCCAAGAGCAACGTGTCGCGGCTGCTGCGCGCCATGCACGAGGCCGGAATGCTCGACACTGCCGGCCGTGGCCGCGGTTATCGGCTGGGCGAATGGTTGCAGGACCTCGGCCAGCTCGCCACCCAGACCCAGACCTTCCACGCCCGGGCCAGTGCAGCGGCACGACGGGTGAGTGAGCAGATGGGGTTTTCGGGCTATGTGTCCGTCCTGATCGGGACCCACATGGTGGGCTTGGCTCACCACGTCGGAGGCACCGCGCAGCAGGTGGGCATGCCCCTGGGCGGCCGGCTGCCGGTCGACGCCTGTGCGACCGGCCGGGCCATGCTGTCCACCATGAGCGACGCCGAGGTCCGCCAGCTCCTTGGCGGGCGGGTCTCTCATGCATCCCCCCAATCGCCACGCGACTGGAATGACCTTCTGGCGCGCCTGCACCAGGTCCGGGAGCAAGGCTACGCGGAGTCCCAGCAGGAGGCCCTGGCTGGCGGCGGCGCCCTGGCCGTGCCCGTCCGGGATCCCCAGACCGGCGAGCAACTGTGCCTGTGCCTGACCTACCCCCTCCAGGCCATGGGACCGGCCGATCGCAAGCGGGCCATCGAACTGCTCCTGCTGGAGCGCAAGAACCTTATGAGGACGCATCCATGAATCGCAGCTCCGGGCTCACGACGCGCTGGCGCATCGGCTTTGACATCGGCGGCACCTTCACCGACTTCATCCTCTATGACAACGAGGAGGGGCGCGTCACGCTGCACAAGCGCCTGACCACGCCGAAAGATCCATCCGAAGCCGCCCTGCAGGGCCTCCAGGAGCTGGTGGCGATGCGGGGCATCGGCCTGGCGGATGTTCACGAGATCATCCACGGCACCACCCTGGTGACGAACGCGGTCATCGAGCGCAAGGGGGCACCTTTGGGCCTGCTGACCACGCGCGGCTTCCGGGACATTCTCGAGATGGGTGCCGAGCAGCGCTACGACATCTACGACCTGTTCGTGCGGTTCCCCGCTCCCATGGTGGAGCGTGATTTGCGATGGGAGGTGGACGAACGCATCGATGCCTTGGGCCGGGTGGTCACGCCGCTGGACCTGGCCAGCGTTGGCGAGGCGGTCGACGCCCTGGTGGCGGCGGGCTGCGGCGCGATCGCGGTGTGCCTGCTTCACAGCTACGCGAACCCGGTGCACGAGCGGGCCGTGGGCGACTGGATCCGCGCCCGCCATCCCGGCGTGTCGGTCTCGCTGTCCTCCGATGTGGTGGCCGAAATGGGCGAGTACGCCCGCACCGTGACCACCTGCGCCAACGCCTACGTGCAGCCGCTGATGGCGGGCTACCTCGGTCGTCTGCAGCAGTCGCTCGCGGCGCTGGGCTTCGACGGTGACCTGCGCATGATGCATTCGGCCGGCGGCCTGGTGTCCGTCGAGACGGCCAGCCTGTTCCCGATCCGCCTGCTCGAAAGTGGCCCGGCCGGCGGCGGCTTGGCCACCGCCCTGTTCGGCACGCTGGCCGGCAAGCAGGATGTGATCTCCTTCGACATGGGCGGCACGACGGCCAAGGCCTGCCTGATCGAGGAGGGCCGCGCGGAAATCGCCCCGATGATGGAGGCGGCCCGTGTGAGCCGTTTCACCCGCGGATCGGGCTTGCCGATCAAGTCGGCGGTGATCGAGATGATCGAGATCGGTGCCGGCGGCGGCTCCATCGCCGCCATCGACGAGGTGGGTCTGCTCAAGGTGGGCCCGCATTCGGCCAGCTCCGATCCGGGTCCTGCCTGCTACGGCCTGGGCGGCACCGAGCCCACCGTCACCGACGCCAACCTGGTGCTCGGTTACTACGACCCCGGCTTCTTCCTGGGGGGCCGCATGAAGCTGGACCTGGCCGCCGCCGAGCGCGCGGTCGAGCGTGTCGCGCGGCCTCTGGGCCTGACGGTGAAGGAAGCGGCGCTGGGCATCCACAAGGTGGTAGTCGAGAGCATGGCCGCGGCCGCCCGTGTGCACCTCATTGAAAAGGGCAAGGATCCGCGCGCCTATGCCATGGTCGGCTTTGGTGGTGCAGGCCCCGCCCATGCCGTGGACGTGGCGCGCGCCATGGGCGTGCGCGAAGTCATCATCCCGCCGGCCTCGGGTGCGGCCTCGGCCCTCGGCTTCCTGGCTGCCCCCTTGTCCTTCGATGGTGTGCGCTCTCTGCGAGTGGCGTTCGAGCCGGGCTTCGATGCCGAGGTGGTTAACCAGGTGCTGGTTGCACTGGAGGCTCAGGGCCGCGAACGTCTGCTGGCGGCCGGCGTCGACCCGGCGGGCATCGAGGTCGAGCGCCACGCCGACATGCGCCTCGTGGGCCAGATGCACGACATTGCCGTGCCCTTGCCAAAAGGGCCGATCGGCCCCGAAAGCCTGGCCGGGATTCGCCAGGCCTTCGAGGCGGTCTACGCCACCCGCTACACCGCAGTGCTCGAGGGTGCGCGTATCGAGGCGGTGAATTTCCGCGTTCGCTGCGCGGGCCCCACCCCGCAACTGAGCCTGCAGGGCGCCGCCGGGGGGGCGGGTGATGCTCCCCGGGTCAAGGGCCAGCGCATGGCGGTCTTCGAGCAGGGCGCGATGCAAACCCAGGTGGTGGACCGCTACGCCCTGCGCCCCGGCGACCGGATCGAGGGCCCGGCCATCATCGAGGAGCGGGAGTCGACCACCGTGGTCGCTCCCGGGGACCTCGTCGAGGTCGATGCCAACCTCAACCTGCGCATCGCCGTCGCCGCCACCCGGGCGATGGAAGCGGTGGTGCACGAAGGCATGTCGCGCGCCGAGGCGGTGGCCCGGATCCAGGCCGATCCGATCGGCCTGGAGATCATGTGGAGCCGCCTGGTCAACGTGGTCGACGAGATGTGGCTCACCGTGTGCCGCACCGCCTTTTCGCTGGTGATTTCGGAGGCCCAGGACTTCGCGTGCGAACTGCTCGATCGGGATGGCGAGACGCTGGCGCATTCGCCCCGTGCGATGCCGGTGTTCAACCTGACCCTGCCGCGCGCGGTCAAGGCGCTGCTGGCGGCCTATCCGGCCGACACCCTGCGTCCCGGTGATGTGTTGATCACCAATGACCCCTGGCTGTGCGCGGGCCACCTGTTCGACATCGCGGTGGTCACCCCGGTGTTCCGTGAAGGCCGGCTGGTCGGCCTGGTGGGCACGGTGGGCCATGTCTCCGACATCGGCGGCACCAAGGATGCCCTCAAGGCGCGCGAAATCTATGAAGAGGGCCTGCAGATCCCGCCGATGAAGCTGTTCGAGGCCGGGCGGCCCAACGAGACCCTGCACCGGCTGATTCACCAGAACGTGCGCAACGGCGACCAGGTGCTGGGCGACCTGCAGTCCTTCGTCACCGCCAACGCCATGGGCGCCGAGCGGGTGCTGTCCTTCATGGACGACTACGGCATGCGCGACCTCGGCGCGCTCGCCGAAGTGGTGCAGGGACTTTCCGAAAAGGCGATGCGCGATGCCATTCGCGCTCTGCCCGACGGCGAGTACCGCAGCGTCATTACCAATAACCCGCTGGGCGAGGTGCTGGCCTACCCGGTCAAGCTGACCATCGAGGGCGATTCGATCGAAGTCGACTTTGACGGCGCGCCGCCGCAACTGGCCCAGGGCGGCCTGAACTCGACACTCAACTACACCGCGGCGCACGCCACCTACCCGCTCAAGTGCATGCTCACCCCTTCGGTGCGCGGCAATGCAGGCTGTTACCGTCCCTTCACCGTGAAAGCGCCTGAAGGTTCGGTGCTCAATTGCAGCTATCCGGCCTCGGTGAACCTGCGCACCCGCACCGGCTGGTATCTGGCGCCCAACATCTTCCGCGCCCTGTCCCAGGCGGCGCCGCAGCAGGTGCAGTCCTTCACGGGTCTGGCGGTGGCGGCCAACATCTACGGTCAGGACGCCCAGGGCCGCTTCTACTCCGACATGCTGTTCTGCGGCGGCGGCCAGGGGGGCTCCGCCCGCGGTGATGGCCACTCCACGCTCCTGTGGCCCACGTCGGCTGCCAACACCTCGATCGAGCTGATCGAGAGCCGCGCGCCGGTGGTGGTGCTCGAAAAGACCTACGTCACGGACTCCGGGGGCGCCGGCCGCCACCGCGGCGGTCTCGGCCAGCGGGTGCGACTGCGCAAGCGCGAGGACGATGGCCTGCCCACTCTGGTCTCGGTCTACCCCGAGGGCGTGAACAATCCGGTCGACGGGCTCTACGGAGGCCAGCCCGGGGGCGAGGCCCAGGGGCGCGTCATCGATGCGCAGGGCCGCGAACTTCTCAACGTCGGCAGCGGCCAGCTGGTCGAGCTTCGTCGCGCCGACCAATGCGTCGAGCTGGTGCTGGCCGGCGGTTCTGGCTACGGTCCGCCGCGAGAGCGCCCCCCCCAGGCTTTGGCACGTGACTTGCAATTAGGGCTCATCTCGCCCGAGGCGGCCCGTCGTGACTACGGCGTGTCCGCGGATGCAGGCGTCGGACGCTCCGCCGACCCCAGCCTGGCCACGACATGACACCCCGAATTTTCCCGAGCGCTTCCTGACCCTTCCAACCCCCGCCAACGAGGAGATAGCACCGTGAATCACTCCGACAACCCTGAATTCAACCGCCGCCAATGGCTGGGCGCCTCCGGCGCGGGCCTGGCCAGTCTGGTCCTGCCCCTGGATGCGTTCGCGCAGCAGGGCGGACGCCGCGTGCTGGTGATCGCCGCGACACAGGACATCCCCAACTTCGACCCGCACATCGCCACGGGCTACTCCGCCAGCTTTTTCCTGCGCAACGTCTACGACGCCCTGGTGCGTGTGGAAGGAAGCCCGCCCAAGCCGGTGCCCGAGCTGGCCCAGTCCTGGACCATCTCCGGTGATGGCAAGACCTACACCTTCAAGCTGAACCCGGCCGCCCGTTTTCACAGCGGCAAGCCGCTGACCGCCGAGGACGTGGTCTATTCCTTCAAGCGCGCGCTGCGCCTGAACAAGGGCAATGCCTGGATGATCCAGGGCATCGTCGGCCCGGACAGCGTGACCGCCGTCGACGCCGGCACGGTGCGCTTCAACCTGCTCAAACCCTTCGCCGCCTTCCTGCACGTGCTGCCCTGGATCTGGATCGTCTCCAAGGCGGACGTCGAGGCCAACCTGGGCAGCGACGACGGCCAGACCTACCTGCGTACACAGACCGCCGCGTCCGGCAGCTTCAAGGTGCGCCGCGCCGAAGCCGGCAACCTGTACGAGCTCGATCGCATCGAAGGCTGGCAAAAGGGCGGCGGCAACCTCACCGGCGTGATCTGGCGCATCGTGCGCGAGACCGCCTCGCAGCGCCTGATGATCCAGCGTGGCGAAGCGCACATCGCGGTCGACCTGACCAGCGAGGACATGGACGCGCTCAAGGACAAGCCGGGGGTGGTGCGCATCATCGAGCCCGAGTACCGCACCTTCTCGATCAAGATGAACACCCGCCACGGCCCCCTGGCCGACCTGGACCTGCGCAAGGCGGTGTCGTATGCGGTCAACTACAAGGGCATCCTGGACGCCGCCGGCTACGCCGACCTGATGGTGGGCCCCCTGCCCAATGGCATCCTGGGCCACAACCCGCAGCTGGCCGTCTACCGCACCGACATGGCCAAGGCCAAGGAGCACATGGCCAAGTCCAAGTCGCCCAATGGCGGCATCAAGTTGACCATGGCCTATGTCTCCGGCCTGGAGCAGCAGCGCCGCTTCGGCCTGGTGCTGCTCGATAGCCTCAAACAGCTGAACATCCAGCTGGACATCAAGCCCATGCTCTGGCCCGACATGGTGGCCGCCTGCGCCAAGCCCGAGACCTTCCCGGACTTCTTCCCCGTCTACCAGACCTCCAACTACGGCGACCCCGACAACGTGGCCTTCGCGGCGTACCACTCCTCGCGCAACGGCAACTGGCAGAACGCGGTGTACGCCAATCCCGAGGTCGATGCGCTCATCGAGCGGGGACGCGCAGAGCCCGACAGCGCCAAGCGGGTGGCCATCTACCGTGACATGCAGCAGAAGATCGTGGCGGATGCGCCCGACATCTTCGGCGTGCTGGAAAAGCGCAAGCTCGCGCTGCGTGACAACGTGAAGGGCTTCCAGTTCGCGCCGGTGGCCTCCAATGCCATCGAGTGCTTCGGCCTCTCGCTGACCTGAGTCGGGCCTGGCCTGGCTGACGCGCGCCGGTCCCTTCCGGAAGCGACCGGCGCGCTCCTGAAACACCGCCCATGTGGACTTACCTCGTTCGACGCCTGCTCCTGCTGGTCCCGGTGCTGCTGGGCCTGACGGTGCTGGTGTTCGCCATCGCCCGTCTGCTGCCCGGGGACCCCGTGGCGCTGGCCGCCGGCCCCAATGCCTCCGCCTCCGAGATCGCGGCCTATGCGCGCGAGTTCGGTCTGGACCGCCCGTTGTGGGAGCAGTACAGCCGCTACCTGTGGGGCCTGCTGCAGGGGGACTTCGGTGTCTCCATCTACACCCGCCGGCCGGTGATCGAGGACCTGCGCGCCTACCTGCCGGCCACCCTGGAGCTGGTGCTGGCGGCGATGACGCTGGCGGTGGTCATTGGCGTGCCCATGGGACTGTGGGCCGCGGTGCAGCGTGACCGCTGGCCCGACTATCTGTCGCGGGTGCTCGCCCTGGGTGCGATCTCGATGCCGCGCTTTTTCCTCGGCCTGCTGCTGCAACTCGGTCTTGCCATGGCTCTGGGCTGGCTGCCCCTGGGCGGCCGCTTTCCGATCACCGAGGAACTGCCCCTTCGCATCACCGGCTTCCTCACGGTGGATGCCCTGCTGGCAGGCAACGTCTCCGCCTTCTGGGTCGCGTGCCAGCACCTGCTGATGCCCGCCCTGGCCATGTCGCTCTCGCCCCTGGCCACCATCATGCGCATGATGCGTGGCTCCACCCTCGAGGTGCTGCAACAGGACTATGTGCTCACCGAACGCGCCCTGGGCCTGCCGCAGCGCCTCATCGTGACCAAGTACGTGGCCCGCAATGCCTTCTCGGCCACCCTCACGGTGATCGGTCTCTACTTTGGCTGGCTCCTGGGCGGCACGGTGCTGGTGGAGACGGTGTTCGACTGGCCGGGCCTGGGCCTTTACGCCACGAAGGCGGTGGTCACCCAGGACTTCATGCCCATCATCGGCGTCACGCTGGTGATTGGCACCCTGTTCGTTCTGGTCAACCTGGGGGTGGACCTGCTGTACGGCCTCCTCAATCCGAAGGTGCGCCCGGCATGAGCGCCGAAACATCTTCCGCGACGGCCACCCCCCGGCCCCGCAGCGCCAGCCGGGAGGCCTGGCGGCGCGGCCTGTACCGCTTCGCGCAAAGCCGCCTGTCGGTGCTGGGCCTGGCGATCGTGGCCCTGCTGGTGCTGATGGCGCTGGCCGGCCCCTGGCTGGCCCCCTTTCCCGAGCATCTCGAGGGCGCGGTCAGCACCGCGGCCCGTTTCCAGGCGCCGTCGGCGCAGCACTGGTTCGGCACCAACGAGATGGGCCAGGACGTGTTCTCCCTGGTGATGGGGGGCGCGCGGGTGTCGGTGCTGGCGGGACTGGCGGTGGTGCTCCTCGGGGCCCTGACCGGCACCCTGGTGGGCGGCATCGCCGGCTTCGCCGGCGGCTGGACCGACGACCTGCTGATGCGCCTGTCCGACCTCAAGCTCACCATTCCCGGCCTGGTCCTCGCGATGGCGGTGGCCGCCGCGCTCGGCCCGGGCATCTTCAACATGGTGGTGGCCATCGCCCTGTCCTGGTGGCCGGGCTACGCCCGTCTGGTGCGCGGCGAGGTCATCGCCAGGAAGGAAGACCTGTACGTCACGGCGGCCCGCGCGATCGGCGCCCGTCCCGCGCGGCTGCTGCTGGTGCACATCCTGCCCAATGTGATGACGCCGGTCATCGTGAAGATGTCGCTCGACATGGGCTTTGCCATCCTCACTGTGGCCTCGCTGGGCTTCATCGGCATCGGCGTCAAGCCGCCCACGCCGGAGTGGGGCTCGCTGCTGTCGGTGGCGCGTGGCTACATGCCGGACTTCTGGTGGACGGCGATCTTCCCCGGGCTGGCCATTTTCCTGGCCGTGTTCGGCTTCAACCTGCTGGGCGACGGTCTGCGCGACGTGTTCGACCCGCGCTCGCGCCGCTGAGAGACCATGAGCGCTCCCCTTCTCGAGATCCGTGACCTGCATCTGTGGATGCGAAGCTTCGAGGGCGAGGCCCATGTGCTCCAGGGCGTGAACCTGCGGGTGGGCCACGGCGAGGTCTGGGGCGTGGTCGGCGAGACCGGCTGCGGCAAGTCGCTCACCGGGCTCTCGATCTCGCGCCTGGTGCCTTCGCCACCGGCGCGCTACGGGCAGGGGCAGATCCTGTTCGACGGCCAGGACCTGCTGCGGATGTCCGAAGCGCAGGTGCGGCCGCTGCGCGGTGGCCGCATCGGCATGATCTTCCAGGACCCGACGACCAACCTCAATCCGCTGTTTCGCATCAGCGAACAGCTGGTCGACGTGGCCCTGGCGGCTGCGGCCTGGCGGCCCGAGCTTCTGGGTGTTCCGCCCGGCGCCAGCGCGCGCGAGAAGCGCCGCGCTGCGCGCGCCCTGGCGCTGGAGATGCTCGAGCGGGTGCGCATTCCCGAGGCCGCCCGGCGACTGGACGACTTTCCGCACCAGTTCTCCGGCGGCATGCGCCAGCGGGTGCTGATCGCGATGGCGCTGATCGGCCGGCCGCAGCTGCTGATCGCCGACGAGCCCACCACCGCACTGGACGTGTCGGTGCAGGCGCAGGTGCTCGCCTTGCTGCGGGAGATGGTGCGCGACTTCCGCATGACGGTGCTGCTGATCACGCACAACCTGGGCGTGGTCGCCCAGACCTGCTCGCACGTGGCGGTGATGTACGCCGGCAGCGTGGTCGAACGCGGCCCGGTGGATCAGGTCCTGCGCCGGCCCGCGCATCCCTACACGCGTGCGCTGCTGGCGGCCATTCCCCGGCGTGAGATGGCGCGCGGCTCGCTGGAGGGAATTGCGGGCGCCGTGCCGGACCTGATCCATCCCCCGCCGGGTTGCCGCTTCGCCCCGCGCTGCGCGCGCGCGCAGGACGATTGCCGGCGCCAGGTGCCAGGCCTCCTGCCCGTGTTGCCTGCTGCGGGCGAATCGTCCGGCCACGAGGTGGCCTGCTTCCATGCCGAGACGGCGGGGGCTGCATGCTGAAGATCGAAGGTGTCGGCAAGACCTACCCGGGCCAGCGACAGGGCTGGCGCCGCAGCGCGCCGGTCCAGGCCCTCCAGGACGTGAGCCTGGAGATCACCCGGGGTGAGAGCTTCGGCCTGGTCGGTGAATCGGGCTCGGGCAAGAGCACGCTGGCGCGCTGCATCCTCCAGCTCGAGCCGGTCAGCGCCGGCCGCATCCTCTTCGAGGGGGAGGACCTGTCGCGCCTGTCCCCGGCCGCGATGCGCCGGGCGCGGGCCCGCATCCAGATGGTGTTCCAGGATCCGCAGGCCAGCCTCAACCCGCGCATGTCGATCCACGACATCGTGACCGAGCCACTGGTGATCCACCGCGAGGTGATGGGCCTGGACGCCCGTCAACGCACGGAGCGGGCGTTGGAGCTGTTGCAGCTGGTGGGGCTGGGCGAGCAGCACCTGTTTCGCAAGCCGCATGAATTTTCGGGCGGCCAGCGCCAGCGCATCGGCATCGCCCGGGCCCTGGCGACCTCGCCCTCGATGCTGCTGCTGGACGAGCCGACCTCGGCACTCGATGTGTCGGTCCAGGCCCAGGTGCTCAATCTCCTGCACGAGCTGCAGCAGCGGCTCTCGCTGACCTACCTGTTCATCAGCCACGACCTGGCCGTGATCCGCTACATGTGCGACCGGGTCGCCCTGATTCACCACGGCCGGCTGGTCGAGCGGGGCGACTGCCAGCAGGTCTTCGATGCGCCGCAAAGCGAGTACGCGCGCCAGTTGCTGGCGGCGGTTCCCTCGCTGGAGGATGTCGGCGTGGAGTCTCCGGCGCCTGGCGCCGCAGGCCCGGGCGGGGGACGGGCCCCGGCATGAAGCGCATCGCCGTCGGCGGCATGCGGCACGAGACCAACACCTTCGCCCCGACCCCCGCCGACTACGACGCCTTCTCGGTGCTCTCGGCCGAACCCAGCCCGCTCGAGGGCGAGGCCCTGCTCACGCGACTGCGGGGCGCCAACATCCCGGTCCAGGGCGCGCTCGACCGCCTGCAGGCGCTGGGCCACGCCTGTGTCCCGCTCGTCTGGGCCGCCGCGTCTCCCGCGGCCCACGTGACCGAGGACGCGTTCGAGCGGATCATCGGCCGGCTGGTGCAGCGCCTGCGCGAGGCCGGCCCTGTGGACGGCGTGCTGCTGGACCTGCACGGCGCGATGGTCTGCACGCACCTGGACGACGGCGAGGGCGAGATCCTGCGGCGGGTCCGTGCGGTGGTGGGGCCGCATGTCCCGATTGCAGTCAGCCTGGACCTGCACGCCAACGTGACCCGGCAGATGTTCGCGCTGGCCGATGCGATCACCGTCTTTCGCACCTATCCGCATGTGGACTCGGCAAGGACTGGCGAGCGCGCCGCCGATCTGCTGCACGCCATGGTCGCCAGCGGGCAGCGGCCGCACAAGGCCTTCGCCTCCTTCGACTACCTCACCTCACTGCCTTCCCAGTGCACGACCGTGGCTCCGGCCCGTGACCTGTACCAGCGTCTCGAGGCGCTGCAGGCACGCAGCGGCGTCTCGCTCGATTTCGCCATGGGCTTTGCCATGGCCGACATCGCCGAGTGCGGCATGTCCCTCGTGGCCTATGGCCCCGACCCCGGCGCCACCCAGGCGGCCCTGGCCGAGATGGCGGACGCCATTCGCGCTGCCGAGCCGGAGTTCGCGGCCGAGGCCCTGGCGCCCGAGGACGCCGTGCGGCGCGCGATGGCGCGCGGCCGGCCGGGCGCGCCGGTGGTCCTGGCCGACACCCAGGACAACCCCGGCGCCGGGGGGGACGGCAACACCACCGGCTTGCTGCGCGCGTTGATCGACGCGGCCGCGGCCGATGCGGTGCTGGCCCTCCTGATCGATGCCGAGGCTGCCGTTCAGGCGCATGCGCTGGGCGAGGGCAGGAGGGGCCTGTTTCGCCTCGGCGCGTCGGCGGACCGGGTCGGCGGTGGCCCGGTCGAGGGCGAGTTCGAAGTCGAGCGCCTCGGGGACGGCGACATCCTTTGCACCGGCCCGATGTTCGCGGGCTGGCACTTGCAGCTGGGCCACATGGCCTGCCTGCGTCATGTCGCCACCGGCGTGCGGGTGGTGCTGGCCAGTCGCAAGTTCCAGGCGGCCGACCAGGCGCTGCTGCGGTGCGTGGGCGTGGAGCCGGCCCGGCATCCGGTGCTGGCGCTCAAGAGCTCGGTGCATTTCCGCAATGACTTCGAGGCGCTCGCCCGCGAGGTGATCATCGTCAAGAGCCCCGGGCCCTGCACCCTGGACCCGGCCGATCTCACCTGGCGCCGCCTGCGCCCCGGCGTGCGGCTGGGGCCGCTGGGGCCGGTCCACCGCGCGGCGTGAGCCGCGGGCCTTCGGTCTCGGCCCTGAGCCCTCAGCCGAGGTCCAGCAGGCCCTGCAGCGCCGGGCTCGCGCGGTGCGCGATGACCTGCTCGCCGATCACCGACGGCGACAGCTGGAACACCCGCTCCACCACCCGCGCGTAGACCGCCGCCACGTCGATGGTGGCGGGCAGGTCGCGGCCCTCGAACAGCTGCGGCTTGCGCAGCCCCTGCCACTGGGCGTAGACACGCGACTGCCGCACCAGCCCACCCGCCAGCAGGCAACAGGTGCCCACGCCGTGGTCGGTGCCGGTGGTGCCGTTCTCGGCGGCGGTGCGGCCGAACTCGGTCACCGTGACCACCAGCGACTGCGACCACAGCCGCCCCATGCCGGCCTTGAAGGCGGCCACCACCCGGTCGAGCGCAGCCAGTTGCTCGGCGTGGCTGCCGGTGTCCGCGCCCTGGCTGGCGTGGGTGTCGAAGCCGTGGGTGAAGTCGATCAGGCCCAGGCGCGGCCCCTGCGGCGCGCGCATCTCCTCGGCGGCCAGGCGTCCGAGCTCGGGCAGCGAGCGCGCGGTGGCGAAGTCGGGCCGCAGGCTGGGCATCTGCCGCTGGCGCAGGGCCTCGGCCTGGATGACCTCGGCCAGGGGCGCGAGCTGCGGATCGCGCGCCCACAGCTGCGGCAGTGCCTGGGCCACTGGCGGCGTTGGAATCGGCATCCAGTTCGGAAACTGCGTCGAGGCCTGGGGGTTGCCACGCAGGATCAGCGGCATGGGAATCGAGATGGACACGCCGCCGCCGACCTGCGCCCGCTGCATCGCCCGTCCCAGCCAGCCGGTGGCCGAGGTGTAGGGCTTGGCCATGCCCGATTGCATCAGGTCCTGGCCCTCGAAATGCGAGCGGCCGGTATAGCCGAAGCCGGTGCCGTGGACGATGGCGAGCTGGCCCTCGGTCCAGAGCTGGTGCAGCTGCGGCATCGCCGGATGCAGGGCGAAGGATCCGTCCAGCCGCAGGCCATTGCGGACCGCAATAGTCGGGCGGATCGCCTCGTAGTCGGCGTCGCCCACCGGTGGCACCGCGGTGAGCCCGTCCATCCCGCCCCGCAGCATGACCACCAGCAGGCGCGGCGCGTCGGTGTCGGCGCTGGCCCAGGCCGAAGGCGCCGCAGCCGTGTGCAGGGCGGCGAAGCCGCTGGCGGAGCGCAGGAAGTGGCGTCGGTCCATGGTCTCAGGCCCAGAGCAGGGAGGGGCTCACGTGGAGCAGGGTGTTGGCGCTGGCGAGGTCGCGCCGCGCCAGGGCGCCGCGAATCCAGGCCTGCTCGGGGCTGCCCTCGGCCAGGTGGCGCGCGGCCTGCACCTCGAGCATGCGCGCCATCGCCTCGGGGCTGCGCCCCAGGTCCCGGGACAGCAGGCCGGCAAAGCGCAGGCGCCGGTCCATCAGCTCCTTCGAGATCCAGTCGGCGGAACGGATCGGCCAGCCATTGGGCTGCGGGCAGCGAGGCAGGGGCTGGCCCAGGTCGCCGAGCAGGTAGTGGGTCTTGATGCCGCCGCGGTCGTCCAGCGGCAGGGCCCGCGGCAGCTCGGCGCCGGTGAGGGTCAGGCATTGCAGCAGCCAGGCCTCCGGCGTGCCGAGCTTGCGGGTGGTTTCGAGGTGGGCCCAGGCCATCTCCAGCACCGCCTGGTGCACCGAGGGCAGGTGGCCGCGGCTTCGCACGAAGGCCTGTTCGACATGGGCCAGGGCCTGCGCCGGCGGCTCGTCGTCGATGAAGGCCACGCACAGCTTGCGCGCGAGGTGGCGCGCGGTGGCGGGGTGCTGTGCCAGGTCGGTGATCAGGTCCTCGAGCTTGCTTTCCTGCCGGGCGAAAGCGTCGTAGGTCTTGCCCATGACCATCTGCGCGCCGGGCTCGTGGAAGTTGAAGTCGAAATAGGTGCCCAGGGGAATGCCGGGCCTGCGGGACCGGCCCGGCTTCATGTCGCGCCAGCCGGTGAGGATGCGGGTCGTGGCCTCGACATCCTGCTGCGTGTAGCCGGCCGCCGGGCTCAGGGAGAACAGCTCCAGCAGCTCGCGGCCCAGGTTCTCGTTGATGCTGTTGCGGGTCCGTCCTTCGCGCGCCGCGCGCGAGTGCGGGCCGGTGTTCTGGTTGTTGTCCAGATAGACCAGCATGCCCGGGTGCACCGTCGCGTGCCAGAGCAGGTCGCGGAAGCTGCCCGTCATCTTCGCCCGCAGCGAGCGCTGGAAGGGGCCGACCAGGGTGTCGTTGTTCTGGTTGCCGGGCGCCACCATGAAGTGGTTGGTCCAGAAATGCCAGAAGCGCTCGAACACCGGGGCCTCGCCATGCAGCGCGGTGCTGGCTCGGGCCTGCACCTCCTTCCAGTGCTCGAGCCTTTGGTAGGGAATCTCGACGTCGCGGCGGCGCTCCTGCAGGAACTGCTCGCGGGGCAGGCTGCGGCCCTTGGCGAAGGAGGCGCGCTCGGCCTCCTGGTGCCGCTGGAAGGCGGTCATCACCTCGTCCATCTCCCACAGCAGGCGCATGCCCTCGGGCAGGTCGGCGCGGCGGCTGCCGTCTTGCTCGAGGATGTCGATCGGCGGCACCCGCTGCAGCTGCGCCAGCGCCCAGCCCACCGGGTCGGCGGGCGGCGCCGCCTCGGCGGGCAGGCCGAAGGCGACCCGCCGGGTGAAGCGGTGCGCGAGCGAGGGGGCGGCGGACGTCATGGGAAGCGGGAGGAACAAGCCCGGGGGCCTTGCCGACCTTGTAGCACGGCAGGGTCTCCCGTCGCCAGGGGAACTCCCCCTGCCCCTTCCCTCAGAAGCTCAC
>JACCDQ010325750.1_pt1 | contig 17491 bp, 16 predicted proteins | sample 7446031 | NCBI WGS metagenome assembly JACCDQ01 (sample SAMN15323442, study PRJNA562643) | freshwater metagenome | isolation source: river surface water | place: USA:Blue River Watershed | collected 2017-08-17
CCTTCGGCTAAGCGTCAGGTAGATGTACAAGCCAATACGGCTATTTTAACTGAATTGGTGAAACAAACCGAACTAGCTAAAGTAACGCTTCGCAAAGAAACGCCTTTGATTCAAGTGATCGATCGTCCTATTTTGCCCTTGCCCAAAGAACGATTTGGAAAGGCGAAAGGAATTGTATTAGGAGGATTGTTAGCGGGGTTTTTGACTGTTTTGGTGTTGATTGTTCGTCGTGTGTTGCGAGAACTAGTTTGATTTATGATATACGAGGTACGATATTGGATATACGATATTAGATGTACGATTTACGAAGTACTGTAAAGGACGCGGATAGGAGAAATTAGAGAAATTAGAGAAATTTTAGTTTACGATAGTAGGTATTAGATTTACGGAATTCAAAAATGTACCGATTTATAACTTTGAATGTTGAAAAACGAATATTCAATTTTGAATTATACAAAAAATTGAATACACGACTAGCTTATCACATTTTGTGATAACTTTCACAACTAAAAGTTTCTATTTAATGAAACTTTAGCTATATTTGTTCCCAATAATAAAAAAAGATGAAGCCCCTATTTGAAATACTTTTTTTAGAAGACGCATTTGAATTTTTGAAGCAATTGGATCGAAAGCATTACGAGAAAGTGCTGTACAATATCCGTCGTGCACAAAATGAAACCAATTCTGATTTATTTAAGAAATTAACTAATGATATTTGGGAATTTAGAACCTTGTATCAAGGATTACAATACAGACTTCTTGCTTTTTGGGACAAAACATCATCAACAGATACTGTAGTAATTGCTACACATGGGTTCCTAAAAAAACAAAGTAAAGTCCCTGACAAAGAAATTCAGAAAGCCATTCAATTGAAGCTTCATTATTTTGAAGAAAAACAAGTTGTAAAAAAGAAAAAATGAAAACATATACTTTAGATCAAGTACAAGACGAACTTATCGGTAAGATAGGTACTGTATCGCGTGATATTTTTGAGTATGAACTTCAGATGGACTTAATTGGCAAGGCGATCAAGCAGACTCGAAAAGAAAGAAATTTAACTCAGGAAGAGCTTGGAAAGTTAATTGGAGTACAGAAAGCTCAGATATCTAGGATTGAAAATAATGCGAGTAATGTCACTATAGATACCTTATTGCGAGTTTTTACTGCATTAAAGGCAACGGTTAAATTACAGATTGAATTACCCAATTTAAATATTAATGTGGGATAATTTAAGATTCCGATGCTTTGGGACGATTTGAAAATGTATCAATTTGAAAATGTACCAAGTCGTTTAAGTATGACTACACGTTGCCCTCTTGAGAGGGGTTAGGGGTGTGTTTTAAGATTTACGATAGTAGATATACGATATACGAAGTACGATGTTGGATATACGATTTACGAAGTACTGTAAAGGAACGCGGATAGGAAAAATTAGAGAAATTTGTAAAATTTTAATTTAGTTAATTAATTTACGGTAGTAGATATACAATATACAAAGTATGAAATTTGAAAATGTACTAATTTGAAAATGTACCAGTCGTTTAAGTATGACTACACGTTCCCCTCTTGAAATCGAAGTTTCAACGATTCCAAAAAATAATATTAAAGAGAGTTAGAGAGGCTAGTGGTGTGTTTTAAGATTTACGATAGTAGATATACGATTTACAGTATTGTATAGGAACGCGGATAAGAAAAATTAAAGAAATTAGAGAAATTTTAGTTGAGTTGCATAATTTACGATAGTAGATATACGATTTACGAGGTACAATATTAGATATACGAAGTTCAAATTACGAAAAACAAATTCAAAATTCCATATTGACTATAAATATTCTAATAGAGAGCTTAAGGCAAAAACTAACGGCTAATATAACAATTTAGTTAATTTTATGAAAGTTAAATTTGTTAGTATAAAGATAATTTATACAATTGTATTATTTCTATTTTTAATTGTACTTTTCTTAGGTATTTCAATATACGTTAACCGGATTCAAGTTTACCCAACAGAATTAGAAAAAAAGAAATTGGAATCCTTTTTTAACGACCAGAATCTTGAAGATGTAAAGGATATTATTACAGTACAAAATAAAGTAGAAACTGCTATACTACATGAGAATACTGGAGAAGAAAGACTCGATATTCTTAAAACATTTGCATTAAGAGGGGGGCAATGTTTTGATCGGTCGTTATTGCTTCAAAAGTATTTTGTTTTAAAGGGATTTAGAATTAGACCCGTTTATTTGTTCTGGCGAACTGATGGGACCACTTCAATATTTGATTTTTTTAAAAAAGATATCAATAGTCATAACGTATTTGAAATTTATTTTCAAAACAAATGGTATTTGATTAGAACAAATCATAAGATGGATCATTTAGAGTCCTTAGATCACTATTTGAATTTTGGAGAAGTTGTGCCACCACATACCCGCTACATAAGGTATCTTAATAACAGGAATGGGAAGTTCTTATATCCAAACTATTTGCCAGATATTTATTTTTTTTAATTGTTATTATTATATATGAAAATATTAATCACAGGCGGAGCTGGATTTATTGGCTCTAATTTAACAGAATATTTCCTGAACAAAGATTACAAAGTAGTCTGTTTAGACAATTTTGCTACAGGTCATCGTCACAATATAAAAGGGTTTCTTACAAATCCAAATTATACTTTACTAGAGGGAGATATTCGTAATTTGAAAGATTGTCAAGAGGCAGTAAATGGATTAGACTATGTATTACATCAAGCCGCTTTAGGATCTGTTCCTCGTTCCATTAATGATCCCATAACAACCAATGAGGTCAATATATCTGGTTTTTTGAATATGCTAACTGCAGCTCGTGATGCTAAAGTGAAACGATTTGTTTACGCGGCTAGTTCATCCACTTATGGTGATTCTGAAAGTTTGCCAAAAGTTGAAGAAGTGATAGGTAAACCTTTATCACCTTATGCCATAACTAAATATGTTAATGAATTGTATGCTGAAATATTCAGTAAAACCTATGGTATAGAAACGATTGGATTACGCTACTTCAATGTTTTTGGGCGTAGACAAGATCCACATGGCGCTTATGCGGCGGTTATTCCATTATTTGTCAAACAATTGATGAAACACGAATCTCCTGTAATTAATGGCGATGGAAATTACTCTAGAGATTTTACGTATATTGATAATGTCATTCAAATGAATGAATTAGCCATGTTAACAAACAATCCTGAAGCAGTAAATACAGTTTATAATACAGCTTATGGTGATAGAACAACGCTTACTCAATTAGTACAATTATTGAAAGATAATTTAGCTGTTTTTGATTCCAAAATTGCCGAAGTCCAAGTAATTCATGGACCTAATCGAGCAGGGGATATCCCTCATTCATTAGCTAGCATTGAAAAAGCAAAAAGTAAGTTAGGATATACCCCTCAATTTTCTATAGAAACTGGAATCAAAGAGGCCGTTTCATGGTACTTTAATAATTTATAATAACATTAACCATATTTCATGATTAAAATAGCAGTCATCGGATTGGGTTATGTGGGTTTACCACTTGCTCGATTATTCGCTACAAAATATAAAGTAGTTGGATTTGATATTAACACCACTCGGATTGAAGAATTACGTAATGGACATGATGGAACCCTAGAAGTTGAAGATGAAGTTTTACAAGCCGTGTTATTAAAGAATAATAGTGAAGGAAAAGGGCTTTTTTGTTCTCATGAATTGAATGATATAAAAGATTGTAATTATTATATAGTTACAGTACCTACTCCAGTAGATAAAAACAACCGACCTGATTTAACCCCTTTGTATAAGGCAAGTGAAACGGTAGGTATAGTTTTAAAGAAAGGCGATGTTGTTATTTATGAATCTACCGTCTATCCTGGGGCTACCGAAGAAGAATGTATTCCTGTTTTAGAAAAAATTTCAGGGTTACAATTTAATGTAGACTTTTTTGCAGGGTACTCTCCGGAGCGTATCAATCCAGGTGATAAAGAACATACCGTAGAAAAAATACTTAAAGTAACCTCGGGTTCAACCCCCGAAATAGGACAGCAGGTAGATGTACTCTACAAAAGTGTCATTGTTGCAGGGACACATTTGGCGCCCAGTATCAAAGTAGCGGAGGCAGCTAAAGTAATTGAAAACTCGCAGCGCGATATTAATATTGCTTTTGTGAACGAGTTGGCTAAAATATTCAATTTAATGAATATAGATACCCATGCCGTTTTGGAAGCAGCGGGAACTAAGTGGAATTTTCTACCCTTTAAACCGGGTTTAGTTGGCGGTCATTGCATAGGAGTTGATCCTTATTATTTGGCACAAAAAGCACAAGAATTAGGTTATCATCCTGAAATTATTTTAGCAGGTCGCCGATTAAATGATAGTATGGGAGAATATGTGGCTTCTCAAGTGGTTAAGTTAATGATCAAAAAAGGAATTACAGTTAACGGTGCTTCTTTGTTAATGCTTGGAATAACTTTTAAAGAAAATTGCCCAGATGTGCGTAATACCAAGATTGTAGATGTAGTGAGAGCTTTAGAAGATTACGGAATAAAGGTTACGATTTTTGATCCTTTAGCCAATCCTGATGAGGTACAACATGAATACAATTTAACTTGTCATACTGAACTTGTTTCAGAATCTCAATTTGATGCTATTATTTTAGGGGTAGCACATGCTCATTTTAAAGATTTGAATTTCAATCAATTTCAAAAAGATACTTCTATTTTGTATGATGTAAAAGGGACTTTAGTAAATTATGTAGATGGTAAATTATAATAAAAAAAATAATTGAAAAAGAAATCTATATTACTTTTTTTTATAAGATTACTCAAACTCTTTCTGAGTTTAATAAGTGTTTCTCTAACTGCTCATTTTTTTGGTGTAAGCATAGAAAAAGACACTTGGTTACTTTCAATATCAATAATTATTTTTATTGATTTAGCAATATGGGGTCCTGTAAACGAAACCTTCAGAACAAAATTTATATATTTAAAAAAACAGGAAGGTGAATTAAAAGCATTAAATAAGGTCAAATCACTTTTATTTTTTATTACTTTAATTTCAATTGTAATTGTAATAAATTTAGTATTATTTCCAGAAATAGTTATTAATATTTTTTCGTCATCATATAGTGAGACACAAAGAGTTGAGCTTACAAAAATGATCAAAATTGTTGCGCCTGTTTTGCTTTTCACACAATTGTCAGCAATATTAACGAGTATTTTAAATGCATATGATTCCTTTATAACACCTGAAATTTCAGCAATTGCAACTGCAATTGTAAATATTATTGTAATATTAATTTTTGCCCCTTATGTTGGTATTTATTCTTTAGTTATTTCATATTATTTAAGTTATGTTTTATTATTATTACTTTTATTTAGACAAATTAGCAAACTTAATATCAATTTTTATTTAAGTAATAAAGAAATAAATTTTAGAGATTTTAAACTTTTTTTTGTTTTCGCTTTGCCTTTTTTTTTTCCTTACTTTTTTGGACAAATTTCAACTATTATAGAAAAGTTATTAGTTAGCTCAATTGGTATCGGTAATTTATCATTAATCGATTACTCAAGAAAATTCTCAGATATACTGAATAATGTTTTAACTAGTGTTTTGGTAACTATTTTAGTTCCAATTTTATCACAAAATTTTATTGAAAAAGAGAAAAAACTTTTCGTAAATAATTTTTTCCAAATTTTTCAATTGGGTATGATTTTTTTATCTTTTATCATACCTTTTTTTGTTTTAAACTCTAAAATAATTGTAAATATTTTTTTTGATATGGGAAAGATTGATACAATTAGATTATTAGAAATATCTAATTTAACGGTTTTTTACGGATTAACTTCATTTTCGATTTTTTTTTATCTCGTATTTGGTATGGCTTTGATGACCTCTAATAATCGAAAAAAGTATGCTTTTTGGGGAATAGTAGCTCAAGTTTTGTCAATTTTAATGAATTATAGTTTAATTGATTATTATGGCATTTACATATTTCCTATTTCACTTTTTACTTCTCACTTATTTGTTGGTGTAATAATGTGTATTAGTTTTCCATTCAAAACAAAGAGCTTTTATTTCACAATAACAAAATATTTATTTTTATTTGTGGTTATTGTTGTTTTATCAATAATTGCAAATAATTTAATTGAAAACAGTTTAAATCCATTTATTCAATTTTTCATAACTTCTTTTTTAATTTTGGTTTTAATTTTATTATTATTATTATTATTTAATCTAGAAGAGAAAAGAATAATAACAAATTATTTGCAAAAAAATAATGAATAGGTTTTTAACTCTTTTTCCGAAATTAGAGAATATTCATTTAGTTAAAGATGTTGGTATGATACCATATCATTTGTGTAATCATTATGGATACTATTCAGGTATCGCTTCATTTAAAAATGGAGACTATAATTATCTTGAAACTGAAACAATTGGTTTAAAACAGTACTTTATTAAACGAAATTTTAAGAATGACAATTTAAATATTTATTGGTTTATTTTAACAAATTTCTGGAAATGGGATATCTTACAATGTTATCATATTTCAAGACAAAGTATTATTTATTTGTATTTATTTAAATTTTTGAAAACCATTACTTTTTCATCTTCGATTGTATATTTAAAATTTGACTCGAATGATTTGATAAAGGAAAAAAAATTAAATAAATTTTACATTTATGTTTTAAGTAAAATTAACATACTTAGTGTTGAGTCCAAAAATCTTTGTGAATTTTATAATTCTGTAAAGCTACTAAATGGTAAAGTTGAGCTTATTCCTAATGGATTTAAATTTGAAACAAGTCAAAAAATTTATTTTAATGACAAAGAAGATTTATTTTTAACAGTAGGAAGAATTGGTCATCCGGAGAAAAATAATAAAGTATTATTAGAATCATTTGTTGAATTTTCAAAGATAAATTCGAACTGGAAATTAGAATTAGTGGGGCCTATTGAAAAAGATTTTAAAATATATATTGATAATTACTTTAAAAAACACCCATATTTAGTTTCAAGAGTAAAATTTACTGGTAATATAGAAGATAGAATTAAATTACAAAGCAAATTTAATTCAGCTAAAATCTTTATTTTAACTTCTCCTATAGAAGGGTTTCCTTTAGTTTATTTAGAGGCAATTAGGTCAGGTTGTTCAATTATTTCTCCTAGATTTTCATCTGCATTAGATATTACAAATAAAGGTTTATTTGGTGAGTTATATGACATAAACGATTTTTCATGTTTAACAGAACTGATGTTAAAACTTAGTTCAAATCATTTTTTATTAGAACAAAATTGCGATTTAATTCAAAATTACGCATTTGAAAATTTTACTTGGACAAAAATATGTAACGAAATAGACTTAATTATTAAATCTAAACTTTTGAAAATAAACTAGATGAATAGTTACAAACTTGCAATAATTATTCCAGCCTATAAATCATTTTATCTAGAGCAAACATTACTGTCTTTTGAGAAGCAATCAAATAAAAATTTTATTATTTATATTGGAGATGATAATAGTCCAGAGGATATTGCATCTATTGCAGTAAAATTTAAAGATAAACTTACTATTAAGTATCACAAATTTGAAGAGAATTTAGGAGGATTATCGCTTACTAAGCATTGGGAAAGATGTATTGATTTAAGTCATGAAGATTGGATATGGTTATTTTCGGATGATGATCTTGTTGATGATAATTGTGTAGAAAAATTTTATCAAACATTTGATAATGTTTCGCAATTATATAAATTTCAAACCAATATCATAAACTCAAATAATGACTTTATTTATAAAAGATATGATAATAAAAATATTTATTCAGAATATATTTTAAGTTCAGATTTTATAAATAACAGAGTTAATTGTACTGGTTTTAGAAGCTTTGCTGTTGAATATGTGTTTTCTCGAAAATTGTATAATAAATATAAATTTATTGAGTTCCCATTGGCTTGGGCTTCTGATGATGCTACATGGTTTCGTTATTCATTAGAAAGCGGCAAAATTAAATGCATCCCAGCATATGTAAGTTGGAGAGCCAGTAATTTAAACATCTCTACTTCACGAAAAAATATAGAAACAAATCAGAAAAAAGTTGAAGCTAGTTTTCAGTATTGTAAGTGGTTAAAAAATACGGCTTCAAAAAACAAAATTATAATTTTTGATGCCGATATATTATTTTGGTTTTCAATCCAAATTGCATCAATTGAATATAAATTAGATTTTAAGAGATATAAAGAATTCATTGAACAATTAGGTTTAGAAGTTAAAGATTGGGTTAAAATCAAGTATTTTTTAATAATTAAATATTATCATATCAGGAATAGATTTTAATAATGGCTAATAAAAATAAAATTGTAGTATTTGAACCTAATATGAATTCATTTCCTCATTCTGAGATTAATGCGGGGTTTTTATCTTTATTGGAATTAGTTTACCAGAACGAAAAATTATGCTTTATAGCTGATAAAAATCATTATAATGCTGTACAGGAAATTAGACAATTTAAACTATGGCACTATAAGCCCACAAAGGTTTTTTCTTACGAGCCTAAGTTTTTCTTGTTTAATGATTTTATCCTAATAGTTAAAATATTTAGATTGTTAGTGAGTATAAAAAAAACAGATACGCTTTATTTGTTAGGAATAATGCCTATAGCACATATTTTTATTTCTGGTTTAAATACCATTTTGAAAAGAAATATAGTAATTTGTTTGCATGGGCAAATGGAAGCCTATTTAGAAAACACTAAGATTGGAATGTCTAAATACTATTATAGACTTTCAAAATTTGTATTTAAAAGAAATGACGCTATTGATTATCTTATTTTTGGAGAATCTATTAAAAATAATCTTTTCCACCTTTTCAACACAAATAAAAGATTGATAGTGATTGACCAACCCTATCTTCATAAAGAAATAGAAAATGAAGACATCTGGTATAATAAGAATGAATATACCTTAGGAATTTTGGGTCGTTTTGATCATTCAAAAAACATAAAAGAGTTTTTTGCTTTTGTGGATTATTTAGAACAGGAAATCTTAGAGAAAAAAATAAGAATAAAAACAATAGGGAAAGTAAATTGCGATATTCCTGATAAATATTCAGGTTTAATTAGTTTTTATACTAGAACGCTCACAAAAGAAGAATTTGAAAAAGAAGTGTTGCAATTGGATTTTGTAATTTCATTTACAGATGAAGATTATTATAGAGCAACACCAAGTGGTGTTTTTTTTGATTGTATTAAATGGGAACTTCCAATGTTGAGTTTGAATAATGATTTTATTCAGTATTATTTTACAAAATATGGTAATTTAGGAGAGGTTTTTAATACTACTTTTGAAATGATAGATTTTGTAAAAAATAAATTAATAAAATCTAATTATATTTTTGATCAGTTCGATATGTATAAAAAAAATCTTAAGATGGTAAAGCATCAGCTATCTGTAGAACAGTTGAAAGAACAATTTAGTAAACAACTATGATTCCTTATTTTATTGTTTTCTTTATTTGTTTGTTGTTTACTCTTACAGATTTTTCAACAAAGAGTAAAAATATTAAGACGCTATTAATTGTTGGCTATGGGGTGCTAATTGTCTTTTTTGCTGGATTACGCTGGGAAACTGGAACCGACTGGGAGAATTATGTATTTGCTTTTTATGTAATCAATAATAATAGTAATATAGGTAATTCTGGATATGAATTATTTTATGAAATTTTCGTTTTTTTATCGTCTATTATAATAAAAAAATACACATTTATTTTATTTACTACAGCTTCAACAATATATTTGTTAACGGTCTCTTCAGTAAAAAAATATTCACCATATCCACTATTTTCTTTATTATTATTATTAAGTTATAGTATCAATAGTTCTGGATTTGGCTATCGGCAAGACTTAGCTATTGCAATCACATTTTTTTCTTTATATTATATTATCAATAAAAAAGTTTATCACTTTATTACTTTAGTAATAGTAGCAACTTTATTTCACCAATCAGCTATAATTTTTTTACCAGCCTATTGGGTTGCTAAAATAAATTGGAATAGAAAAAAAACAATAATTTTCTTTTTTTTCCTAACATTCATATATTTTTTATCAAATAGTGTTTCCGATATAGCATCTATTTATAGTGATTCTGCTGCAATGAAAGTTTCTGCATATACAGAGCTTGATGAAGAACAAAAGACTATGGGTAAAGGAGATCCAATTGTTTTATTAATCCAAGGATTATCCAATCGATTCGTTTTATTTATTCCTGCCTTATTTTTATTTTATAAAAACAAAGAGAATGATATTTATAAGGTAATATTAAATTTATTTATTTTTGGGATTTCTCTGTATGTAATTTTTTCGCCTTTGGGCGCTGTTTTTTTAAGATTTACTAGATATTTTGATATTTTTCATATTATATTAATTCCTTTGGCTGTATATTTTTCAAAAGGATACACAAGATTTTTTCTTATTCTTTTTTACTTAATTTATTGTATAGTAAAATTTTCATTTGTTTTGATTAATGATCAAAATGTTTATGTACCCTATAAAACAATATTTTCATAAGTAATGAAAATTTTACAAGTCATAAACACCTTAGATACGGGTGGTGCTGAAAAGTTATTACTAGAAACAATTCCTTTGTTTAACAGAAAAGGAATTCAGATGGATGTGCTAGTTTTTGAAAGAAAAGAAGGTGTTTGTTTACATAAATTACTAGAATTAAATTGTTGCACTATTTATAGTTTAAATTCTAAATCACTTTATAGTCCTTTAAACGTTTTTAAAATTGTCAAGTATTTAAAAAGATATGACCTTTTACACGTACACCTATTTCCAGCACAATATTGGGTTATACTCGCAAAGATTATATCTTTTTCAAAAATAAAACTAGTTTTTACAGAACACAGTACATTTAATAGGAGGCGTCAAATCTTTTTTTTTAGATGGGTAGATAAGTTGATTTATAATAAGTACGATAAGATTATTTGCATATCTAATGGGGTGAAAAATGAACTTATTAATGTGTTTAAAATGCCATTAAATAGTTTGATAACCATTGAAAACGGCATAGATATAAATAAGTTTGAAAATGCTATTGAATTAAATAATTCAGATATTCACGAACTAATTTCAGATAATGATAAATTACTAGTTCAAGTGTCTAAATTTAGACCAGAAAAAGATCAAGCTACTGTAATTAAGTGTATGATACATCTACCAGAACATTTTAAATTACTATTAGTTGGTGAAGGTTCACTAATAAATGAAAGTAAAATGCTAGTAGATGAACTTGGTTTGAATAGTAGAGTCTTTTTTTTAGGTAATAGAAATGATGTAGAAAGAATTTTAAAAACAACTGATCTATCAATTCTAAGCTCACATTGGGAAGGATTTGGCTTGGTAGCAGTGGAAGGAATGGCAGCAGGTAAGCCTGTAATTGCATCAAATGTTGCAGGACTTTCAGAGGTTGTTGCAGGTGCGGGATTACTTTTTGAAAAAGGGAATTCATTAGAATTAGCTAATAAAATTAAATCCCTTTTGTTAGCTGATAATCTTGATGATTATTATAAAATTTCAAATAAATGTAAAATTCGTGCAAAACAATTTGATGTTAATATTATGATTGGTAAATCGGTCAGTTTGTATAACGATTTAGTTAATAATTGATTTATGAAAAATGGATATTTTGTTATTTCATTAGATTTTGAATTAATGTGGGGTGTTAGAGATACCCAAACAAAGGAATCATATGGAGAAAATATTTTAGGTGTTAAATCAGCTATATGTGAAATGCTAAAGATCTTTAATCGTTATGATATTAATGCCACATTTGCAATTGTTGGTTTTTTATTTCATAAATCGAAAGAAGAACTATTAAATAATATACCTGATTTAGTACCTAGTTATACAAATAAAAAATTATCGCCTTATTCATCAATTGAAACAGAAATTGGAAATGACGAAAAAGATGATCCGTACTTTTTTGGTTCAAGTAGTATTGCTGCTATTAGAAAATCTCCAAATCATGAAATAGCCACACATACCTATTGTCATTATTATTGTATGGAAGAGGGACAAAATAAAAAACAATTTGAACAAGATTTAAATAAAGCTTTTGAAGTTGGTCACGAAAAAGGTTTTTCTTTTAAAAGCATAGTATTTCCAAGAAATCAAACTAATATTGAATATTTAGAAATTTGTAAAAAGTATGGTATAGAATCTTATCGAGGCAATGAAAAAGGATTTATTTATAGCCCGAAAAGTTATGATAAAGAAACTAAATTAGTAAGAATATTACGTTTGTTAGATTCCTATTTTAATATAACAGGTTTTCATTGTTATGATATTCAAGATATTAAAAAATCTTTTCCATTTAATATTCCATCAAGCAGATTTTTAAGACCTTTTTCTAGAAAACTATTTTTCTTAGAAAAACTAAAGTTAATAAGGATTAAGAATGCAATGACTTATGCGGCTAAAAATAATTTGGTTTACCACTTGTGGTGGCATCCACATAATTTTGGGGTTAATCTAGAGCGGAATATTAATATGTTAAACGAAATTTTAACTCATTACGTATATCTTAATGGTAGATATAATTTTGAATCTGTTACAATGTTTGATTTGTCAAATAAATTGAAAAAAACAAAATGAAGATTGTTTTGTTAGTAGGAAAAAGTGAAAGCTCTATTTTCTTATACAATAAATTAAGTAAACAGTTTGTTCTAGATTTTGTCTTAATAGAAGAAAGAGTGTCAACTTTAAAATTAATTAGATCTAGAGCAAAAAGATTTGGGTTTATTAAGGTATTTAATCAACTTCTTTTCCAAACATTAATTGTCTTTTTGTTAAAATTATTTTCTAAATCAAGAATTAAACAAATACAAAAACAATTTGGATTGAAAAATAATGAAATTCCTTCGGAAAAGTTAATTAATGTTGATTCTGTAAATTGTGACGAATGTTTAAAAGTTTTAAAAAAAATTAAACCAGATTTGATAATAGTTAATGGAACCAGAATAATTAGCAAAAATATTTTAAATAATGTGCCTGCCTTATTTATTAATACACATGTTGGAATAACGCCAGAATACAGAGGGGTTCATGGCGCATATTGGGCTTTAGTAAATAATGATGCTGAAAACTGTGGAGTTACTGTACACAAAGTAGATGAAGGAATTGATACGGGTGATTTAATAAAGCAATCAAAAATTAATATTACTAATGATGATAACTTTGCTACATATCCTTATTTACAAATTGGAGTAGGGATTGAACTAATTGAAGATACTATTAATAGAATTAAAAACAACAATTTTGATTACTATAGAAAAGTAAATACGAAAAGTAATTTGTACACACATCCTACATTTACAGAATATTTATATAATTACTTTTTAAAAAATGTTAAATAGATAGTATGTGCGGAATTAATGGATTTATTGCACTAAACAATTCAACTAATCTTTCAGAACGATTAAATGCTATGAATAATTTAATTATTCATAGAGGACCTGACGCAGACGGAGAATTTTTGGCAAATGAAGAACCCTTTTCAATTGCTATGGGTATGCGCAGGTTATCAATTATTGATTTGAATACAGGTAATCAACCTATTTATTCAGAAGATCAATCTAAAGTAATTGTTTTTAATGGAGAAATATATAATTACAAGCTTTTGAAGGAGCAATTAATTAATCAAGGATGTATATTTAAAACCAACTCCGATACTGAAGTAATTTTGAAACTTTATGAAAAAGAAGGAGTACAATCTTTTGGTAAGTTAGACGGAATGTTTGCTTTTAGTATTTATGATAAAACGATTGGGAAGGTATATATAGCTCGAGATTTTTTTGGTGAGAAACCGTTGTATTATACTCAAACGGAAGAAGGTTTTATTTGGGGTTCCGAATTAAAATCGTTAGTAAAAATATTACCAAGTAAACCAGAAATTGACACAACTAGTTTGTCTTTGTATTTTCAATTGACCTATATTCCTGCTCCGTTTACTATTTATCAAGGGATATATAAATTGGAAGCCAATCATTATATTGAATTGGATTGCAATGAAAATTGGTGTTCAATTAATGAAATAGATAAACCACTAGCTAAATTTACAATTCAATCCAAAAAAGAAGCTACTAAAGTAACCCACGATTTAGTTCAAAAAAGTGTTTTTTCTAGGTCTATTTCAGATGTTCCTCTAGGTACCTTTTTGTCAGGAGGAGTAGATTCCTCGATAATTTCATTATGTCTTTCCCAACAACAAGAAAATAAAATTGACACTTTCTCAATTGGATTTGATAAAAAGTCATTTGATGAGTCAGATAAATCTCGTTTAGTCTCAAAGATGATTAATAGCAATCATCATGAATTCATTATTTCAGAAAAAGATTTAACAGTAAATATTGATGAAATTATTTCAAATTTTGATGAACCTTTTGCTGATTCTTCTGCATTAGCAACGTATTTGGTTTCCAAAAAAACTAAAAACTATGTAAAAGTAGCTTTGACTGGTGATGGTGGTGATGAGGTTTTTGGAGGGTATAACAAATACTATATAGGTAAATTAAATCAAAGATATACTAGTTTAATACCACAAAGTATACATCAAAGTGGTTTGCGTTTAGCGAATAAATTGTTAGCTACTAAAGACGATTCAAGAGGGCTTAAGTTTAAAGCGAATAGATTGCTCAAGTCTATAAATTATGATGGTGATTTTTATTACAATATAATTTCATTAGGATTCAATGAATCTGAGATAAAAACAATAGTAAAATCAGATAGTTTTCATCCTAATTCTTTAGACTATTATAAAAATAAAATAAATTCTAACAACAATTCAATAGCTAATTTTAGGTCAATTGATTTAAAATTGAGTTTGGAGGGAGATATGTTGGTCAAGGTAGATAGAACGAGTATGTTGGCTTCATTAGAATGTAGAGCTCCATTTTTGAACAAGGAACTCTGGGATTTTACCAATCAATTACCCGATTCATATCTTATAAATGGTTGGGATAAAAAACATATTCTTAAAGAAGCATTTAAAGATTATTTTCCAAAAGATTTTTTAAATAAATCAAAAAAAGGATTTGGAGTACCTGTTGGCGATTGGCTGCGATCTGAATTACAATCCGAATTGCTTTCATATATTGACAAATCATTTATTTTAAAACAAAATATTTTTCAATTTGATACAATTTCAAATCTGGTTCAAAATCACTTAAATTCAAAGATTGACAATACTTTTAGGATTTGGACATTCTATTGTTTTCAAAAATGGTATAAAAATAACTATGATAGTTAATGAATAGTAAAAGAATATTGTTTGTAACCAATGTAGATTGGTTTTTCATTTCTCATCGACTAGTAATAGCTGAAGAAGCATATAAGTTGGGTTATGATGTGTTTTTAGCAGCTGAAGACACAGGTAGGTCTCAAGAAATAATAGATAAAGGAATAAAATTTATCAATCTACCCTTTTCACGTTCAGGTATCAATCCAATTCAAGAATTTAAAACCTTGTTTAGTTTCTATAAAATTTATAATGATATTAAACCTCATATAGTGCATCATATAACTTTGAAGCCTGTAATTTATGGTTCAATAATAGCAAAATCTTTAAAAATAAAAGGTGTAGTAAATGCTGTGAGCGGTCTTGGATATATTTTTACAGGTGAAAGGATGGGTATTGTTTCTAAAATCATGCTTAAAATGATGAGATACGGATTTAATAGAAATAATATTTCAATAATTTTTCAAAATAAAGATGATTACAATGAACTAAAAGCATTAAATGTTATTTCTTATAAAAACAGTATTTTTTGGATAAAGGGTTCGGGTGTTGATTTAAATATTTTTAAAACTAATACATTCCCAAGTTTTGATAAAATTAAAATTTTACTTCCCATAAGGATGTTGTGGGATAAAGGAGTAAAAGAGCTATATGAGGCATCTAATCTTTTGAAAAATAAATATAACAATCACATTCAAATCATATTAGCCGGCTTAGCAGATGAAGATAACAAAGCAGGTGTATCAGCACAATTTTTAAAGTCATGGCAAGATGGAGATTATGTAAAATGGATAGGCTATCAGAAAGACATGTTCTGTGTTTATAATGATTGCCATATTGTGATACTCCCATCATATAGAGAAGGTATGCCAAAGACACTAATTGAGGCTTGTGCCATGGGAAGAGCAATAATTACTACGGATGCTATTGGATGTAGAGAATGTGTTGATGAAGAAATAAATGGATTAAAAGTGCCTGTAAAGGATTCAAAGAGCATAGCTATTGCTATAGAACGTTTAGTTAATAACCCAAATGAAATAATTCAGATGGGTAAAGCCTCTCGAGTAAAAGCTGAATCCGAGTTTGATGTAAATCTTGTCATAAAGAAACATTTAGAAATTTATTATCAATATAAATGATTATACTCACAGGCACTTCAGGCTTTATAGGCACCCATTTGCAAAATAATTTATTGCAATCGGGTTATCCAGCACAAGGCTTATCCCTTAGAAATTCACGTTGGGAAAATGAGATTACACCTGAAGCCCACACGATTATTCACCTCGCTGGCAAAGCCCACGATCTAAAAAAAGTTGCTAATCCATCTGAGTATTACCAAGTCAATTATGAATTAACCAAGCAGTTGTTTGATGCCTTTTTAGAGTCATCAGCCACTGTTTTTGTGTTTATGAGTTCAGTTAAAGCTGCCGCAGATGAAGTAGTAGGGTTTTTAAACGAGGAAGTGTCCGCTAATCCCCAAACGCATTATGGAAAAAGTAAACTATTGGCCGAGCAATATATTGTATCAAAAGATATCCCTGAAGGAAAACGAGTGTATATTTTACGTCCTTGTATGATTCATGGACCAGGTAATAAAGGAAATCTAAATTTATTGTATAAACTAGTATCAAAAGGAATACCTTGGCCTTTAGCGGCTTTTGAGAACCAACGTTCCTTTTGCAGTATTGATAATCTGCTTTTTGTTATTAAGGAACTAATAGAAAGAGAAGATATTCCGTCTGGAATTTACAATATAGCCGATGATACTTCTATTTCTACCAATGAATTGATACAATTAATAGCCCAATCGAGAAATAAAAAAGCTTTTTTGTGGGCCTTCCCTATTTCATTTGTAAAAAAAATAGCAAGGATAGGCGACGTACTTCATTTACCATTACATTCAGAACGATTACAAAAGTTAACAGAGAGTTACCCAGTGTCCAATGCTAAATTAGTAAAAGCTATAGGTAAACCGCTACCTGTAACTGCTAAAGAAGGATTGTTGAAAACTTTTGAGTCTTTTACAACATAATACATTTAAAATTAAAAGTTGTGATTAATTAGATTAATTGTTAAAATAGTTGTTTAATTTTACGATTGTAACTACATTTGCATCAATCGTACCAGTAGCGCTTCCCGTAAGATCAGCCTTCTGGTCTTTTTTTTTACTTTTATGCCCAACAAAGATCCCA
>JACCDQ010700466.1_pt1 | contig 17486 bp, 13 predicted proteins | sample 7446031 | NCBI WGS metagenome assembly JACCDQ01 (sample SAMN15323442, study PRJNA562643) | freshwater metagenome | isolation source: river surface water | place: USA:Blue River Watershed | collected 2017-08-17
CGGTTGGGCAGGTGGGTCAGGGTGTCGTGGTGGGCCAGAAACGCCAGTTCGGCTTCGCTGCTGCGCAGTTTGGCCTCGGTTTGCAAGCGCTCGTCCAAGTCGATCAGAATGCCCGAAAAACGCTCCCGCTGGCCATCGTCCCCCACGTGCGACATGCCCCGCCCCTGGAACCAGCGGTAACGTCCGTCAAAACACAGCAGTCGGTAATGGCAATCAAATGACGCACCGTGGTCGATGGCGTTGCCCACCGCAGCCAGCGTTGCCTCGCGGTCATCGGGGTGCAATCGGTCGCGAAACAGGAAGTCGCGGTGAAAGTCGTCGCCCCGGTAGTGCAGCAGCCGGGCAAAGGCGTCTGAGTACTCAACGATGTCGGTGCGCAAATCCCAGTCCCACAGCCCTGCACCACCTCCCGTCAAAGCCAGACGCAAACTGGCCTCGCTGCGGCGCAGCGCCTCACGCGTGGCGCCATCTTCCCCCACCTCGTGGGCCACCACCAGCAGGTGAACCGCGTCCGCCACCTCCATCCGTTGTATGGTCAAACGGGCCCACATCACGCTGCCATCGGGGCGCAAATAACGTTTGTCCACCCGCATCTGTGGCAATTGGCCACTGAGCAGGCGATCCATGCGCTCGCGCCCTCCTGCCCGGTCATCGGGGTGGGTGAGGTCCAGCACCCGTTGTTGGAGCAACTCGCTTTCAGACCGCCCCAGCAACCGACAAAAATACGGATTGGCGTACACCAACCGCCCATTGGGGTCCAGCAGGAACACCGCAAAATGGGCCTGCTGCAATGCGACCTGGGCCAAGTCACCGGGCAACCCGTTGGCGCTCACAGCGGTGAGCGCCAACGCCGGGGGTTCTGCCTGGGAAAGACCTGTCATTCCCCCATCATAAAGAGGGGCGTGCAATTTGCGACAATGCCCCGATGAAAAACACCTATGTATTGACCTTGTCGTGCAATGACAAACCGGGCATCGTGCACGCCGTGTCGGGGTTTTTGCTGCAGCAAGGCGGCAACATCGAAGAAGCCGCACAGTACAACGACCCGGTGACCGGCCTGTTTTTTATGCGCGTGCAGTTTGAATGCGCCGACACGCCAGCGGCCGATCTGCGCGCCCAGGTGCACACTTTTGCGCAAACCCACGGCATGCAGTGCGGCCTGCATCCACTGAACGAACCCATGCGCACCGTGATCATGGTCAGCCAGCAGGGGCATTGCCTGAACGACCTGCTGTTTCGCTGGAAAAGCGGTTTGTTGCGCCTGGACATTCGCGCCATCGTCAGCAACCACCGCGACTTTTACCAGCTCGCCGCCAGCTACAACATTCCGTTCCACCACCTGCCGGTCAATGCCGGCAACAAAGCTCAGGTGGAAGCACGCCAGCTGGAATTGATCGAACAAGAACAAGCCGACCTGGTGGTGCTGGCGCGCTACATGCAAATCCTGAGCACCCCCATGTGCCAACGCCTGTCGGGCAAGGCCATCATCATCCACCACAGCTTTTTGCCCAGCTTCAAAGGGGCCAAGCCCTATTACCAGGCCCACGACCGTAGCGCGAACCTCATCGGCGCCATCGCCCACTACGTGACCGCCGACCTGGACGAAGGCCCCATCATTGAGCAGGACGTGGCCCGCGTGGACCACCACCTGACGGTGGACGATCTGACGGCGCAGGGCCGCGACACCGAGAGCCAGGTGTTGGCCCGCGCCGTCAAGTGGCACAGCGAACACCGCGTGCTGCTCAACGGGCACAAGACCGTCGTGTTCAAGTGAGCCGCGCTATGACCGTCCGCATTCCCCCCATCCAATGCCTGTTGACCTTCGAGGCGCTGGCGCGGTTGCGCAGCGTCACACAAGCGTCCGAGGAACTGTGCGTCACACCCAGCGCGGTCAGCCACCGCGTCAAGCAGCTGGAGCAGATCCTGGGGGTCAAGCTGTTCGGTCGGGCCGATTTTTCCTTGACCACCGAAGGAAGCGAATACCTGGCCCATGTGCGCGAAGGGCTGGCCACGCTGCAAAAGTTTCCCAGCGGGCAAGCGCCCAGCGGGCGGCGCAAACTGCGTCTGGCGGTCACCCCCACCTTTGCGCGCTCGATTTTGATGCCGCGCCTCAAGCAGTTTGCCGAAACCTACCCCGAAATCGATGTCACCTTGCAGGTCAGCATCCCCCTGTTGGACGTGGTGGCCGAGGACGCGGACCTGACCATCCGCTTCGGCACCGGGCGCTACGCGGACATGGAGCACATCTGCATCATCAAGGACGCGGTCACGCCCCTGGCCTCACCTGCTTTCATACGGGAGCACGGCCCATTTGAAACCGTGCAGGACCTGGAAGGCGTGCCCCTGCTGCGCAGCCCGCTGGAGCCCTGGCGCACCTGGTTTTCGGCCCAACACCTGGACTGGCCCGAACCCGCCGACGGTTCGCAGTTCAACGACATCGGACTGATGTGCGACGGGGCCGCCGCCGGCATGGGCGTGGCCTTGGTGCGGCTCAAACTGGGCCAACCCTGGTTGGACAACGGATCGTTGGTGCGTTTGGGCGATGCCCCCGCTTTTCGCATGGATGTGCCCAGCCCGCACGCCCACTACCTGTGCTGGAAAACCGGCACCATGGACCGCTGGGAATGCGCCGCCTTCTCTGACTGGCTGCGCAAGGTCACGCTGTGAACACGCTGCTGCGCATTCCGGGGAAAACGCATGCACTGGCAGCGGGGCTCAACGTGCGGCGCCTGTTGCCGTCTGCGGTGTGCCGTGCCATTGGCCCTTTTGTGTTCTTCGACCATTTCGGCCCGGCAACGTTGGCGGCAGGACAAAATGCCGACGTGGGGCAACACCCCCACATCGGCCTGGCCACGGTGAGCTACCTGCTGGAAGGCCACCTGGTGCACCGCGACAGCCTGGGCACGGTACAAACCATTGCCCCGGGTGCCGTCAACTGGATGACCGCCGGTGCGGGCATTGCGCACAGCGAGCGCGCCCGGGACGAAGACCGGCACCGCGAACGGGTGTTGCACGGCTTGCAGCTGTGGGTGGCGCTGCCGCCCGACCAGGAACAATGCGAACCCTCATTCCAGCACGTGCCCGCCCACGAAATACCCGAACACACCGACCACAGCGGCGTCAAGGTGCGGGTGCTGGTGGGCGAAGCCATGGGGTTGCGCAGCCCCGTGCGCACCGCCAGCCCCACCTTGTACCTGGACGTGACCCTGGCACCGGGTGCGCGTTGGCAGGTACCGGCTTGGGCCCCTGAAATGGCGGTTTACAGCCCCGAGCACGCTTTTTTTATCGATGATGAACGGGTGAATCCAGCCGAACTGGTGGTGTTGCCCCCCGCCGCAAACTGCACCTTGCATACCAACAGCGCCAACACCCGCCTGGTGTTGATCGGGGGCGCCCCCCTTGAACAGCCGGTGCGCATGTGGTGGAACTACGTGTCGGTGGATCGGGACCGAATCGCCGAAGCCGCCCAACGTTGGGAAAACGGCACTTTTCCCACCATCCGGGGCGAGCCCGACCGGATCGCCGGGCCCTCGCGCTTACCCTAAGTGCATTTGGTTGATTTATGTATACACTCCGCTCGCAAGGGCAGGAGCACAGACCGGCGCAGACACCCATGCGCGCAGCGCCATCCATTCATCACCATCAGATAGCGACATGCAACATCGGGCAACCGTGCTCGCCAAACACCTGCTGAGCCAGCTGCGCACCGGTGTGCGCTGGTGGTTGGTTTTGCTGTTGGTGGTGGTGGGGTTTGTGGCGTCTGCTCTGAACACCTACAAGTCTGTTGCAACCCAGGTGCAAGACCGCCTGGCGCAAAGCCTGTCCAGCGGCCTGAACGAAATGGAGACCGTGCTGGAACGGTCTTTTTATGACCTCGACCGCACCACGCAATTTTTGGCCGATCTGCCGCCGATCGACAGCTTGCGGTACCTGCAGAGCGGCGGCTTGGTCGACCCGGTACACCGCGAGACGCGCGAGGGGTGGTTGCAGCGCCTGTCAGGCATTTATTTTTCTTATGCCAACCAACTGCCCGATGTGGCACAAGTGCGGTTTATTGGCGCAGACGGCATGGAATGGGTGCGGGTTGAACGCGTGGGAGGCCAAGGCGGCGTTGAGATCACCCCCGTGCAAGGCATGCAAAACAAGCGTTACACCCCCTACTTCAGAAGCACCCTGGCGTCCAAGCCGGGCGACACCTTGTTCTCAGAAATGAACCTGAACCGGGAAAACGACGTGGTCGAGGCAAACGCCTTTCCCACAGTGCGGACCTCCACTGTGGTGATGGGCAGCGCGGGTCAACCCATGGGCGTGGTAGTGGTGAACCTGAACGTGCAAACCCTGCTACAGGACTTGCAAAAAACCGACCGTGAAAACGGCCAAGACCTGCAACACACGCAAGGGTTGTCGGTCAAAACCTACCTGACCAACGAACGCGGCCAATACCTGTTGCACCCCCAACTGGGCACGGCATTTGCGCACGAATACGGTCGCGACCTCCACTGGAACGCCGAATTTGCGGAACTGCCCTCTGGGGGTTTCTGGTCCCTGATCCACCGAACACATCGCCGGGTGCGGGACACCGCCACCGGCGATGTGTATGCCCTGGCCACACGCGAAGTGGCCATAGGCACGGGCGAAAACGCCCCCAAGCTTTACATCAAAAAGCTGGTGTCCGAGACCGAAATTGCTGCGGCGGTCCGGGCGCAGGTGTGGCCCCGGCTTCTGCTGGGCGTGTTGACGTTGATCGCGGCCGTGTCGGGGCTGGTGCTGTTCGGCCTGAACCGCAAATTGCGCAGCCAAGACGCTGAACTCCAAACCGCATTTGCCAACCAGGCGGCGGCGTTGCGGGACTTTCAGGCCTTCCACGAAACCGTCAACCAGCATGCCCTGGTGTCGGAAACCGATGCCGCTGGCCGCATCACGGCCGTCAACGACGCTTTCATTGCCATCAGCGGCTACAGCCGCGAGGAATTGCTCGGAAAAAGCCACCGCATCGTCAATTCCGGCTACCACGCGCGCGAATTCTGGAAAGAGATGTGGGGCCTGGCCACGCTGGGGCAATCCTGGCGGGCCAATGTGTGCAACCGTGCCAAAAACGGGCACCTGTACTGGGTGGACACCATGATCACCCCGTTTCTGGACTCGGCAGGCAAGCTCGAACGCCTGATTTCGATCCGGGTGGACATCACCGAACGGGTGGCCAACGAACAGGCGCTCATCAAAGCCCGCATAGAAGCGGAAAAGGCCTCGTTGGCCAAGGGGCAGTTCCTGGCCAACATGAGCCACGAAATTCGCACGCCGCTGAATGCCGTGATCGGGTTGCTGCAAATCATCCATGCCGGCGCTTCAGACGCTCAGCAACGGGAGCAAATCGTCAAGGCACAAACAGCGGCCAAATCGTTGTTGGCGTTGCTCAACGACATTCTGGATTTTTCCAAGATCGAATCCGGCAAGCTGACCCTGGACCCCAATCCGTTCGACTTCCATGGCCTGATGAACGACCTGAGGGTCATTCTGGAAGGTTATGGCAGCAACGACCGCTTGAAACTGGTGGTGGCGTCGGGCGCGCACATCCCCAACGTGTTGGTGGGCGACACCACACGCCTCAAGCAAATATTGATCAACCTGGGCGGCAACGCCATCAAATTCACGCCTGCGGGCACGGTGTCTGTGACCGCCACCTTGCTGACCGCCACCCCCACCGACGCGTTTGTGCGTTTCTCGGTGTGCGACACCGGCATAGGCATTGCCCCCGAAAACCAGGCCCGAATCTTTGATGACTTCAGTCAGGCCGATGCCTCCACCACCCGGCGTTTTGGGGGCACGGGATTGGGGCTGGGCATTTCGCGCCGCCTCATCAAATTGATGGGCGGCGAACTCAACCTGCGCAGCGAACTGGGACACGGCAGTGAATTCTGCTTCGACCTGCAATTGCCCATCAGTTCCGCTGAAAAGTTGAAACAGCTGGCTGCAAGCGCCCCCGCCCACAGCAGCCGCAGTCTGGCGGGCATGTCGGTGCTGCTGGTGGACGATGTGGCCATCAACCGCGAAGTGGCCGAATCGCTGCTGTCAATGGAGGGCGCGCGGGTCACATCGGCCGAGAACGGGCAACTGGCCATCGACGTGCTGCAAAGCGGCCACCCCCACGTGGACGTGGTGCTGATGGACATGCAAATGCCGGTGATGGACGGCCTGCAGGCCACCCGGGTGATTCGGCAACGCTTGGGGCTGACCGATGTGCCCATCATTGCCATGACAGCCAATGCATCGACCGAAGACCGGCAAGCCTGCCTGGATGCCGGCATGAACGATCACCTGGCCAAACCGTTCGATTTGCCCGTGCTGGTGCACATGCTCAAACAATGGGTGCCCTCCCCTGCCTTGCAGGACGACACGCCGCCCGAGATTTTTGACACCCCAGCAACGGAGCTGCCCCATCAGCCCTGGCCCGCCACATTTAACGCCCAAGGCGCGTTGGCCCGGCTGGGCCATGACACGCGGCTGTATGAAAAACTGCTGCATGGACTGACCAAGCACCTGCAAGCCCAGTGCAGCCAAATGGCACAGGCACTGGAAGACCAGGACGTGCAGGGCCTGGCCCAAGGGGCGCACGGCATCAAAGGCATGGCGCTCAACCTGGGGGCCGAAGAACTGTCGCAAACGGCCGCGCAACTGGAACAAACACTCAAACACCTGCTGACCAAGACCGACCGCCCCGCCGTTTCGGGATCGGAACTGGTGACCTTGACCGGCCCCTTGCGCGAAGCAGTGGACCACACCCAGGCGGCATTGCAAGACTGGGCGACCGAACCCGACAGCCCCCCGCCGCCCGCCCTGGAGCCCACGGCTTCAAACGCCAACCTCCAGGAAGCACTGCAACACCTGCAAGGCCTGCTGGCCAAGGCCGACATGGAAGCCATGGACGGCTACGACCAACTGCTGCCCGCGTTGAAGCAGGCATTTGGCCAAGACCTGGATGCCCTGGATCAAGCCATGGAAAGCCTGGATTTTGAAGCGGCGGAGCAGGCGCTGACACTGTTGAGGCAAAAGCACCCGCCCAGTGCTCAGGCGTAACTGTCCACCATCAAGGTGTTGAACCAGGTGTTCATTTGGCGGAAGTTGCTGTTGCTGATCGCGGCGGCCTCCGTGGCAGTGGCCCCCGTGGTGACGCCCCCGTTGTTGGCGGGTACCATCTTGCGATTGGCACCATCGTACTGATACACCACAGTCAACCACGATGCGGTGCTGGCCGTGATGGGCGAATAGCACGCTGAATTGGCCACCGGCGCAGGGTCCGGCTGCGCCCCGGCCAGCAACCGAACGATCGCATCCGCGCAAATCTTGGCCTCCTGGTTGGCCACATGCCCCGCCTTCGGCATGCCACAGCTGGCCGCATCCCCCAACACGTGGATACCTGGCACGGCTGTTGACTGGTAGCTCAAAACGTCGACCACACACCATTTGCCGTCGGCGCTGTTGTTCAAGCCAATGGCTGCCAACCACCCGCCAACGCCGGACCCCTGCGCCCGGTGCGGCACGATGGGGTTGACCACCTGGGCGTTCACGGTCTGGCTTGCGCCCAAAACATCCACATAACTCACCGCCTTGGTCACCGGGTCGATTTGAATCCCGCTGACACCGGCCTCGTACTGCACCACACCGGCGTGCACCACCGTGAAGGCCTGATTGAAGGTATGAGCCTCAGCCTGGATGGCCGGGTTTTCATCCAGCACCAGCACCTTGCCGGGTGCGGTGGCACCCCATCGGGTTTTCAGGTAATCGGCCACCAGGCAAGCCCGCTCGTACGGCCCCGGCGGGCAGCGGTAAGGCGCTTTGGGAATGGTCATGACGAAGGTGCCCCCCTGCGTCATGGCGGCCAGTTGTTGCGCCAACAATTGGGTTTGCGCACCGGCCTGCCAGGCGTGCGGGGTGCGGGTCTCGTAATCGCTCGAAGTCAAGCCATACGCATCCATGAATGCAACACCTGGGGCCAGCACCAAGCGGTCGTACGGCAAGGTGGTGCCATCCGACAAGGCCACCTGTTTCAAAGCTGGGTCCACGGCGGTCACGCGGGCCTGCTTGACCACCACGCCGTACTTGGCCGCCAGCGCCCCATAGCCATACAGCAAGCTGTTGGTGGTTCGGCTGCCGTTGAGCACCAGGTTGCTCATGATGTTGGACGTGTAGCTGGCCTGGGGTTCGACCAATGTAACGCTCAGCCCTGCGCCCCCCCACAAGCGAAGGTATTTGGCCGCCGTGGCCCCGGCCATGCCCCCACCCACCACCACCACTCGGGCGGTGATACCCGTGGTCGCCAAGGCAAAGGTTGCGCCCTGACTGCCGTCATCGTCACCCTCTTCATCCTCGTCTTCGTCGGTGCGCCCCAACAGCGGCAGCAACCCCGTCGAGAGACCGGCAGCAGCCAACAGCAACCAGCGGCGACGGCTGTTCATGGTCAATGAGTCTGGTTTCATGAAAGTCTCCTGTTCAACGTTGCTGCAGATAGGCGATGATGGCGTCGAGCTGGGCACGCGTGTAGCCTTGTGCATGCGCGGCCATGATGTTGCTGTTGGCGGGTTTGCTCAGGTATTCCCGCACCTCCGAAGCCTCGCTGCCCCGGATGCTGTCGAAACCACCGACGCCACCGGTTCCGTGGCATTGAAAACAGTTGGATGCCAGCAAGCGTCCGGTGGTGTTGACCGGCTGCTGGTAAACCGTGACCGCCCCGGTGCGGCCGCTCAAATCGTTCAACGCGCCGTCGTCGTCGCTGTCGTCGTCGTTGAACAGACGGCTCACGGGTTGTCGTTCCGTCAGTCCGTAGCTTTGGTCCAGCGCTGCGGCCAAGGCTGACAACCGGTAGTCGCCGCTGTTTTGGGCTTTCAGGCGCAAGTCATCCAGCGCCTTGATCACGGCACGCGACTTTTGTTTGCCACGGGCTTTGTCGGCGTCGCGCAAGGCGCGTTCAACCGCATCGTGCAGGCGGTCGGCCAGTTCGCCCGCCTCCTGGCTGTTTTTGAGGCCCGCCAGTTGCGACACCAGGGCCCCAAGCTGAACCCGGCTCGACTGGGCGGCCACGGCGCTGGCCAGGGCGGCAATCACCCGACCTTGCGCCTCTTGCGCCGACTCCCCGGCGTTGGCCGATGCCAACAACTGCACCGACCGTTGCAAGGCCACCTGGGCGGCGTACACGCCGGGTTGGCTGTCCAGCAACGCCATCGGGTCTTGCGCCAGGGCTTCACTGCTCAAACCCAAGGCGTTGGCAATCAAGGTGCGTGCGGCTGCCACATCCTGGGCCAAGCCCTGCGCCACCAGGGCGTCCGCCAGAGTGGTCAGCGGCGTGACCACCTGCCCCGCAGCAGCCTCTTCAACCCTTGCCACCAATCGGCCTTCAAACGCGTAACCGGTGTCGGTGTCCACACCGCCGGTCACCACCACCTTCAACCCTTTCAGCGCCTGCTGTACGCCGCTCGTGTCCAGGGTGTAGCGTCCACTGCCGTCGGTCACAGCAGAGGGCTCGCCCTGCGTGAACAACCCATCGCCATTGAGGTCCAGGAACGCGGTGGCCCCCTCCAGATAGCCATCGACCGCCACGCCCGACAAGCCCGCCGACCCCGAGCCCCCACCGCCGCACGCCACCAGCACAGCAGCCGCCAAGGGGGCCAATACCCCCCAACGCATGCGTTCAAAACGCTTGTTTGTGTCTTTCATTGAACACTCCATGGTTGGCCCCGCAGGGGGCGTGTGCACTGGCATGGCAGACCCGCCAGTTGGCCCCATTATAAATGTGCAATTTGCACATTTATAAATTATTTGTGTCTAAATGTTGCTGGAACCCGCTGCCCGGATTCACGCCCACCCACAAAAATCTTCAAACCCGGGCGGGCAAGCTTGGCCTACACTGCGGCCATGAACGCCCCTTTGACCGGCTTGGCCGCCCAGGCCTTCCAACCGCCCGACCGTGCCGCCCGTCAGCAAGAGGTGGTGCAAGCCCTGGCAGCCGTTCTGCCTGCCCACGCCTTGCTCTACACCCCGGAAGACACCACCCCGTACGAATGCGACGGGCTGACCGCCTACCGGCAACGGCCCCTGGTGGTGGCATTGCCCGAAACCTATGAACAGGTCCAAGCCGTGCTGAAAGCCTGCCATGCCCTGCAGGTGCCGGTGGTGGCGCGCGGTGCGGGCACCGGCTTGTCGGGCGGGGCCATGCCACACAACTTGGGCGTGACACTGAGCCTGGCCAAGTTCAACCGCATCCTGCGCATCGACCCGCTGGCCCAAACCGCTGTGGTGCAAGCCGGTGTGCGCAACCTGGCGATCAGCGAGGCGGCCGCGCCCCACGGGCTGTGCTACGCCCCCGACCCCAGCAGCCAGATCGCCTGCACCATCGGCGGCAACGTGGCCGAAAACTCCGGCGGCGTGCATTGCCTGAAATACGGCCTCACGGTGCACAACATCCTCAAGGTGCAGGGCTACACCATCGAGGGCGAACCCATCACCTTCGGCAGCGATGCGCTGGACGTGCCGGGCCTGGACTTGCTGGCGGTGCTGATCGGCAGCGAGGGCATGCTGGCCGTGACCACCGAAGTGACCGTGAAGCTGGTGCCCAAACCGCAGCTGGCGCGTTGCATCATGGCCAGCTTCGACGACGTGCGCAAAGCCGGCGACGCGGTGGCGGCGGTGATTGCGGCGGGCATCATCCCGGCCGGGTTGGAAATGATGGACAAACCCATGACCGCCGCCGTGGAAGACTTTGTGCACGCCGGTTACGACCTGACCGCCGAAGCGATTTTGCTGTGCGAAAGCGACGGCACCCCGGAAGAGGTGGAAGAAGAAATCGGGCGCATGAGCGCGGTGCTGCGCAACGCGGGGGCCACGGCCATCGCAGTCAGCCAGAACGAGGCGGAACGCCTGCGCTTTTGGAGCGGTCGCAAAAACGCCTTCCCGGCCAGCGGACGCATCAGCCCTGACTACATGTGCATGGACAGCACCATCCCGCGCAAACGCCTGGCCGACATCCTGCTGGCCATTCAGGCCATGGAGAAAAAATACCAATTGCGCTGTGCCAACGTGTTCCACGCCGGTGACGGCAACCTGCACCCCTTGATTTTGTTCGATGCCGCCGACCCCGACCAGCTGCATCGCTGCGAGTTGTTTGGTGCCGACATCCTGGAAACCAGTGTGGCCATGGGCGGCACGGTCACGGGCGAGCACGGCGTGGGCGTGGAAAAGCTCAACAGCATGTGCGTGCAGTTTTCGGCGGAAGAAAACGAACAGATGTTTGCCATCAAACACGCCTTCGATCCGGCCGGCCTGCTCAACCCCGGCAAGGTGATTCCCACCCTGCACCGCTGCGCCGAATACGGCAAGATGCTGGTGCGGGCTGGGCAAATCAAGCACCCGGACCTGCCCCGGTTTTAACCGGTTTGCCCCACGAACGCTTTGCAAATCAACGCCGAAACGGGGGCCTGTGCCGGTCAGACCTTCGGGTTGCAAGTGCGGGTTGCCAGCCTGTTGGTTTCGCTGGCAACCGCCTGCCTGGTAAATTGATTGAAAACCTGTTGCGAAAAAGAAAAACAGGTTTCTACCGCCGTGCAGACCGAATGGGTATAGACTGGTCCAGCGGCAAGCCGATGCGCATTGGTCCCAACACCTGGAGATGCCTTGGCTACCGATTCCGAAACCAAAATTTACGCCAAGCTGGCAGAGCTTGATGGCGAGATAGCCACCCTGCGCACGGGCTACCTCGTGGTCAACAAAAGGTACGCCGATGCGCTGGGGATCATGAAGTCGCTCACCTCCAGCACGCTTGAAGCAGCCTTGCGCTCTGCAGTTGCCGCCGAAAAGTCGGCGCTGGCCTGCCAAAAAGCCACCGCAGCGGCCATTTCATCCGCCTCGCTCCTGATCATAGAGGCCACAGAAGCCGCCGCTGATGCGGCGGGTCAAGCGGCCCTGGCCGCCTCCGAGGCCGCCGCGGCTGCGTCCGCTGCAGCATCTGCTGCCGCCTCGGCAGCTGCGATACAAGCCGAAGAAACGGCCCTTCAAGCATCGGCTGAAGCCGCCAGAGCCACGGCCAGAGCCACCACTGCGGCGGCGGCAGCAGCTCAACTGGCCAGCGAAGCCGCCACGGTGGCCAAGTCCTTGAGAAAGTAGGGCCCACTGCTCGCCCTCGCTCACCCAGCCATGTTCAGGATCGGGTTTTTGTGACCAGCGCAAACGAACACGAAGCCATCCTGAACAGGCTTTCAAGGCTCGGGAATCAAATCGAAACGATGTACGAAGACGCCTCGTTCGGCAGCCACACGCTCAAAGCAGACGGAACCTTCGCCAGTGTCAACGGCGTCGAACTCGCTTGGCTGGGTTGCACGCGAGAGGAGTTGATCGGCAAACGATCACCCGCCGATTTCCTTACCCTGGAAAGCTTGACCCAACTGCAACGCCAACTCGACACCCATGGCCGCCATGGGTTCATGGACTTGGAGCTTGTGTTGGTGAACCGGCGGCAGGAGCAACGGCTGATCTCGATGAGCTTCAACGGCAGCCGGTCGGAAGATGGCACTGCGAGCACGGGCAGGTATGTGTTGTTTGATCTGACCCACGTGCAGACCGATCGGAAGCAGCAACGCATCGCCGCCATTTCTTTCGAGTCTTTGTGCGGCATTTGCGTCACCGACACATCCGGCACGATCTTGCGCGTCAACGGCGGCTTCACCACACTGACGGGTTACACCAACCACGAGGTGGTGGGAAAAAACATGCGCATACTGAACGCCGGCATTCAAACAGCCGACTTTTACAGCACCATGTGGGCATCGATAGCCACCCTCGGTTACTGGCAAGGCGAGATCCGCAACCGCAGAAATGACGGACGCATCATCACCGAATGGTTGAGCATTGCCGCCGTGAAGGACGCCGACGGCACTGTCACCAACTACGTGGGCACGTTCTACGACATTTCAGCGGCCAAACTGAGCCAGGATGAAGTCACGCAGATGGCTTTTCACGACACGCTGACCCAACTGCCCAACCGCCGCCTGCTGCAGCAGCGCATCGAGCATGCCTTGGCCCTCGCAGGACGCAACAACTTGCAAAGCGCAATGCTGTTTGTGGACCTGGACCATTTCAAATCCATCAACGACACCCGGGGCCATGATGCAGGCGATCTGCTGCTGATTGAAGTGGGCCGACGCATGCAAGCCGCCTTGCGGGCGGGCGACACGGTGGCCCGAGTAGGGGGTGATGAGTTCGTGGTCTTGCTGGAGGGCATGGATGGCGACGTGTCAAACCCCAAAGACCAAGCTCGCCAAATAGGTGAAAAATTGTTGGCGGCTTTGGCCACACCTTACCGAATCAAGGACTTCGAATGCCGTTGCACAGCCAGCATCGGGGTGCGCATGCTGGGCCCAGGGGAATCGGCCGCACAGCTGCTCACGCATGCCGACTTCGCGATGTACCAAGCGAAAAAAGAAGGCCGCAATGCGCTGCAGTTTTTTGACCCCGAAATGCAACCCAAGACCCCCAGTTGATGGGAGGACGAGGTTGTGGGCAAGCGCAGCATGAGACCCGTTTACAGGAGAACACCACCATGCGCCAAGCGCTGTCCAACCATCGCACCAGCCTGGCCACCATTGCCTCATGGGCCATGTTCAGCCGAGGTTTGGAACCCGAGTTTCACAGCGATGTGACCAAACAGTTGGCACGACTGGGCAGTCCAGGAGTGGATGGTGAGGCCACCGTTCGCGACCTGCGTGCCCTGCCTTGGTGCTCCATCGACAACGATGACTCGCGGGATCTCGATCAACTCACCGTCATCGCACCGGTGAACCAACGGGAGACGCGTTTGTATGTCGCCATCGCGGATGTCGATGCCGTGGTCAAAAAGGGCTCGGCGATTGACGCACATGCCCGTCACAACACCACCTCGGTGTACACCTCGGCGCGTGTCTTCCCGATGTTGCCCGAGCGCCTGTGCACCGACCTCACGTCACTCAACCCCGATCAGGAGCGACTCGCTGTTGTGGTCGAGATGCTGTTCAGCGATGACGGAATCATGATGGGTTCTTCCATTTACCGGGCCAAGGTGTGCAACAAAGCCCAACTCGCGTACGACGCGGTTTCGGCCTGGATAGAAGGGGAAGGCCAGCTGCCCGAACCTGCCCAACGCGTCGAAGGCATGAACTTGCAACTGCGTTGGCAAGACGAGCTGGCCCAGAAACTGAGGGTGCTGCGTCGAGCGCAAGGCTCATTGGAGTTCGAAACCTTCCAGCCCAGGGCCTTGTTTCAGGGCGAGCGCATCACCGAAATACGGCAACAGCCACAAAACCGTGCCCGGCAGTTGATCGAAGAGTTCATGATCGCCACCAACGGCTGCACGGCGCGTTTCCTGGCCGACCAAGGCAAAGCATCCTTGCGGCGGGTGGTTCGATCACCCGAACGATGGCAGCGCATTGTTGAAGTCGCGCACGGCTACGGAACGATCTTGCCACGACAGCCAGACGGCAAAGCTTTGGAAGCGTTTCTTGCCCAGCAACACCGCTCCGATCCCCTGCGCTTTCCCGATCTGTCTTTGGTGATCGTCAAGCTGATGGGCTCGGGCGAATACGTGGTCGAGCGGCCCCAACGCCCTGCAATTGGCCACTTTGGTCTCGCGGTGCACGACTACATGCACTCCACCGCCCCCAACCGGCGGTTCCCAGACTTGATCACCCAACGCCTGTTGAAGGCCGCTCTGGTTGGTGAGCCCCCGCCGTATTCAGACGCCGAATTGGATGAGCTGGCAGCGCACTGCACGAGCCAAGAAGATGCCGCACAGAAGGTCGAACGTCAGGTTCGCAAGTCTGAGGCCGCCTTGCTGCTGCACTCCCGCATCGGCCAAGTGTTCGATGGGGTGGTCACCGGCGCGGGCGACAAGGGCGTTTGGGTTCGCATATTTTCACCGCCCGCAGAAGGGCGGCTCAAGGCTGTCACAACCGGCATTCACCTGGGCGAGCTGGTGCAAGTCAGGCTGGTGTCCACATCGGTAGAACGCGGGTTCATCGATTTTGTGTTGACCCACAGGTAGCTTTTAGTGGGACTGGCCTTGCCGCACCTGCACGGTCACTTTCATCAAGGCCAGTCTGCGCAACAGGCGAATCCGCGCCGCCACGGGCCACCAGTCGTACAGAAAAATCTCCATGGGCCGCCACATGGCAACCCAGCCACCAATGACCACGCCTTGCTGAAGAATACGCATGGCATGGTGCGTTGCGTCAACATCGCTGCCCAGCCACTGGCTTGCACCGATGGAGGCGGACAGAAAGGCCAGACCAATCAAAAGGCTGATGCGTCCACGTTTGAACAGGTCTCGAAGTTGGGCCTGGGTTGATTGGGCCGAAGCCTCAAAATGCGCGCGTATGGCCCGCTCCACCATGTCCAACTTGGTGAGGTTGGAAGGCGGCTGATCCAAATGGATGAGCAACTCCAACGGGGCATGCTTGGTGAGATCTTTGGCGTTCTTGACAATGTAGTCATCGGCGTCGGAATCCAAGTCCCGGTTGTGAAAGGCCGAGGGATCGATCGCGTTGAACAACTGATCGATCTGTGTGACGTGCACTTCAATGCACTGTAGGGGCTGGTCCGTTGGGCTGGGCATTTCTGCAACATTATGGAGGCGTCCAGCCAGGCAACAACCCACGGCCCCAAGTCAATTCGATGGCTGGGTTGCGGGCAGGTATGGGGCAATATTGGACACAGCTCGGTCAACGTAGAGTTCTTTTTCTCCCACCGGCGCCACATAGTGCATGGCCGACCGGGCGCAATCCAGGCCTTCAAAACGAGCGATCACCCAAGCCGCCAGGTACTGGGCCGACAGACACCCCCCTGCCGTGGCCAGATTGCCCTGTGCATAGAACGGCTGGTTGAGCACTTCAACCCCAGCTTCCTGCACCCAAGGCTTTGTGAGCAAATCGGTGCATGCGGGCACCGCACCCAACAGCCCAAGTTTGGCCAGCATCAAAGTCCCTGAGCATTGGGCCCCAATAAGCTGCCAGGACGGGTCTAACTTCAACCGCCCCATGACACTTTCGTCATTGGCAATGTCTCGGGTTTTCATGCCACTGCCGAACAGCACGGCATCAGCGCCACAGGCATCCTCCAGGGTGGACTGCGCATGCAACACCACGCCATTCATGGAGGTGACAGTTGGAGTGGGGCACGACAACGTAACGCGCCAATCGGGCTTTTTGATCCGGTTCAAAATGCCCAGTGCGATCAATGAGTCCAGTTCATTGAACCCGTCAAAAGTCAGGATGGAAATGTGCATCGTGTGACTTTATCCGACACCGCATGAACCTCGCTGTCATGAACAACGCACCCGCACAAAGCCACCGTCCTCTGGGTTGATGCAAAAACGGGCAGGTGGCCGGGCTGAGTTGATTCAATCGAAGCGGTAAGCCGAAAGCGCCGTCTCCATCACCCGATCGGAATACACCCGCCGCCCCACCCCTTGCCCAGCGGCACCGGCAACCACCATCAAGGGCAACAAGTGTTCCTCGGCGCGCGGTGGGTGGCACAGGCGGGCAGAAGGTGCCTGCGCCCAATCGACCAGCGCCTTGTGGCGCTGTGCGGGCGCAGACTCCACGGCCCGGGTCAACCAATCGTCAAACTGGTCGGAGATGGGGCCAAACCGGGGGTCGCCGTAGCCCCGCATGTTGTGAAAGCTCATGCCACTGCCCACGATGAGCACGCCCTCGTCGCGCAACGGCTCCAACGCTTGGCCAAGCTGCAGGTGGATGCCGGGGTCCAGCGAATTGTGCAGGGACAGTTGCACCACTGGAATGGTGGCGTCGGGAAACATCAGCAACAGCGGGATGAACACACCGTGGTCCAACCCCCGCGCGCCATTGGCATGCGAGGGCAGCCCCGCCTGCCCCAGCAAATCGGCAAGACGCGCGGCCAATGCTGGGTCGCCCGGAGCGGGGTATTTCAGCTCATAGGTGTGGGGCGGAAAACCGTAATAGTCGTAAATCAACCCGGGGCGAGCCCCGCTGGTGATCCCAAAAGACGACTCTTGCCAATGGGCCGACACCAGCACAATCGCCCGGGGGCGTTGGGGCAGTGTGCCCGCGATGCCTTTGAGGAAATCGGCCATTTTGTCCCAGGCATCGGCGGGGTTCCAGTCCATGAAAAAACACGGTCCCCCACCGTGGGGAATGAACCAGGTGGGCATGCGGTGTGCTGCAGACATGAAAAACCCCCTTCTGGGTTGCAGTGGACAAACAACGGGTGATCAAACCACCACGGCCAGCCGTTCAAAATGCAGGTGGTGCATGACCTCCCGAACCACCAGCACCGCCGCCACGGTGCGCGCATCACTAGGCAACGACTCCTGGGTACCCGGACGGCCCAGGCTCACGGCCACCAGGCGGTTGAAGTGGTCCTCCACATCGGCCCGCGTGCCAGTGTAGAGGGCGGGGGCATCCGTGTACAGGTCGGCCCCTCTGGCCAGTTGC
>JACCDQ010003047.1_pt1 | contig 17480 bp, 14 predicted proteins | sample 7446031 | NCBI WGS metagenome assembly JACCDQ01 (sample SAMN15323442, study PRJNA562643) | freshwater metagenome | isolation source: river surface water | place: USA:Blue River Watershed | collected 2017-08-17
ATCACTGCATTTTCAGCATTCACGAATCCACCAGAAATTGCTAATTGATTCATTTTTGCTTTCTTCTTTGTTCCAGGAATTACGACTTTCTTTTTGTACGGAGAAGTTGTTTTCATCAGTACATCACGCACTTGCTCAGCTGTCAATTCAGGGAAATACCCACGAATCATTGCCGCAACACCAGCTGTTGCTGGACAAGCCATACTTGTTCCCGAAGCATCTTCGTATTTTCCGTTTGGTACCGTAGAATAGATATCAACACCTGGTGCGAATAAATCAACTGTTGTTGATCCATAATTTGAGAAATCTGCAATCAATTTTTTTCCTTTTGTCTCACTTGAACTTGCACCAACCTCAATCCAGTTTGAAGCGACTGAACCATCTGTCAAACGACGTGTTGGATATGAATCTTCTACATCTTTGTTTTTAGCATCATTTCCAGCTGCGTGCACGAACAAAACATCTTTGCTTTTTGCGTATAAAATTGCTGCGTCAATTGCTGATTGATTTGGCGTGTAATATTTACCAAAAGACATATTGATTACTTTCGCTCCATTGTCAACTGCATAATAAATTGCGTTTGCAACGTCTTTGTCGCGCTCATCACCATTTGGAACAGCACGTAACACCATGATTTTTGCATTTGCAGCAATTCCTTCTACACCAATTCCATTTCCACGTTTCCCTGCAATTGTCCCAGAAACGTGCGTTCCGTGCATTGCATCTGGACCTTCGTAGCGGTTGCAACCATAATAACGGTTCGAATAATCGTTTGGATCATCGCCAACAATTGATTGACGAATTGAATCAGCGTCCATTAAATTGAATTTTATCAAGCCGCCAATTTGATCAGCACCTTCAGAAATTTGTTTTTCTAAATCATCTGCTGGATACATCATCAAAATCATTCCCATTCGTTTTTTCAACTTGATATCCATTTCATCCGTTGCAACAAATGCTTTATTCGTTTTTTTGGAAAATTCACCATTCGAAGCAGCTTTCACTTTTTGAATGTATTCATTCAACATTTTGATACCTGCATATTGCTGCTCCAACGTTCCTTGTTCCTTTTTGAAGTCTTTTTTTACTTGAACAAAAGCTTTGTATTTAACAAGGTCATCTCCTGTCAAAGCAGTTGTGTCTTTTCCTGCAAAATAAGCATTCCCTGCGTGATACATACGCGCAATTTCCATTGCTTCGTGATCAATATCTTCATTCGCTCCACCTAAAAATGACCATCCATGAACGTCATCAATGTAACCATTTTTATCATCATCGATTCCGTTACCAGGAATTTCATCTTCGTTCACCCAAATAACATCTTTTAAATCTTCATGATCTACTTCTACTCCACTATCAATTACAGCGACAATAACTTGTTGTGGTTCTTTATCCTTCAACAATTCGTACGCATTATCAACAGCAGTACCGAACATTTTATCTTCTTTCGGACTGTTTAAGTACCAGTTCATCGGTGCTTTTTGCGCCATTGTCATTTGTGCTGTCAAAACCAGCACTGGAATCAAAATTCTCTTCATATTGTATTTTTATCTATGTTCTAACTTCTATAAACAAACGATCTAATTACCGCCTTTTTTCTTCACTTGATATCCTTCTTTGATGAGCATATCAAACACTTTATCTCTGAAATTTCCTTGAATTAAGATTTCATTGTCTTTTGCTGTTCCACCGACACCACATTTACTTTTCAGCATTTTTCCAAGCTCCTTTAAATCATCATCTGATCCAACGAATCCTTCAACGAGTGTAACTTCTTTTCCTCCTCGCTGTTTTCGGTCGATAGAAACATATAATTTTTGTTGATTTTTTGGAAGTGTTTCGATGGTTTCTTCCTCTTCAAATTCATAATTAAAATTTGGATTGGTTGAATAGACCACATTCAATTTTTCCTTTTTCTTCGCCATTAGTATTGTTCAATTAATGTTGCTCTCAAATCATCCGTTAACACACCTGTTGGATACTTTTTCAAAGCAGAACGAATCCCTTTGGGTGAACGGATTTCGAAGATATAAACTTTTTTGTTATCGGCCTTAATTTCAGCAATATCTGCAGCTGAGAAATCGCCATTTTTAACGACAAACCCATCTAAAGTTGGAAAGTTTGTTTGACAATTTTCATACTCATTCATTGAATAAATTGAATACAAGACCTTGAACCCTGCATTTTCAAAATCATCGATCCAATCTGGATTTCCCAAAATGCATGACACTTCAAAACTAGTAGGATTAACATATCCAATTGCCTGCAAATGAGCAATCATTTCAGTTTGACTCACAAATTGATCGTCACATTCATTGTAATGACGTATATCTAAAAGTAGTTTCTTTCCTTTAAAATAAGCTGTATCTAAGTCTCGTAAACGCACCAATTTTTCCTTTCCAATTGTTGTGTAATGCGTATTCTTCAAATCGTTATAAGTCAAATTGGGAACACATCCTGAACTATTCGTTTCAAGTTCTAGATTCGTATTATGAAACAACCATAGTTCTCCATCGGAAGAAAGTTGAACATCGATTTCTATACCGTCACAACCTTCCATTGACAAAGCATATTCAACAGCTTCTTTTGTATTGTCATGATAGGGCGAATTGATATTTTCTAAACCAGTGGCAGCATGACCAAGCACTTCGATTCCTTCAAAGGATTTTGTTTTTGAACACGCCGATAGTACAACAAGAAGAAGCAAACTACTAAAACGCATAATTCAATCCTAAATTCATTGTAAATCCCAGGGTATTTGCACCCGACATTTTAGTTGTAATGGTTGAATAAAAGCGTTCATTCTGCCAACCTGTTAATAGAGCCATTTTGAATTGCAATTTTCCTCCAGCACAGAGATACAAACCACCGTATATTTCGTTGTATTGATTCATGTGCGAACTAATCTTATTCACTTTTAACATAGAATATGAATAACTCAATTGCGGACCAACTTGCAGTTTTTCACCTTTTATGAGGCAATATTCACCGCCAAAAGTAACTCTCGGAAAAATACGATTTTGAAAGAAAGTACGGTTCAATCCTAGCTCCAAAGAAGCAAATGGTTTTAGTAAATAGTGATCATATTTGTACATCAAACCTACTTGAAAATCCATTCGATTGATTCCAACTTGAAAGCCAAGACGGTTTACTCCCACTTGCCCACGCGAGTGAAAAGAAAATACCAATAAAACAATCAAGATTAAACGCACATTCAAAGATAAAGAAAGCAGAGAAATAGAAGATTAAAGCTTTGGACACTTTTTACAGTGAACACCTTTTTTCTTGTACTTTTTACAACACTCTTTCTTTTTGCCACAATTACAACCTTCACAAGATGAGAAGTTTTGGGGATACATTGGGCTATTTTCTGCTTGTTGCTTCATTCTTATTTAGAATAATTCCAAACAAAAGTAATAAGGAATATTTACAATTCGTAACTTTTTGAAATAAATCTACGTAATTCTACTTAACATACCCCGCTAGCTTCTATGTAGTTTTCATACGAATGGCGATTATTCCTGTTTTATTTAAGAAAAGCCACTTTACTTTGTTCTATAAAACAAATCGCTATGAAAAAATTTTACTTCTTACTATCAATTGTTTTAACAACTGTAACTGGAACAGTTAACGCTCAGCAAAATGTTCAATCGTTTGCGCATTCGCAAGAATCAATCTTGGATAACCAAGCAGAAAAACATCCCGCAACATTAAATATGTTGATTAATGAGTTGGAAAGTACTTTTGATGTAACGATGACGTTTGAAGAAGACGGAATATTGTTGATTCTTTCAACAAATGGTTCAAATAATCCATATTCTGTGACTTTGAAAGATAATAATGGTAAATTAATTTTGGATGGTAACTTGGATCCAAATATGACGCAAAAAGTTGTTTTGAATGATTTATCTGTTGACAATTATTTGTTGCGTGTTTCTGATATGAGAAGTTTAAAAACTACAGTTTATAAAGTGGTGACACACTAAAACAAACTGTATTGAATTTCTCGGAAGGTATTTGCATGTGCTTCAATAATTGTTTTGATATCTTTCGAGTAACCACCACCCATTGTGCAGACCACTGGCACATTTAATTGGCGAACTAGGTCAAAAACTCGTTTATCGCGTTCTTTACAGCCTTGCAATGTCAATCCAAGTCGGCCCAATTTATCAGAAGCAAGCACATCTACACCACATTGGTAAAAAATAAAATCGGGTAAAAAGCGATTCATCACCTCATCGATGGATTTGGATAATTGATATAAAAAGTCTTTATCCGAAGTTGCATCTTCAAGTTCAACATCTAAATCCGATTTTTCTTTGTGCAACGGATAATTGTTTTTTCCATGCATGCTGAAGGTAAAAATGGATGAATTATCCTTCACTATTTCTGCCGTTCCATTTCCTTGGTGAACATCCAAATCAATGATTAGAATTTTTTTTGCTTTACCTTCTTGAATCAACCAATTTGCTGCAATCGCTTGGTCATTTAACAAGCAAAACCCTTCACCTCGATTCGTAAAGGCATGATGAGTTCCACCGGCGATATTCATTGCGGCACCCGAACTCAACGCTAACTCTGCTCCTAATCGTGTTCCTTCCATAATTGTTTTTTCACGCTCGATCAGTGATTGTGAATGCACAAAGCCTGTAACCCGTTCTTCTCTTGGACTCAAGTTCAATGAGCACAATTTTGCATAATAATCGGAATCATGTGTTGAAAGCACCAACTCATCAGCAATCGAAGTTGGCTCAAAAAAATGGGATGCTGTTAAAGTACCTTCATGCACTAATTGCTTTGGCAATAAATCGTATTTCTCCATTGGAAAACGATGATTTTCTGGCAAAGGATGAACGTAATTGGAATGAAAGGCAACTTTTAACATACGGTTTAAACAGTCACGATCTTGAAATGTTCGTTGTAATCATGGAGGAATGGTCTTTTCAAACGGCGATCTTAATTGAATTATAAACGGTTTATAACAACCTCAACACTGAAGAACACTTTTTGATTAGGAAGGTCCAACAACTGGTAATCCAATTTATTTTCTGATTTAATTCGCATCGTTAAAAATCCAAGTCCTGCTCCACCTTTTTTCGAAATAGTTCCATTCGTTAAGATCGAGGTATACAGTTCTTTCAATTGCTCAGAATTCATATTATTGATTTTGGTTAAGTACTTTTCAACCATTTCAACATCTTCTTCTTGAATCATATTGCCCAATGCAATTTTATAATTCGTTGGATTTTTTACTAGAAATAAAAAAGCTTGTTGTTTTCCTTTTTCATCTCGCTCGCCATGCAAACGGATGTTTTGAAGCCCTTCTATTAAAATCGAAAACACACGTTTTACCACCTTTTTCTGATCTCCAGCATGAATCATTTGTTCTTCAACACTGCTTGCAATGCTATTGATTAAATCTTGAGAGAACTCACCAAAGTGATTCACCATGATACTTTTCTTCTTATCCGAAGAAAACTTCTCCAACAAGTTCAAAAAATAACTTCGAACTTCAGATGAAATAGCACTATGTGTTGTATCAATCATTGAATGTATTCAACGTGAAATTACTTCAAAAAGTTTATTCTAACGGATTAAATGAACAAACCCATGGTATTTTTTACCGTCTGGTGTATTTACTAAGTACGTATATACTCCATCTGTCAATAATTTACCAGAACTATCTTTCCCATCCCAATCGTTTAAATAATTGTCCGATGTAAATACAACATCTCCCCATCTATTCAATAGAATTACTTGAGTATTTGGTTTTAAACCTGAAATTTCAAATTGATCATTCACCTTATCGTTATTTGCTGTCACAACATTCGGAATTCCCAATTCGTCATAGATTATTATTGTTTGAGTCGACGTTCCAATACATCCATTTGCATCTTGTTCAGTCAATGTAACAACATACGAACCAGCGACTGTAAATACATGTGTAATATCAGTTGTAGTTAAATTTTGACCTTCAACCGTCCAAACTGTATTTGTCAAACCAACACCTGAAGATGTATTTGTGAAAACAACCGTTTCATCAATATTTGGATCACTTGGACTCCAAGTAAAGTCAATTGAAGGTCCAGCCGGAGCCGTTAAAACAGTTGCTGTACTTGTTGATTGACATCCATTGTTATCAGTCACGGTTAACGCATAAGACCCAGCTGTTAAATTGGTGATATCTAAGGTTGTTTGATTTGTCCCTGTCCAAGCATAGGTATATGGATTTGCTCCATTTACGGTAATTCCAGTTATTGAACCATTTACTGTACACGTTGGTTGAACAATGATTGCCGTGGATAAATTGATAACTGGCCCACTTACTTCATTTATTGTAACCGATTGCGTATCGGTACAACCAACAGCATCTGTAGCAGTTAAAATATATGTTCCACTAGCAACATTTGACAAGTTTGCTGTTAAGGTAGCTGGTGTCGTATTCCAAGAATACGTATATCCTGGCGTTCCACCATTCACCATAATTCCAGAAATCGATCCATCTGCTTGATTACAATGTTCATCTGAAACAACCATTGTTGCAACACTGATTGTTGGAGCATTCATCACAGTGATACTGACATTCAAATTATCTGTACAACCTTGATCATCGTTCACCGTTAAGGTATAAGAACCAGCTGCAAGGTTTGTTAAGTCTAAGGTCGTTGCTGAACTATTTGTCCATGAATAAGTTGGATTGACTCCACCAATAACAGTAATTCCAGTGATTGAACCTGTATTTGCAGCACAACCAGTTGGCATTGTCATCATGTTTGATGCATCAATTGAGAGTGGAATTGGTGCTGAAATTGTATATGGGGCTGAAACAGTTGAACACCCGTTTCCGTCTGTAACCGTTAAAGTATATGTTCCAGCTGCTAAATTAGACGGATTCAAGGATGAACCTCCTCCATTCGACCAACTGTAATTTAAGCCTGTTCCCGTTGCTGTAATCCCATTAATTGAACCCAGTGTTCCTGAACATGAAATATTTGTTGCAACTGCATTCGCCTCATTTAGAGAAGGACCTCCGGCATTCGCTACAGAGAAAGGACCTGCATTCGCAACACAACCATTTCCATCCGTAACAGTTAATGAATAAGACCCTGCAGACAAGTTCGTTAAATTCAAAGTCGTTTGAGTTGTATTCGTCCAAGCGTATGTAATGGTAGGTGTTCCCCCATTCACGAGCAATCCAGAAATAGCACCATTTGCTTGCCCACAGTTTTCAGGAGTTAAAACAACCGCTCCAGCATTCACAGTTGGCCCAGCAATCGCTGAAATCACATGTGGACCAGAAGTCGCTGTACATCCATTTGCATCTGTTACAGTTAGTGTGTATGAACCAGCTGCTAAGTTTGAAGCATTCAACGAGGATCCTCCACTTGGGGCCCAAGCATAGGTTAAACTTGTTCCTGAAGCAGTAATTCCGGTAATTGAACCATTATTGTTACCGCACGTTGCATTTTGCAAAACAACTGCCGTTGCATTAACGCTAGGACCTGCCGTATATCCAACTGTATAAGGTCCTGCATTAGCAGTACAACCATTTCCATCTGTAACAGTCAACGAATAAGAGCCAGTGGCTAAATTTGTTGCATTCAGTGAACTTCCACCACCATTTGTCCAAACATAAGATAAACTTGTACCAGAAGCCGTGATTCCAGTAATTGATCCCATTGTACCGTTACACGATTGATTTTGAATAAGCACATTCGTTGTATTCATTGAAGGGCCACCAACATTAGATATTGTGTACGGTCCTGAATTCGCAGTACAACCATTTCCATCTGTCACGGTTAATGAGTAGCTACCAGCAGATAAATTACTTATTGACAAGGTAGTTTGAGATGTGTTTGTCCAAGCATAAGTTAACGTTGGAGTTCCACCATTCACAACCAATCCAGAAATTGAACCATTACCAAGGCTACAATTTTCATTTACAACAGACACGGCTGCATTATTAATGGTTGGTCCTGCAACAGCAACAATCGAGTGAGGACCTGAAGTTGCTGTACATCCATTTCCGTCCGTTACGGTTAATGTATAATTTCCTGCTGCTAAAGAGGATGCATTCAATGCATTTCCACCACTAGGCGACCAAGCATACGACAAACTCGTTCCTGTTGCTGTGATTCCAGAAATTGCACCGTTATTATTACCACATGTTGCATTTTGAAGAACAACTCCAGTTGCATTAATACTTGGTCCTGTCGTCAATCCAATAACATGAGGACCAGAAGTAGCAGTACAGCCATTTCCATCAGTAACAGTTAATGTATAAGAATTAGCAGTTAGTCCCGTTGCATTCAGAGAACTTCCTCCACTATTCGACCATGAATATGTCAAACCAGTTCCTGTTGCCGTAATCCCTGTTATTGATCCAAGTGTTCCATTACAACTTTGATTCGTAATCACGACCCCCGTAGCATTAATAATTGGACCTGAAGTTCCAACTAATGTATGCGGACCAGAAGTTGCTGTACAACCGTTTGCATCCGTAACAGTTAAGGTATAAGACCCTGCAGGAATGTTTGTATAATTCATTCCTGGAGTTGTTGTTCCGTTCCAACTATACGTATAGGATGGTGTTCCTCCACTTACTGTTAAACCCGTTATTGAACCAGCATTCGAACAAGTTGGATTTGTTAATACAGCCGTACCAGCGATGGTTGGTTTCGGATTTACCGTTACAATCACAGGAACTCTGAATGAGCCTGGGCATACCCCAACATAATAAGTTGTAGTTGTTGTAGGCGCTGGTGAAGGAGTAAATGATGTTCCTGTTCCAACAGCTGCACCACCGAATTGTGTTGTATACCAAGATAATGTACCTGGTAATGTTCCAGTAGTTGATGCTGTTAAAGTCACTGGTGAACCAGAACAAATTGTTTGATTCGATGCGGTAATATTATAGGTAGTAACGATATTTCCAGCAACACCTGAAGCACCATTTGTAGCACCATTTGCAGGAAACTCATTCACTTGAATTGATGTTGAAGTTCCGTTGCTTCCTCCAGTAACTGTTTGAACTGGTGTTCCTGACACGAACGCAATTCCACCTCCAGCTCCACCGCCACCAGGTCCACTCGCTTCTGGTGACGCGCCAGTTCCAACTGTAATATTATGATTACCACCAGCTCCACCATTGGCGTTTATCGTAATTGTTGCAGGTAAAGGATTGCTATTTTTTACAATGATCATCCCTCCAGCTCCACCGCCACCTGCGCCGTCGTTTCCTTTTTTATTCGAAGTTGAAGGAAAAGGTGAAGTAGCTTGATTATTCGGATTGGTATTTAGTCCAACAGAACCATTCGATTCTAACGTTCCTGTTCCAGTTATTGTTCCGTACGCTTGAATGAACACAATTCCTCCACCTGTGCCACCGGATCCACCTTGACCACTATCTTGATCTCCAGCGCCTCCGCCTCCACCCATGAACATGCGTGTGGCATCAAATGTCAAAGGATGACCTCCAAGGCCACCATTTTCTTTGCGTGCGTCTGTGGAAGCTCCACACCATGCGGAATTATTCGGTCCAACTGTTAATGCATTCTGATCAGATGCCGACAATGAATATCCTCCCCTTCCACCTCCTGGACTTGAAGAAGTAGCAAATCCAGCTAATTCAATGTTCCAATAACCAGCTGCATAGGTAGACGAAGGTACACCTTTTCCTGTGTACGTTCCAGCAGCCCCAATGTTTGCACCACCTCCACCGCCGGCATTTTGGTAACCACCACCACCGCCACCATTTGCTGGTGCACCAGTCGCGTAATTAGAATATTGGGCAATGTATTCTGCTTCATATCCTCCAATACCTTCACCTTTTCTACCTCCTTCATCATCAATAGCAGAACCAATTTGTGTCCCACCATTTCCTGCACCATTCGTGTGTGGAGTACAACTACCAGCTAAACCAACTTGCGTTGAAGGTGTCGAAAGACTACTAGTCGTCATTCCACCTCTAAAACCTTTTCCTGAAGCAGTAATTTTACTTGTTGCCGTCATGGTTAAAGTCCCATTTACCTCAATAGCAACAACTCCACCAGTTGTACCATTCCATGCAGTTGGAACGATTGTAGCTGCAGCATTTAATGTAAGATTATTATATCTTGGAACGCGAATAACTTGAACATGTCCTGAACTTGTATAACTATTTTGAAGTCCGCAACTTAGATTTATGGTATTTGTACCACTCACACTCAACACCTCAACTTGCTCATATTTTCCGCAATTGTTATAGGATAAAATCTTACCCCATTCGGCCACTTTTGCATTTGATTGAGTCCATGTGTTATCCCACACATAGGCAGCAGGACGTGTAAAAGTTGTATTGGTGAGATCAATATCCATCGAGGCTCCTTGCATCTGAACAATCAGAATTAAGTCTCCAGCTGCTAAATTTCCTGTAAAATGAGCTCCTGAAAGCGTGTTGCTGGCAACAGTTATTGAAGTGGCATTTGCCGCCGCATTTGATGTTAATGAAGTATATGTATTTACAATATCATTCGATATCGTGACTGTATAATTAAGATCCTTGCCGCGCTGAGCTACAGCGAAAATTGGAGAGATAGCAAGAAAACCTAGCAATAGTCGAGCTAGTTTAAAGTTCATAGTTTTATCGTTTCACAGTTCTAGTTAGAGACGAAAATAAGCATAAAAAGGTTGGGTTTACTTAAATTTTATTACAATTTCATCAACGATTCTTGCAACGGCTGGACAAATTTCTGTGTTTTTTTCTGTGAGGTGTAAAATTTGAAACATATTTTTCCGATCCGTATGTGGGTATTCTCTACATGCCAAAGGACGGTATTCATAAATATCACACTTATTATCAGCCCCTAAAAATGCGCAAGGAGATTGTTGCAACACGTAATCTCCTTCCTCATCCATTTTGAGATATTGTTGGATAAACTGTTGCTCTTTTAACCTTAAGTACTTTGCAATTCGCTTAATATCAACATCTCTGAAAATTGGACTAGTTGTTTTACAACAATTTGCACAGGCAAGACAATCAATTTTCTGAAAGGTTTTTGTATGACTCGCATGAAAGGAAGCGTCCAATTCTTTCGGTTTCTTTTGTTTTAGTTTTTGAAACGTCTTTTTTATCTGATCTTTCTCAGTTAACGATTTTTCAATGGATTGTTTATATTCTGCTTTCAACTTAATGGGATTATTGCATTGCGGATTCGCTTATATTTCTAAATTTACTTGCGAATTTAATGAAAACATGGACAAATTTGACCTAATAGTAATTGGAGGTGGGCCTGCTGGATATGCAGCGGCAATGAGAGCAATCGATTTTGGGAAACGCGTTTGTTTAATCGAAAAAGATAAAGTAGGTGGAGCTGGTGTATACAATGGTGCGCTTTCATCAAAAACACTATGGGAAATTGCCAACAAGGTCTCAAGCATTAATGATACGATTGTTTCAAACGGAAGAACTCCCTATGAAATCTCATGGAATGAGGTCAAAAAAACACTTGCCGAAGCTATTTTTGAACGCAAATTTCAGTACTCATGTCACATCAAATTACTTCAAACCGAGACGATGCAAAAATTGTTGCATTACGAACGAGGGATTGGGAATTTGATCAACAATCATGAAGTAAATATTCATCACGAAGGTGAAGACAAAACAATTTGGGGTGAAAACATCATTTTGGCAGCTGGAAGTCGACCTAGAAAAGTTGGAAATATACAAGTTGATGAAAAGACAATTCTAACAAGTGATGGCATTGATTCGATTGAAGATTATCCAAAAAGTTTAGTAATCGTTGGTGCGGGAGTTATTGGTTGTGAATATGCTACTATTTTCTCAAATTTTGGAAAAACAAAGGTGTATATAATCGATCGACAAGAACGAATTTTACCATTTGAAGATGAGGATATTTCAAAACTTGTGGCAGGTAATTTAATCAACAAAGGAGTGGTAATTCATTCAAATGCGACGCTTGAACGCATGGAAACAATCGACGGAGAGGTTGAGTATGAGTTATCCTATCCTGATGGTAGCCGTGAAGTTATCCGTGTCGAAAAAGCACTTTTATCAATCGGTCGCGTTCCAAATATTGAAAACCTCGGACTAGAAAATGCTGGCGTACAAATGTCGGCTCGTGGTGTCCACATCGGTGATGATGATACTCGAACAAATATTCCAAACATTTATGCGGTTGGAGATGTGTCTGGGCGAATTGCCTTGGTAAATATGGGAGAAATTGAAGCGCGTCATGCTGTTGAAAAAATGTTTGGTGGAAAAACTGAACGTTTGAGTTACGATAATATTTGTACCATAATGTTCTTGCATCCAGAAGTTGCTGCTGTGGGTTTAAACGAACAACAATGTGCGGCTCAACATATCCCTGTTAAAGTTGTAAAGGTTGATTTTTCGGTGATGACTCGCGCTATTGCAATGCGCAAAACTCAAGGATTCTTTAAAATTATTGTAACCAACGACAGTGAAATGCGCATTTTAGGGATGCGTGCGGTTGGAGAACATGCATCAACAGCCATTCAAGCGGTTGGTTTACTGATTAAATTGAATATGCCTATTGAAGTTTTATCGGAGTTGATTCACCCGCATCCTTCCATCGTTGAAGGTATTCAGGAATGTGTTCGTATGTTATTGAATAAATCCATTTTTAAATCTTCAGTTTTCAAAGATAAACTGGCTTGTTATTCACTCGTTGAGGGTGTTAAAACACCGTTGGAACGACTCTAATTATTTACTTTAAGCATAAAATAAAAAAGGGGAACTTCGTGAAGTTCCCCTTTTTGTTTCATATGTTTTTTTTAAGTTTAAATGACTTCCAACACAATTAGTAAAGCGTAAATCACTGATACTAGTGCGCAAATCCATGCCAAACCATGTAACAACCAAAAACCTATTCCCCAACCAACTAATGCCAAAATTAAATCTATCCAAAAACGCTGAGTAGCACCTTCGTATAAATAAACAGCAAGTGGCGGAAGAATCAAAGCAAGAATTACAAGTAAAATCAGTTCAACATCACCAGCAGGGGCTTTTTGCATTTTTTTACGCAAGTTTACTTTTTTGGAATGTTGGTTTACTTCTCTTTGTGATTCAATGTTAGATGATTGTTTAGTTTCAACAGCTGAAATTGTTTTTGTTTTGCTATTGTTTTCTGAAGCAACACCGTCTGAAAGCACAGTCATTTCTTCATTCACATCTTCAGCTTGTACAGATTCTTCAGCAAAAATCGTTTCCAATTCGCTGGTCGTTTCTGAGGACGCAGTTGTAGAACTAACATATTTTTTAGAATTACGCTCTTCTCCTTTGAAGATATCTAATTCTTTTTCTTCATTTTTTGCAGAAGTCCCTTTCAAATTTCCATTTCCTTTGAAATAAACCCCATTTGTGTATTTTCTTTTTTGAAGAAATCCTCCTCCTGTCACTTCATTTGAACTAGCACATGAACCTAAAATCAAGGTTGCAATGAGCGACACGCTAAGCATTAATTTAATTTTCATATCAATTATTGTTAAGTGGTTACTTTTTATTTTCCTTTCAGCTCCATTGCTTTCAAGGTGTTAATCATTAAAGAGGCAATTGTCATTGGTCCAACTCCTCCTGGTACCGGTGTAATGTAAGAACATTTTTCGGCAACTTCATCAAACTTCACATCACCTTTCAATCGCCATCCTCGGGCTCTTGTTTTATCTTCAACACGCGTTGTACCAACATCGATAATCACAGCTCCTTCTTTTACCATTTCTGCTGTCACAAAATCTGGTTGACCAATTGCAGCAATTAATATATCTGCTGTTTGACAAATTTCTTTCAAATTTTGAGTTCGACTATGTGCAAGTGTTACCGTACAATTTCCAGGGTTTGAATTTCGGCCTAACATGATGCTCAATGGAGTGCCTACAATGTTACTACGACCAATAATCACACATTTTTTTCCTTCGGTGTCGATGTTGTTGCGTTTCAAGAGCTCAACAATTCCCGCTGGAGTCGCTGGTAGGAACCCAGGTAAGTTCAACACCATATTTCCCAAATTCACAGGATGGAATCCATCTACATCTTTCTTTGGGTCAATTGCTTGTGTGATTTTTAATTCATCGATATGTGCTGGTAAGGGCAACTGAACAATAAATCCATCGATACTTTTATCTTCATTCAACGATTTTACTTTGGCCAAAAGAATTTCTTCAGGAACAGAATCATCGTAGCGAATCAAGGTACTTTCAAAACCAATTTGATCGCAGGCTTTTACTTTTGCTCCAACATATGTCAATGATCCTCCATCATTCCCTACCAAAATAGCAGCTAGATGTGGAATTTTTTTACCCGCTTTCTTGCGCTCTTGTACTGCTTCAGCCAATTCTTTACGAATTTGCTCTGCTGTTTCTCTACCATCTAATAACTGCATCCTTGATTTTTTCTGCAAAGATACATTGTGCAAGATGATTTAAAAAGTAACTTTTGAAAAAATAATTAACTTTAAACCATATTAATTGACATTATGAAAAAGTACTTAGTTTTCGCACTTATAAGCTTCAATTTTTCGCTCTTTTCACAAACAAAAACAATCGAAGGTTATGAACTTGGAATCGATGGGTTCGTTTCTGCCTCCAATCAAGGAGGAGCTTTTGGTTTAGGTCCAAAATTTGGTTTTCGTTTGAATGACAATTTAATTCTTGGTCCATCTTTTCGTTGGCAGCGTACCTGGAGTAGCTATTACTCACAAACTTATCATTACTCCATTTGGGGTGGTGGAGTATTCTTACATGCACGTTATAAAAATGTTCTATTTGGCGGATTCGAAGTTGAAATGTTAAAAAGTCCTGTGAGCTATACGGTCGTTTCACCTAAAACAAATTGGATTCCAACAGTGTTCCTATGTGGAGGATTCTCGAAAGAATGGAATCACATCGTGCGTTTAAATGCTGGTTTGTATTACGATGTTGTAAACAATGCTAATAGTCCATTCAGAACGGCATATTTCATGACAGTGAAAAATCCTCAAACTGGACAAATTCAAAAGTACATTCCATTAATTTACCGCATTTCCTTCTTTTTCCCTTTGGATAGACCTGATAAAGACAAGGGTAATCCAACCGAAGAAATTGAACCTGAAGAAGAATATTAAAAAAAATCGCCATCTCGAAAATTCGAAATGGCGATTCTGAAAATTCCTACTAATTGATTAGAATCCTTGACCTTGTGGCATTGCTGCTTGTGGTTTCACAAACACGCCATTTGGTGCATAATCAACTAAATCGATAATAAAAACCAATGTTTCGTATGGTTGAATATCCATACGTTGAGTTTGTGGGTTGTACATACCTTCTGCTCCGTATGCAAGTTTCCAAGGAACGTATAATTTATATTTCCCTCCTTTTTTCATTTTCGGTAAGGCAAACGTCCAACCTGGAATGACACCACCTTTTAATTGTAAAGCAACACTTTCAGTGGATCCTGTCATTTTCTTCATTTCGTATGAACTTTGCATAGTATCACCCATTGCATTCATCAAAATGTATTCAATTTTGACATCATCCGTTGAACTTGGACTACCACCTTTTCCGTCTTTAATGACTTCAATCACAATGTCATTACCAAAAACTTGTGCGCCTGGGTGTTTTTTTGCTTCTGCAATAACTTTCTCACCACTTTCCTTCGTCAAATCACCAATGAACTTTTGAACAATCTCTTGTTTTTCACGGTCAGAAATCAAGGTGTCTTTTTTCAATAAGCCATGACGGAAACCAATTACCGCCATCTTCATGTCGATGTGATCTTTTCCGTTCATTTTTACTAAATCACGATAAAACGTGTAGCCAGTCAAACGACCTAAACATTCTGCACCTTCTTTCGCATAAGCTTCATTGAAATCTTGGAAATTTGGTCCGAATAATTTTTTCAAAGTCACATCACATCCATCTGGATTAGATTCGCTTAAGTTTTCAGAAAATCCTTTCGCTACCAATTCCATATCTAGTCTTGCAATGTTTGGATCAGGAGTTCCAACAATTGTTTTCGCATTCATCGCCCCTAAAACGTATGAAAGTCGATCTTTCTCTGTTTTTAATTCAACAACTTCGCCATCTTCCTTGGCAGCATCATCTCCACAGCTTACGAAAAGCAGAGGAATGAAAAATAAGAAAAGTAACTTTTTCATTAAGCAATTTCTAATAATTCAACATCAAAAATCAATGCACTGTATGGTTTGATAGGTCCTCCTGGATGTGGATGTGCTCCATATGCTAATTCTTGAGGAATGTACAAACGGAATTTTGCACCAACACTCATCAATTGCAATGCTTCTGTCCAACCTGGAATTACTTGGTGAACACCAAATGTTGCAGGCTGACCACGCATTACTGAACTATCGAAAACAGTTCCGTCGATCAATGTTCCATGATAATGAACTGTTACAGAATCTGTCGCAGCTGGTTTGTTTCCATTTCCTTCAGTAAGAATTTCATATTGCAGACCTGTCGCTGTTGTATGAATTCCTTCTTTCGCTTTATTTTCATTCAAAAAAGCTTCACCTGCTTCTTTGTTTTGTCCAAATTTTGCTTCACCAGCAGATTGCAAATAGTTTTGAATAATTGTATTCGCCATTTCAGGAGTGTACAATGGTTCTTTTCCAGCAAATGCATCGGAAATTGCTTCCGCTAAAATTTGTGGTGAAACACCTTCTAAATCCTGTTGCATCAAACTTCCCGCAATGCTCATTCCCACGCAGTAACTTACTGCTTTAATATCTTCTGTCATTCTAATTTATTTTGTTGCAAAAGTAGTTAGAAAAGTCGAACGGATGACTTCCAATAAAAGGAAAAGTCGGACCGAAAATCCGACCCGACTTAACCATTACAAACAATCGACCTTATTGCTTTGTGAAATCTAAGTTGTATGTTACTCCAATTTGTAATGTGTGATTACGTTCTGCTTTAATCCCGTCAGTTTTAACAATGTATTGATTCAGATAACCTAACTGAACATTTACATTTTTATTGAAACGCCAGCCTATTGCTCCGTACAAACGATTTTGATCTAAAATATTTTTACCAATTCCTTTTCCAAAACCTAAAAATGGTTCATCGTAAACAGCCAAAAACAAGGTGTTATCTTTCAATTCTTTTCTTGAAAGAGGAACTGTTGCTAGAAAACGATAACGTATGCGTTGACGAAACAAAAATCCATCTTTATCAAACGTTCCATCGGTATTCTTAACCCAATTTTCAATAAAACGTTGTTCTAAGCGATAGCGATGTTGGATATCAACACGAGCAATCTTGTTCTTCATGATGTACTGCTCCCAAATACGATGTTCATTGTTATTATGAGCAATAGGTTGATCTCCATATTGATACGAACGAATCCATCCATAACCAAGTGTCATCTGCGTATTTTGTTTGGTATAATAATCAACACCTAATCTCAAGAGAGATTGTTGCCAATCATTGAATCCATCTGCTCGTCGCCATTGGTATTCTGTATGAAT
>JACCDQ011340657.1_pt1 | contig 17480 bp, 14 predicted proteins | sample 7446031 | NCBI WGS metagenome assembly JACCDQ01 (sample SAMN15323442, study PRJNA562643) | freshwater metagenome | isolation source: river surface water | place: USA:Blue River Watershed | collected 2017-08-17
GCTAAACGCTCATAGTCGTTCCTAACCAAGATTTTGTCAAATGGTGTATATGCATATACAATAGGCGATTGTAGAAGAAAGAAAATGTATATGTAAAAACGAAGTGACATATTTTAAATTTCTTTACTACTAATATATGAAAGTATTATTTAAAAGAAGATAAATATTTTTCAAACAAAAGCTGACTCATCGGACTACAGCCTAAAAATTACTATCCGTAATACTCTTTCGTTCTGTTATAAGTTGTCTCTGTTGGAGAAATACCAAATCGAATTTAATTTTAAAAGCCAATAAATATAAACAGACTAACTAAATCCTACTGCTTCTGAAACCTCAGATACATCAAGTTTTTGTTCTTTAAGGCCTTGAATATTGAGTTTACAAAAAATATGCGTAACATTAATGGATTAGTCAAAGGTGACATTACAGCTTGCATAAATTTTAACTTAATTAATCAAGAAATAAGTAATCTTGAATTCATCTTGAGGGCTTAAAAACCATTTGAATTATTCAGATGCCACCTTATAATTAGATGTTTTTTACCTTACTCATTTCTATCACATCTACTATTTACTGGGTTTATAACCCTGATAAGACATAAAAGGGAAAGGAGCAGTGTATTCTGCTCCTAAACATCTAAAAGATGACTTTCTCCCAGCTTGCTAATTGAGTGAACTCCAATACTCACTTGGAGTTCATAACAAATTAGGAAGCTCACCTAATTATAAAGTCATAATGTATTGTTTTGAAAATCTTCTGACAAATGCTCTGCTGCGTCTGGATATTGGTATAACTTCACCACTATCTATTTTTATGATATTATTTTTAAAATCAACTTCACTGATATGGTCGAAGTTAACGATAAAAGAGCGATGACATCTACAAAACCGACCTTGGTCCAGTTCACCCATTACAAGATTTAAGGTCTTTGAAATAACCCGTTCTCTCATCTTAAAATAAATCGTAGTGTAATTAATATTAGCTCTTAGAAACTTTATTTCCTTCTGATTTTCTAATGCTCGAAAAAAATTTCTGTACATAGTATTTCATGGTTTTCGTTGAGGTGTGAATGAATTATTCTCTAAAAGAGATGATGCAAAATTGGTGGTCATTTTCTCTAAAAAAAGGTTTTTTTTTTCAATTTCAGACACATTACCAACTTTTGCATGCTGTATAAAATTTTATAAAAGTATTTCAGTAGCCAAGACATAAAAAAACAGGATAGAAACTAACCTGCTTTTAAGTATTTACTATTGAGTGATTATTGCTTGGAAATTAAAATTGGTACACAAATATTAGGTACATAGTGTATATCTTTTGCTATGTTAAATTCGCACAAAAAAAGTAATACCTGTCTACGATAAACGTGAATACAATACTAAATATCATCCATCTGCAGCGGTACTCATCATGTTGGCACGGGTTTACAATTCTATGCTAATTGGAGGTAGCTTATACATTTAACAAAACATCATAAAAGACTTTTTTTTAATAGCCTTGTCAGACTGGATGGATTTCGAAATCCAACTTTATAAGCAATTTGGGTAATTGTAAAATTATTTGTCTTCAAAAGCATTTTCGCCTGTTCTGTTTTTATATCTAAAACATATTGATGAGGGCTTTTACCAAAGACTTCTTTAAATATCTTCTTGAACTTTGTAGGACACATGCCAACACTTTCAGCCATTTCGTTAATTGAAGGAATAGCCTTAAAGGCAGTTTCTTTTATCAAGGCTCCGAACTTTTTAATCTTTTGAATATCATCAGATTTGTAATTCAAACATAGTTTTGGTAATAGTATTTCGTGTGTTTCTATGGCCAATTCATACAAATACTGATGAACCCAAGAGTGAATAAATGACTGAGGAATAGAACTTGAAAAAAGGTCTACTTCAATAGATTCCAATCTTCTCTTAGAGATTTCCAACCATTTTTTTTGAAGAAATTGATTGGCTTCAAGATTAGCATTTTGAAAAGAGTCAAAAAAAGATACGTCTTCGTTGAGTATTCTTAATATGTATTGCTTCTCTATAAATAGTAAAAGGTTAAAGAAACATTCTTCAGACGTACTTTCGAGCCCTGAGTAGATAGGATTTATTGTTTTATAAACACTTATCACGATTGAGTTATATTCATCAGTGATAGGTAGCGATGGTGGGACTTTTGGGGAATTAGTAGAATATGCAAAGCATAATCCTAAACCCAGAGAAATAGATTTTACTTGGCAATGGCTGCTTTCTCTATTAAAATCCTCTATCAGCAAGGGGGTTTTAAAATATTTTATTAGCATTACTTAATGTACAACTTAAGATTTAATAAGAACTTTGTTCTTTTTCCAAATTCGACACAATTGCAAATACATAAGACTTATTTCTCAATAGTCTATTTTGTATCTTGAATCAAACAATCACACTTCAAAGTCGTTGAGCTAACACCATAGGTTATCCTGAACCATAAACGGAACTGTTAGCTTTACTTAAACATCAAAAAAAGTACTCTTTAAGTCACTTTTCAAACATCGACTTAGGCTTTCTAAAACTCAATAGATAGCTTTTTCTGTTATTGTCTTTCACATAACAAAGGCTTAAAAACTTTAAATCTTGAAGAAACATTAATAAATATACAATCAATGGGGAGGTGTAAAAGGTAGAAGTTCATGGCGTATTTTATTTAAAAATTATGTTTATTGGGAAAATTATACTTTAAAAGTATGCTTGAGTGGAAATTATATGCAATATTATATATAAAGACAACAATACGTTCAATAAGTATATACAGTAAAGGTGAAATTTGTATAAAAATAGGTGATAATATGATTTCCGTCATATTATTTTAGCTATTTATTAATTAAGAGATGTTTGAGAATACACAAAATCAAGATTATATAATACCGAGAGAGAGGTTATTTATAATCTTGGACTATGGTTTAAATAAGAGTATGAATAAGTTTTTTAAATTAAAGAGCTGGGAAGTACTATTCTTTGAATAGAAATCTGAGTAATATATTTTTATGATAAAATGATATCCTTGAAATTATCTTTATATGTCTTTCCAATTGGTAAGACCTTTCCATTTGTCATGATTATTTCTTTATTGTCATAACTACTCACATATTTTAGGTTAATTATGAGTTTCTGATGGCATCTCACAAAGTTGTTATTAAGTTTTTTTATGATTTTAGCCAATGAATATTTAATAGTGTACATATTTGATTCCAAAATGAATGTACAGTAGTTACCATAAGATTCTATGTATATAATTTCAAAAAAATGTAATCTTAGGTATTTACCTTTATTATTGCGTACTAAAATATATGTTTCAGGATATTCTAATTTTTGGATAGATTCATAAAATAAGATTTTTTCTACTGTAGATATAAGCGAAAGCTTCTGAATTGGTTTAATTAAATAATTGATAGGTCTATATTTCTTAGCTTTTAGATATAATTCATTATCTACAGATGTAGTCATCATGATGACAGGTATTTGTTCTATTTCTTTATGACCAAGTAATTCTAAACCCCATGTCTCTCCTTCCAAAAAAATATCACAAATAATTAGTGAGGGACTGTTATTAGTAATAAGTAAGAGAGCATCCTTTAAATTACTTACGATATAGATTTGAGAAGCGTCAACAACGATATTACTTTCTAACAAAGTAACTTTTATGCTTTCCGCATACAATAAATCATCCTCAATTATTAGAATAGATATTTGCATAGTACGTGTGAACTTCCAGTAATTCCAGAAAAAACTTCAGAATTAATATGATTTATAAATAAACAACGCAAAATAATATAGAAATATTCATTCTTCCAAAATGCCAGATGAATTGCAGAGATATACTCAGTGTAGGCAGTAAAAATTAAGTTAGATGTAAATTGTAAAAACCAATGTATCAATTAGACAATACTGAACGCAAGAAAAAATGCCCTAATTGGATTTTTTATTGTATTTAATTGGGTAAATTAAATACCAGAAGAGTACGAGAATTAATAATAGATTACAAAGATTAAAGAATCTATGATGTTTGAAAATTGAGCGAATAGTGAGTAGGTATCCTAAAGTCAAACAATATATTGGTTGACTTTAGGATTTGATTTACGTTTAAAATATGCGTTGGAAATGAGAATCAAGGTGCTCTCGCATGGCTATTCTGAACGAATTAGGATTACCATTTTTAATAATATCAACTAAATCCTTATGAGAAACACTACGCTTTGGATGGATAGGTTTTTCTAATATACCGCTATCATGAACATATTTGAAGACTGGTAATAAAATATGTTGAAAACGCTTTAGTGTATCATTTCCTGTAATTTCGTAGAGTTTTCCATGAAAACTAATTTCTTGTTTGATATCAAAAAGAAGATTACTGGTATCTTGAGGTTCGTTCGAAACAATTTTCTCTAATTCTTCAATATCGGCAGGCTTGATTCGTAGGAATATTAAATCTGCCATACCAATTTCTAAAGACATACGTAGCTCGAAAATATCCTTCAATTTCTCCTTTTCCATCAGTGTAGGAAAAATCATACGTTCAAATATTGAAAGAAAATCAGGGTGAGAAATAACCATTCCTTTCTTCTTCTTAGACTCAATCAACCCCATCATTCTTAACCGAAGAATCGCTTCTCTAACTACTGTTCTGCTCACACCCAGCATATCAGCCAATTCTAACTCAGTGGGTAGAGCATCGCCAATATTCAATTTATTTTGTAATAAGTAGTCAATAAGCTCTTTTTCGGCCTTATCAGCTAAAGAAGCATTATCAATTGGAACGAGATTTTTTTTCATTTTACTAAAGATTCTAATTAATCCTTCAAAATATCTTTGATAGGAATTCTGACAAAATACAATTCCTTTGTACCTTCGTAAATCAAGCCAATTGTATTTTTATCAATCATTGTCATACAGGAATAACCATAACACAATCGTTCGTCAATCATCAGTTGATTTTCTTTCTGCCAAGTTTTGCCTTCATCTAAACTCAATTTTACAGTCATATTTTTTCTTTCATAGGTATGATTAGGGTTCGAAAAAGCTAAAATATTTCGTACTCCACCATTGTTTGTAGATTCTACCCGAATAATACTTCCCATGCAAATTGGTTCTTCTAATGCCGACCGAGAAGAAATATGTTCAACCCAAGTTTTTCCTAAATCGTTTGTGATAGAAACGCTTCTTGAACCCCCTCTATTATCTCGCATATTTAGCATCAAGGTTCCATCATTTAATTCTACAACTTGTGCCTCTGTAGTATTAGATTTAGCACCAGTGCCTGCTTCCCAGGTTTTTCCGTGGTCTTTGCTATAAATAAGGGTCGAATATGGCACACCGTCAGTATCTCTGTATTGAGCAGGAAAAACAAGTGTACCATTTGCCATTGAAATCCCCATTCCTGGCCCTTGAAAAAATAACCTCCAAGTTGGGTTCTTTACTGATGAAGTGATATTTATGGGCTGTGACCACGTAAGTCCGTCATCTTCACTTTTAACCAAAATAAATTGCCCCGTTTCATTGGGGCTTAAACCAATACCAGAGCCATTCCAAGCTTTATTACCATGACTCCATAAAGCTGCTACCCAAATTGTTCCTGTTTGTTTATCAACCAATATTGAAGGGTCGCCAATGCCATCATTTGCCCCAACTCCCATATCCATAATTACTTTCATTGGTTGCCACGAAAGTCCACCATCAGTGCTACGACTCATTCCGACATCCACATTGGCAGGTAAATCTCTATCATTTTCATATCGGTTATCATAAACAGCTATCAAAGTGCCTTTATTGGTCGTTGCTATCCCTGGAATTCGATAAGTATTGATGTTGTCTTGGTTTTGAGTTCTTAGAGCATATCCTATATATTTTGGACTATTTATATTTCCTTCTTTTACAGCTACTTTACCTACCTCTGATAGTTGAGCATTGGTGATTTTCAAAGATATTGTATTTCGAATATCTGCTGATGAAGATACTTTACATGAAATCCAAAATAAGTTTTCGCCCAAATTTAAAGAATATTGGCAAGGTATCGTTAAAGTTTTAGTAATATTTGTAATAGTTGCTATTTTCTTTGCTGAAGCGATATTTGAATTATAGCCAGAAGCATACAGTTCGATGCTTTCAATATCTTGTAAATCGGTCAAACCCTCCAATTGCAATTGAAGATTTTCTAACTTAATATCTGAGTTTTCTATTGGTAATCTAACTGAAACCTTGACAAGAGGATTTATTTCTAAACCTTTTAATACAGGATTTTGCGTTTGAAATGCCCAAATATCTCCCTTAAAACTCGTAGGAGATAAACTAATATTAGTAGCTTTTCGGCAGCAAGAAAAAGCAATGATTGATAATATAATGACTGCCAGTATTTGTCTTTTATTTTTCATTTTTTTGAATTTTTTCTAAAGTTTTCCAACACTGATATAAGCCTCTTGGTATATGATAACAGCCTTTCCATTTTCCTCCTTTGAGTGTTAGTAGAGGTTCACCAGCACGATTTAAGTAGCCAAACCATTCTCCAAATTCAGAATCAGGGTAATGACGAAAAGTCCACTCATGAAGTTTTTCAAACCACTCCCAACACTTTTTGTCACCAGTATGCAAATATCCTTTCAATAACGCAATCAGTGTTTCAATATGAACCCACCAAAGTTTCTGGTCCCATTCAAGTTGCTGCGGTGGATTACCAAGAATATCCATAAAATATAAAATCCCACCGTGTTTTTTATCCCAAGCATATTCAATGGTATGTAAAACGATGTTTTTGGCTGCTTCAATTAGTTTTGTATCACCTCTTCTTTCTCCTAAATCCATAATAAACCACATGGCTTCGATGGCGTGTCCAGGATTTAATAATCTCCCTTCGAAACTATCTGAAAAACAGCCTTCAGGTGTTACATTTTCAAGAATTAACCCTGATTTTTTATCATAAAAAACATCCATAACCTCATGAATACACTCATCAATCAACTGTTCTACCTTTGCTTTGGGCAAAAGATGCTCAATTTCAAGAGCAAGATTCGAGAGAATCATAGGAAGAGCAAAGTTTTTTAAAGGGCGTGTGCCTTCAACTGCTTTAGACCAATGGCGTTTAGGGTTGTTTCTTCTTTCAAGTATTGAATAAAACGTTGTTCGAGCAATGTCGGCATATTCATCATTACCCGTAGCTTTGTAGAGTTGTCCGAAAGCCTGAGTTGCAAAACAGTCTGAGAAAATATTATATGGTTTAACCAGAGGTTTCCCAGAATTTGTTAATGAGAAAAACCAAGTACCATCCTCATTTCGTCCATATTTTTTTAAAAAATCAGCCCCATGTTGTGCAAATGCAAGCCATTCGGGTTTCTTTTCTAACTGATTATATAGCATCGAAAATAACCACACCTGACGCCCCTGTAACCAAACAAATTTATCAGTATCAAATACCTTTCCTTCACGGGTTAGGCAAGTAAAATAACCTCCATTTTCAGTATCTTTTGAATAATTTTGCCAAAACGGAAGAACATTATTCAACAATTCATTCTTATACTGGTTTAAGTAAACTTCTGTGTTTTTTGACATTTTCTTTTAGTTTAAATATCTACCCTGTTTGATTATTTTGGCCCAAAGCATGTAGCCTTCACCCAGTAAATGAAGCCCATCGTTTGTATATTTCTTATCTAATTTTCCTTCGGCATCAATAAATTTTGAATGAAGGTCTATAAAAGTTACTCCGTCCACATTGTGAGCTAAATTGTCCATGGCTTGGTTTAAAATCTTAATATTTTCTTCTATATTTTCAGTAAACTTTCTGAAAGTGGCATTTACAGGCAAAATACTTTGAAGGTAAATCTGTGTTTTAGGCGAAAGCTGCTTGGTGCGAGAGATAAACGCTGTATAGTTTTGGATAATCAACTCATTAGGAACCCCTCTCGATAAATCATTAATGCCAATTAATAGAAATATTTTTTTAGGTTTATCTTGCAAAACATCTTCTAATCTGGCATTTACACCGAACGAGATATCGCCTGAGCTTCCGCGATTTAGGCATTTTTTACACCTTAAAAGCTCTTGCCACTCGCCCCCATCGGTGATACTATTCCCGATAAAAATTATTGCGTTTTTGACTTTTGGTAAAACCTTGAACAATGAAACACGCTGCTCATAATAGGGGCGTAGATAGTTGCTATCTATTTTGGTGGTCGATTGAGCACAAAGTTCTATCGATAAGCCCACGAGAAGTAGGCTCAGAAAATAAATTTTCATAAAAATTTAGAGGTTTGGTTTGTTAGTGAATCATAATTTCATCAGCTATGAGGATTGTCTTTCTGCAGCATAGTATAACCATAAAGTGTCGAAACTATAAGGCAAAGGCAAGAAATAAGTATTCTTAACATGATTGCGTTTTCTTTAGGTTTATTCTTCAACAAAATCTCGAACTTGTGGACGTAAGAATGTAATTTGGATTATTACGGCAAGCAGTACAAAGCCAGCCAAGAATGCAAAATCATGGGCTAAGTTGCCTTTATCTGTTGATTTTCCTAACCAACTTGTAATGATGGCACCAGCCATGATTCCCATAAAATTCATCAAACCATAGGCTGTTGCTCGGTATTTTGAATCAACAAACTGACATAGAATAGGCATATTATTAGTATCAAAAATTCCAAAACCTAAACCAAAGCAAACAGCTGCACCTACTGCATGGGTAATAGATGTACCATAACCTATCATAACCAATGCTGGAATGGTTAAGGAAAGCCCAATTACACTCGTGTAAACTCTTCCACGAATATTTGTTTTCACCCATTTATCAGAAATAATACCACCTATGATTACACCAAAAAATGATGATATAGCGGTTGTAATCGTAGAGATTGGCCCTGCTTGTGCCATATCTATATTTAGTTTACCAGCAAAAAGTGTTGGTAACCAGTTTTTTACGCCCCAGCCAGGAAGGCTCGGAACCGCAAAATAGAATAGTATTATCCAAAACGATAGGTTGCTGAGGAGTATTTTGAGAACAGCCCAAACAGGCTTTTTTAATGGTGATTTTGTATTTGATTTTTGGGTAATTTCTGAACTTGGATTCCGCAAAAAAATAACTAAAACAATTGAATAGAGCATTCCGATAAGTCCAAAAGACCTAAAAGCCACTTGCCATGAAAACTCAGTAGCAATGGTTGCACCGAATCCTCCTAAAGCTTGGCCTAAGTAGAGACCCGTCATGTGCATACCAATAGCCAGCGAACGGGTTTTTGAAGAATGAAAGTCAGTAATTAACGAAAGACCCGCAGGAATATAAAGTGCTTCACTAACACCCATTAAGGCTCTGAGCAAAAATAACTGATTAAAAGTGGTGGCATAGCCCATTGCAAATGTTACAAACGACCAAATAAATAAACTACCAATAATCAATCGTTTCTTATTAGTTCGGTCTGCTATTAGACCTGCAATAGGGCTCATAAAACCATAAATCCAAAGGAAAACTGCCATTAGCCAACCAAAATTAGTGGCGGTTTGAAGTTCAGAAATATCAATCTGCATGGCGGGTTTCATGGTAGATAGCATTTGTCTATCTAAATAGTTGAGCAATGCTACTATCGAAAGTAGAAAAACTATAAACCACTTATAACTTTCAGCGTTTTTCATTTTATTTAACAGATTTGCCTAAAATAATATCGACTGTTCGAATACCAGGTTTTATCTCGCCACTCGGAATCACAATATCTTTGCCCCATCGAAGGCTTGAGGTTGTTACAGGTACAAGTATCGGCACTTCGCCAATTTTTTTCCAAGTGTTGTTTCGGGTATGATATACCAAAAGGTCTTTACTAAAACCTTGGTGATTTTCTAAGATTGATTCTTTTTCTGCTTGGAGTTGGCTTTTTTCATCTTCAGAAGTGGCTTGAGCAATTTTCAAGTTAAATACCTCAATCTTCGAAAATATATTTCCTCTATCACCACCAATGAGCAGAAATTTATTTTTTGTAAGCATTACACCACAACCAGCCGAAAGGGCATTGATAGGTACGTCTTCAATCGAAATATCGGCCATTTTTAGCCATTTATCCTGCTTTATATCAAATTTATATGTATAATGAGAAAGCTGACTAACATCTGATGGCACTTTTGCCCGCCCCCCTATCAGATAGAGAGCATTCTGACCAGCAAACGATACTGAGTGAGATAGCGGAGTGGGTAAGTTGGGTAAAACCTCCCATGAATTTGGGTTTGACTTAACATTGAGTCGGTAGGCTTTATTCGAGGTTTTTTCTGCATTCTCTCCACCTAAAACATAGATAAAATTATCGTACTCAACTGCGGAAGCATTACTAATTTCTTCGGGAAGTGAGGGTAGGTTTTCAATCGAAATATCTTGTTTATGAGTATCCCATTTTATTAGGAAAACTTCCTTTCTTATACCATTTTCATTTTCACCTCCTATACAATAAATACCATTTGGGGTACTAATAGTAGCGGCATAGGCAATATTAAAGGGTAATGTAAAAGTCTTCTCAAACCATTCAAAAGTATCTTTTTTTGTTCGTCGAAGCACATATATGTCGTTCAAGTATCTTTTTTTTCCACCCTTCCAAGGCATAACTCCAGCGAAATTAGAACCTCCGATTATCAATAATGTATTTTCATGAATTCCCGATAATGCTCCACCCATGCCAAATTGTTTTTCGTTTAAGGTTGGGAGTTGCTTTATTACCGACCATTCAAAGGAATTTTGAGCCATAATATTTCTTATAGTCATTAGAAATAAAATCAACAAAAATAGATTTAGTCGCTTGAATTCTAACATACAATTCGATGATAAAGAAGTTTCAATTGATATTATAAAAACGCTTTTAAATAGATTTTGGCTCCTTAACATGAATTTTGGAGCAATACTCTGTAAAATTCAATGTATCGACCTCGTTTGAAAACTCCTGATACTGCTCTTTGTTCATATTCATTACAGGTAATCTAAATTCTCCACAATCGAGTCCCATTTTTCTCATATAGGCCTTTCCTGTTGCAATTCCTCCATATTTTCCAAGTAAACGAATCATATTTATTGAGGTCATTTGCCAATTTTGAGCAACTTCAAAATTACTATCTTCAAAAGCATTAATGAGATTATGATACAATGGAGCCGCATAATTAAATGTACTTCCAACTGCACCTTTAGCACCTAAAATAAGAGCTGAAAGCATGTTTTCATCTCTTCCCCAAAGCATATCATACTTATGGTTTTCATAAGTTAGACACGATTGAAAATCCATAAAATCTTCATGTGTAAACTTTATTCCTGCAAAGTTCTGAATTCTACCGTTTATGCTTTTAAGTAAATCATACATCGAAAATCCAACGCCTGTCAGTACTGGAATATGGTAGTAGTATAAAGGCATCTCTGGTACTACAGATGCAACCTCCTCGCATATACGCGTAAGCATTTCTATATTGGCGGGTTTAAAATAAAAAGGAGCCGTAATCGAAATAGCATATATGCCTTGGTTGTAAGAGTAAAGTGCTAATTCTTTACAATCGTTCATACTCGTACCCCCTAAAAACATCATTACCTTAAACTCAGAATCACCTTTGGTACACTCTGCCCAAGCCTTTAATACCGCTTTCTTTTCGTTTTGAGTCATTGAAACCCCCTCCCCTGTTGAACCACAAATAAAAGCTCCTTTAACCCCATTTGATTTTAGTAATTCGTAATACGATGGTATTAAAGAAAGGTTCAACGAACCATCAATGTGCATAGGTGTAAAAGGGGCAGCTATTAGTCCTTTAAGATGTTGAATTTGCATAATTTTATTGATTTTCAATTATTATCAGAAAGAAGAAGTGTGAATTTAGTTTTTTTAACTTAACCTTTTTGATGAGTTCTTTAATTTCGTATTAAAAATTTGGATAGCCAGGTGTTTGTACTAAAAGTCTATTATTTGTAAGCGAATTTCTATCAATTGGCCACAATAATTTATATTCTTCCGATGGTTTTACTGTTGTATTTTCATAAACAAATGTTTTGCCTACACGTCTTAAGTCATACCATCTTTTTCCTTCGAATATAAATTCATACAAACGTTCATTTAAGAGCGCATTTATTGGACTTGTATCTTTGACTTGATTAGGAAATCCGTATTTTTTTTCATCATACTTCGCTCCATAAGCTCGGGCTCTTACTAAATTTATTTCGGTTGCAGGGCTTTGACCCAAAATAATTTTTGCCTCTGCCATGAGCAATAATAAATCAGCATAGCGATAAATTGGATAATCATTTGTGTATGCTCTTGCTCCAGCATTTTGTTCACCTTGAAATTTATTTATAAACGCTCCTACTAATTCAAAAGCAGTTCCTTTCTTTGCAAATGCTGGTTGAATTGAGGCCAATTTACGAATATCAGCATCATCAAATTTATTGTAAGTGGCAATTCTGATAGGAGCTCTTAATAGACCACCCCAATTATCGGTAGTTACACTAAATTGACGAGAGCCGTTTAAATCAAAGAAGTTGGCAATTAGGCCTGTTTGTGGCACAAAACTATTAGATAGAAACGACATCGAGGCTTCATTCAAAACATAGCGAATCGAAAAAATAATTTCATTATTACCTTTACTATTCGATGCAAAAACATTTGAAAATGAAGGGAGTAATGTTAAAGAAGGGATATTTTTCTTGATTTCCTCTAATGAGTTTAGGGCAGTTGTGGCGTCGGTGGAGCCACCGCCCCTATAGCTATTCCACAACGAAACCTCGGCGTTGAGCATTAAAGTTGCAGCCTTTGACCAATAACCTTTGCTATTTCTGAATGAATAATCGCTTCCAAAACTTGATAGTGATTTTACAATATCAGATTTGATAAGAGCCATCACTTCTTCTTCTGTATTTGCCGCTTTAGCTAAGTTTGAAATATCAATTGAAGTTACTGGTTCGGTTTGAATAACAACTCCTCCCCATGAGCGGAGCAAATGGAAATAGTAATAGGCCCTCATGCCATAGGCAATTCCTAAGTAGTAATTTTTGTTTGTTTCAGTCACTACGGTTGTAGATTTTAATTTATCTATCAACAAGTTAATTTGGCCAATATTACTATAGAACCCTCCAAAATTACTAATACCTGGATTATCTAAATCTAAGTTTTGAAGCCACATACGCTCTACACCCTGGGTGGCTTCGCCAGTAAAAGTACTGGCACTATTCCCCTCTGTTCCGAAGATATCTGACCTCATTTCGCCTAATGCTTGGAAGGCCGAATTATGGCTTCTAAATCTGTTATGAATACCCGATACAAATGCATCAAATTGGTCTGAAGTTTTCCAATAATTAGCATCACTGATACTACTTATCGGAGCTAAATCAAGAGATGTATTACAAGAGGTCAATAACAACCCTATGCCGATGCTTAAATATATTTTTTTGATAATCTTTTTCATGAATGATAATAATTTTAATTTGAATAAACTGTGAGTTACTTCAATGAAACCTGTAAGCCTAAAACGAAACTTCGAGGGGTAGGATAAGTTCCTCCATAGATTCCTCCTGATGGTGGTTCTGGCGATGGCCCACTAAACTTTGTGACATAAAACATATTATTCAAATTTGTATAAACTCGAGCTTGCGAAAACAGTTTGCTTACCATTTTGTATTGACTAAAATCATAAGAAATTGTAATTTCTCGACAAGCTAAATAATCACCTTTTTCATAGAACCTTGAGTTATTTCCATTTAATACCTGCCCAGCGTTATTTGCTCTTGTGTAGTTTTTCTTACCTGCAGGTGCTCCAACTTGGTCTGCATAATATACCTTAGGAATATCTGTATCGGTATTGCTTGGCGACCACGCATTTTTTTGTAAATCCATATAATTGAATGTACCCTGGTAGTTTCCTAAAGTACGGGCAACCAAATCATTATAAATGGTGTGTCCTAAGGCAAAATCGAAGCGAGTAAAAATAGAAATACCTTTAAATGATAGACTTGATGTGAAGCCTCCCATTACTTTGGGGTTGATATTACCGAGATAAACTTGGTCTCTCGAATCAATGATATTATCATTATTAACATCTAACCAGTTTACATCTCCAGCTGTAATTTTATTAACCATCGATGTATTTGGCCCGCCAACTCCAGCGATGTTATCTACACGATTTCCAGCAATTTGAGCAACTTCTTCATCTGATTTGAAAATAGAGACTTGTTTATAACCATAAATCGCACCAAGAGGCTGTCCTTCTTGAAGTCCACCAACCCAAACAACTTTTCCTTGAATAGGGTCATAAATCTGAAGTCCACCTTGTCTATTATTTTCATTTCCGTTGAATGGAAGTTGAAGAATTTTGTTTTTAACGAATGAAATATTTCCACCAAAATCCCAAACTAAACCATTAGGTTTTCGAAGAATTGTGGTATTAATTGTAGCTTCAAACCCTTTATTTTGGAATGTACCTAAGTTAGTTCTTACCGTACTATAACCTACATAACTCGGAAGCGTAAGGTTTGTCAATAAATCACTTGTTTTACGATTATAATGGTCTAATATGATATTAATTCTATTACTTAATAAAGAGAAATCAACACCAAAATCTACGGTTTTACTTTTTTCCCATCTTAAACCGCTATTTACAATACTGGTGCTTAAGAATCCTAAACCATTATTGTAGTTTCCTTGAGACCCATAAACCCCTTGAACTTCATAATTGCCAATTCCAGCAATATTTCCGTTTACACCATAGCTAAAGCGAGGTTTAAAGGAGTTGAAAACCTTATTGAGGCCGATTTTATTGAAAAATGCTTCTTTATGAAGATTCCAACCAGCTGACATACCTGGAAATATACCAAAACGATTTTCTGCAGCAAGGCTTGAAACCCCATCTCTGCGAACCACAAATGTGAGTAGGTAGCGTTCGTTAAAATCATAATTTAACCTACCGAATTGTGATAAAATCTTGTATTCATCTCGAGATGAATAATTACTACCTGCTGCAAAAGTTGTTGATGCATTAGCAGTAATAATATCATCTGTTGGTGCATTTTGACCAAATACTTGCATATCTAATCCTTTTCTGCCAAAAGACTCAAGTCCAGCCATTGCATTTATATGGTGAGTCTTAGCAAATGTTTTCTGATAATTAACGATAGCATTGTATTGTTGCTGAAAACTTCTACCAAACGATGTGATTGAATTTCTGGTGGTGCTACTGAATGACTGGGGATTTGTATAAAGATTAGAATAGTTTTGCGTTGCTTGAGTAAATGATTGATTCAGTCCTTCAGATAAATATCCATTGGCAGAAACTTTGATGTATAGGTCTTTGATGATATCGTATTTGACTGAAGCATTCAAAATAAACCTATTTACTTCATTACTTCTTTTAGTTTTATCTAACCAATATAAAGGATTTCCATCAGTAATACCATTGCCAGGATTAGGCTTTGTTTTTGCCTCATCTAACCAAGGGTTCATGGTTGGCCATATCGCTAAATTCCGATAAAGTGTATTTACATCTCCTCCGATTAATCCAACTTGTGATGAAGTAGATGCAGTTACCCCCGTTGAAACCTCTAAATTTGGTCTTATTTTGTATGAACCATTCAAATTACCTGATAACCTTTTATAGTCGGACCCTACAATCACTCCATTCTCTTTGTAATAATCAAAGCTTGCCAAATATTTGCCTTTATCATTGCCGCCTTCAACACTTACATAATGGTTATTCGTATAGGTATCTCTGAAGAGTAGGTTTTCTATTTCTCCACTATGGTCTTTAAATAGTATCGAACCACCATAAGGGTCATCCATTGATTGCCAACCTTGAGCCAGCAAGCCCGCATTTTCAGGGGTATTTGCCCTTATATCAAATAATGCTAAGTTTGCAGCGTCTGTAAGAAGGCCATACCCTCTTGATGAGTTTACTTGGGCAAGCGTACGTTTAGAATTTAAGTTGCCCAGTCTATTATAATAGATGTAATCACGTGCATTAAGGTATTTGTATCCTTCTCTATTTTTGTTAAATCCGCCTGTATATTTATAAGAAACTCGTGCAGTACCTGATTTGCCTTGTTTAGTTGTTATTAATATAACACCATTGTTAGCTCTTGCACCATAAATTGCAGTGGAAGCAGCATCTTTCAATAATTCGATTGATTCAATATCGTCCGCAGCAATGTCATTAAGTGTACGAATTACCCCGTCAACAATAACTAATGGAGCACCAGGACTATTGATAGATGCTCCACCTCTTAATAATATTGATGGAGCCGCTCCTGGAGCACCAGAAACGTTTACTACTTGTAAACCAGCCAACGAGCCTTGTAAGGATGTCCCTACGTTTGCTCGTGGTGCATTGGCTAAAACCTTCGTATCAAGTTTGCCAATAGAATTGGTAATATTCTTTCTTGATTGGGTTCCATAACCTACGACAACTACTTCATTAAGATTGGTTTCATCTAATTTGAGCGAAATCTTGAGGGATTGATTTTCATTTATTACAATTTGCTGACTCTGATAGCCAATAAACGATAAAATAAGAATATCCCCTTTTGATGCATCAATCGAAAACTTACCATCTTGATTGGTTTGTGTACCGATATTTTTCCCTTTTACAATTACACTGACACCTACGAGTTGTTCATCATTGCTGTCATCACGAACTTCTCCTGAGATTTTCCTTTGTTGTGATAATACTTCGAAAGAAATTAGAAAGCTCATTAGTAAGAAAAAGGCCTTCGAATAAATGTTTTTCATAGTTTTAGTTTTGTATTATGTATAACATAATACAAAACTATTCTATATTTGGATATTTTCAAATTATTTCAACATTTTTTTTGATTACCTATTTAGTTATGTTTTGATTGAGAAAGCTTAATACTTAAAGATAAGGTGAAAAATATGATTATATTTTGTGGTGAGTATTCCAAACTGTTAAGTCTGAGATAGTTACTATGAAAACTGTAAAGTATCAAATAATTAATGTCTTAGATAGAATTACTAACGTTATTGAGATTACATAAAAATTTGATAGTCGTAAAATGTAATGCCGTGTTTATCTTATTAAAAGATGCAAAGATGAAATGGTGTCATAGTATTAGTAGAACTACTTATGGTTAAAGTGTTACTGTACAGAAGAACTCTCTTAAATAGTCATAATCAACTAACTCTTACCTTTCTTTCGTTTGTCCTTCTACAAATCATATTCAGTCAGCTATTTTCAATAATAGTTGTACTAAGTAGTTTTGAACGGTTTTATTTAATAATCAAGAAATAATAGGTTTTTTGATTTTGGAAATTCTCTACACAGTTTATAAAATGAATATCTGCGAAAATTATAAAGCGAAGTTCCTACAGTCTGTTCCACGAAAATTGCTTGAGTACATTTCTGATTGGTTGTAATAGCCCTTCGAAGATATATCTCTGAGGGTAAGAGATGAGCATCTTCAAAAAACTCTACTATTGACATATTGAGTTACATTTTATAAAAATGATAGGTTTTTTGAAAATTGCA
>JACCDQ010595431.1_pt1 | contig 17465 bp, 27 predicted proteins | sample 7446031 | NCBI WGS metagenome assembly JACCDQ01 (sample SAMN15323442, study PRJNA562643) | freshwater metagenome | isolation source: river surface water | place: USA:Blue River Watershed | collected 2017-08-17
CTAGTCCTCACCACAAGGAACCTCATGAAAACTTCTACCGTCATCGGCGTCGCAATCGCTGGTGCTCTCGCCATCGGTCTCTTCGGCACCTACATCAGCTACTCCAACCTCGGCAACCGCACCGAAGTCGCCATCAGCGCCAAGTATGCGGACAACGAGAACGTCTACGCTCAAGGCACGCAGGCCGTCATCGAAATCGCGCAGGTGCCTGAGATGTACGTCGCTGACCTGAAGCAGATCGTCACCGCCGCCATTCAAGGTCGCTACGGCGAGAACGGGTCGCAAGCCACGTTCCAATGGCTGAAGGAGCAGAATCCGCAGCTCGATCCGAGCATGTACACCCGCATTCAAGACACCATCCTCGCATTCCGCGGTCGCTTCGAGACCGCTCAACGCGAGCTGCTGGACCAGTGCCGGTCGTACGAAACGCTGCGCGGCAACTTCTGGTCTGGCAAGTGGCTCTCCATCGCTGGCTACCCGCAGCGCGACATGAGCAAGATGTGCACCATCGTCTCGACGACCAAGGCTCGCCAGACCTTCGAGACCAAGACCGACACTGGCATTCAGCTCCGCAAGTCCAACTGATTCAAGAGGCACCAGCATGTTCAAGTCTATCAAGGGTCTCCTCTTCGAGGAAGATCCGGCTCAAGCCGCTGCACCGCAAGCTGCACCCGCTCAGACCGCCGCAGCGGCGGTCGCAATCCCGACACAGCCTGGCCAGGCGGCCGCCGCTCCGATCGCGACCAGTCCGAAGCAGGCAATCGTCGAGGCGATTCGCAAGGCAACGATGTCGCGCAACACCGCCTACACCCAGCTGGCTCGCGCTGCCGATGCGCTGCACGACCTCATCCCTGACCAAGTCATGCGTCTGAAGGCCGCGTATCGCACGAGCGGTGCAGGTCGCACGGCACAGCAGATCGCTGAAGCCATCGACATTCATCTGCAGGACATCGGCGGCGAAGAGCTGCGCTTTCATCAGATGATCGAAAGCAAGCTGGCAACTGAGGTCGAAGGTCGGCGACGCCAAGCTCAGGCTGCGGCCGATGCGGCCAGGTCAGCGCATGAGCAGATTCAAGCTCTCGAGAAGCTCATCATCGAAAAGAACGAAGAAGCCACTCGCATCTCCGGAGAAGCTGCTCAAGTCAGCTTGGACCTTCAACAATCGCATGCTGACTTCAAGCTGGCCGCCCGCCAAGTTCGCACCGAACTCGAGGGTGCTAAGGCCCTCATCATCTCCACCACTCTCCAGTAAGGAAACACATCATGTCCCTCGGACTTCAAGAATCCAAGACCAAGTCGTTCTGGGAGCGCCCGGAAGGCACGACTGGCATGCTGGCAATCGGCGCCGCTGGCGTCGGTCTGTACTTCGCTCTGCCGACGCTCATCTCGTTCGTCTCGATGCTGACCGTGCTGGTTGGTCAGACGTTCATGCTGGTCGTCATGGGTCTGCTTCTGTTCGCGCTGATCAGCGTCATCACGAACAAGAAGGTTCAAACGCTCGTCAAGTACATGTTCAAGTCGGCGATGCGCGCCATCACCGGCGTGTTCGTCGAGATCGATCCGATCGGCATCATGCGCAACTACATCGACGAGCTGCGCGAGAAGCGTGACACGATGGCGACGAGTCGCGACAAGCTGCGTGGTCAGCTGGTGGTGCTGGATCGACAGATTTCTGCCAACACGCAGGAGCATGACAAGTCGATGGCGACTGCGCAGCACGCTCATCAGAAGGGCAACACCGCAGTGTTCAGCGTTCATTCGCGCCAAGCCGGTCGTCTCGAGAAGCTGAACAAGGAATCGCTGGTCCCGCTGCGCGCTCAGATCGATCTTCACCTGAAGGCGCTGAACAAGTACTACGAAGTCACTGGCACGGTCATCGATGACCTGACGAACGAGGTCAAGGCTCGCGAGATTGAGCGCAAGATGATCCTCGAGTCGCACAGCGCGATGCGAGCAGCGAAGGCCATTCTCAACGGCGGCACCGATGCCAAGGAGCTGTTCGACCAGGCCATGGAGTTCGTCGTCGAGGACTTCGGCATGAAGATGGGCGAGATCGACAGCTTCATCGAGAACAGCAAGGGCTTCGTCGAGGGTCTGGACATGCAGAATGGTGTCTACGAAGTCGAAGCGCTCAAGAAGCTGCAGGCCTGGGAAGCGAAGGCCGACAGCATCCTGCTCGGCACCAGCGGCAAGCAGCAGCTCCTCGAGCAGACGACCGCTACGCCGCTCCCACAGAACATTGGCTCGACTGTCGACTACAGCGAGTTCATCACCCGTCGCTAAATCACTCGTGGTGGGGTGTGGCCGTCGTCGAAAGGCGACGGCCTTTTCACTTTTGCATTTGTAACAGGCAAGTGCAAAAGTGAAACTGCAACCTACACCTAGTCAAACATTTTTGGTTCGGTTGATGCTATAATGCATTCATGCGCTGAAGAACAGCGCACCAACTTCACCACACACGAAAGGTTCTACATGTCTCGTATGAAGCCCCTCCCGAAAGCCATTCTGATCGCTGCCGTCGTCGGTGGCCTGGGCTACGGTGCCAATCTGTTCCTCAACAAGGCTGGCGGTGCTGAGACCGTTCTGGCTCAAGCAGCCACTGCCACTTCGACCGTCAGCGCGCCGAGCGGCAGCTCGCTGAAGCGCATTCTGGACACCGGCGTCATTCGCGCATCGGTGCAATCGCCGGCTGCGCCGTTCTTCTCGTCGCTCAACGGCGTCGCCACCGGCTTCAACGTCGAGTTCGTCAGCCTGCTGACCAGCCAAGCTGAGTTCGCCAAGGGTGGCAAGCGGATCGTGCTGGAGCCGATGACGGTCGACACCTACCCGGACGTGCCGAAGCAGCTGGCGACCAATGCTGCGGTCGACATCGCCATCGATGGCCTCACCTTCCCTGACAACGAACCGAGCGGCATCGTCTACTCGGTGCCGTACATCGAGGACTTCGGCTACGCGCTGATCGGCACCAAGGCGCTGATGGTTCGCTCGCCTGAAGACGTCAATGACCTGACGGTCGGCGTTCTCGCTGGTGACCCAGATGCCAAGGGCTTCATCACTCGCCAGTTCCCGCGTGCCAAGATCGTCGAGCTGAGCGATGCGTCGACCAATGGTCAGCGCACCTGGATCAGCGATGCGCTGAAGTCCGGCAAGGTCGATGGTGTGGTCTACGACTACCCGTTCGCCGTCGCTGAAATCGCCGGCACCGACCTGCAGTTCGCCGTGTCCAAGCTGCCTGGCTCGAACATCAAGTACCGCATCGGCGTTCGCAAGGGCGATGCCGACCTGCTCGAAGCCATCAACGCTTCGATTCGCAAGGTCAAGGCTGATCCGGCTTACGCGGACCTGATTCGCAAGTACTTCACCGCCGCCAACACCGTCGCCGTGAAGGCAGCCAGCAAGACCGAGACGATCTACACGGTCAAGCCGGGTGACACGCTCTCGACCATCGCCGCCAGTCAGCTGGGCGACCGGATGCGCTACACGGAGATTGAAGCGCGCAACAACCTGGCCAACCCGAATCTGATTCAAGTCGGTCAGAAGCTGGTCATCACCAAGTCGTGATTCAATGGAGCGGCTTTCGCCGCTCCCATCAACTCTCAAAGGAATCCAAATGGCTCTGAAACCTGTTGGCAAGGCCCTCGTCATCGGCGTGCCGCTCGCCCTCGCCCTCACCGCGTACAGCTACTTCTCGCCGAAGACTGCTGAGGTCGCTGTGCCGCAAGCTGAACCGGTCGCCGCAACGCCCGTCACCACCCCGTCGAGTGAATCTGCAGCCGTCGAACGTGCCGCACAGCTCGCCGCTCAACCGGTCCAGGCACCGGCTCCGCAGCCGACGCCGATGCAGCGCAACGTCACCTCTGGTGATGCTGGTCTCGACGCCGTTCTCAACGCTGGCAAGAAGTGAACACCATGAAGAAGGCTCTCATCGCCCTCGCCGTTCTCGCAAGTGCGGCGCAAGCAGCGCCGGTTGGCATCGCGTCCGGTCAGCCGACTGGCACGAACTACCCGATGGTCGAGGACATTCGCAAGGTCTGCTCGACGCCGACCAGCCCGATCAACAACGTCGTCTCCGACGGTTCGCTGGACAACACGTTCAAGATCTACGGCGACAAGTCGACGCAGTACGGCATCATTCAAGCGGATGCGCTGGCCTACATGAAGGGTCAAGACCCGAAGATGATGGACCGCATTCAGATGGTGTTCCCGTTCTTCAGCACCGAGATTCACATCGTTGCCAAGGATGGTTCGCCCATCACCAGTCTGGCTCAGCTCGCTGGCAAGCGTGTCGTCGAGGGTCCTGAGGGCTCTGGCACGTGGGTCACGGTGCAGGTCATCAAGAAGCTGGCGAACATCACCTGGACGCCGATTCTGGCCTCGCAGAAGGACGGCCTGAACATGGTGCTGAAGGGTGAAGCCGATGCCGAGTTCATCGTGGCTGGTGCGCCGGTCTCGCTGCTGCAAGGCACGCAGGGCATCAAGCTGGTGCCGCTCTCGCATCCGACGCTCGACAGCTTCGGACTGTACACCAAGGCATACCTGCCGTCCGGCATGTACCCAGCCGTGAAGGGCACCGTGCAGACGTACAAGGTCGACAACGTGCTAGCAACGTATGCCTTCAAGAACCAGTACCAAGCTGAGATTGGTGAGCTGGTCGGCTGCATCGCTCGCAACATCGGCAAGCTGCAGACCGCCGAGGGCTTCCACCCGAAGTGGCGTGATGTGGACCCGACCGACATCGACCGCATCAAGTGGCAATCGCACCCGGCCGCAGTGGCAGCCATCAAGCGCGCAACTCAAGGACGCAAGTAATGGACCTGCCCTCCGCTCTGCTCATCATCGTTGCCGTCTTCATCGGTGGCATCTGGTCGACGGTGGCTGTGCTGGTGATGTCCGCCAATGCGTTTCGAGCGCCGCAAAGCATGCCGTTCATGCAGTCGCTGTTTTTCAGGACTGAGCTCGTCGAGAAGCTGATGTTGCTGCCGGGTCTAATCTGGGTTTTCCCGATGTATCTGGTGGTGAAGCTGATTCGACGCTTCCTCTGACGCCAAGCAAACTTTGTAACAGCTCGTCCTGATTTGTTACAAAGTTTCCCAACACGAAATCAGGACGCAGTGTATAATGCATTCATGCGCTAAAACAAGCGCTCTTTGTTTTCAACAACTTTCAAGGACATCTCAAAATGGCAAAGCAACTGCTCGTCTCGTCTCAAGTTCAAGCCGCTCTGATCAACCAGTTTCTGCTGGCTGAAATCCAGACCGGCTTCTGGAAGGACATGCGTCCGGTTGGCCACGGTCTCGTCTGGGACGGCGTGGTTGCTGTCGTTGCTGAAGGCGATGCAGTCGGTCCCGTCGGCTTCAAGCCGATGAAGAACTACGACTTCCTGAATCCTGAGTTCACGAAGCTGAACGAGGCCAAGCTGGTCGAAATCGCTCAATCGGTCAAGCCGACCATGACCTTCAAAGCCCTGAAGAAGGAGCTGATCGAGCTGGCCAGAATCGTCGGTGGTCGCATGACGGACAAGACCAAGGAGCCGGCACGAGCCTTCCGCGGCAACAACCGTCCTGACTTCGACGTGATTCGCGTCGTCAATCGCGAGAAGGTCGTCATCGCCACCAGCGGCGCCAAGGCCGTGGTCGAAGCCGCTGCCGACAAGGTCAAGCGCACCGCCGTCAAGAAGACCGTCACCCGCATGGTTGATGATGCCGTGAAGGCCACCGGCAAGGGCAAGAAGGTCGTCGAAGCCGAGGATGGTGTCATGGTCGTCACCACGGCCAGCGGTGCCACCGTTCGCAAGGTCGCCGCCAAGACCAACGTCGAGGCATGAGATGACCGAACGCCGCATCAGACTGGACGATGAAGGTCGTCCAGTCAATTACATCGATGACTTCACTGCGGCGGATGCCAAGCGGTTGTACGAGGCGTTCTTGGCTGTTGAAGAAGAAAAGGTGAAAGCCGAGGTGCGGAAGATTCTCGGTCAGATTCGCGAGGCGGCAACGAGTGGCTCTCAAAGCATGAATGTCTACTGCGAAGCTGGTCGTCTGGGTCAGATTCAGAATCAGCTCAAGGCTCGTGGATTCTCGGTGACGACCGAAGACGATTTTGCAGACCTTAAGCAGTATCTCATCGTGATGTGGTGAACCTCGAAACAGCTTGATTCACTTCAAGCTGTTTCGATAAATAGACATACGATGGAGCTCGACGAAGAGCTTCACATTCAATCCGCCTAACGAGGAGCTCGACATGGCAACGCAGAAAGACGTGACCGTCTACATCGGTCGCTTCAACCCATTTCACCTTGGACACGCTCATGTGCTGCTCCAAGCGCTGAAGACCTCCAAAAATGTTCTCGTTCTCATCGGCTCGGCCTTCAAGGCTCGCAGTCCGAAGAATCCTTTCACCTACGACGAACGTCGGAAGATGGTGTCTTGGTGGTATCACGACCTGCTTGAGGCCGGCCACAAGCTCGGTTCTCTTCGGATTCAGCCAATCGCCGACCACGCTTCGAACAACACCTGGATCAAGATGGTTCAGAGCACCGTTCGCCGCGAGTTCCCGAACGCATCCAAGATTCATCTGACCGGCTCTGACCGCGATAATTCGACCTGGTATCTCCGTGCCTTTCCGCAGTGGGAGCAGGACCTCGTCACCCCTTTCCGTCAAAGCGAGGACCTGAGCGCAACGAGCGTTCGGGCCGTGCTCTACAACGAGAAGATGACGATGGAGCAGTTTCAAAGTCTTGAGGCCAAGCTGCCCAAGACGTCGATGGACTTTATCCTTGACTTTATTCTGCGCCCAGTGTGGGATGAGAAGGACCGCATCAATGGCATGCGACCAATTGTCTGGCTGCGTCAGCAGCATCGAGTCATCACCGAGAGCCGGGACAAGTGGAAGGATGCGCCGCATCCGGTCACCTTCAACACCGCCGATGCCGTCATCATTCAGTCGGGCCATGTGCTGGTCGTTCGACGTGGCAATCAACCTGGCCTCGGCCTCATCGCTTTGCCAGGTGGCTACATCAACCAACACGAGCGCATCAAGGATGCTGCCGTTCGTGAAGCCATCGAGGAGACCGGCATCTCGCTGGCTACTGGCAAGAAGGCTGCTGAAATCACCGAGCGGATGCTGCGTGGCTCGATTCGAGCGTTCGAAATCTTCGATGACCCGAATCGCAGCGAGCGTGGCCGAATCATCACCGTCGCCTATCTGATGCGACTGGACGACACAAAGCCGCTGCCGCCTGTGGCTGGTCAGAATGTGCCGATGTATGAAGCAAATGGCAAGGTGGAAGTCGAAACGCTCGAAGCGTTCTGGCTGCCGCTGGACAAGGCCATCGACAATCCTGAGATTTGGTTCGAAGACCATTACCAAATCATCAGCCACTTCGTTTCAATGGTCGATGACTGATTGGTGTATAATGACACCACTGGGAATCTTCAGACCCATTTTCTTCTGAAGACGGCAACGGCGAACGACGCCAAGCCAATCAAGTTGAGGAGCTCAACCATGAACCGTCAAGAAACCACCTCCGCCAAGTTCGATGTTCGCACTCTGCTGCAACCCAAGGACACGGACAAGGAATACCCGATCATCGACGACATGATCGTCAGCCTGATCTTTCAGACCGACAGCTACAAGTTCACCCACCCCTTCATGTTCCGTGAGCTGAACAAGCGCAAGAACAAGAAGAAGGTCGTTGGCATGTCCAGCTATGGTGAAGCTCGTGTGCCAAGCAGCGAGAAGATCACCGTCTTCGGTGGTCAGATGGTCATCAACAAGATGTTCTCGCGTCCCATCACTGTCAAGGACGTCGATGCTGCTGAAGCGTTCGCGCTGGCTCACTTCGGTCGCCCGCTGTTCGACCGTCCGTCGTGGGAACGGGTCGTGAACGTCTACGGTGGCTACATCCCCGCCATCATTCGCGCCGTGGCGGACGGCACCGTCATTCGTGGTGGTCTGCCGATCTACTCGGTGACCGTCCTCGACGAGATGCTGTTCTGGATGTCGAGCGGCATCGAGACCGCGCTGCTTCGTGGCTACTGGTATCCGACGACCATCGCCTCGCTGGACCGCGACACCAAGGTCGAGCTGAAGCGCTTCTACGAGCTGGGCGGCGCTGACCTCGCTGGTCTCGAGTTCGCGCTGCACGACTTCGGCGGTCGTGGCGTGACCTGCTCTGAACAAGCGCAGATCGGTGGCGCTGCGCACCTGGTCTCGTTTATGGGTTCTGACACCGTTGAGGGTGTGCTGGCCATGAACTACTACTACGACACGCCGATGTCGGCCTACTCGGTGTTCGCCACCGAGCACAGCGTTGAGTGCTCGTTCGGTCTGGACAACGCTGGCGAAGAGGACTACATTCGTGCGATGCTGGCCAACGCGCCTGAAGGCTCCATCGTCTCCATCGTCATCGACGGCAAGGACATGTGGCGCTGCGCTGAGACGCTGTGCACCACCTTCCGTGATGCCATCATCGCCTCGAAGGCCAAGGTCGTCTTCCGTCCCGACTCTGGTGACATGCTGGAGGTGGTGCCACGCCTGATTCGCATGCAGGACATGGCGTTCGGCCACACCGTCAACGCCAAGGGCTACAAGAAGATCAACCACGTCGGCATCATCTACGGCGACGGCGTCGATCGTCTGAACATGCTGACGATGCTCGGCAACCTGATGTCGATGGGCTACGCTCCAGACTGCATGGTGTTCGGTTCTGGTGGTGCGCTGCTGCAGAAGGTCAACCGTGACACGAAGAAGTGCGCTCAGAAGGGTTCATGCCTGTTCTTCGAGGATGGCACCACGCTGGGCATCGCCAAGGACCCGGTCACCGACCATGGCAAGAAGTCCAAGGAAGGTCTGATGACCACGGTTCGCAGTCGATTGACTGGTGAGCTGATGGCAGCACGCCTGGACCTTGGTCCGCTGGACGAGGAGTTCGAGGACCTGCATGTGCTGATGTACCACACCGGCAAGGTCTACAACAAGACCAACGCGGTTGAAGTTCGCACCCGCGCTGCAGTGTAATCGTTACACGTTCGTAACACCTGAAATGGTTCACCTGGTGTACAATGCATCAGGTGAACCTAAGGAACAACATGAAACGCTGCAAGACCATCACATGCTGGACGGACTATCCATTCGTTCAGCTCGGTGATGAACCCTTCAAGAAGGCGCCGATTCGCCATGTCAATGTTCTCTCATACGACGGCGACCGTTACGTGAAGGTCTCCTTCGAGGACTGTGGTGATGTGCTTGAGGTGAAGGCTGGCTATCTGTATCGAAAGCCTGGCCGTAGCGGTTGGGTGAAGCAGGTCAATCGTCGTAAACTTGAACGAATGATTCGAAAGTGATTCAAATGGAAGCTATCAAACCCATCAGTCCGTCTGAAGCGCGGCGCAAAGCGAAAGAGTCGATGCCCGTCGAGGTCTTCGAGGCAGTGAATGCCATGCTCGTTCATGCGATGAAGACGAATGGGATTCAAGTCGTGCTGTATCAAGACGAGCTGATTGTTCAAATCATCAAGGTCTTCCAAAAGGCGGGGCGTGAGGTCATCAAGGAAGAGATTTTCGACAATGGCTGGCTGAACTTCGAAGACCACTATCGCGCAGCTGGATGGGTTGTGAAATACGATGTTCCTGGCTTCAACGAGGATTATCGAGCCCATTTCATCTTCACTGCAAAGAGCTGACATCATGTGGCTGAAATACAACCTGTGCTACGCCGATGGCTACGGTCCTGACGAATACGAGCGCATCACATCCGAGGACCCGAACCATCTGCTCGAGATGAAAGACGAAATCGAGCGTGAAGAAGGTGATGGCCTTCGGAAGCCGCGCTTCGAAGTGGTCAAGTATCTGCCCACCGAAGAACGTGCTCGCCGCCTCGCTGATGCTAAGATGACTCTTCGTTCTTTGGAGCGTGAGATTGAACAACTTCGAGCCGAGGAAACAGAAGTGAAAATCTTTGAAGATGTAAAGCTGCTTTCGCCTGAAGAAATCAAGGCACGACTCGCCCAGTTCAACAAGACCAATGATTGGTCCGTCTTCGACGACGTGCCGCCGATTCAACACGTCGAGGTGATGTATCCGCACATCATCGACGCCGACAAGATTCTGAAAGACATCAAATGAAAAAGCTCATCTTCGTGGCAATGCCCACCAAAGGGGCGGTCGCAGATGGCGCCATTCTGCCGCTAGTCAATGAATGGCTCGCCCAGCTTCATCTCGAGTATCCGGACCATGCGTTCGTCGCTCCGATGATTCAGGACTATCAGCTGCTGCCCTACATGCCGCAGACGACTGCGACCTGGGAAGCGTGGGGAGGCCATTGCAAGATTCTCATCGAGCGCTGCGATGAGGTCTGGGTGATGATGCTGGATGGCTACGACACCTCCGTCGGCGTCAAAGGTGAAATTGAGTGGGCTGTCAAACACAACAAGCCCGTTGTTCTGATTTCGTTCTAAGGAGAACACAACATGTTCCTCGGTATCTCGTATCTCGAATGGTCCGCCAACATCATGACGGCGGTCTGCATCTTTCTGGCTGGTCGCAACAGCATTCACACGTGGTGGACCGGCATCATCGGCTGCATTCTGTTCGGTCTGCTGTTCTTTGATGCCAAGCTCTACGCTGACGCAACGCTTCAAGTCTTCTTCGTCGCCACCGGCATCATCGGCTGGGTCGGCTGGATGAAGCGCAAGAACGGTGAAGAAGTCGTCGAGCTGCCGGTCACGTTTGCATCGCGAAAGACGATGATTCGAATGTTGCAGATTGCGCTCGTCGTCGCTGTCGGCTACGGCTTGCTGCTGCACAGCTTCACCGATGCCTTCGCTCCGTGGATTGACTCGCTCGTGCTGACGCTGTCGGTGGTCGGCCAGCTTCTCCTGATGCGCCGCAACGTTCAGACGTGGCCGGTGTGGGTGGTTGTGAACATCCTGTCCGTGCCGCTCTACTTCAGTCGTGAGCTGTATCTCTCGGCAGGTCTCTACACGCTGTTCCTGCTGAACGCCATCTGGTCGTGGAAGACGTGGTACGAGCTGGAAAACGCTCAATGGCGGAACATCAAGTTTGAGCCGTCTAACGACGTTCAGACGCAAGCGTAATCCTTAGGAGAATGACAATGAGCACTTTCATCACTGGTCTCGTCGTTGGCAAGTTCTCGCCGCTTCACTACGGACACCAGATGTTGATTCGCACGGCGCAAGCGCAATGCGAGCGAATCATTGTCATCTCCTATCCGCAGGACCGGTTTGACAACTGCACGGCAGAAAATCACAAGAAGTGGATTCTGCCGACCCTTCGTAGTCAAGACCTTCTTCACGTGGTCAATGGTCCGCAGCCAGCCGATGATGAACCTGATGAAGTTCATCGTGCGTTCTGCGCTCACATTCTGAGCACCAAGCTCTACTCGTTCGTTGATGCGGTGTTCACCAGCGAAACGTATGGTGATGGTTTTGCTGAATACTTGTCGAAGCATCAAGGGACGAAGGTGTCGCACGTGCTTGTGGACATCAACCGCAAGCGCCATCCGACAAGTGGTACGAACTGTCGCTCTAATCTGGATGTGCTGCGCGAGTTCACTAACCCCGCAGTCGCCGCCAGCTTTGTCAAGCGGCTGGCTATCCTTGGTGGCGAGTCAAGTGGCAAGAGCACGCTGGCTACGAAGCTGACAAAGATGCTTCAAACCATCAAGGTTGATGAGTACGGACGTACGTTCTGCGAGACGATTCGACCAGTCGACAAGCTTCAACCGCAGGACCTGCTGATGATTGCCGAGCGCCACGTCAATGATGAATGGCACGCTGCGTATCAGCACGTTCACAACGGCATCAATCCGTATGTGCCAATCATCTGCGACACAACGCCGTTAACGACGCAGTTCTACTACGAAAAGCTGTTTCCGAACATGCCGATGGACCCAAAGCTGCGACAGCTGGCGGAGCGCAAGTACGACTACGTCGTCGTCTGCGACCCGAACATCCCGTTTGTTCAGGATGGACAACGTCAGAATGAAGCCTTTCGCAACGAGGGATTCGAGTATGCAAAGGTCTTTGGGCGAAGCATCTCGAAGATGAATGATGTTTTGGTCGTGTCCGGCACGGTCGAAGAACGCTGCTTGCAAGTCCTAGAGCATTTGCTGTTGTTGAACACCGGGCTGGGCAAGATTCAACGTTGTTCAGAGTCCTGATGTAAATAGAATCATCAAACAACTAAGCGAGTTGTCGATGATTCAGACACGAAAGAAGCCAGTCGTTCAGGCGCCTGAAACAGCGCCTGAAAAGTCGTTGATTTTTACTGGGCAAGCTGTTGACTTTCAACTGACGCCTGAAGAAGCTGAGCGCGTTCGCCGAATCTTCGAAAACATTCGCGACTCGCTAGCCCAATCCGGAGATTGAGGAAAGTCATGAAGCTGTCAGAAATTATCGTGCTGGATGAGGGATTCGTAGATTCTCTTAAGTCGCTTCTCAAAAAAGCACCACCAAAATCAAATGCCGAAATGCTGGACGCATTCGAAAAGCATGGTGGTGAAAATAAAAATGAATTGTCGAGCTGGCAACTTGGTTGGGCTGCATGCCTCACTGACCCATCGGCTGACCCAGCACATTTAGTTTCAAAGTTAAAATCTCAACAGACCGTTGATGTTAAATCATTCATGTTGGGATTTAACTCATGCGCTAAATCGAAGGGGATGAAGATTTATGGCGACGTTGGTAGCAGCGACCTAAAGCATTCAGACCTTAGCTATCGCGAAATCAAGAAGCACAAATCGATAGACTAAAGGTGTATAAATGCCAACAGCACAGTTAAAATCTTTCGCAGAAAAGTCAGGCAAGTCCATCAAGGAGCTTGAGGGCTATTGGGACGAAGCCAAGAAGGCGGCGGCTCGCCATGGTTTCAAAACCGAGGACCCGAGCTTCTGGGCATACGTCAGCGCAATCGTTCAGCGCCGCGCTGGCTTGAGAGAAGCCATCTCCTTCAAGGAGTTCGCGCAGCTCGTCGAGAAGATTCAGCCACATACGGTTCAGATTGAAAAGGGATTGACTCGAGAAGAGGCGCTGAAGAAGGCGCCGTGGAAAGCATCCTACGGCGACTGTCGTGGATTCTCCTACGACCCGAAGACCGGAAAGGCAACCTGGATTTGACGGTTTACAAAGCGGTCAGTTCAGTATAGAATACATCTATTGAATACTGGTGCTACAGCAGTTCTGCAGCGATGGTCGTAATTCGGACAAAATTGAAGGGTCCAAGACGGGGGTTCGATTCCCCCCATCTCCACCAAAAGCGGGTTCTCAGATGAGGATGTAGCTTCGCAAGAAGTCAAGAGATTACATCAAAGATTCCTCTGTAAACTGTATTCTGAGCGCCTGTTTTTGATGGGGATGACCTGGTTTCGATTGGGCAGCGGATAGGATGATACGCGACTCGTCAGGCGATCGACGTAAATGAAGCAAAACAAGTAAATGCTAACGATGCATTTTTCGGAGAACTGCGCCTAGCGGCGTAAGTCCCGTGAGGTTGATCACCTTATAACCAAACGATCCGGGAAGAGCTTCGGCTCTTCCCGCCCTTCATTTAGGAGATGGACATGAAAAAGTGGCTCGTCGCAATTCTTGCAGCGCTCTCGATGACCTCGACGCTCGCGCAGACTGACCCTTTTGTGGAAGTCCGTGATTACGGCAACTACAAGTTGTGGTTGAACCCACAGTCCGTTTCATCTCTTGGTCTGTCGCCGCTCATCGGCATCGTCATCATGGACATTCGCGTCACCTTCAAGGAGCCGTTCATGCTGACGGTTGAAGGCGAAACGAAGCCGGTGAATCTGCTCATTGACACGGTCCTGACCGACTGTGCGAAGGACCGCTACATCGTTCTTGTTCAGCGCGCATTCCTTCCAGATGGTCAGCCGGCGTTCTTCACCTCCAAGCCGATGTCGGTGGACACTCCGAAAAACGACCTCCATCCGATGCATCACGTCATGACCAAGTCATGCGAGGTGCTCAAGAACAGCGGCGAAGCTCAGTAACGCTTCGTTACAAAATTGGTGTTTACACGACGCAAGGTCGTGTTAAGATAGCATCATCGTCAAAGACATGGCCAGTTAGCTCAGCGGCAGAGCAGGAGCCTCTAAAACTCATCGTGCATCGGTTCGATCCCGATACTGGCCACCAAAATTCAAAAGCAAATGATTTCCATTCAAATCGAAATCGACATCGACGTTGAGAGCGAGACAATCAACGATGTGGCCATGGAGAAAATCCGGCTGGCCATTCGGAACAAAATGGCCCCGCTCATCCTGGAGACCGTCGACGAAGTTGCCGAGCGAAATGACTATCGGTTCTCGCGTCGAGATGTGGTAGTCGACGGCTTCATCACGCTCGTTGATAAATGAGCCAGTCCAAAGTAGAATCGCTCGTCGAATCTGCGGTGAACATCGTCATCGGATTCGTTGTAGCGATTCTTTCGCAGGTCATGGTGTTCCCGATGTATGGCATTCATGTGCCATTGAGCACCAATCTTGCGATGGGCGTATGGTTCACGGCAATCAGTCTGCTCCGAATGTATGTCATTCGGCGTTGGTTCAATGCTCGCATTCAACAAGCCTCGAGCTTGATTGCTTCAAAAGTTTCGTAAATTGGCAGTTGTCAAATCGCTCTTTCCGCCGCCATTTGTTCCGCCGCCACCAAAGCCTGAGCCGTGGCCTGATACGGAGCTGATGCGGTTTGAAGAGCGCCCAGATGTTCGCCCAATCGACTACTTCATGATTGGGCAAGAAATCATTTTCAACCATGACTGACAACTTTTCGATTCTGCTCTACAAGGTGACGCGCGGCGCCACGGTGGTTTCAAGTCATCAGACCATTGCGCTCGCCATCGACGGAGCTATTCAATGCTATTCAGCAGTTCTGCCGTTGCTGCGCTCGCAGCATGCGCTTTGCGTTGGTGGCATAGCAGTTCTGGTCGTCGACACCAAGGACGTTGCGGACTTGATTTGCAATGACAAACCCTTTATGCCGAATGATGGCCGCATCATTTATCAGTGTGGTTCTTTCTGAGATTCAACATGCCGACAATCGACGATGAAGAAGTTGACAAGCTTCTTTCTGAATCTGGTGCTCTTCGCAGCTCATACAGCTCTAAATTCGAGAATGGCTACATCGTGCCATTCGAGATTCTTGCTGAAATCGTAGAGAAGGCCTTCGCGCTGGGCGTGGCTGAAGGTCAAAAGGAACAATCATGATCGTCGAAGCAGTTCTCACGAAGGAAGATTTCTCGAAGGTGCACAACGCGCGCTGCGAGCTGCACGCCATTCTTCAGACGATGGATGGCGTGATTCACCCAAAGATTCATGAGCGTCTTCAAAAGGCATTCGACCTGCTGACCGAAGGGCTGACAAGTGCATACGAAGCTGAAGATGTTGCCTTCTCTCGCATCTCATCGCATCACACTGACATCGGCGAGAAGAACGGCTTTTCATCCATCTGGTCGATCGACCATGTTCAAGACTTGACGGCGAATCATCCGTTTAGCGAGAGGACCATCCTTTCCTACAAGGACCACTGGGGCAAAAAGGAAGTTCGTGTAGCAATCGAGGGGCCGACCTGGGTGGACCTCTGGCGAGCTGCAGACATTGCCATCAAGCAGTCCGGTGACAATCACCACATCTTCATCGAGCACTTTGTCACGCATCGTTTCGAAGCGAGCACCATCGAGCTCGGCACTGGGTCCTGAACCTAGATAAATACAACACGACTTCTCCTGAATAGGTTACTATTCAACTCTCGACACATCGACCGGATCCGAACGCACCACGTGTCAAACGCGTTCAACTGCTAACGAGGCAATCATGTAGATTCACAAGCACTACCTTTACACCATCTCTCGCCGCGACCTCCCACTCGCGCAACAAGCTATTCAAGCTGGCCACGCTGCCCTTGAACATGCTTACACCTATGGTCGTCCTCCTGACCATCACCCGTCCTACATTCATCTGACCTGTCGGAACATCGCTGCGCTTCACAAGCTCAAGGCGACGCTGCATGCTGCTGGCATCCAAACCGCAGAGTTTCATGAACCGTATCAGGACTGGGGACTGACCGCCATCGCCTGCGTCCTCGACGAATCGCAACGACACCTGCTCAAGGGTCTTCAACTCTGGCGCCTGCCAACTCAAGGAGAAATCAAATGACCACTTACACCATCATCGGACACACCGAGGCTGAAACGTACTATGACCGCTGCGGGGATAGTCACCACACGCCTGGCAAGTTTGAAACGCAGTTCTTCCGTGAGGATGAAAAAGAAGCGTTTCTGAAGGTCTGGGCGCATGCGCTGTTCCACAACACATACGAGAACCTGATCATTCTGATCAACGGGGTTCCAGAGGAACGAATGTCTGAAGCTGAATACGCCGCCTTCGAAGACCTAGAGCGAGAGCGTGATCCGCTCATCTGGACCGTGCGATCCGAGTATGAGTTGGCTGAGGCAGCACGTAAGGAGGCGGCAGCAAATGCCGCTCTAGAGAAGGCACGTAAGATCGCTGCCGAACAGCGTGCTAATGATCTTGCGCAACTTGAACAACTCCAACGAAAGCTAGGACTAAGATAATGACGCACCAAGAGTATTACGCAAAGCGCGACTTCCTTCAAGGCGTTCTGAAGGATGCGATTGAGCGAGGCGACTATCATCTTGAGCTGAATTGTCTAGCTATGCTTGAGAAGCTTCAGAACGAGTTCAACGACGACACACCCACGCACATTTAATAGCACTAGTGTGCAAATAAGGAATTGCAATCATGACGTAGATTCACTCACCTTCGATTCAAGCTCTTTACGAGCGCATGAAGACCTGCGAGCAAACGCGAGGTCAAACCATCCTGGAGCATGGACAGGCGGTGGCTTCCACCTTCAAAACCCTGTTCGCATCGACTCCGCCTGCTGACCATCACCTTCCTTCGGTGATTCTGGACAACCTTGACTTCCTCAAGGCTCGCTGTCCGTCGGCTGACATCCTCGAAACCTATCACATCTTTCACGACTGTGGCAAGCCGTCCTGCTTGACCATTGATGCTGACGGTCGCCGGCACTTCCCGAACCATGCGATGATTTCAGCACGCGACTGGCTGGTGGCTGGCGGCGACCCGCTCATCGGTCGTCTCATCGAACATGACATGGACCTCCATCTGATGAAGCCGGCTGATGCCGCCGCGTATCCGCACCTCGACCTGGCACCCGCCCTCATCCTCACCGCCTGGGCCGAACTCCACGCCAATGCGCCCATGTTCGGTGGCTTCGACTCAACCTCGTTCAAAATCAAGGCGAAGTGCCTGACCAAGACCTCACGCAACCTCATTCAACGTCTCAAGGAGCAATCATGAACCTCGATTTCACCTCACGCCAAACCTATCTTTTGTGGCGCCTTCGCTGGAAGGCGGAGTATGCTGCCGCATGCGCTGCCGTGCGCCAAGCCAAGAAC
>JACCDQ011487293.1_pt1 | contig 17464 bp, 18 predicted proteins | sample 7446031 | NCBI WGS metagenome assembly JACCDQ01 (sample SAMN15323442, study PRJNA562643) | freshwater metagenome | isolation source: river surface water | place: USA:Blue River Watershed | collected 2017-08-17
GCCATGTTGGCCGTGTCGATGGCTGTGGCCCGCGCTGCGGCTGAAGAATCTGGCCTGCCCTTGTACCGCTACTTCGGTGGCATGAACGGTTGCCAACTGCCCGTCCCCATGATGAACGTCATCAATGGCGGTGCACACGCCAACAACAACCTCGACTTGCAAGAGTTGATGATCATCCCCGTGGGCGCGCCAAGCTTCCGCGAAGCCGTGCGTTACGGTGCTGAAGTGTTTCACGCTTTGAAGAAAATCATTCACGACAAAGGCATGAGCATTGCCGTGGGAGACGAAGGCGGCTTTGCGCCCAACGTGCCCAACCACGAAGCAGCCATCCAAATGATTTTGGACGCCATCAGCGCAGCCGGTTACACCGCTGGCGAGCAAATTGCAATTGGCCTCGATTGCGCTGCCAGCGAGTTCTACAAAGACGGCAAATACGAACTCGAAGGCGAAGGCTTGTCCTTGACTGGCGAGCAGTGGATTGACATGTTGGCCACTTGGGTCGACAAGTACCCCATCATCAGCATTGAAGACGGCATGGCCGAAGGCGACTGGGATGGCTGGAAATTGCTCACCGAGCGTTTGGGCAAAAAAGTTCAAATCGTGGGCGACGACTTGTTCGTGACAAATACCAAGATTTTGAAAGAAGGCATCGACAAAGGCATTGCCAATTCGATCCTGATCAAGATCAACCAAATTGGCACCTTGACCGAAACTTTTGCGGCCATCGAGATGGCCAAGCGCGCGGGTTACACCGCCGTTATCAGCCACCGCTCTGGTGAAACTGAAGACTCCACCATAGCCGACATTGCCGTGGGCTTGAACGCCGGTCAAATCAAAACGGGCTCCATGAGCCGCAGCGATCGCATGGCCAAGTACAACCAACTGTTGCGCATTGAAGAAGACTTGGGCGACGTGGCCGAGTACCCAGGTCGTTCAGCGTTTTACAATTTGCGCTAATCTGCCGTCATACGCACCCACAGACCTTTTCAATGCTCATGGAAAACCGCTTTTTGCCAGCTGTCCTGATCGCCTTGCTGCTGATCTTGCAAGGACAGATTTGGCTTGGCAAAGGCGGCGTTCCCACTGTCATCGAGCTTGAAAATAAAATCAAAGAGCAAAACGAGTTGAATGCCAAAGCCAAGCGCATCAATGGCCAACTCAGCTCCGAGGTGAACGACCTGAAAGAAGGTTTGAACGCCGTCGAAGAGCGCGCTCGCCATGAACTGGGCATGGTCAAGTCCAACGAAATTTTCGTGCAGATCGAAAAATGATGGACCCGGTCGAGTTGGCCGGTTTCGTGTTGTCCTTGGCCATGGTGTATTGCAACATCAAAGAAATACATTGGGGCTGGCCCTTGGCCATACTCAGCTCAGCCCTTTACGGCTTGGTGTTCTGGAACAGCCAACTCTACGGCGAAGCCTCCTTGCAAGTGATGTTCATTTTGACTGCGTTATGGGGCTGGCATCAATGGCGCAAAGGCACGCAGTCGGTCAACCCCGACGTGCAGACAGTTTCCCCGCTGAAGATCAGTCAACTGAACTCTATCGAACTCAAACAAGCTGCGGCAGCCACCCTGTTGGCATGGCCTGTCATGGCGTATTTTTTAAACCGCTACACCGACAGTGATGTGGCCATTTGGGATGCCTTGGTCACGACCCTCAGTTTGCTAGGGCAATATTTACTCGCCAAAAAGAAAATCGAGAATTGGTGGGTATGGCTGGTGGTCAACATCATCACAGTGGGTTTGATGTTGGTGAAGTCACTTTGGCTAACCGCCCTGCTGTATGTGTTGTTTGCCATCCTCAGCTACATCGGCCTTAAAGCATGGCGGACTCAACATGGGCGCTGAAGCAGTTCGCATTGCCCTCTTGGGCGCCGAAAGCACCGGCAAAACCAGCTTGAGTTTGGGCATCGCCCAAACCCTTCAATCTCTAGGATTGAGTGCCACGGTGGTTCCCGAAGTTTTGCGCGAATGGTGCGACTCGCGGGGCAGAACGCCACTTCAACACGAACAAGTCGACATTGCGCAAGAACAAGCCCATCGCATCTTCGGCCTTGCTTCAGGCTGGGTCATCGCCGACACCAGTCCTTTGATGACCGCCATTTACAGCGATTTCATTTTTCAAGACAAAAGCCTCTATGCCGACGCGTTAGCGCATCAGGCTCAATTTGATTTGACCCTGGTCATGGGCTTGGACATTGCGTGGGTACCCGATGGTTTGCAACGCGATGGGGCCCATGTGCGCGAGCCCATTGATGCCATGCTTCGACAAGCACTGAGCAGTGCCAGCATCCCTTTCAAGGTGATCTATGGCCAACATGAAGCACGCTTGAATGCGGCCCTCATGGCGATTCAACAAGGCATCGATCCACTTCGTGCGGACATTGGCAAGCAGTTGGCCTCTTTCAAGTCAGCGCAAACACAACGCGAGGGAGCGCAGTTTGGATTGAACCAAGGCAAGACAGCCTGGCGCTGTGATTTATGCAGCGACGCAGACTGTGAACATCGCCTGTTCAGTGACCTGCTTCAAGCCAAGGGCTAGTGAACTGAAGGACCGGTTGGCGGCGTGACGTCGGGTTGCGTGAAGAGGCTGGCAGCATCAACGGGGTCAAAGTGATATTGCTTGCCGCAAAACTCACAACCCACTTCAATGTTTTCGCGTTCAGACAAAATGCTATCAACCTCTTCCACGCCCAAGCCTTTGATCATGCGGCCCACGCGCTCGCGACTGCAGCTGCAATGAAACTTGGGCCCGGCTTCGCCCACCAAAGGTTCAAAGCGAAGCAAAGGCTCTTCCCAGAAAAGACGGTGCAACACGGTCTCAACGTCCAGTCCCAACAACTCTTCGGCTTTCAAGCTTTTGGCCAAAATAGAGATGCGGTTGTAGTCTTCACTTTGACCCAAGGCTGCTTCGCGTTCGACCGCATCGTACTTGCCAGCCAAATTGCCAACGCCCTCCAATGGCAAGCGTTGGATCAAAATGCCTGCAGCCACCTCCATGTTGGCTGCCAAGACCAAGGTGGTATCGAGTTGCTCTGATTGCAGCATGTAGTGCTCCAGCACTTCGCTCAACTTTTCAAGCTTCTCTTTCTGGTCACCAAACAAGGGCACCACACCTTGGTAAGGCTGCTGTCCGGGCAAACGATCGAGCGGGTCCAGGGTGATTGCACAACGGCCTTCATTGTTTTGGTTCACCATCTGACTCAGGCTGGCATCTGCGGCCACTTCGCCTTGAAGGGTGGCAGTTGCACGCACCCCAAAGTCGGGCTGCACTTCCACCACTGCTAACTTGACAGGACCATCACCAAAGACCTGCAAGACCAAAGCACCATTGAATTTGATGTTGGCTTGCATCAACACAGCAGCCGCAGACATCTCACCCAAAAGGGCAGTCACAGGCGCTGGATAGGCACCGGTTTCGTTGTTGGCAGCACGGCGCTTGAGAATCTCTTGCCAAGCATCGGTCAAGCGAACCACGGCGCCCCGAACGGGCAAGCCCTCAAAAAGAAATTTATGAAGTTCAGACAATTTTTTTCAAACCTGATTGAAAGCGATGTGCGTTGGCGATGTAGCGTTGGGCCGACATGCGAAGGCCTTGCATTTGTTCGGGCGTGAGTTCACGAACCACTTTGGCGGGCGAGCCCATGATCATGGAACCATCGGGAAACTCTTTGCCCTCGGTGACCAAAGACCCCGCACCCACCAAACAATTCTTACCAATTTTGGCGCCATTCAGAACCACCGCGCCGATGCCAATGAGGGATTCATCGCCAATGGTGCAACCGTGCAGCATCACTTGATGGCCTACTGTGACGTTTTTGCCAATGGTCAAAGGCTTGTTCATGTCGGTGTGCAGCACGCTGCAGTCTTGAATGTTGGAGCCTTCGCCAATGCTGATCAGTTCGGTATCACCACGCACCACGGTGCCAAACCAAACGCTGGCATTGGCGGCCAATTCGACCGCACCGATGACCTGCGCACTGTCTGCCACCCAGGCACTTTCAGCCACCACGGGCGCTTTGCCATCCAATGAATAAATTGCCATTTCAGACCTCTCTAGCCTTGACTCAAAACCTCCATTGTAGGCACCCCTAAAATAGGGCATGCCCCGCTCTGAAACGCCCCCCATTGAGACCGACCTCCGACAGGCCGTCCTGACGCCCTTGCGTGAGCAAAATGCCGTTCGCAAGGCCGAGCTGACTTTGGCGCTGTCCGAGACATTGGAGGTGGCCACCCAAGCCAGCATCGCCGATCCTGGCGACATTCCGGGCCGCCCAGCCCAGCCGGTCTTGGTGTCTCACACCAGCCTCAAAGCCAAACCCCTGAACACAGCCGAGGGTCGCGCCCTATTGCTGCATGCCATTGCCCACATCGAACTCAACGCCATTGATTTGGCCCTCGATGTGGTGTGGCGCTTCAAGGGCATGCCAGAAGACTTTTACCGAGACTGGGTGCGCATTGCCAAAGAGGAAGCCAAACACTTTTTGCTGCTTCAAAAGCATTTGGTTGGCATGGGCTTTGACTACGGTCCCTTCCCTGCACACAACTCGTTATGGGACATGGCCGAGCGCACCAAAGGCGACATCTTGGCGCGCATAGGTCTGGTGCCCCGGACCATGGAAGCTCGGGGACTGGATGCATCCCCCGGCGTGAAGAACAAATTGATCAGCGCAGGCGACTTGGCAGCTGGCCGCATTTTGGACATCATCTTGGAAGATGAAATTGGCCATGTGGCGGCAGGAAATCGCTGGTACCGACATGTCTGCCAAGCTCGCGGCCTCGATCCCATCGCCACCTACCGCGAATTGATCGTTCAATACGATGCACCCAAACTCAAATCGCCCTACAACCTCGAAGCAAGGCGTTTGGCCGGCTTTGACGATGAAGAACTGAATTACTTGGCAGCCAACGGCTTGTAAAAAATACCATGACGCTCATCGATGCCAGCTTCAAAGGTTTTCCGGGTCACCTTGCCCCGCTTGAAATGTCTCAAATTGGCGAACAAGACTGGTCGCTTCTCAAAGGCCACCTGCCCTTTCCTTTGGCGGTTCTCAAACAATCCGCGCTGACGCACAATTTGGCATGGATGCAGGATTTTTGCCAAACCCGCGGATTGGACATTGCACCGCATGGCAAAACCACTATGTCGCCCGAACTTTACCGGCTGCAATTGCAGGCAGGCGCATGGGGCATCAGTTTTGCAACAGTCTTTCAAGCAAGTCTGGGCATTCGCAATGGTGTGGAACGCATCATCATTGCCAACCAAGTTTTTCAAGAAGCCGATCTCGACACATTGTCAAACCTCCTGCGCCAACATCCTGCAGTCAAGGTGCACTTCTTGGTGGACTCCCAGGCGCACATTGACGCCATAGAAACATGGCGCGCTTCGCGCGCTTCAGAAACTGTCTTCACGGTGCTGATTGAATTGGGCATTGATGGCAAGCGAACAGGCTGCCGCGATCATGCGCAAGCCATGGCCTTGGCCAGAAGCATCAAAAGCACCGCTGGACTGCGCTTGAGTGGCATTGAATGCTACGAAGGGTCCTTGGCCACCTGCCATCATGTGCATGACCAAGCAGCTGTTGAAGCGCTCATGTCACGCGTGCAAAGGCTCGCCAAAGAATGTGAAGACGAAGACCTGTTTGAATGCGATGAAGTTTTGCTAACAGCAGGTGGTTCTGCCATTTTCGATTTGGTGGCAGTGCATCTCAAGCCGCTACTCAGGCGCCCTGTCCGTGGCGTCTTGCGTTCGGGCTGCTACTTGACCCACGACCATGTGCATTACAAACAAATGCTGAAATGTGTGGGTGAACGGTTGCAACTCACAGAGACCCTCAAGCCCGCATTGGAGGTCATCAGTTGCGTCCAATCCTGCCCCGAACCTGGGTTGGCACTTTTGTCCATGGGCAAGCGCGATGTCTCATTTGACATGGATTTACCTGTCCCTGTTTGGCGCGCCAAATTGAATGACTTGGCCACACAGGGCGTCCCTGGGCATTGGGAAATCACCGCATTGAATGACCAACACGCTTATTTACGGTTTGATGCCAAAGCACCCGTGCAAGAACATCCCTTTGTAGGCCTGATTGTGGGCAGCGGCATTTCACACCCCTGCACCACTTTTGACAAATGGCGATGGATGCCGGTGGTCAACGATCACTACGAAGTGATGGATGCTGTCTCCATCCATTTTTAATGTCTTACCAGCTTGCATCAACTTGCCTGTTTTTGCGTGTTGATGTTTCTTGCGAAGGCAACCAGGAACGCACATATTCCGCAGCAATTTGAGTGGGCGTCACTTTGATCCGCAAGTGACCCGAACTGCTTTGAATGTCGCCAGAGTTGTAGTGATAGTCTTTGGCCAAACTGGCGCCACTGCTGAAGTTTTTGGCACTGGGTTGCGGCACGGCTTGGTAAACAATGCCATCTAAATCTTGCTTGGCGTACAAGTGATCATGACCGTGAAAAACAGCTTTCACTTTGTGTTTGACCAACAATGCATGAATGGGCAGCTCCCAGCCCGGTCGTCGGGAAGCAAAACCAGCACTGCCATCTAAATTCTTACCGCCCCATTCAAAAAACGGCGCAGCCTCTATGCCGCCGCGCATCTGCCCATCCAAGCCACCCACCAGGTTGTGGATGAAAACCATTTTGTGCTTGGCTTGGCTGTCTGCCAATGTTTTGCTGAGCCACTGGTATTGACGGTCGCCCAGGGTGAGATTCCAGCCATCTTTGTTTGACTGGGCAGGACTGCTCCAATAAGGGTCTAACACCACAAACAAGGCATCGCCCCACTGCCACGCGTACCACGAAGCTCGGTCACCCGTTAGCGCATCTTTCAATGTGTCTCCCAGATAAAAACCGTCAGGTTTTGGGTTGGCAAAATAAGTTTGTCTGGCAGATGTTGTCCACACGGGTAGTGCATTGTTTGAGCCATTGAGCAACCACCCCAACTCGCCATCGTGATTGCCATTGACCAAAAACAATGGGACTGAATGTGTCATCAATCCAAAATTATTTCGCTCATACACATAACGTTGATTGACGATGGCGGCGTTGGCAGCAGCTTGCAACGTGGCCGACAGCGGTTCGCTGTATTTTTCTGTCATGAATGTATCGCCCAAATCAATGTGGAAGTCGGGTTGATCCAACAAGACATTGTTCAAGGTTTGCTTGTATACCGCCAAGTCTGAGTTTTCATCTAAATGTGAATCTGCTTGAAGCGTGAAAGTAAATGATGAGCCAACAGGTTTGGCCGTGCTGAAACTGTAGGTTGACGAGACCAAACTCCCTGTGCTGGTTTGCAGGGTCAGTTTGTAGGTGTAGCGCGTATTGGGTTTGAGACCCGTCAATTGAATTTCCTTGGGGACGTTGGAGGTGATCATGCCAGCCGCCATCTGAAGATCCTGCATCGCCAGGTTTGATTGATACGCCACATTAACGGCGCCAGAGCGTGGTGTGAGCACGAGCATTTTGATGCTTGTATCGGTTGGCGCTGCCAACAAAATATTGCCTTCAAAGACCTGTGTGGCTTCTGGCACAACTGGGGTCGTCACGGTAGGCGTTGCTACAGTGCCTGTTTCCGTAGCTCCCCCGCTACCGCCACCGCAACTGGCACAGACAGCGGACGCCAAAATCAAGACACACAAGCGCAATGGTTGAAATGCCATCAGATCACCTCAAGGTAATGTGTAAGTAAAAGCGACCTCGCCATGTACCTTACCGGGCCCTTCATCTTTTTGGAGGTAAGTTCTGACGTAATCAACTTTGACTTGATTGGGGCTCACACTCACGCGTGTGTAACCTGTGTTTGGAAACTTATCGCCCGTGAGGTAAGCATCTGCATTCCACAGGGTGTAATTGGGGTCTGCAGGTTGTGACAATGTTTGGTAGGTCACACCATCTAGCTTTTGCCGGACCCAAATGTGATCATGTCCTTGGAAAAAGATACTCACTTTATTGGCCGCCATGAGTTGGTGAATGGGTGTTGTCCAATTAGGCCGCTGCCCTGCAAAGTCAAGCTGCCCATTCTGGCTTTCACCACCCCACTCCCACAATTTGGCCAATTCAATGCCCCCGCGCCCCGTGCCCATGACATGGTGCGCAAAAACAAACTTGTATTTGGCCTTGCTTTGCTCTAGCGTACGTTTAAGCCAGTTGTATTGCGCATCGCCATGGGTCACATCCCACATGCTCAGGCGCTTGCCAGCTCCACCAAATTGATTGTCAACCGCAACGGGCGACTCCCAGTAAGGATCGATCACCACAAACAGTGCGTCACCCCAATTCCAAGCAAAGTAATTCCGCAACAAACCAATGAAAGGGACCTGCTCCAAATTGCCCGAATAAAAAGCATTGGGCGCCGGTTGTGAATAAAGAGAATTCCTAGCGTTTTGCGCCCAGACAGCCACATTGTTGGGTGTACCGTTTAACAAATAGCGGGCGGCCTGCTCATGATTGCCATTGACCAAATACAAGGGCGAGGTACGTCCAATCAGATTGAGATAGGGTCTTTGCAAGGTATAGCGTTCGCGTACTAGGGCTTGCGTGATGGTGTCTGGATTGAGCGTGTCGACGCTAAAGTCATCACCGCTCAAGATGTAGAAATCAGGTTTGTCTGCCGCTGCGCGCAGCAGCGTACGCTTGTACAAATCAGCATCAAATTGTGTTTTGAGCCGCTCGGGATGCGAATCACCCTGAATGGCAAAGACAAAGGCTTGTCCAGCTGGCTTGGCGGTCTGAAATTCATATTCAGGCGTGACCACCACATCCTTGCTGTTGCTGGCTTGAAATCTCAATCGATAAAAATACCGCGTACCTGCTTTCAAATTGGTCAGCATCATTTCAAGCGGCTTGTCCATCTGAAGTTGGACTGGGGCTAGCTGCTGATCGTATTGAACACTGCTAGTCCCAAACTCAATGGAGACAGTGCCCTGCTGATCAACGCTGTGCACATTGAAAGTGACTGAATCAGCCGTGGGCGAGCCCATCACCCAGGTTCCGCTGAATACGCCAGATGTGACTGCATCAGGCGGCAATGGATTGATCACCGGCGGACTGGCGCCTGAAGGCGATGTAGCTGAATTGTCTGCGAGTGCTGCGGGTGAGCTGCCACCACCACCACCGCCACAAGAAGTGAGCGCTGCACACAGGGCCAGAAGTGTGAACTTACAACGCAAATTCAAAATTTGATCCATTGCGAACTTTCAGTACTGTCAACCCACCTTTGCTGGGGCTTGCTAGCGATCACCAAAACTTTTCCCCAATGTGAAGGGAGCTTAGGTTGAACAACAGACAATTCAGAATTGCCTGTCAATTGAACGCTGAATTGAACGGGCTCTATGTGCGCATGCATGTTCGGATTCACCAATTGTTGGGCCAAGTCCAATTGAATTTGCCGCTTCACAGACTGCCAAGTGGCGAATTGCCAATAACTCAGTTGTGCCTGCTTGTCTTTGTTCAATTTAAAACTGATTTTCTGTTGATAGAAAGTCTGAGCTTTTGTGTACAAATCTTCAAAGGCAGCATCATCTAGGCTCGCCAGATGCACGTAGACTGTTTGTGCAGTGATTTGCCCATCGAGAACCGGCTTGAAAAAATCTTGCGGGCTGACATAAAAGGTCGCTGAAACATGCGAAGACTCTCTTTGTACAAGACTCAGTCTGGTTGATGCCACTTCGTGTGCATTGGCCATGGTGATAGTGCAAAGCCAAATCAAGCAAAATCCGAGCGATGTGGCTATCCAATTCACCCAAGTCAAATATGAGTTTCTGGACTGATTCATTTGCAATAAATCACATCAGGTTGACTGACTGCACCAGTACCATTTTTGAATTGAAACACCCAACACATTGACTTTCCTTTGTTCTCAGTCTTGGCCAATGCAGTTTGCAAATCAACATCTGCCAGTGCCTTGTACCGAATTTTGTAAGTGCCCGCTGAATTTGTGTAACTGTCTTTACCTGTTTCGGTACTCACAAAAGATTTTTCTGTTGTGAATTCCAATACTTGAAATGAATCGGCGGTATCTGTTGTCAAACTCATGTTGGAAACACCAAATGGGGTGACGGGCGGTTGTCGCATGGGTGAAAACTTCGTTGCTTGATTGGCCAAGTCTGGGCTTGGCACACCACGGAAGCAGGACAAAATATAGGGCGATATTGAACTGACGTGATAGCTATAGCCAGGGGGTGCATTGCTGACACTGCTGGTATTACCCCCGCAGAGACCATCACGACTGGCAATTTGGCCATCCGCATTGTTGAATCCAAAAATCCCGTAACCATCCAAGGCCCAGCCGACAGGGTGAGTATTCCAATAGCCGTCCGGTTTATTGGCCATCAAACAAATGGGGGCGGCATGGTAGTGGTAATCATCAGCCCTGCCTGCATGGCCATTGCAAATGTCCAATTCACCCAAGACTTTGGTATCGCCGTTCTGACACCCCCCTTGCTTACACGGGTTAAAAATAGGGACGCCATTGACTGCAATGCCGATGGGTCCATCGACAGCAGACACAGGATTGACAGCCAATTCGGGTGTCAATGGAATTCGCCACCCATTCGAGCCCCAAAAGTTTTGTGCGGTTGGCACCTGTAAGTTGGTGGCTGTAATGCCATTCATCATGGCGTGTGAAGGCAGACCCTTGGAGCTGACATACGCATACTGCGTATCACAATTAACACTAACGGGAACTTGGGCGCTGGCTTGAATTGAGTTGCGCACCCATTGACATGCGTTTGAAGCACCCGTTGATGCACTTGTTCTTGAATAACCCGCCTCAAGTGTGGCTTGTCCCAAAATGCCATTTGCCATCAAACTCAGTAAGTCGATGCCTGTCACTGTGCTTGTCGCTGTTTTCAGTGGCGTTGGATAAGACAGCGCATACAAAGTGAATTTGTATTTCTTCAAGCCAGGGCCTTGTGAGCATGGCGGCTGATACGCCAATGTGGGTCCATCACTTCCAGCGCCGTAGGTACCCACCAGCACAGAGTTTTTGGTCAACCCTGTCAGCGAAGCAGGCAAGTTGTAATTCACCCAGTTGTATTTCAAAACGCCATCCCCAGGGTCAGTGCTCATCAACAAAGCAAATGACTTTGTTCCAACAGGCGCATTTCGCCAAGTCAAGGATGGGCTGGAACCCGATCCGTCACAGGTTGCATCCGATGAGAGCATGCCATCTTGGCCCACTTCGGAACTGGTCAGAGTAAAAGCGCTGACCACAACGGGATCGGGTGTCGTGGGTGTCGTGGGTGTCGTGGTTTGCGCAATCTCCGCAGCACCACCGCCACCTCCACATGCCGAGATCAAAGCACTCATGAATAAGGCCAATAAGCTAGCGCGAGAAAATGTGTTGAGTTTCATAGTGTCCCCATAGAGAACTCCAACAACACATCAAACTGTCGCAGCTCCTCCAATTCATGCAGGTGGCGCCAATACCAAACACCCAAGGTCAAAGATACAAGCAACGTCATACCCCACCACCAACGTTGCGACAGAAACGCAAGTACTTGAATGTCTCTGGGATGCCCATTGACATGGGTTTGAGTCATCGACTTGTCTAGCCATGCTGTCGTCAGTTTGTCTTGGAAATCAGGTCGAATGCTCGGTTCCGCATCCATTTGAATCAGATTGCGGACCGCCTGTTTTTCAATTTCTTCTTGCATCATCATCTTTCCGTCAATTTTTCACGCAATGCATTTTTTGCTCGCCAGAGCAATTGATCTACCGCATTTTTTTTCAGTTCCATGACTTGCCCAATATCAACAGCAGTCATGTCGTGGAATGCCCATAAAACCAAAGCCATACGCTGTTTGCTAGACAGGGACTCTAAGGCCTGGTGAATAATTTCTTGGTGGAGACGGAGATCAATCTGAAAATCAGACATCACCTCATCCGCTGAGTCCAACATGTCAATGTCTTCGTGACTTCTGTTGTGTCGAATGAAGGCATGGCATTCACGCATCACAATTTTGTTAAAGTAAGTTCTGAGTGATGATTGACCTTCGAATTGTTCAGCTGACCGCCACAGTTGAAACACAGCTTCTTGGACTACCTCTTCAGCTGCGTCTTGGTTTCTTAAAATTCGCCAGGCCAGTGCGTGCGCAGGTTTGATCAAAAGGTGCATCAAACCCCTGGCGGCCTCAGCATTCCCCTGCTTTGAAAGGCGAAGAAGCTCCCTTTCAGCCATCCAAGTAGAAACGTCATTCATCAAAGTTCACTTCAAGCACGTCAAAGGAATCAAGGCCAATGCTTTCTCTCCTCGGGCGACATGAATTCCAGCATCAGCTCTCTGCGTCGCTTCAATTCTTTGCGCTCTGCATCCGGCAATGAAGTGATGTAATTGCGAGCCTCTTGCTTCACTTGCTTTTTTTGATCATCCGTCAGCTTTTTCCACTGAGATTTGAACTTTTCACTCAAATCGCGACGTTCTTCAGCCGATAACTTCTTGACAGCTTCCAAGGACTTGTCAAAGTACATCAATCGCTCTGCAGCACTTGCCTCCTTCAATTTGGCGTGCAGCTGCTTGGTCTGAGCCATACGCTGCTCGAAGGTGTAATTGACAGAATCGCGAGGGTCTACCGGATCTGGAACTGCTGCATGCACAAATGAACCAACAGCAAAGGCTAAAGAGAGTACAAAGTTTTGAAATAATCTTTTCATAAGCCTCCCAACTGAATTTTTCAGATGTTTCAAGCTTAGAGGATCGGAAGTCTCAAAAACTTACGCAATACCCGAAATTAAATTCTTCACCCTCTTGGGTGATGCTGCGCATGCAAGTTCTTCAAGCGCTCCCGCGCCACATGGGTGTAGATGGTGGTGGTCGAAATATCGGCATGCCCCAACAGCACCTGAACCGACCTTAAATCGGCGCCGTGGTTCAGCAAATGCGTGGCAAACGCATGTCGCAAGGTGTGCGGCGACAAGGGCGCTGTGATGCCCGCGATCACGGCATACTTTTTGATCAAACCCCAGAACATGATGCGCGACATGGCGGTGCCTGCTTTGGGGCCACTGGCGGTCACAAACAAGTCTTCGGTTTGTTTGGCGCCCAGCAAAGCACCACGGGCGTTTTGCATGTAGTTGAGCAAGCTGTCGCGGGCCATGTCCCCAAAAGGCACCAGACGCTCTTTGCTGCCCTTACCCATGATGCGCAAGATGCCTTCGTTCAAAGAGACATGCAAGGTTTTGAGTTTGACCAACTCTGATACGCGTAAGCCACTGGCGTACAACAACTCCAGCATGGCTTTGTCACGCAGGCCCAACGCGGTGTTGGCATCGGGCGCCGACAACAGTGCGTCCACTTGGTCTTCTGACAAGGTTTTGGGCACACGCAAGGCTTGCTTGGCGGCCAGCATTCGGAGGGTGGGATCGATTTGGACAATGCGCTCTCGCAATGCCCAACGGTAGTAACGCTTGAAAACAGTGAGTCGCCGATTGGCCGAGGTGGCTTTGGAGAGGCTGTGCCTTGCGGCAAAGTAAGCCTGCAAGTGCGACTCTTGAACACTGTCGAGTGGCGTGCCAGAAGATGTCTGGAGCCACTCTGCCAATGCCGACAAATCTCTGCGGTAAGCAGCCAAGGTGTTGGCTGACAAACCATCTTCAAGCCAAACCGCATCAACAAAGCGGTCGATGGCGGCTTGGCTGTCGGGCGTCATCAGTCCAATTTGAGTTTTTGATCGTCCACAACTTTTTTGTAGATCTCAAACTCAGCTTTGATTTGCGCAGCAAACTGCTCGGGTGTGTTGGCCACAATCAAAGAGCCTGTGTCTTCAATGCGCTTGCGAACAGCAGGATCTTCGAGGGCTTTTTTAACACCACCGCTGATTTTGTCGACCACTTCTTTGGGCAAATTCTTGGGACCCAAAATGCCGTAATAGGCCATGCGATTGACCGGCTCCAGACCGACTTCTTTGAAAGTGGGCACATTGGGCAGCTGCGACAAACGCTGGGGTGCCGCCACAACGATGGGAATCAGTTTGCCCGCTTGAATGAAAGGCAGGGCTGAAGGCATGTTGTCAAAAATGATCGGCACTTGACCTGCCACCGTGTCGTTCAAGGCAGGGCCTGCACCGCGGTAAGGAATGTGCGTGATGAAAACGCCTTGCAAGCTTTTCCACAACTCCGTTTGCAAGTGGCCAATGCCGCCTGTACCGGAAGATGAATAAGAATATTTGCCTGGGTTCTTTTTCAGCTCAGCCACAAAATCTTTGTAGTTGCGCGCAGGAAAGCTGGGGTGCACCGCAATCACATTGGGGGTGGCCGCAATGTTGATGATGGGTGTGAAATCTGTAATGGGGTTGTACGGATTTTTGGGGTTGATGGCAGGGTTGGCAGCCGTGGTCGACACTGTGGCCATACCCAGGGAATAACCATCCGGTGCAGAACGCACCGTTTCAGACGCACCCACCACACCGCCGCCACCGGCTTTGTTTTCCACAATCACCGACTGACCCAAGGCTTTGCCCAAAGGTTCGGCAATGACGCGGGCCACGATGTCTGTGGTGCCGCCTGGCGCAAATGGCACCTGCAACTTGATGACTTTGTTGGGGTAATTTTGAGCCCAAGCCGCACCCGATGCAGCACCCAAAATGACACAAGTAGCTGTTGCTACCAAACTTGTACGACGGTCCATCTGAACTCCTTCTTTTAACTTCTCAACATCATAAGCAATAACTCAAGCACATAGAAGGCAGAAACATCAAAGTCTGCCGTTATGCTTGGGGGGGTGAATTTCGCCCAACTTTTATTCCCCGACTTCTCGCTCATTCTGTGCGGCTACTTTTTGTGCCGTTACACAGCACTGAACCGCCCCGTTTGGCAACAAGCCGAGTACTTGGTCTATTATTTTTTATTCCCAGTTTTGCTGTTTCACTCCATTGTGAAAAGCCCCTTGGATATTCAGGCCACTTCAAGTTTTTTGCTGGCCGGTATCAGCATGGGCTTGATGGCCATTGCCCTGTCCTACAGCCTGCCCTACTGGCCCTGGCTTGGCAAGCACATTGACAGACGCGACCATGCCGCCAGTGCACAAGCTGGCTTTCGATTCAATTCCTTCATCGCCCTGGCCTTGGTGGAGCGGCTTGCAGGCCCACAAGGTCTCTTGCTGATTTCAGTGCTGATTGGCTTTTGTGTGCCCATGTTCAATGTGGGGGCTGTATGGCCCATGGCACGTCACGGCGAAAGTGGCTTCTTGCGAGAACTGATTCGAAACCCACTCATTTTGGCCACCACCGGCGGTTTGGCTTTCAATCTGCTGGGACTTCGAATTCCCGCATTCATGGACCCCACCTTGTCACGCATTGGCGCAGCCTCTCTGGCTTTGGGCTTGATGTCTGCCGGCGCAGGCATGGAGCTCAAGGCCCTCAACCAAGGCAAACTCTTGGGCACCATGGTCTTGACTTTCAAGCACTTGGTTTTGCCTTGTTTGGCTTGGGGCTTGGCGCAATATTTCGAACTCAACTCGCTGCAAACCACCGTGCTGTTGATTTTCTCGGCCCTGCCCACGGCGTCCACCTGCTATGTCTTAGCGGCACGCATGGGTTACAACGGGCCTTACGTAGCCGGCTTGGTCACACTCTCCACCCTGCTGGGCATGCTCAGTTTGCCCTTTGCCTTGGGCGTGCTGCGGGACCTGCGTTTTTAAACGCCTTGCTTCAAAGACCAAGCCACTTGCTCTTGCACCACAGGGTCTGTGTGGCTTGCCCAGTGTTGAAGCCCTTGACGCAAAGCTTGCCTTTGAACTTCTGACAATTGAGATGGCTGGGCCAAGGCATTGCCTGCAGCCAAAGCCACGTTGCGAAGCCACCTGACGTGGCCAATTCGCCGAATGGCACTGCCCTCTGTCATGCACAAAAAGGTGGCTTCGTCCCACGCCAACAAATCGACCAACTCGGGTTCGCTCAGCGCTTGACGTGCGTCAAAGTCAGGCAAAGGGCTGCGCTTGGCAAACTTATTCCATGGGCACACCCACTGGCAATCGTCACAGCCATAGATGCGGTTGCCAATGGCCGCTCTGAACTCGATCGGAATGGGCCCATCATGTTCAATCGTGAGGTAGGAAATACAGCGTCTAGCGTCCAGCTGATACGGCGCCACGATGGCTTGCGTCGGGCACACATCGAGGCAGGCAGAACAAGTGCCACAGTGATCGGAGACAGCCTCAGTGAACGGCAAGGCCATGTCAACAAACAGCTCACCCAAAAAGAAAAACGAGCCGGCTTCTCTTTGCAAGACCAAGGTGTTTTTACCGCGCCAGCCAAGGCCGCTGCGCACCGCCAATTCGGCTTCCATCACGGGCGCCGAATCGGTGAACACGCGGTGTCCAAATGGTCCTAACAAGGCCGCCATGCGTTCTTGCAATTTTTGCAATCGACTGCGCAAGACCTTGTGATAGTCGCGCCCCCTGGCGTAAACAGACACCACGCCCTGCTGCGCTTGTTCGAGGTTCTGCCAGGCCGATTCAGCTGAGAGCTTGGCCACATTGCCGGGCAAGTAGTCCATGCGCACCGTAATCACACTGACCGTACCGGGGACCAATTCTGTAGGCCGGGCACGTTTCAGCCCGTGGCTTGCCATATAGTTCATGCTGCCGTGAAAACCTGCCGCCAGCCAAGCCTCTAATCCCGGCTCAGCTTCGGTCAAATTCACACCTGTCACGCCAATTTGAGAAAATCCCAATTCCCGGGCTGCTGATTGCAGCTCAGCCCACACTGCCGCGGCGTCCACAGGGCGCGCTGGCGATGCATTTGAAAGAGATTGATGAGCGGTGTTCACCCAGCGATTGTAGGAACTCTGAAGCCCCCAGCTTCGGCCCACTGGCTGTGGGCGGACGAAATCGCCACGCAAGCGTATGCCCAAGCCTTGGCGCAGCAGCCAGGTTTGCAAAACGCGTACATCGAACTGGTGGGTGATTTAGGCGCAGGCAAAACCACTTTCGTGCGCCATTTGCTCAAGTCACTGGGTGTCCAAGGCCGCATCAAAAGTCCAACTTATGCCGTGGTTGAACCGCATGAGGGCATTCTCCTCAGCAGCCAAGCGCCCCTGGCCATTTGGCATTTCGATTTTTACCGTTTCAACGATCCCCAAGAATTTGTAGAGGCAGGTTTTCGAGATCTGTTTGCCAGCACCGGTTTGAAAATCGCCGAATGGCCCAATCAAGCGCAAGGCATGTTGCCCCTCGCCGACCTTCAGCTGACCTTGACTGTCAACGAGCAAGAGGTTCGTCAAGTTCAAGGCGTGGCCAGCACCTTGCAGGGTCAGGCCATCTTGAAGGGCCTGTTGGCTGCCCTCCCCCCCAGCTGCTGAACATGCAAATTCAAAGACGTGATTGGCTCAAGGTTTCCAGCCTGGCTTTGATGCTGGGATGGGCCGACATCAGCAAAGGCGCTAGCCTGATGGCCGTGCGCGTTTGGCCTGCCAAAGACTACACACGGGTCACCTTGGAATCGGACGTTGCGCTCA
>JACCDQ010811680.1_pt1 | contig 17460 bp, 12 predicted proteins | sample 7446031 | NCBI WGS metagenome assembly JACCDQ01 (sample SAMN15323442, study PRJNA562643) | freshwater metagenome | isolation source: river surface water | place: USA:Blue River Watershed | collected 2017-08-17
GTTTGGATTTTGCATGGATGGAGTTGCAAACCTTTCCATCATATTTTGTTCCCATGCAATAAGAGTGTATAAGGATTCCAATTGTTCATTTTTTAGAGACCATTGTGTTTTCGTTCTTTGAATTTCCCCTTGAATCATTTCACGTTGAGTTTCGTATTTATCGCCTGCACTACTTTTTGTTTCTCCATAAAGAGAAGCTTTTTCAGATTGTAACGTTTCTTCTAATTCAAGAATGGAAGCTTTTAAATGGCCAATAATTTGTTGTACAATGTGATCTCTTAAACGCATGGTTTTCAAAGATACATTAGGATCTGAATTGACGCTCAATTTACGATGATTGCTCATGAATTTATTGATTCTTTTGGGGTAGTTGTTGTGTTTTTGTAATCCATAATAATTCAATACCAAAAGGTACGAGTGTAATATTTCTGGATCATGGCTTCATAAATGTGACGAATCCTACACAGATTACCACGATTAGGTTGTAATTTTGTGGGTAATATGTCGAATAAACCATTTAGTCTCAACACCATCGAAGAAGCCATTGAAGATATTCGCAATGGTAAAGTAATTATCGTAGTAGATGATGAAGATCGTGAGAACGAGGGTGATTTTCTTACTGCAGCCAGAAACATGACACCTGAATTAGTCAATTTTATGGCCAAAGAGGGACGGGGATTAATATGTGTACCGTTAACCGAAGAGCGTTGTGATGAATTGGGGTTGGAGATGATGGTAGGTAAAAACACAGCCACACATGAAACGGCTTTTACTGTTTCGGTTGATTTGTTAGGAAATGGTTGTACCACAGGCATTTCAGCTCAAGATCGATCCAAAACAATCATGGCTTTGATAGACCCTTCTACCCAGATTGAGGATTTGGGAAGACCCGGACATATTTTCCCCTTAAAAGCCAAAAAAGAAGGGGTTATTCGCAGGGCTGGACATACAGAGGCTGCAATTGATTTATCGAGAATGGCAGGTTTTGAGCCAGCAGGGTGTATTGTAGAAATTCTAAACGAGGATGGAAGTATGGCACGTTTGCCAGACTTGATTAAAGTTGCTGAGAAATTTGATTTAAAAATTATTTCAATTGAGGATTTAATCAAGTACCGAATTGAGCATGAGTCTTTGATAAAACGCGAAATTTCAGTTCAAATGCCCACCAAATTTGGTGACTTTGATTTGGTTGCTTTCAAGCAGAAAGATAATGGTCAAGAGCATTTGGCATTAATAAAAGGGGAATGGACCATCGAAGAACCGGTTCTGGTTCGCGTACATTCCAGTTGTATGACGGGGGATATTTTTGGTAGCTGTAGATGCGACTGTGGCGAACAGTTGCAAAAGGCCATGGAGAAAATCGAGGCAGAAGGCAAGGGAGTAATTGTTTACATGAATCAAGAAGGTCGTGGAATTGGATTATTAAATAAATTGAAGGCCTACAAACTTCAAGAGCAGGGTTTCGACACGGTTGAAGCCAATATTAAGTTGGGTTTTGGAATGGACGAACGAGATTATGGAATTGGAGCACAGATTCTAAGGGATTTGGGAATCTCAAAAATGCGATTGATGAGTAACAATCCCAAGAAAAGAACGGGATTAGTAGGTTATGGTTTGGAAATCATTGAAAATGTGCCACTTCAGGTAGAACCCAACCCTCACAACGCTAAATACTTGGATACGAAAAGAGAAAAAATGGGTCACAGTTTAAATAAGTAATTGTTAAAAATGTCGAAAACCAGAACCATTACCCCCGGAGAAATTCCGATTCCACAGTTACATCAATTTTTGATAGGATCTGTTGCGCCCCGCCCTATTTGTTTTGCAAGTACGGTGGATTCTAGTGGAGTACCTAATCTAGCACCATTTAGTTTTTTCAATGTGTTCAGCGCAAATCCTCCGATTTTGATTTTTGCACCTAACAACAGTGGGAAAACGGGTGAGCCCAAGCACACTCTATTGAATGTTAAAGAAGTACCAGAAGTAGTGATAAATATGGTGAACTTCGAAATGGTGGAGAAAATGAATGTGGCTGCAGCGCCCTGGGATAGAGGGGTAAGTGAGTTTGAGAAAGCTGGTTTTACTGCGGTAGGTTCGGAGTTGGTTAAGCCCTTTCGAGTAGCAGAATCGCCTGTACAAATTGAATGTAAGGTGTTGGAAGTAAAAGAAATGGGACAAGGTGGCGGTGCAGGTAATATCGTGATTTGTCAGGTATTGAGGATGCATATTTCTGAGGATATTCTGAACGAAGAAGGTAAAATTGACCAACATAAGATTGATTTGGTTGGACGTTTAGGAGGAAGTTGGTACAGTAGCTCTCGCAATGATGCATTATTTCAGTTGGCTCAACCCATGGGGAAAACCATTGGGTTTGATGCACTTCCTGAATTAGCAAAGGCCAGTAAAATTTTAACTGCCAATCAGTTGGGACAACTTTCTGGATTGGTAGAATGGCCATCGGATGATCTTAAAGCCGAAGCCAAATTATTAATTGAGAGCGGAAATTCGGAAGTAATGGCGAGTAAGCTTATCGATGAAGGTAAGATACAATTGGCATTAGCCGTTTTAATGATTTCTTAATGTAACTGACTATTTAACCTAGTTGCATACTTCATACGTTTATTTCTTTGATAGATAGAGATTTTTACTTTTGCGAAAAACGCAAAAGTTGGTTAGGTTACTTGCACTAAATGCGTTGTACCTTCTTGACATTCTGTGTATCTTTGCGGAATGAATCTCATAGATCAAGTTAATGAAGGCATCAAGACGGCAATGAAAGCTAAAGATGCTGACAAATTAAGAGCATTACGAGGCATAAAAAGTGCATTTTTACTACTTCAAACTGCTGAAGGAGCATCTGAAGTTACAGATGACATGTGCATTAAAGCGTTGCAAAAAATGGCTAAGCAACGTCGTGATTCATTAGAAATCTATGAACAGCAGGGAAGAGAAGATTTAGCTGCAATTGAACGTGTAGAGTTAAAACATATTGAAGAGTTTCTGCCTGCTCAATTAAGTGAAGAAGAAGTAGTTGAAAAAATTAAATCCATTGTTTCTGAGTTAGGTGTAAGTGGCCCAGCTGCCATGGGTAAGGTTATGCCATTGGCTATGAGCCAATTGGGAGGACAAGCAGATGGAAAGTTGATTTCTAGAATAGTGAAAGAGGTACTTTCGTAGTTTTTGCGAAAATTTAAATTAAAGTTAAATAGTATGAATTGTGGTATTTTAACCTAAAAGCTACCGCAATTACATCCCCCGAAAAATAAGAGTAAAATGACAAGAGAAGTAAGAGTGCGTTTTGCACCCAGTCCCACAGGACCATTGCACATAGGTGGTGTTAGAACCGCATTATATAATTATTTGTTTGCCAAGAAACATCAAGGAACCATGATTTTACGTCTGGAGGATACAGACCAGAATCGCTTTGTTCCAGGTGCTGAACAGTATATTAAAGAGAGTTTGGCTTGGGTAGGTATTGAAATTCAGGAAGGACCCGACCAAGGTGGGCCGCATGCTCCTTATCGTCAGAGCGAGCGCAAGCCCATGTATCGTCAGTATGCCGAAGGTTTGATTGAAAAAGGTCTGGCGTATTATGCATTCGATACTGAAGAGGAGTTGGAGGAAATGCGCAAGCGATTGGAAGCGAGCAAAATGCAACCGGCTTACGATTCAGTGAGTAGAATGTCGATGAAAAATTCTTTGACATTACCTGCAGATGAAGTAAAGGCGCGCTTAGAACGAGGGGATAATTACGTAATACGCATCAAATTACCTCGAAAAGAAGAGGTTCGCTTTCATGATATTATTCGCGGATGGGTTGTTGTGAATACCGGCCAGATGGATGATAAAGTTCTATTGAAGGGTGATGGAATGCCTACATATCATTTGGCGAACGTTGTTGATGATTATTTGATGGGTATTTCGCACGTTATTCGAGGTGAAGAGTGGTTGCCAAGCGCTCCTCTTCATGTAATGTTGTATCGCTATTTGGGCTGGGAGGAAGTGATGCCTGAATTCGCGCATTTGCCTTTGCTGTTGAAACCCGAAGGGAATGGAAAATTGAGTAAACGCGATGGAGATCGTTTAGGGTTTCCGGTTTTCCCATTGAATTGGACGGATCCAAAAACAGGAGAAATGAGTTCTGGATATCGTGAAACCGGTTATTTCCCAGAGGCCGTTGTGAATATCTTGGCACTTTTGGGTTGGCATCCATCTGACAACCAAGAAATGTTCAGCATGGAAGAACTAATTGAAGCATTTTCATTGGAAAAAGTGAGTAAATCGGGAGCAAAATTCGATGTCAATAAGGCATTTTGGTTCAACCAACAGTATTTGAATAAGTTTGATAACTCATTGGTACTGGACATGATTAAATCGGACTGGGAAGCCAATTATGGGGTTTTGGATACTGAAGAGAAGCAGGAATATGCATCTAAAATAATTTCATTAATAAAGGAAAAAGTTCAATTTGCGAAGCAGATAGTTCCTTCTGCACATTTCTTTTATAATCGTCCTGAAGAATTTGATGAACAGGTTGTTGCAAAAAAATGGAAAGAAAACACATCGGAGTTATTGCAAAAATTGGGCACATATTTCGTCGCTAACCATGCTAGTTCTGCCGCAGATTTTGAAAATCAGTTTAAATTGTATTGCGACGAAACAGGAATTAAATCCGGTGAAGTTTTGCAACCTTTGCGTGTTTCGGTAAGTGGAGAAGCCATGGGGCCACCAATTTTCGAGATTTTGGCGATGTTGGGCAACCAAGAAGTGGTAAATCGCATCAATGCTTGTGTTGATAAATTGAGTAAATGAGGAATTTATCCTTATTTTCGCTTTAATTTACAGTTTAAAAAAATATTTATACATATACAATGTTCTCGTTTACTAGAATGAATGTAATCATCGGATGGGTGATGTTTTTAATTGCCTTGGTGGTGTACACGTTAACCTTAGAACCCTCTGTGAGTCTTTGGGATTGTGGAGAATTTGCTTCTGCAGCGTACAAATTACAAGTGGTTCACCCTCCAGGAGCTCCCTTTTTCTTAATGGTAGGTAGATTGTTCTCGCTGTTAGCAGGTAGTCCAGAAACAGTTGGATTTTGGATTAACATGTTGTCGGCTGTAGCTTCAGCAGGTACCGTAATGTTTACCTATTGGATTACGGTGTATTTTGCCGACAAATTGGTGGATAAAGATTCAGAAAACCGTGTTGTTCTGATTTTTGGTGCGGGTGTAGTTGCTGCTTTAACGAATACATTTATCGATTCATTCTGGTTTAGCGCTGTTGAAGCGGAAGTATATGCATTGAGTTCATTTTTTACTTCCTTAACATTTTGGGCGGTATTAAAATGGTATCAAATGAATGATGATCGATATGCTGATCGTTGGTTGGTTTTCATTGCATTCATGATTGGACTTGCTTTGGGTACGCACATGTTGAATTTGTTGGTGATTCCAACAGTATGTTTGGCCTATTATTTCAAAAAGTACACAGTAACTCAGAAGGGACTAATATTAGCATTGGGAGCTGCTGCGTTGGCATTGGGTATCGTGATGAAAGTAATTTACCCGGGTATTCCATGGTTACTAGCTAATCTTGATCGTTTGTTCGTGAATAGTTTCGGAATGCCATTCTACGCAGGTGCAATTGCTGCTATCGTATTGGTTTATGGTGGAATTATTTACCTACTTAAATACACGGAAGACAAAGGCAAGCACAATTTAAATGTGATTGTTTTGGCAACTGGGTTTGTGATTTTTGGTTATTCATCTTACGCAATGGTTATTATTCGCAGTATGGCAAATCCTTCCATTGACATGAACAATCCGGAAGACCCGTACAAATTTTATGGATATATTACTCGTGAACAGTATGGTGATCGTCCATTAGGATATGGACCTTACTTTAACGCTCCTCAAACTGATTTTACAATTAAAGGTCAACGTTATTTTAAAGGCGCAGATAAATATGAAAAAGGTGGGGATGTTTACGAACCAGTTTATGGTCCTGTTGATTTGGATCAAGACGGTATTGTAGAGGATTATAACACGATTTTCCCTCGTATGGGTAAGAGCAATAAGCCCAATGATGCGCGTGGCTTCCGTTCTTATGGTGGAATGCAAGATATTCAAAATGAGATCGATGAGTTAAATTCCATGAAGCAACAGAAAAAATTGACTCCTGAAGAAGAAAATCGTTTGCAACAATTGAATTATCAAATTCCAAGTTTTGGAAATAATTTGACTTATTTCTTTAATTATCAAGTTAGATACATGTATTTGCGCTATTTCATGTGGAATTTTGTGGGTCGTTTTAATGATCAACAAGCTGTTTCAGGAAATACACGATTGGATGGAAATTGGTATTCAGGAATTCCTTTTGTTGACAAATTTGTAGTAGGGGATGTGAATGAAATGCCAGATTACTATCAGAATCAAAAGGCGAGAAACGCCTATTATTTCCTTCCGTTGATTTTAGGGATGTTGGGTTTGGTGTTTCAATATGCTAAGCGAAATAAAGAATTTTGGTTAATTATGACCATGTTCATTTTTACAGGAGTTTTAATTGTTGTATATACGAATCAACCTCCTTATGAGCCACGCGAACGTGATTATGCAGTAGTAGGATCATTTCAAATATTCTGTATTTGGGTTGGATTGGGTGTAATTTCACTAGCAGATATTCTAAAGAAATATTTGGGTAAAACAGCAGCTTTAGTATCGGCGGCTGCAAGTTTGGTTTTGGTTCCAATTAATATGGGTGCTCAAAACTGGGATGACCACGATCGCTCGGGTAGATATATCGGTATTGATATGGCTAAAAACTTCTTGGAACAGTTAGAACCAAATGCAGTTTTGTTCTGTAATGGAGACAATGACACCTATCCTTTGTGGTATGCTCAAAATGTGGAAGGTATTAGAACGGATGTCCGTATAATTAACCAAGCCTTATTACCTACGGAATGGTATAGCTCAATTTTGTTGGATACAGTTTATAAATCTACTCCATTGCCATTAACTTTGACGAAAGAAGATTTACAAACAGGTAGTTTTGAATACGGTATTCCCGTAAATAGAACCAATACCAAATCGCGTAGCATTGAGTCTATTATTGCTGAAATTCGTGAATTAAGAAAGAAAAATGGTGGAGTAACAGAAAATATCAGTTGGGATGGATCTAAAGTCTATGTAAAGGTTGATAGACAATCTGTTATTAATGCTGGTGTTGTTTCAAAAGGTTATGAAAACTTAATTGTGGATAGCATTGAGTTTTCAATTGGGCAAGAATACTTATCCAAAGGAGATTTAGTAATTTATGACTTGATTTCAACTATGTCAAAACAAGGTTGGAAGCGTCCAATTTACTTTACTTCAGTTTCTGGTTATGATTTTGCAGGATTGAACAATTACTTGCAATTGGAAGGATTGGTTTACCGTTTAGTGCCCATTAATGGAGGTTCGCAAGGTGGACAACCCAATCGTATTGAACAGTTTAAACTTTACAATAACTTAGTAAATAAATTCAGATACTATGGAATGAAGGAAAAGGATAATTTCTATTTGGATGATAAAGCGGCCTATGTTCCGGCAGATTTACAACAAATGGCTTTACTTCTGGCTTCATTTTATGGTGAAAAAGCGAATTATATTGAACAAATGCGTAAGCAATTCGCAACGAATCCTGAAATGATGAAGTCGCCTTCTCCCGAAGCAGGATTTGCAAATGCCGAAAGCTATTTCAATTTCTACAAGGATTCGGTTGAAACATTTAAGAAGCGTGGTATTGAAGTATTGAATCACATACGTAAAGAGATTCCTGAAAAAGTGATGCCGTTAAGAAGAGAATTCAAAGTAGAATATGGAATTGCTTTAATGACATTAGGTGATTTGTCTGGTGCAAAGAAAATTTTAGATGAAAGTATTAATGAAAACATTCAGTACCATAATTTCTTTGCAAAATCAATTGATGAAAGTGGAGAGGGCGGAATGTTTGCTCAACGTGAAATTTATGTATCTGAAGATTTGATTAAGAGAATTGTAAATACAGTACAAGCGAAAGGGAAAGCCGATTGGGCAGCTGAGTACAAAAGAAAAACAGCATCGTTTGTTAAGTATTAAAAATAAGTTGAATTAAAATAGTAAAGGAGTTGCATTTGGGTGCAACTCCTTTTTTTCATTATGATAAAAGAAAAAAATAAAACGCTAATTTATGGGATTCATCCTGTAATTGAAGCATTGGAATCAGGTAAAACTATAGACAAAGTTTGGTTGCAGGAGGGACAACTTCAGGGACAGTTAGCAGAGATAATTAGTATGTTGTTGAAGCGAAGAATTCAATGGAAACAAGTTCCCAGTGCCAAATTAAATTCGTTAGTCAGAGGGAATCATCAAGGGGTAATTCTATCACTTTCATCGGTTGATTTTGCAACATTGGAGAATGTCGTTGCTGATGCATTTGCCAATGGTGAAGATCCTTTTATATTGGTATTGGATGGAATTACTGATGTGAGAAATTTTGGTGCTATAGCTCGAACCGCATCTTGTTTGGGTGTACATGGTATTTTAGTTCCTGAAAAAGGTAGTGCACCTATAGGACCCGACGCTGTAAAAACGTCAGCAGGGGCGTTGTTAAAAATTCCTGTTTGCAGAACTACTTCCATGTATCACTCGTTGAAGTATTTGCAGAACAGTGGATTAAAGTTAGTTGGTGCCACCGAAAAAGCGCAAGATGTAATTTATGAATGTGATTTACAGGGTCCACTTGCGTTAGTAATGGGGAATGAGGAAACGGGCTTGAGCACTGACACGCTGAAACAATGCGATATAATTGCTAGAATTCCTCAATCTTTGGGTGGAGTAGATTCTCTGAATGTATCTGTGGCAACAGGTATGTTTGTTTATGAAATAGTTAGACAACGTACGGTATAGGGCTATTTTATACCGTTATTAGTTGTATTTATTACTCTCAACAAATTTCAAAACATATTCAATTCTTAAACTTCCAAAAAATTAACCCAGTCCTAAAATGAAAAAGATTCAAATGGTCGATCTATCAAGTCAATACCAAAGACTTAAGCATGAAATCGATCTAAGAATTCAGTCCATTATGGAGCAAGGTCATTTTATTCATGGTCCTTCAGTGAAATTATTGGAAGAGGAGTTACAAGAATTCTTACAAGTAAAACACGTTATAGGAGTAGGCAACGGCACGGATGCACTTCAGTTGGCTTTTATGGCACTGGATTTACAACCGGGCGATGAGGTAATCATTCCTTCATTTGCTTATGCTGCTTTGCCAGAAGTGTTATTATTACTTAACCTGAAACCTGTTTTTGTAGATGTTACCGCAGCAACATTTTGTTTGGATGTAACCCAAATTGAACAAAAAATCACCAAGAAAACGAAGGCAATCGCTCCCGTTCATTTGTTTGGTGGGGTTGCTGAAATGGATTCAATAATTCAAATTGCAAAGAAATATGGACTGTTTGTAATTGAAGATGCTGCGCAATCTATAGGAGCTCAGTATTGCAGTGGTGCTACATATGGATTTGCTGGTTGTTTAGGGGATATTGGTACTACATCTTTTTTCCCAAGTAAAAATCTAGGCTGTTATGGAGATGGGGGTGCCGTATTTACAAACAGTGATTTGTTGGCGGAAAAGGTTCGTAAATTGGCCAATCACGGACAATCTAAAAAATATTTTCATGATATAGTGGGTGTAAATTCACGATTAGATACAATCCAAGCCGAAATACTACGAATAAAACTGTCAAAATTGGTTGAGTATAATCAAATTCGGAATGATTTGGCGGAGCAATATATAAGTGGTTTATCGGGAATTGATGATCTAATACTTCCTTCAAAATCAACCCATTCAACACACGTTTTTCATCAATTTACTTTAAGATTAAAGGGTCAATCTGAGACACGTGAACAATTTAGGAATTATTTAACAAACCAAGGTATTCCGAGCATGGTTTATTATCCTTTACCTTTGCATAAACAAATTGCTTATTTACAAGATGTTCAATTAAAAGTGAGTGAGCAATTATGTGAAGATGTAATAAGTTTGCCAATTTGCCCTGAGTTAACACACGAAAACCAGGAGTACATTATAAACAATATAAGACAATATTTTAAAAAGAATTAGACTAGTGAAAATTGCAGTTATAGGAACCGGTTATGTAGGATTGGTAAGTGGAACTTGTTTCGCAGAAACAGGAAATGATGTAATTTGTGTTGACATCGATCAAAATAAAGTGGATCGATTGAGCAACGGTCAGATTACCATTTTTGAACCCGGATTAGAAATTTTATTTAAGAGAAACTTAAAAGAAGGGCGTTTAAAATTTACCACGAAGATTGAAGAAGCAATTCAAGATAGTTTGGTGATTTTTTTGGCACTACCAACACCTCCAGGTGAGGATGGATCCGCGGATTTGCGTTACGTTTTGGGCGTGGCGGATCAGTTGGGTAAAATTATGACCGAATATAAAGTCATAGTGGATAAAAGTACGGTTCCAGTAGGTACAGCAGATAAAGTAAAAGCTGCAATTGCCCATAATTTTAAAGGGGAGTTTGATGTAGTTTCAAATCCAGAATTTTTGCGTGAAGGTGTAGCGGTTGACGATTTTATGAAGCCAGATCGGGTTGTTATAGGTGCTGAGTCTGAAAGAGCATTCGAAATTATGGATGAGCTCTATGCACCGTATGTTAGACAAGGCAATCCGGTAATGCACATGGACACAAGAAGTGCTGAACTGACCAAATATGCGGCCAATAGTTTTTTAGCCACTAAAATTTCATTTATGAATGAAATTGCCCGTTTGTGTGAGTTATTAGGGGCTGATGTTGATATGGTTCGTAAAGGTGTGGGTAGTGATGATCGTATTGGAAAACGTTTCTTATTTCCAGGAATAGGATATGGGGGAAGCTGTTTTCCTAAGGATGTAAAAGCATTGGTTCATAGCGCATCCGAAGTTAATTATGATTTCAAAATATTAAAGGCAGTTGAAGACGTGAATGCAGCACAGAAAAAGGCCTTACTTCCCAAAATAGACAATCATTTTGGCTCTATTGAGGGTAAAACAGTGGCGCTTTGGGGATTGGCGTTTAAACCCAATACCGATGATATTAGAGAAGCTCCTGCTTTGGAAATGATCGATGAACTAAAATCAAGAGGTGCGCATATTCGGGTTTATGATCCTGAAGCCATGATTAATGTAAAGAATACCATTTCAACGGAAGTTGAATATTGTGAGTCTCCCTATCAAGCAATTGAAAATGCTGACTTCTTGGTTATTGCTACTGAGTGGCCAGAATTTAGAACTCCCGATTTTGCAAAGTTGAAACTGGCACTAAAAAATCAAGTTATATTTGATGGAAGAAATCTTTATGAGCTTGAAACCATGAGAAAACATGGCTTTGTGTATTATAGCATTGGAAGAACAGATATAAAATGAAAAAGGAGCGCGTCTTAATTACTGGAGCAGCCGGATTCTTAGGATCTCATTTATGTGACCGTTTTATCAAAGAAGGGTATCACGTAATTGGGATGGATAATCTTATTACCGGCGATTTAAGAAATATTGAACATCTTTTTGGCTTGGCAGAATTTGAATTTTATAATCACGATGTTAGTAAATTCGTTCATGTTCCTGGAGAGTTAAAATTTATTCTGCACTTTGCTTCTCCGGCAAGCCCAATTGATTATTTGAAAATTCCCATTCAAACATTAAAGGTAGGTTCTTTAGGTACACACAATCTTCTGGGATTGGCTATGGCTAAAAAAGCCAGAATCTTAGTAGCAAGTACCAGCGAGGTTTATGGAGATCCGACCGTACATCCCCAAACAGAAGAATACTGGGGAAACGTGAATCCAGTAGGCCCAAGAGGAGTATATGACGAAGCAAAACGATTTCAAGAAGCAATGACCATGGCATACCATACCTATCATGGCTTGGAAACACGTATTGTTCGTATTTTTAATACGTATGGCCCCAGAATGCGATTGAACGATGGTCGTGTTTTGCCTGCTTTTATGGGACAAGCATTGCGGGGTGAGGATTTAACTGTTTTTGGGGATGGAAGTCAAACCCGGAGTTTCTGCTATGTTGACGATTTGGTGGAAGGCATTTATCGTTTGTTATTAAGTAATTGTGCGGATCCAGTAAATGTTGGAAATCCCATGGAAATTACCATTGCTCAATTTGCTGAAGAAATAATAAAATTAACTGGAACCAATCAAAAAGTCATTTATCAACCATTGCCTATTGATGATCCAAAGCAAAGGCAACCAAACATTGATAAAGCTAAATCCATCTTAGGTTGGGAACCGAAAATAAGTAGACAAGAAGGATTAAGAATCACCTGGGAGTATTTTAAGTCGTTGCCTAAAGAACGATTGTACGAAGAGGCGCATCATCGAGACTTCAATGCTAATTGACCGCAAGCAGCGTCAATATCCTTACCTCGGCTTCTTCGAACATTAACAATAAGCTTTTGACTGGATAATCCGTCTGCAAATGCATCTAACCGACTGGTAGGTTGGTAATCAGCTGTTGAAATAGGATTGTATTCTATCAAGTTTATTTTAGATGGGAATTTGCGTGCAAATTTGGCTAGATTTCGTTCATCGTTAATTGAATCATTTACTCCAGCAATTACGGTGTACTCTAATGTTGGACGAACACCCGTTTTATCATACCAATAATTTAAGCTATCAGCCAATAATTCTAGGGGATTGCTTTCATTAATAGGCATTATAGCACTTCTTGATTCGTTGTCAGCGGCATGCAAACTTAGAGCTAAATGGGTTTTAACTCCATCATCGGCCAGCTTTTGAATCATTTTTGCAATTCCAGCAGTAGAAATTGTTATCCTACTTGGACTCATACCTAATCCATCAGGTGATGTAATTACATGGATGCTTTTTAGAACTTGCTGGTAATTCAAAAGCGGTTCTCCCATGCCCATATAAACAATATTATCGAGTTTTTTACCCCGATGCTCTTCTGCAAGTTGATTGATAAGTACGACTTGATCAAAGATTTCAGCGGCTGTAAGATTTCGTTCTCGTTTCAGATAACCGGTTGCGCAAAACTTACAATCTAACGAACAACCAACCTGACTACTTACACATGCAGTAGTTCTTTTGGAAGTTGGAATCAACACACCTTCAACTCGATTACCATCATGCAATTTAAACACTACTTTAATGGTTCCATCTGAGGAATATTGTGCTAATTCGATGGTAGTAGTCTGAAACGTAAATTGGTCGGCTAAAGCATCGCGCAAACTTTTGGGAAGGTTTTGCATTTCATCGAAAGATTGAACTCCTTTTTGCCATAACCATTGCCAGATTTGTTTGGATCGAAAAGCGGGTTGCCCCAAATTTTTGAGTTGATCTGTAAGTTCAGTCAAACTTAAATCACGAATATCCAATTGTTTTTTACCTTTTGGATTAACCCTATTATCGGGCGATACCGAGTGATCAATGGAAGCATTGTTTTCCATATTAATTAAATCTTCAGGCAAATTCATAGTTGAACAATTGGATTATTGAATACAGTGGAATAGGGTTTGAATCCGAACAATTTGAACTCGTCAAGATTATTTTTTCCTGTAGAAAATGCTAATTGGAACACCCGTGAGCGAATATTCTTCTCTTAACTTATTTTCTAGAAAACGAGTATAAGAATCCGCCACATATTGGGGTAAATTACAAAACAGGGCAAATGCAACTCTTTTACTTGGCAGTTGTGTTACGAATTTGATCTTTACAAACTTCCCTTTTTTACTTGGGGGAGGATAATTCTCGATAACGTTTAACAAGTATTCATTCAGTTTATGCGTAGTAATTTTCGTACTCAAATTTTCATAAACCTTCAACATTGTTTCCAGAGATTGGAAAATACGCTGTTTATTTAAAGCAGAAATATACATAATAGGAACATCCACAAAGGGGGCAATACGCTCTTTGATCATTTCTGTATATTCCAAATGGGTATTCGATTCTTTTTCAACAAGATCCCATTTATTCACTAAAATCATGACTCCTTTACCTAACCGATGTGCCATCCAGAAAAGATTGAGATCTTGTGCTTCAATACCTAAAGTTGCATCCAAAACCAGAACAACTACATCCGCATTTTCTAATGCGCGTAATGAACGCATCACGGAATAAAATTCGATATTTTCGTGTACTCTGCTTTTTTTACGAACCCCTGCCGTGTCAATCAGTACTACTTCTTTGCCGTAAGCTTTATAGATGGTGTCAATAGAATCCCGTGTGGTACCCGCGATATTCGTTACAATGTTTCTATCTTGACCGATTAATGCATTGATCAAACTACTTTTACCCACATTAGGACGTCCAACAATGGCAATTCTGGGAAGATCAAGATACTCAGCCTGAGGGGCAGATTCCTTTTCTATTTCCAAGTATTTAACTACTTCATCCAATAGTTCACCTGTACCAGAACCGTTGGTAGCGGAAACTTCGAAGATGTGTTCAAATCCCAAGGCATAAAATGCAGGAGCTTCTAGTCTAAGTTTTTCATTGTCAACTTTATTCACAACCAGCAAAACCGGCTTTTTATTGCGATGCAATAATGTGGCAAATTCTTCATCTAACGGGTGAATATCAGACTGAACATCCACCATAAAAATTAAAACAGCCGCTTCTTCAATTGCGATATGAACCTGTTCGCGAATGGCAGTTTCAAATAAATCGGTACTATCTGGAACAAACCCTCCTGTGTCAATAACAGTAAATTCAACACCGTTCCAATCACTTCTACCATAATGACGATCACGGGTAACGCCACTGAAGTCATCAACGATGGCTTTGCGTTCACCCGTAAGACGGTTGAACAAGGTACTTTTTCCTACGTTGGGCCTTCCTACAATGGCTACAATTCGACTCATTCTGCAAAGATAGACAGAATTTTAGGAAACATGAGAAATCCTCGAGCAATGAGATGAAAAATAGGTCTAATGGCAACATGTTACATAATGTTACATATTGTGATATGAGGTTCCATAAATTAGCTGATATGGAGCGTTAGTACTGCTGTGATAAGCTAAAAAAAAGTCCTAATTTTGAATGATTTATTACTTTTTATCTTATTCAGCTCTTGATTTACTTCAAAAATCGCTTGTAGTTGAAGAGGCGAAGCAATGCCAATTTTTTTTCAATGCTGTAGAATTCAATGATTTTTTCTAATTTGCTGCTGCATTCTCATTTTTATTTCTTTTTGTAAATTTATAAAATTCACATGGTTAAAAATAACCGCTTTGGGTCCTTTTTTGTTTTGATCGTATCCGTAATTGCCATTCAGGTTGTTAGCTCCTGCGGAGGAAACAAAAAACTCGCATATTTTGGTGGAATAAAAGACAGCACAATTATTGATTCTGTTTATTTGAAAGAAGTTCGTATCAAAAAGGGAGACCAGCTTTCAATTACTATTGCAAGTTTAAATCAAGAAATAGATAACATCATCAATAAAGCCAACAGCATTGGTGGGGTTGGTGCTGGTGGGGATGAGTCGCAGTCAGGCTATTTTGTTACAGAGCAAGGGCTACTTCATTTACCCAGAATTGGAACATTGAAAGTGGAGGGAATGACCCATGCTGAGTTAACAGATACACTTCAAATATTATATAAGGAATATGCGAAAGACCCAATTGTTTCAGTACGACTAATGAATTTTAGGGTAATAGTTTTGGGGGAAGTTAATCGACCCGGTCAATTAACATTCAGTACCACCAATGTAGATATTTTTGAAGCCATAGGAAAAGCGGGAGATTTAACGCAATTTGGTAAAAGAGAAGATGTTTTATTGATTCGTCAAACGGATTCCTCAAGAATTGCAAGAAGAATTGATTTAACTCAAGCCAGTGTTATTGGGTCTCCGGTTTATCAATTACAATCAGGTGATTTGATTTATGTTGAAGCAAATCAAGCGAAGAAAAATTCATCCAGTTTAACGTTTCAATTGTGGCCCATGGTAAGCGGTAGTTTAACCGTAATTATTGCACTGATAGGATTTGTAATTAGAAGTTAATGAAGAAAATAAATCCAGCATATAATCCATACGAAATATTAAGAAAAGTTCTGTTGCCCTATTGGCCCATATTTGCCATTTCAGTTGCAGGCGCATACTTAATTGGTAAAACATATCTGAGGTTTCAATTGGCAGAATATCAAGTTTTTGCACGACTGTTGATAAAGGAAGAAGGCGGAATAGAAAGTGCGTTACTGCGAGAATTGAATATTGAATCTCCTGCTAAATTAGTAGATAATGAAATTGAAATATTAAAATCGAGTAATATCACGGATGATATAGCTAAGAATATCAATGCTTACGTGAGAATCACGCAAAAAGGGAATTTCCAATCGGTTGTTATGCCTTACGATTTCCCAATTAGATTCGAAGCTCTCAATGAAGATTCCCTGGTTGAACTACCGAACAAAGTGATTCGTATTGCCGATAAGGGTAAATATTTTACCATCGATGGTAAGAAATACCAACCAAGGACTCAGATTGTAAATTTCGACGGATTCGATTTTAGAATGGAAGTAGATCCATTGGCTTTAAATAATGTACTTTCTTCAACGGAATATAAGTTAGAAATAATATCTCCACGGATTGCCTCACAAAGCATTGGTAAAAGATTATCCGCAGTTAAAGTAGGAAAAAACACATCCATTATTGAAGTTAGCTTCATTGACCCCAATGTTCAAAATGCAACCCAAATTTTGAATGAAGTATTAAACGTTTACACCGATGCTTCAGTTACTGAAAAGAGAAAATCGGCACAATATTCTTTAGACTTTATTGACCAAAGATTGCGTTTAATAAACGGAGAGCTAGACAGTGTAGAACGAAATATTCAGAATTTTAAATCGTCAAATGGTATTGTGGATATCAGTTCACAAGCAGCACAATATTTGAGTAATGTAAGAGAGACCGATGAGCGTTTGGCAAATTTAAATTTACAATTCTCCATTTTGGAAGATATTGAAAAATACATCAATGGCAAATTTAATGGTAGTGGAATTGTGCCATCAATGATCGGTATTGATGGACCCATGTTAAATACGTTGTTGCAAGATTTATATCGGTTGGAAATTGAAATATCCAGACGCAAGAAAATATCGGGAGTTCGAGATGAAATATACATTGGTTTAGAAGAAGAAATAGCAAAAACCAAAAGAGGAATTAAGGAGAACATGGCCAATATCCGATCTAATTTAATGGTTACAAAGTCGGTTATTGATCGTGAATTATCTAAACAAAATTCATTACTCAGTAGTTTGCCTCAACAAGAAAGAACATTAGTTGATATTTCACGACAGCAAAATATTAAGAATCAGATCTATACATTCTTATTACAGAAACGTGAAGAATCAGCAATCTCATATGCAGCAACGGTTTCGGATATCCGAATAATTGAA